>Ga0209797_10001419_pt1 | contig 12005 bp, 12 predicted proteins | sample DOMMetBare3Fresh_2_FD_187472 | JGI IMG/M metagenome (GOLD analysis project Ga0209797, IMG submission 187472) | Wetland sediment microbial communities from St. Louis River estuary, USA, under dissolved organic matter induced mercury methylation -... | ecosystem: Environmental > Aquatic >...
TGCCGAAGAAATTAAAAGCGCATTGACAAAAGTATATTTCGAATTGAAAGAAAGTGAAAGCCCGGTTGTAAATCAATTGAAAGTTTTATCAAATCAATTGCAGCCTTATTCATCATTTCATCCCCAGTTGCCGGAACTGATACAACGGTTGCAATCAGCCCAGGTAGAATTACAAGATATAGCAGGCGATCTTGATAGTGTTAGTGGTCATATTAATTACAGCTCTGAAAAAATTGAACAATTAAATGAACGTCTTTCGCATGGATATAAATTATTAAAGAAACACGGCGTAAAAACGACTGCAGAATTGCTGGTTATTCAAAAACAGTTCGGGGAAAAATTGCAAGCGGTGTTGAATATTGATGATGAAATAAGAAACAAGGAAAAAATTGTCGTTGAAACAAAGCATACCTTGTCTCAATGGGCCCAAAAAATATCAGATGGCCGCCACAAACAGGTAAAACCTTTAGAAGAAAAAGTAAATAAGCTTCTTGCACAGGTGGGAATGCCGAATGCAAAGATCAAGGTTGAGATAAAGGATGAGGTAGTGTTAAATGCTTTTGGAAAGAACAGTATTGAATTTTTATTTGACGCAAACAGAAGCAAACAGTTTTTGCCTGTAAGAAGAGTAGCAAGCGGGGGTGAGTTAAGCAGGCTGATGCTTTGCATAAAATCACTGGTAGCGCAAAAACTTGATATGCCTACATTGATATTTGATGAAATTGATACCGGCATTTCCGGTGAGGCCGCAAAACAAGTTGGTATTATTATGAAAGAGCTTGCTGATAACCGCCAGGTCATTTGTATTACCCATCAACCACAAATTGCTGGCAAGGCAAAGGCTCATTTCTTTGTTTATAAAGAAATAGTAAAGAATGAAGTAAAAACTAATATCAGGCTGCTGAATACAGACGAACGAATTACTGCTATTGCTAAAATGTTGAGTGGTGAAAAACCAACGGCCGCAGCTATAGAAAATGCAAGGGAAATGGTGGGAAATTAAACCCCCAACTCCCTAAAGGGGCTCAATTTTCCATACTTCGAAAACCTTTTTATTAAATGAAATCAGTAATCGTTCTTTTCTTAATAATTGCTTTTATCGTTATCGCTTTTTTTCTCACTAAGTGGTTTCAGATATTAATTAAACCACGACAATCATTTGGCAGATTACTTTTTTATTTTTTATCTGTATTAATTCTTGTTTTTGTGTTATCATTTCTTATGGTATTTGTGATCGCAATACTTTATCCCGACGAGCTAATTAAATAACTTCTTACATTTACTGCAACAAAACAAATTGCTATGGCATATAATCTTTTAAAAGGAAAAAAAGGCATCATTACCGGTGCGCTGGATGCTAATTCTATTGCATGGAAAGTAGCTGAAAAAGCACATGAAGAAGGCGCAACATTTGTTTTAACCAATGCGCCAATCGCAATGAGAATGGGAGAGATCAATAAGCTGGCAGAGAAAACAGGATCCGAGATCATTCCTGCAGATGCCACGAATGTTGATGAGCTCACAAATCTTTTTTCAAAATCACAGGAAGTGCTTGGCGGAAAGATCGACTTTGTTCTTCATTCGATCGGCATGAGTGTTAACATCAGAAAAAAAATTCCTTATACAGAATCTAATTATGATTATTTCATGAAAGGAATTGATGTATCAGCAATGTCTTTTCATAAAATGCTTGCAGTTGCAAGAAAATTAGATGCAATAAATGAATGGGGAAGTGTAGTGGCTTTAACTTATATGGCTGCACAAAGAACATATCCTTTTTATACTGATATGGCCGACATAAAAGCAATGCTTGAATCCATTGCACGCAGCTTTGGTTATCATTATGGAGTTGAAAAAAAGGTCCGCATTAATACTGTTTCTCAATCACCAACTAAAACAACAGCAGGCACAGGCATAAAAGGTTTTGGCGACTTCTTTGATTATGCAAATTCAATTGCACCGTTGGGCAATGCTACTGCAGAGGATTGCGCCAACTATTGCGTCACTCTTTTTTCAGACCTTACAAGAATGGTAACGATGCAAAATCTGTTTCATGATGGCGGTTACTCAACAACTGGTGTGAGTAATGAAGTGATGCAGAAATTAGGAGTAAGTGAATAATTGCTGAATAGGAATACAGAACGTACAAGTGAGTGACACAACAGGTGATGATAGTAGTAATGCAGTGCAGTAAAGTAAATAAAAATTAAAAGTCCCCTGACCTGATCAAGAGACTTTGGTATTTTTTGGCTCATAGCTCGCAGCTAGTAGCTCATAGCTTCTCTCTAATATTCATCTTCATTGAACATAAAATCCTCCTGGCTTGGGTAATCGGGCCAGATGTCTTCGATGCTTTCATAAACTTCGCCGCCTTCATCTTCTAATTCCTGCAGGTTTTCTACTACTTCAACAGGGGCTCCGCTACGGATTGAATAGTCGATGAGTTCGTCTTTAGTGGCCGGCCATGGCGCTTCTTCAAGGTATGATGCTAATTCTAAGGTCCAGAACATTTTTCGGGTTTTTGATTATCAGGAATCGGGTTTTATACTTCTACAACGCAAACCCCGCCTATCTAATTTTTCGCAAATGTAGCTTTAATAACGAATTTTCCAAATCGGAGGTTTTCCCGGCGGTATAAAGACTTTCTTAAATTTCCCCGCCTCACTTGTGCTGCTTATTTTTAGGTGCCCGGGTTTTCCAGATATTTGATTATCTAAATTCTATAAAGGCTGCATGCTCACTGGTAAAAATATTTATAAACGTTATGGAACACTGGAGGTTCTTCGGGGAGTAGATCTTGAAATCAAGAAGGGTGAAGTGGTGGCTATTGTTGGGCCGTCTGGTTGTGGTAAAAGCACCTTGCTTCACATTTTGGGGTCACTTGATAAGGCAGATAAAGGTGAAATAGTTATCAACAATATTGGTTTGAGCCAGCTTTCAGGGAATAAACTGGCGGCTTTCAGGAATAAGCATATTGGTTTCGTATTCCAGTTTCATCATCTGTTGCCCGAATTTACTGCACTGGAAAATGTATGTATTCCCGGATGGCTTGCTGGGAGAAATAAGAATCAGGTAAAGAAAGAGGCGGAGAAATTATTAAAAATACTTGGGCTTAAAGACAGGAATGAGAATAAACCTAACCAGCTTTCTGGCGGTGAGCAACAAAGGGTAGCTGTGGCAAGAGCTTTAATAAATAACCCCGCTATTGTTTTTGCTGATGAACCTACGGGCAATCTCGATAGCGCCAATGCACAGGAACTGCATCAATTGTTTTTTGACCTGAGAAAACAATTCGATCAAACTTTTCTAATCGTCACTCACAACGAAGAACTTTCTCAATTAAGTGACCGGGTGCTGCACATGAAGGATGGTAGAATAGTTTAATAAACAGATCATACCCTCGGCTTCCATGGAATTTCTGCAACGTTTAATTGGTGAGCAGCAAATCTCGCCAACACAAAAAGATAATCGCTAAGACGGTTGAGATATTTAATGATCAACAATTCTACTTCCATTTCTTTTTTTTGCATTCTTACACAACAACGTTCTGCACGACGACAAACACATCTTGCTACATGAAGCGTTGATACGGAAACATGTCCCCCGGGAAGAATAAATGATCTCATAGCAGGCAACACTTCATTCATTTTATCGATTTCTTTTTCCAGTAATTCTACATCTGCTTCATGCAGATCAGGGATTTTCAGTTTTGTTTCTTTTTCAGGATCACAGGCAAGTGCTGAGCCGATCGTAAATAGTCTATCCTGAATTTCTGCAAGCACATTATTTATGTTATGTGATTTTAAATGGTCAAGACAAAGACCAATAAGTGAATTCAATTCATCAACGGTACCATAAGTTTCAATTCTCAGGTCTGATTTATAAACTTTGGTTCCGCCGATCAATGATGTTTTCCCTTTGTCACCTGTTTTAGTATATATTTTCATGGACATAATAATAGTATGTAGTGATCAGACGAAACAAATTTCAGTAAAGAAGAACAGAATAAAGAGGCTATTTGTTCAAAGTTTTACACAAATCAATGTTGAGCATACATACCCACTTTTTCATTTCTTTTATCTGATTCAACGATACCATCACGAAGCCTTACAATACGATGGGCATGATTGGCAATATCTTCTTCATGTGTTACAAGCACAATTGTATTACCACTGGAGTGTATCTTGTTAAATATCTCCATGATCTCATACGAAGTTTTTGTATCAAGGTTACCAGTAGGTTCATCGGCAAGAATAATTGAGGGATCATTTACCAATGCTCTTGCAATAGCGACCCGTTGACATTGACCGCCACTTAATTCATTTGGTTTGTGATGGCTGCGGTCACTAAGGCTTACCAGGTCCATAACATGCTTGGCTTTTTCAGTTCTCATTTTCTTGCCCATGCCCGCATAAACCAATGGTAAAGCAACGTTCTCCAACGCTGTTAATCTTGGTAATAAATTGAATTGCTGAAACACAAAACCAATTTCTTTATTTCTTATTTCGGCAAGCCGATTGTCTATGGTTTGGCTGATGTCATGTCCATTTAAAATATATGTTCCCGAAGTTGGCGTATCAAGACAGCCAATGATATTCATCAATGTGCTTTTTCCGGAACCTGAAGGACCCATTAAGGCGACATACTCATTACGATTAATATCGAGGCTAACCCCTTTTAGCACCTCCAATTCCATTTTACCCATGTAATAGCTCTTACAAATGTTGTCGAGATGTATAACGCTGTTGTTCATAAATTCCAATATTCAAATTCCAAATTCCAGGTATGATGCCTAATTGGAATTTGGAGTTTTATGTTTGTTATTTTTTTATCACTTTGGGCACTTTAAAAAACTTATCATCATGTGCAGGTGCATTTTTCAACGCTTCTTCGCGGGTCGCTGAGCCTATTACTTCATCTTCTCTCAACACATTTACATTGGCCGATATGTGTAGCAATGGCGCTGTGCCTGCAAGATCCAATTCATCAATTTTTTCTACAAAACTAATCATGCGCTGCAGATCTTTTTTTATTCCTTCTTTATCTGCAATATTGAATTCCAGTCTTGACAAATGAGCCAGTTTATCGACTAATGCATCAGTTACTTCCATCAGACAAATATAGTTTATCGGTTTTGGTTTATAGTTGATGGTTAAAGGATTTTGGGACTCTTTGATGAGTGGCATTTAAAGACATGGGGGGTATACAGGAAAGGATAAACCACAAACCCCAAACTCTCATTATCTTCGCCGCCGCATGAGCAAAAAGAAAGAGATAGTAATGAGTGGCATCCGGCCAACTGGTTTTTTACACCTCGGGAATTATTTTGGGGCGGTAAAGAACTATGTTCGGATGCAGGAGGAATATGAATGTTTTTTTATGGTGGCCGATCTTCATTCCCTGACAACTCATCCTGATACAAAAGAACTAAAGCAAAATGTTTACAGGGTTTTGGCAGAAAATATTGCCTGCGGCCTGGATCCGGATAAGGTGGCACTTTATTGCCAAAGTCATATTTACGAAACCAGCGAATTGTATCTCTATTTGAATATGCTGGCTTATAAAGGGGAACTGGAAAAGACTACAACATTTAAAGACAAAGTAAGACAACAACCAGACAATGTAAATGCCGGCTTGCTGACCTATCCTGTTTTACAAACAGCGGATATTATTTTACACCGGGCATCATTGGTTCCGGTAGGTAAAGACCAGGAGCAGCATCTTGAGATGGCCCGCAATTTTGTAAACCGTTTTAATCATCGTTATGGTGAAGTGTTTCCTGAGCCGAGGGCATTTAATTATGGGTCAGAGTTGGTGAAAGTACCAAGCCTTGATGGCACAGGTAAAATGAGCAAAAGTGAAAGCCAATATGCAACACTTTATCTAGCCGATGAAGATGATATTATCAGGAAAAAAGTAATGAAGGCTAAAACAGATAGCGGACCAACGGCACCTGATTCACCAAAGCCTGATTATATCGAAAATATTTTTTTACTGATGAAATTGGTATCCAATGAAGACACAGTAAAGAAATTCAATGGAGATTATAACAACTGCACCATCCGTTATGGCGATATGAAAAAGCAGTTGGCAGAGGATATGGTAAAGTTCATTTCGCCAATAAGAGAAAAAGTGAATGCTATATTGGGAAATGAAAATTATCTGCGCCAGGTTATGGAGCAGGGATCCGAAAAGGCTCGTAAAAGTGCGAAGGCTACAATGGAACTGGTAAGAGAAGTAATGGGGCTGAAATATTTTTAAAAAATCCCAAGCTCTAAATCTCAAATTCCAAAAAGAAGATTTACTTTGAACAAGTTGGAATTTGGGATTTAATTTTTTGGAATTTCATTTAATATGGCAAAATCAAAAACTAAACCGAAGCATATAGCAATTGCGGGTAATATCGGTGCCGGCAAAACAACTTTGACAGAATTATTGAGTAAGCACTACAAATGGATACCCCAGTTTGAAGATGTGGATCACAATCCTTACCTCTATGATTTTTATGAGGACATGCCCCGCTGGAGTTTCAACTTACAGATATATTTTTTGAATAGCCGGTTAGGACAATTAGTAGATATCCAAAAAGGAAGTGAAACTGTTATCCAGGACAGAACGATCTATGAAGATGCACACATCTTTGCTCCCAACCTTCACGAAATGGGATTGATGAGCAAAAGAGATTTTGATAACTATTTCCAGTTTTTTCAAACACTGAAGCAAATGGTGAGACCGCCGGATCTGCTTATTTACCTTAAAGCATCTGTGCCAACGTTGGTCGGTCAAATTCAAAAACGAGGAAGGGAATACGAGGAAAACATAAGGTTGGATTACCTAAAACGGCTTAACGAATATTACAATAAATGGATAGATGCTTATAAAGAAGGTCCATTGCTTGTGATAGATATTGATAAAAATAAATTCCCGGAAAACGAAGAGCATCTTGGCGAGATCATTCGTAAGGTTGATGCGCAGATCTACGGTTTATTTTAAATAAATCTCAACAAAAATTAACAATTGCTGTTCAGTAGGAGTTAGATTATAAAAATACCTTTACAATCACTTCTTATATTAATAACATGAACAGAATTTTTTTATTAGCAGGTTTATTCATCAGCACAACTTGTTTTTCTCAAAAAACTTTGAGAGATTCTCTTTTCAGTGGAAAATTGAAAGCGGATTCTGCATTAGTGGCCCAAAGCAAGATCGTAAAGGATTCAAGCAAGAAAACAGAAGTTGTAACTGCGTCAAATAATGTTATTGACTCTGCAGCAAAACAAACCAATCCTGGCAAGCCAGAATTAAAATATTCAGATAATAACAGAACATGGAAAAAATTTTCTGATGAATATACCAAAATAATTAATTCGGAATTATCAAATTCAAAGAAGGTCAAGAAAGGAAGTTATACTGTTACATTGGATTATGAAATTGGAACAGATGGTGTAGTAAGCATGAAAAGCTTGCTTTGCGACCCGAAAAGCGAAACTCTTATTGAACTGATCAATGAACGAATGATGCCCAATGCTCCGCAATTAGCTCCACAAATTGTAAATGGTGCTCCCCGAAAATCCAGCAAAAGGCAGATACTCATTTTTACAAAAGAGAAAAACTAAGTGAACTTTTAGAATCTCATTGTTTTATGGAATTTTTCCCGGCAAGCATCTTTTTGTAAACCCTGTTTATGAACAAGAAGATATTTATTTCAGTTCTGTATTTCTTCTTTGCAGTAACTATTAGTGCACAGGTTATTGATAAAAAGAAAAAAGATGATGAGGACAAGGTATTTGAGAAAATAGAAGTTAATGCAACTACAAATCAAAAGGCATGGAATGAACATATGATGCGAAAAAGTAAATTGCCTGATTCAACTTTAAAAAATATTCCTTCTGGTACTTACATAGTCGAAGTTCAGTTCATAATTGATAAACATGGTAATATTGGACAGGTAAAGGCTAAGAATGATCCTGGTTTTGGTTTAGCTAAAAGGGCTGTAAATGTTATTTCAACTTATGAGGGAGTATGGCAACCGGCAAGTCAGTGTGGACGAAATGTAAGTGCTTACAGGGCGCAACCTGTTGCTTTTATTATTCCTGCTCAATAACCTGCCCAGGAATTATGTTCCTTTAATTCTAATCCGATCTTTTTCAGCCATTCTTCCTGTTTTGTTTTATTGCGGCTGTAATCAGTTTCATCATCATATTGTTGCTGAAAATTTTCTTTTTCATCAACAACAGATTTATAAATACCATCAAGATCTTTTCTAAACGAAGTTTTATTGAATTGGTATTCGCTGACCGACTTATTTAATTTTCTTGCAAAAATTTCTGCAATATCAAAATGACCTTGTTCATGTTTAAGTATCCAGTCATTTTTTACCAGGCCCCACGATCTCTTTTTCTCAAACCTGCAATCAATTTTGTACGTCGCTTTTCCATTTACAACATTGTATGAAAAACCAAGATGAGTAGTTGTCATTGCAGCGGTATTTCCGATCTGCAAAGGCTCGGCTTTAAAATCATCCCATGTCAATCTCCTGCTCTCATGCCATTTTATATAATCATCATCTAATTGCAGGAAAACCAGTAACGGGAAAATGAAAGCTGTTATGAGAAACGATCTTTTCATGTATTAATAATAGCAGCAAGTTGGTAAATAAATTTTAAAGAGTTTCTTAAAACTGGAGATGAATAGCAATCTTTTGATGAAATGCCTAGCTAACAAGTTAAATTATAATTCTAAAGCCTGGCCTCCCCTCAAATAAAATTCGATTTCCTTTTTCCTTCTCCTTTAGGAGAAGGTGTCCGAAGGGCGGATGAGGTGGAGAGGGGGACTAGGGGTGAGGCCAATTTAAAACCCCGGCTGTAATACCGGGGGTTTGGCAAGCAACAATAGATCGTTGTTATATTTTAGGTGTAGCTGCAAGCACTTCATCGGAAACGCCGGCTGCATATTTCTCAAAATTCTTTACAAATAATCCACCAAGGCATTTTGCTTTTTCATCATAGGCATTTTTATCAGCCCATGTATTGCGTGGATTTAATACTTCGGTAGGAACACCGGGACAACTGGATGGCATCGCTACGCCAAACACTTCATGATTTTCAAATTCAACATTATCGAGCTCGCCTTCCAGGGCGGCTGTTATCATTGCACGGGTATCAGAAAGTTTTATTCTTTTGCCAACTCCATAAGAACCACCGGTCCAGCCGGTATTGATAAGCCAAACATTTACTTTATTCTCCTGCATTTTTTTACCCAGCATCATCGCATATTTTCCGGGGTGCAACGGAAGGAACGGCGCACCAAAGCAAGCGCTGAAAGTTGGCTTAGGCTCTGTAACACCTGTTTCAGTTCCAGCAACCTTAGCAGTATAGCCACTTATGAATTGGTACATCGCCTGGCCGGGAGTAAGTTTTGATATGGGGGGCAACACACCGAAAGCATCACAAGTCAAAAAGAAAATATTTTTTGGCAAACCACCAATTGAGGGCTCTTGTGCATTACTGATAAAATTTATAGGATAAGAAACTCTTGTATTCTCAGTAACTGAAGCGTCTTCAAAATTTATTTTATTTGTGCCAGGATAAAATTTTGTGTTTTCAACCAATGCACCGTGACGTATTGCCTGGAAAATTTCAGGTTCTTTTTCTTCTGTCAGGTTAATACACTTTGCATAACAACCGCCTTCAAAGTTGAAGATATTATCAGATGTCCATGCATGTTCATCATCGCCGATCAACATCCTGTTTGGATCTGCACTAAGTGTTGTTTTACCCGTTCCGCTTAGCCCAAAGAAAATAGCAGTGTCGCCATTTTCACCCATGTTTGAGCTGCAGTGCATACTCAGCACATCTTTTTCATGTGGTAAAATATAATTCAGTATGGTGAAGATCCCTTTCTTCATTTCACCGGTATATCCGGAGCCGGCGATCAGGATCATTTTATGTTTAAATGAAACAAGTGAAACATTGTGCTGTCTCGTGCCGCATTCTTTCGCATCAAGTTTTAATCCAGGGCAGGCAATTACATGCCACTCAGGTTCAAAATTTTCAAGCTCTTCTTCAGTCGGTCTTAAGAACATGTTGTATGCAAAAAGATTGCTCCAGGGTTTTTCATTTATCACACGAATATTAAGACGGTATCGTGGGTCGGCACAAGCATAGCAATCCCTTACCCATAACTCAGGAAGTTTTTCCAGGTAGTCGATCATTTTTTTATAAATGATGTGGTAATATTTTTCATCGATCGGATTATTGAATTCATTCCAATGGACAGTGTCTGCTGTTACCTCATCTTTTACTGTAAACTTATCTTTTGGGCTGCGTCCTGTGAACTCACCTGTTTGAATAACAAGAGCACCGGCATCGTTTAAAACTCCCTCCCCAAGACGAAGTGTATCGAGAACTAAATCGCCGGGGGAAGTTTGATAATGAACATTTTCGGAGAATTTCAAAATAGATTTCATCTGGTTTTTGGTAGGAAGCGAAATGGTCTGCACTGACATAGCCAATCGTTTAATTTATTGTTGACGGCAAAGGTAGGGCACAAACCCTATTCAAAACAAACAAGTGTTCGTGGCACACATTATAACGATGAGATTTTATAATTAGTCTGTGGCTAAAAGTCATTGATTAATAGTAGTATTGCAGCCGCAATGATTTAAGACTTTTTTCCTTGTTTTTTATCAACTTTTGGGGAAAACGACAAGCATCTGACAAACACGCCGGGCTTATCTTTAAAAAATAATTTTCAAAATGAAATATCTTCCGCTGAACCCGCAGATCTTTATTCAAAACAGGCAACGGTTTATTAAAGAAATGGCGCCAAATTCAATTGCCATTTTTAACAGCAATGATGAGTTGCCGATGAATGCTGATGCTCTTCACAAGTTCAAACAAAACTCCGATCTCTTTTGGCTGACAGGCGTGACACAGGAAGACAGCATGCTGATACTTTTTCCTGATAATCCTGAAAAAAAATTTCGTGAAGTGTTGGTATTGGTCAGGCCAAATGAATTGAAAGAAAAATGGGATGGTAAAAGATTGCGTAAAAACGAAGCAACTTCCGTTTCAGGTATTGAAAACATTGTTTGGCTCGATAGCCTTGATGCTCTTTTACAAAAATGGATCCACTGGAGTGATAATATTTACCTTAATACAAACGAGCATGACCGCAAAGCTAATTGGGTGCCGGTAAGAGATTATCGTTATGCTGAAGAGATGAAAAGAAAATATCCTTTGCATAATTATAAACGCAGTGCACAAATACTAAAAAGACTTCGTGCTATTAAAACTCCTTTGGAAGTTGAGGTACTGCAAAAAGCAATTGATATTACTGATAATACATTTCGTCGTTTACTTCATTTTATAAAACCCGGAGTTTGGGAATATGAAATTGAAGCAGAGATATTTCATTCTTTCCTTATGCAAAGATCAACTGGTCCTGCTTATGGAAACATTATTGCAAGCGGCGATAGAGCAAGAACATTACATTATGTTTCCAATAACCAGGAATGTAAGAGTGGTGAAATGATATTGATGGATTTTGGCGCTGAGTATGGCGGATATAATGCTGATCTTACACGAACAATTCCTGTGAGTGGAAAATTTACAGCAAGACAGAAGAAAATTTATAACACTTGCCTCGATCTTCATAATCGTTGTAAAGAAATGCTGAAACCCGGCATTTCAATTATGGAGTATCATGAAAAAGCAGGTGACGTAGCTACAGAATTGTTTTTGAAAGTTGGGTTATTGAAAAAAACAGAGGTAAAAAATGAAGATCCTGAGAACAGGGCTTACAGAAAATATCTTTATCATGGCATTTCACATCATCTTGGTGTTGATGTACACGATCTTGGCACAATGACCGAGCCAATAAAACCGGGAATGGTATTTACAGTTGAGCCAGGTATTTATATTGAAGACGAAGGAATGGGAATACGAATTGAAAACAATGTTTGGATCACTCGTAATGGCAATAAAGACTTAATGAAGAATATT
>Ga0209797_10001423_pt1 | contig 12000 bp, 10 predicted proteins | sample DOMMetBare3Fresh_2_FD_187472 | JGI IMG/M metagenome (GOLD analysis project Ga0209797, IMG submission 187472) | Wetland sediment microbial communities from St. Louis River estuary, USA, under dissolved organic matter induced mercury methylation -... | ecosystem: Environmental > Aquatic >...
GCCGACGTAGAGCACCCGATCGCCCCCGATGCCGGCGAGCCGCTCGAACTCGGGGAGGTTCCCGCCCTGGTAGATCTTCCCGCGCTCGAGGGAGCGCGCCTCGCCGAGCGGCTCTCCGGACTGCGAGATCTCGAGGAGGGGCCTGCGCTCCGAGAAGAAGCCGGGCTTCAGCGCGCCGGTGGCGACGATGTCGAAGTAGTTCCTCCAGGTGGGGTACTCGGGCAGGACGCCGTCGAGCAGGTGGCGCATCACCGAGTCGGTGTAGTCCCAGAAGGAGTTGGTGAGCAGGAAGATCTTCTTGCCACCCGAGCGCAGCTTGTGGAGCGCCGGCCCCAGCTCGGGGTCCCGGATGACGTAGCGGGAGAGGTCCTTCTTCACCTCCACCTTGAGGGTGCCGTCGCGGTGGACCGAGTCGATCGACTCCCGGATGTCGGCGTGGAGCTTCTCGTAGTCCACCCGCTCGCCGCGCCCCTCCAGCCTCTCGATGACCTCCGTGAAGAGCGAGGCCTCGGGCAGGGCGAAGAGGGTGTCGATCCAGGCGAAGCGGGGGAGGGAGAGGTGGATCTTCTCGTCGCGGTAGAGGCGCTTGATGTCGGCGTCGGACAGCGGCCTGCGGCCGTGGTAGCAGCGCCCGACGTGGTTGTGCCGGTCCATCTTGAAGAGGTTTCCGGCCTGCTGGTCCACGACGAGCCCCCGGATGACGAACTCCGGGTCGTAGGCGAGGTCGCGCACGTCTTCCGGGTAGCCGAAGCGCTCGATCATCCGGGCCGCCGTCAGCTGGAAGGACAGCTTCTCCATCCGGGTGAGGTGGTAGATGGCGAGCGTGTAGTCCATGTCGAATCCGACGAGGTCGATCTTGTCCATCCGCAGGTTGCGGTTGACGAAGATCTGGCGGGCGCGAGGGACCTCGCGCAGGGAGGCCCGCGGGCGCTCGAGGAGAGTCAGGACCGCCGGGTCGGCGTAGCTGTCGCCCGGCGGCTCCAGGTCGCGGGTGCGGTTCCCCATCCGCGGGGAGATAGCACGCGGGCCCTGGCCCCACAAATCGCGGACCGGATCGTTTACCGCCGCCCGGGCCTGTGGCACGCTCGGCGCCGCATGGGGAGGCGGCCCGCCGACGCGCTCGCAGAGATCCTGGCACGCCTCGAGGCTCTCGAGGAGCGGGTGGGCCGCGTCGAGGCCGGCCGGCCGCCGCCCGGCGACGGGCGCGGCGCCGCCCCGAGGCCCGGGCGTCCGGCCCTCCGCTGCCCGGGCTGCGGCCTCCCGCTGCGGCGCCGGCAGGGGCGCTGCGTCCACTGCGGCCGCCCCTCCTGACGCGAGAGACGCTCCTTGCCCTCCGCCCGCGAAGGACCGCTTCTTCCCGTCGACGCCGTCGTGGAGCGCACGCTCCCGAACGGCCTGCGCATCCGGCTCCTCCCCGAACGCGGGGCGGAGACGGTGAGCTACTACACCTTCTTCCAGGTCGGGTCGCGCAACGAGCGGGTCGGGACCACCGGCATCAGCCACCTCTTCGAGCACATGATGTTCAACGGAGCGGAGAAGTACGGCCCGAAGGAGTTCGACCGGGTGCTGGAGGCGCGCGGCGGGACCTCGAACGCGTACACCTCCAACGACCTCACCGTCTACTACGAGGACTTCGCGGCCGACGCGCTGCCGGTGGTGGTGGACCTCGAGTCGGACCGCATGCGCTCGCTCTCCCTCACGCCCGAGACGCTGGAGCAGGAGCGCGCGGTGGTGAAGGAGGAGCGCCGCCTCCGGACCGAGAACTCCATCTACGGGCTGCTCGAGGAGCAGCTCGAGTCGCTCGTCTTCCTCGCCCACCCCTACCGCTGGCCGATCGTCGGGTGGATGGACGACATCGAGCGCATCCGGCGCGAGGACTGCCAGGCCTTCTTCCGGACCTACTACGCCCCGACCAACGCCGCGGTCTACGCGGTGGGCGATCTCGATCCGGACGCGACGCTGGCGCTGCTCGAGCGGAGCTACGGCGACATCCCGGCGGGCCCGCCGGTCCCGCCGGTGGCCCAGGGAGAGCCGCCCCAGCGCGGCGAGCGGCGGGCGGTGGTGCGCCACCCGGCCCAGGCGCCGGCGGTCCTCGTCGGCTGGCGGGCTCCGGCGGCGCGGAGCCCGGACGCGCCGGTGCTGGACGTCCTGCAGGCGTGCCTGGCCGTGGGGGAGTCTTCCCGCCTCCGCCGGCGCCTGGTCGAGGATCTGGAGCTGGCGGTCTCGATCCACGTGGGCTGGGGATGGCGCATCGACCCCGGCGTCTTCAGCGTCTTCGCCGAGGTGGCGCCGGGGGTGCGCCCGGAGCGGGTCGAGACGGCACTCTTCGACGAGCTGGCGCGCGTGGCGGATGGCGGCGTCTCGCCGGCGGAGGTCCGGCGCGCCAAGCGGCTCCTGCGCAGCGCGGTGCTGCACGAGCTGTCCACGCACTCGGGCATCGCCCACGCCCTGGGGCAGTCGGAGGCATTGCTCGGCGACTGGCGCGAGGCGGGGCGGGCGCTCGAGCACTACGCGGCCGTGACGCCCGCGGCGGTGAAGCGCGCCGCCGCCGGGCACCTCGACCCCTCGCGCCGCTCGGTCGTCTGGGTCGAGCCCGGGGGCGCCGGGTGATCGGGATGCCGGAGATGGAGGAGGAGCGCCTCCCGAACGGCGCCCGGGTGGTGGTGGCCCGCCGGCCCGGCGTGCCCCTCGCCGCCGTCCGGCTCCTCGTCCGGGCCGGCGCGGCGCTCGACCCGGCGGGCCGGCACGGCCTCGCCCACCTCGTGGTCCAGGCGGCGCGGCGCGGCACGCGCCGGCGCACCGGCCGCCGCATCGACGAGGAGATCGAGGGGCTGGGGGCGGAGCTGGGAGCGGGCGCCGACGAGGACGCCACCTCCTTCGGGCTCTCGGCCCCGGCCGAGTGGCTTCCGAGGCTCCTCGACGTCGTCGTGGACGTCGCCACCTGCCCGACGTTCCCGCGGGGCGAGCTGGATCGCCTCCGGAGGCGCGAGGTGGCGTCGCTTTCCCACGACCTCGACGAGCCGGGGACCATCGCCGACCGGGCCATGATCATGGCGGCGTACCGCGAGCACCCCTACGGCCACCCGGTCGAGGGGCGGGCGCGCCACCTCTCCGCGATGCGTCGCCTGGACGCGGCCGACTTCCACCGGCGCTGGTACGGTCCTGGCGTCGCCACGCTGGTGATCGTCGGCGCGGTGGACCCGGCGAAGGCGCTTCGCCTCGCCCGCCGTCGCCTCGGGGGATGGAGGCCCGCGGCGGAGACGCCACCCGAGGTCCCGGCCCCCACGCCGCGGGAGCGCGAGGTGTGGGTCCTCGACAAGCCGGACGCCACGCAGGCGCAGGTGCGGATCGCGACGCCGGCCATCCCGCGCCGGAGCCCCGAGTACTTCCCGGCCGTCGTGGCGAACACCATCCTCGGCGGCGGATTCACCTCCCGGCTCATGGAGGCCATCCGCGTGAACCGCGGCCTGTCCTACGGCGCGCGCAGCCGCTTCAGCATGAGCCGCTCGGCCGGGATCTTCTACGTGTCCTCCTTCACCAAGACCGAGAGCACGGCCGAGCTCATCGAGGTGGCGCTCGACGAGATCCGGCGCTTCCGCGACGGCGGTCCGACCGCAGAGGAGCTGGATCGGGCGAAGGGCTACCTGTGCGGCCTCTTCCCGCTCTCGCTCGAGACGCACGGCCAGATCGCCGAGAAGATCTGCGACCTCGCGCTCTACGGTTTCGGGATCGAGGAGGTCACGGGCTACCGCGAGCGGGTGCGCGCGGTCACCGCCGAGGAGTGCCGCGAGGTGGGCCGCCGCCACTTCCCCGACGGGAGCGGCGCCGTCGTGGTGGTGGGGCCGGCGAGGGCCGTCGCTTCCGCCCTCGAGCGCTTCGGCCCGGTGACCGTCTCGCCGGCGCGGCGCGTCCTCTGAGGCGGGGGCATGGGCGAGAGCGGCAGGACATCGGGGCCGCCGGGAACGCCGGAGCCCGGCGGGCTCGCGGTCCTGCACGAGGACGCGCACCTCGTCGCCGTGGACAAGCCGGCCGGGCGGCTCGTCATCCCGGGCCGCGGCGCGCCGGAGCGGACCCTGCGGGAAGAGGCCGAGGCCCGCTACGGCCGCCTCTGGGTGGTGCACCGGCTCGACCGCGGCACGAGCGGGGTCCTGGTACTGGCGCGGACCGCCGAGGCCCACCGGACGCTGAATCTGGCGTTCGACCGGCAGGAGGTGTCGAAGCGCTACCTGGCGCTGGTCCGCGGCGCGCCGGAGACGGAGATGCGGGTGGAGGTCGCCATCGCCCCGGCGCGGCGCGGCCGCATGCGACCGGCGCGGCCGGGCGACGAGCGCGGGAAAGCGGCGGCGACGTACTTCCGCCTGCTCGAGACCTTCCCGGCGCGCGCGGGGCTCCCGGTCCTGAGCCTGGTCGAGGCCTGGCCCGAGACCGGGCGCACGCACCAGATCCGCGTCCACCTCGCCCACGCGGGCTTCCCGCTGGCCGTGGATCCGGACTACGGCGACCCCGGGCCTCTCCTGGACGGGGAGGGGCGCACGGTCCTCGCGCGGACGCCGCTCCACGCCGCGCGGCTCGAGCTCGCCCACCCGGCAACGGGCCGGCCGCTCGTCGTCGTGGCGCCGCTGCCCGCCGACCTCGAGCGCGCCATCGACGCGGCGCGCGGGTGACCGGTCCGGCGGGGCTACCGCTGCTGCCAGGGCGACGGAGGCGGCCCGCCGGGCGCGCCGGGCTCGGCGACGCCGCCGTCGGCCGGCCCCTCGCCGAGCTCGGCGGCGATGACCTGCACGAGCGCGACGTCGGCGAACTGGGACCGGGCCAGCGCCAGGACCTCCTTCGCCTCGTCGGCCTTGCCCGACTTCACGAGCCAGCGAGCCTTCTCCGCGAGCTTCGCCACCATCACGTCGCGGGGGCTCCTGGAAAGGCGGTCGGAGAGGACCCAGGCGCTCGCCCCGGAGGAGAGGTTGATCTCGCTGAACAGCTCGCGGTCCCGGACCACCAGCACGAGCGTACCCGGCTCGATCTTGCGCCGGGCGTTCAGCGCCAGGAGGTCGGGCCGATCGAACGCGTCGGCGGGCTGCAGGAGCGTCGCCTCGGTGACGCCCAGCGCCGGGAGGAGGAGCCCCTTCTTCATCCACCCCACGCTCTCGTCGGAGGCGCGCACGCGGGTCCAGTCGTTGCGCGTCTCCACCAGCGTCACCTTCTCGCCGCGCTGCAGCAGCGCAACCGCGTTCGGCACGGAGGACTTCGGCGCCGCGCCCGGCACCCGGGCGGCGTCGGTGGGCTCGCGCCGCAGCGGCGCGACGGCCGTCACGTAGGCCATCTCGCCCTCGGCGCGGGCGGGGAGGGCGGGGAGGGCGGCGTCGGGGGACCCGGCCGGCAGCGGCGCCGGGGCGCCCTTCTGGCCCGAGCAGGCGAGGGCGAGGGCGAGCGTGGCGGCGAGCGGTGACCTCGTCATGGGGGGCCTTGGAGGCTCCGGAGCCTAGCGCCCGGACTTTCCGTGGACCAGCGTCTTCACGGCGCTGCGGAAGGTGACGTCGATCTTGCCGCCGTCGCGCACGGCGGAGACGAGGCCCGGGCCGAAGGCGGGGTGCTCGATCACCTCGTCGGCGGCGAAGGTCTCGCGCGAGGAGTAGCGCCGCTTCCCGGCCGCGGCGCGGCGCGCCAGCAGCTCGTCGAAGGAGAGCGCCGCCTTCTTCTGGAGGCGGGCCGGGCGCGGGGCCGCCGCGGCCTTCCCGGCCCGGAAGCGGTGGACCGCGTGGCAGGTGTTGCATTCCACCTTGACGGGCTGCCCGCCCTGCATCGCGATCACGGTGTGCGCGAGGACCATCTCGCACTTGCCGCACGGAGCATCCACTTCGCCGCCGACCTTGGCCATGGGGCGCGCAGTATAGCCATGTCCGCGGAGCGGCGGCGGAAAAGGTTCGGTGCTAGTGTGGCGTCATGTCGATCGGCCAGGGCGGCGCCGGGGGGTAGGGGGGCGTGAAGGGGCTCCGGCGCGCCTTCGAGGACTTCGGGGAGCTCATCCTCTTCGGCGCCGAGACGTTCGTCTGGGCGCCCCGCCCGCCGTACCGCCTGGAGCTGGTCCTCGCCCAGATGTCGGCCATCGGGGCCGGCTCGAGCGTCATCGTGGCCATCACCGGCTTCTTCGCCGGTGCGGTGCTGGCGCTCCAGGGCCACTACGCCATGCGCTCCTTCGGCGCGCAGGGGTACGTCGGCGGCTTCGTGGCGGTCGCGCTCGTGCGCGAGCTGTCGCCGGTGTTCATGGCGCTCGTGGTGACCGGCCGCTCCGGCAGCGCCATCTGCACCGAGATCGGCACCATGCGGGTGACCGAGCAGATCGACGCCATGGAGACCATGGCGGTGAACCCGGTGCAGTACCTGGCGGTGCCGCGCGTGTTCGCCGCCACGCTCATGTTCCCGGCGCTGGCGATGCTCTTCAGCACCGTGGGCTACCTCGGCGGCTACCTCATCGGCGTCTACGTGTCCCAGATCCCTCCGGGCCCGTTCATCGAGCACACCCGCGAGATGGTGGACGTCCACGACATCCTGCACGGGCTCCTCAAGTCCCTCGTCTTCGGGGCCGTCATCTCGATCATCGCCTGCTACCGCGGCTACTCGGCCAGCGGCGGCTCCAGGGGGGTGGGCGAGGGGACGACACGCGCCGTGGTCGCGAGCTCGATCGCCATCCTCATGCTGGACTACGTCATCACCTTCATGGCCCTGGGGAGCTGACGCGACCGCCATGGCCATGATCGAGGTGGTCGAGCTGTGGAAGTCCTTCGGCGACAACCAGGTCCTCAAGGGCATCAGCCTGTCGATCGAGAAGGGAACGACGTACGTCGTCCTCGGGGCCTCGGGGTCGGGCAAGACGGTGCTCCTCAAGCACGTCATCGGGCTCCTCAGGCCGGACCGCGGGGCCGTGAGGGTGGACGGGGTGGATCTCTCGACCCTCGCCGGCAAGGAGCTCACCGACTTCCGCCAGATCTTCGGGATGGTGTTCCAGGGCGCGGCGCTCTTCGACTCGATGACGGTCTTCGAGAACGTGGCCTTCCCGCTCCGGGAGAAGAACCGGCGCATCTCCTGGGAGGAGCTGCGCACGCGGGTGGTGGAGAAGCTCCGGGTGGTGGACCTCGGGGAGGAGATCCTGGAGCAGTGGCCCGCCCAGCTCTCCGGCGGCATGCGCAAGCGGGTCTCGCTCGCCCGCGCACTGGTGGCGGAGCCCCAGGTGGTGCTCTACGACGAGCCCACCACCGGCCTCGACCCCATCACCACCGACTCCGTGGACGGCATGATCGACAGCGCCAAGGAGCGGCTCGGCGTGACCAGCATGGTCATCTCCCACGACATCGCCAGCGCATTCAAAGTGGCCGATCGGCTGGCCGTGCTCTACGATGGGCACATCGCGGCGCAGGGCACGCCCGCGGAGGTGAAGGAGAGCCAGGACCCGTACGTCCAGAGGTTCCTGGCCCTCTGGTTCGGGAAGCAGTAGCCGCGCGATTCCATGGCGAGTCCCATCCTCACAAAGGCGTTCGCCAACAAGGGCCTGGCCGTGGGGCTGCTGGTCGCCGTCGCCGGCGCGACCTTCCTCGGCGCCTACACCTTCTTCCGCAAGGGGGGCCTGGGCGAGCGCGACAGCTACCTCGTGCATGCCTACTTCGACGACGTCACCGGCCTCACCTGGAAGAGCCGGGTTCAGATCGCCGGCATCCAGATCGGCGAGGTGGCCGAGGTCTCGCTGTCCGGCGATCGGGCCCGCCTCGACCTGCGGGTGAAGAACGAGATCAACCTCCACGCCGACGCCTGCCTCATCAAGCGCTACCCCTCGGCGCTGCTTCCCGACGCGCTGCTCGAGGCCACCTCGGGGACGAGCAAGGCGCCCTCGCTTCGCGGCATGCCGGTGGAGAAGCGCGAGATCACCTGCGTGCGGGAGGCGGCCAGCGTCGGCAAGCTCATGGACTCGCTGTCCAAGGTCGCCGCCGACATGCAGGTCATCACGGCGGACATCGCCAAGACCGTGGGCGGGCGGGAGGGCAGCATCCGGGAGATCATCGAGAACCTCGCCCGCGTCACCCGCACCATCGACCGGGTGGTGGGGAAGAACGCGGACAAGATCGGCGCCGTCGTGGACAACGCCGAGGCCTTCACCGGGGAGCTCCGCGCCATCGCCGAGCAGGACCGCGACCGCTACCACGCCATCGCCCGCAACGTGGAGGAGGCGAGCGATCGGCTGAACAAGGTGCTCGCCAGCGTCCAGGACATCCTCGGGGCCAACCAGCCGCAGCTCAAGGAGTCGGTGCAGGGAGTGAGGCAGGCGCTCGACAAGCTGAACCGGAGCCTCGACAAGGTCGAGGAGACGGTGACGCGGGTCGCCGAGGGCAAGGGCGTGGCCGGGAAGGTCCTCGCCGACGAGCAGCTCGGCGAGAAGTTCGGCCAGGCGCTCGAGCAGTACACCGAGTACGCCGACCGGCTCTACAAGCTCCAGGTCGAGGTCCAGCTCCGCTCCGAGTGGCTCCTCAACCAGTCCGGCGCCAAGGCCTACTTCGGCGTGAAGCTCATCCCCCGGCCCGACAAGTACTACCTCATCCAGCTCGTGAGCGACCCGCGCGGCTTCAACACCACCACCACCGAGACCGCCACGACCGTGAACAAGACCACCGGCACCGAGGTCACCACGGTCACGACGCGGACGCTGAACGAGCAGAAGCTCGCCGTCTCGCTCGAGTTCGCGAAGCGCTTCGGGCCCATCACCTTCCGCATCGGGATCATCGAGAGCTCGGGCGGGCTGGGAACGGACCTGCACCTCTTCGACGACCACCTGCAGATCTCGATGGACTTCTACCAGTTCCTCCGGCCGACGCTGGACGTCCAGCCACGGGGCAAGCTCTGGGCCAACTGGACCTTCTTCGACCATTTCTACGTGACGACCGGGACGGACGACTTCCTCAACAAGTGGCGGAGCGGCAGCTACCCGGGCGGCCCCAGCTTCGCGGTGGGGCGCGACGTCTTCTTCGGCGCCGGGCTCTTCTTCACCGACCAGGATCTCAAGACGCTCATCGGCAGCGGCGCAGGCACCGCGGCGTCCGCCGTCCGGTAGCCGTGGGCTCCCGAGGTTCGCGGCCTGGGCGGCCGGCGGGGCGCAAGGCCCCGCCCTACCGCGCGGTGTCGGAGACGCGGCCGAGGGCGCGCAGGAGCTGGGCGCGCGCCGACGACAGGTTGTAGTCGGCCTGGACGCGCTGGGCGGCCGCCGAGGTGAGCGCCACCTGGGCGTCGCCGAGCTCGATGGCGCTGCCGACGCCGATCTGGTAGCGCCCCTCGGCGAGGCGCAGCCGCTCGCGGGCGTTCACGAGCGCCTCGCCCGCCGCGGCGAGCGCGGCCTTGTCGGCCCGCACCGCCAGCCGCGCCTGGTCGACGTCGAGCCGAACTTGCTGCCGGATTGCCGCCACCTGCGCCTCGAGGCCGGTGAGGTTCGCCTCGGCCTCGCGCTCCTGGGCGCGCGTGAGGCCGCCCTGGAAGAGGTTCCAGGTGAGCGTGGCCGCGGCGTTCCAGTTCAGGACGGTGGTGTCGAGCGCCGGTCCGGTGTCCGCGACCCCTGCCGAGACGCCGAGGCTGGGGAGGTAGGCCCCCCGGACCGAGCCGATGGTCGCCTGCTGGGCCCTCGCCTGGCCCTCGAGCGAGGCCACGTCCGGGCGGGCGCGGAGCGCCTCGGCGAGGAGCGCCTCGAGGGGCTGGTCCTCGCCCTCGACAGGCGCGAGCGCGTCGTCGGCGACGTCGTAGTCGGTGGGCGCCTCCACGCCCATGGCCTGGTTGAGCTGGGCCTTCGCCGTCTCGTAGCCGTTCTCGGCGTTGATGACCTGCACCTGGGCGTTGGCGCGGTCGGTGCGGGCCTGGGCGAGGTCGATCTCGGGACGCGTACCCACCTCGACGAAACCCTGGATCTGGCGCAGGTGCGCCTCCTGGTTCTCGAGCGTCTCGTGAGCCACGCCGACGAGGTCCTTGGCGGCCCGGGCGGTGAAGAAGGCGGTGCGGACCCCGAGCAGCACCTGCATCGCCGTGGAGCGCTCGGCGTCGCGCTGCGCCGCGGCGCTCTCCCTCGCGGATTGCCAGCGCCCGCTCGTCTGGCCGAAGTCCCAGACGAGCTGAGAGAGCGTGCCGCCGAAGCTCCAGGTGTTGAAGGGGGGTCCGCCCGGCTGGGGGAACAGGGACCGGTCGGTCTGGCGCTTGAGGCTGGCGTTGCCGCTGAGCTGCGGAAGGAGCGGCGCCAGGGCCTCGTCGGCGCGCGCGGCCGCGGCCTCGGTGCCGGCCCGCGCCTGCTGGAGCTGCGGCTGGCTGGCGCGGGCGGCGCGGACGGCCTCCTCGAGAGTGACGACGCGCCCCGCCGGTGGGGCGGCGAGGAGGAGCAGGAGGGTGGCGTGGAGCGTCATTCGAACCTCAGCGCCTGGATGGGGTCGAGCCGGGAGGCCTTGTGCGCCGGGTACAGCCCGAACCCCACCCCCACGATCCCGCTGAAGCCGACCGCGATGAGGATGACGTCCGGGCGGAAGAGCACCGGCCAGCCGAAGCTCGCCGCCAGGCGCCAGGCCGCGGCGACGCCCAGGCCGACGCCGAAGAGGCCGCCCGCCACCGCGAGCGTCAGCGCCTCCACCAGGAACTGGAGCTGGATGTCGCGCGCCTTGGCGCCGACGGCCATGCGCACGCCGATCTCGCGCGTCCGCTCGGTGACCGAGACCAGCATGATGTTCATGATGCCGATCCCGCCCACGAGCAGCGACACCGCGGCGATGGCGGCGAGGAGGGTGGTGAGCGTGCGGGTTCCCTCCTGCGAGGCGCCCGCCAGCTCGGCGAGGTTCCGGATCGAGAAGTCGTCGTCCGTCCCGGGCTGCAAGCGGTGCCGGTCGCGCAGGAGCCCGCGGATCTGGGTCTCGGCGCGGCTCGTGGCCGCGGCGCTCGTCGCCGAGACCATGATGGGGCCGGCGATGTAGTTGCCGAGCCCTCCCTGGATCTTCTGCAGAAAAGTGCTGGTGGGCACGAAGACGGCGTCGTCGAAGTCCTGGCCGAACTGGGACTGCCCCTTCTTCGAGAGGACGCCGATCACGTTGAAGGGGACGTTCTTCACCCGCACCACCTGACCGACCGGGTCGGAATTGGGGCCGAAGAGCTTGTCCACCACCGTCTGCCCGAGCACGACCACCTTGGTCCCCGCGTCGAGGTCGGACTGGGAGAGGCCGGAGCCGTGCGCGACCGGCCAGGTCCGGACGAGGAAGTACTCCGGCGTGGTCCCGTACACCGTGGTGGTCCAGTTCTGGTCCTCGGAGAGGACCGTGGCCGTGGCGCGCAGCTGCGGCGCGGCGTACCGGACGCTGGGCACGTCGGCCTGGATGGCCTTGAGGTCGTCCCAGGTGAGCGTCGGCATCGACCCGAAGCCGCCCCGCATGCCTCCGGAGGTGGTGCTGCCGGGGAGGACGATGAGCATGTTCGAGCCCATGGCCGCGAAGGTCTGCTCGACCCGGGCCTTGGCGCCGTCGCCGATGGCCACCATGGCGATGACGGCCGACACCCCGATGACCACGCCCAGCGCGGTGAGGAAGGAGCGCATCTTGTTGCGGGCGAGGGCCCGGAGGGCCACGCGGAACGTCTGGAGCCACCTCATGGCGACGCCTCCTCCGCCGGCGCCGGAGGCGGCGCCACGGCGCGCCTCGGCTCGCGGCGGGTGTCGGACAGTACCCGGCCGTCGCGCATCACCAGGATGCGCGAGGCGTACTGCGCGATGTCCGGCTCGTGGGTGACGAGCAGCACGGTGATGCCGCTCCGCCCCAGCTCCTGGAAGAGCGCCATCACCTCGACGCTGGTCCGGGAGTCGAGGTTGCCGGTGGGCTCGTCGGCGAGGATGACCCGGGGCCGGTTCACCAGGGCGCGAGCGATGGCGACGCGCTGCTGCTGGCCGCCGGACATCTGGTTCGGATGGTGTCCGGCCCGGTCTGCGAGCCCGACCCGCTCGAGCGACTC
>Ga0209797_10001426_pt1 | contig 11980 bp, 14 predicted proteins | sample DOMMetBare3Fresh_2_FD_187472 | JGI IMG/M metagenome (GOLD analysis project Ga0209797, IMG submission 187472) | Wetland sediment microbial communities from St. Louis River estuary, USA, under dissolved organic matter induced mercury methylation -... | ecosystem: Environmental > Aquatic >...
GGCCGGCGGGATCTCCGTCGTCAGGTACAGGATGCTGTTGTCGATCGCGAAGAACATCATCGACAGGAGGAAGAGCGTCTTCGCGAGCAGCCCCATGCGCCCCTGCACGAACTCCGCGCCGAGCGACGTGTCGAGCCCGGCGGCGAGGAGCGGCCGCGCGCGGATCGTCGACGCCGTGGATTCCGCCATGTGCCCAAAGGATACCGCCTCGGCCGCGCGCGCGCCGTGCGACGCGCAGCGGGCGCGCCTCGTGCGAGAGCAGGACATTGGAACGGCAGGACGGCGTTGACGTCGGTGTAGGTCGCGCCGCTGATCCGCCCGCTGTCCTTGATGACCAGCCCGTAGCGGTCCAGCCAGTAGGCCACCGCCTTCAGCAGCACGAAGACACCGAGCAGGATCGCGATGTGCGTGCGGGCGGCCGCCGTGGTGGTCTCCCCCGGCGTCTGCGGCCGCAGCCCGCCGTACAGGTAGTGGGTCAGCAGCGCCACGATCAGCGAGAGGACGACGACGGCGAACCCGAAACCGACGAGGAACCGCCAGAACGGCAGGCGAAACACGAAGAACGACAGGTCCGTGCCGAACTGGGCGTCTTTGACTCCGAACGGCTTGGAGTTGCGGAACAGCAGCCAGCCGCGCCACTCGGCGGCCGCCGACCCGCCGGCCAGCAGCCCGACCACACCGGCCAGGGCGATGGACAGACCGCGGCGGTAGGGGTCGATCGCGACGCGGTAGCGGTCGAGGTTCTGCTGCTCGGGCGACAGCCCGCGGAACGCCGGACGCGAGCGGTGCGCGATCCACATGTTCGCCCAGACGGCCAGGCCCATGAGCAGCCCGAACAGCACGAACAGCGCGATCCTGGTGAACAAGCGGGTGGTGAACACCCCGCTGAAGCCGACCGACCGGAACCACAGCAGGTCGGTGTAGAACCCGGCGAACACGCTGAACGCGACGACCAGGGCGCCCAGGATCGCCACGGTGATCAGCAGGGCTCGGGTGCGGGGGGAACCGCCCGGGAGCGGCCCCCTCGGGCGGCGCAGCGGGATCGGCTCGTCGGGAGGCATCTCGTAGCTCACCCGGCAACGCTAACCCGTGGGCGCGGCCGCCGCTGACCCACCTGGTTGGATGCCCGGGTGAGCGACCCGCTGCCCGACCTCGTCCGGGAGATCGAGGCCCACGTCGCGGCCGGGGGCTGGGACCAGCCGCCTCGGCTCTTCGCGCTCGTCCCGACCGCTGACCTGCTGGCCCGCGAGCCGCACCTCGCCACGGCGCTGGCGGCCGACTCCTCGCCGGAGGCCATCGGCTCAGGGTCGTTGACCCCGGTCGAGCAGGAGGAGCTGCCCGACCACGCGACGCTGGAGGAGTTGCTCGGCGGCATCGGCTGGCCCGCGGAGGTGAGCGGCGCCGCCCTGGTGGTCGAGCGGCTGATGCTGCCGCCAGCAGCCGAGGCCGACCTGCCGGACGACGACCAGGCGGCGCTGGCCGCCCTGACGGAGCATCCCGCGCGCCAGGAGGTGCGGCTGGCCGTGGCGGTGCTGCGCGACGGCCGCCGGCACGGCGCCGTGCGGCTGCGCGCCCACGACGATCCGCGGGCGGTGCTGAACGGCCCCGACCTGGTCCCCGGGCTCGCCGACGGCCTGGCCGCGACGCTGCACGACTGACCGCTTAGCAGCCGGGCACCGTCCCGCTGCCGGTGCGCAGCGCGGTGAGCGCGGCCAGCGCACCGGCCAGGGAGTCGACCTTCACCAGCCGGACCCCCTCGACCCCGGCGGCGACGGCGTCGGCGCAGTTGTCGGCCGGGACGAGGAACACGGTGGCACCGGCCTCCTGGGCCCCGAAGAGCTTCTGTTCGACGCCGCCGATCGGGCCCACCCGACCGTCCGCGTCGATGGTCCCGGTGCCGGCGACGTGAGCCCCGGCCGTCTCCTGCTCGGGGGTGAGCCGGTCGACGATCCCGAGGCTGAACATCAGCCCGGCACTGGGGCCGCCGACGTCGTCCAGCTTGATCGTCACGGTGACCGGGGAGGTGTACCCGACGCTGGGTGAGATCCCGATGTAGGCCCGGCCGGGAACGTCGGGGTGCGCCCGGGTCGTGATGGTCACGTCGCGGCCCACCCCGTCGCGCACGATCCGCAGGGTGACCGGGGTGCCCGGCGCACGCGGGCCGATCCGGTCGCGGACCTGCTCGGGCGTCGACACGGCGACCCCGTCGACCGACTCGATCCGGTCGCCGTGCTCGAGCAGCCCCTTCGACGGACCGTCTGCCGAGACGGCCTGGACGGCCACGGTGAGCGTGACCGGCAGCTTCAGCCAGCGCAGGGCGGCCACGGTGGCGGCGTCCTGCGAGTCGGCCATGGCCGCCGCGTTCTCCTGCTCGATGTCCTGCTCGGTGACCTCGGGCGGGTAGAGGATCTCGCGCGGCACGACGGCCTCCCCCCGGTCGATCCAGCCGCGCAGGACGTCGACCACCGAGAGCCGGCTGCCGGGCGCGCCGATCTCCGACACCGTGGTGAGGTCCAGGCGTCCGGTCGTCGGGTAGGTCGGTGCTCCCGTGACCTTGATCAGCGGGGTGTCGCCGAGCGTGCCCAGCGTGTCGTAGACCGGCCCTGGGCTGAGCACGACGTACGGCACTGGCAGCACGGCGGCCACGAACAGGCCGGCGGTGAGGACCACGCCGGCGAGCAGCTGAGGTCCGGAACGGTCGGTCACCCGCCGCTACCCCTGGTCCCCGGGCGTCGGGCGTTCCATGGCCCGACGGAACCGCTCGCGCTCCTCGAGGGTCTCCGCGATGTCAGCGGGTGGACGCGGGCGGTTGCGCACGCTGACCCAGACGATGGCCAGGACGGTGGCGACGAACGGGATCGCCAGCCAGCCGAGCACCTCCATGCCCACGAGGGTAGCCGCTAGCCCTCGACCCCCACCCACTCCTGGCTGCCGTCCGCGAACCGCTGGTGCTTCCAGATCGGGACCTGGTGCTTGAGGTCGTCGATCAGCTGGCGGGAGGCCGCGAACGCCTCCGCCCGGTGCCCAGCGGCCACCGCGACCACGACCGCGAGGTCGCCGACGGCGAGCTCGCCGAGCCGGTGCACCGCCGCCACGGCGACCACCCCCGGTTGGGCGGCCACGACCTCGGCCACCTCGCGCAGCCGGTCGGCCGCGGTCGGGTGCGCCGAGTAAGCCAGCCCGACCACCGGCCGGCCGCCGTCCTCGTCTCGGACGGTGCCGACGAACAGCGCGGTTCCGCCGGCTGCCGGGTCGGCGACTGCGGCCAACACTTCGTCGACCGACAAGGGGCCGTCGCACAGGTCCAGCAGGCGCAGCACGGTCACGGGGGAAGTCTGCCAGCCGCCGGGCCGTCCAACGCCGGCCGCAGCGCTAGCCGCGGCGCTGCCGGCGCAGCTGCCGGACGACCGCCGCCGTGCTGAGCACGGCCACCGTGGTGCCGGCGGCGCCCAGGGCCGCTTCGCGACCACCCAGCCGGCGGCCGCCGATGACCAGCTCGCCTCGGACGTCGTCCAGCAGGACGCGCAGGGCTCCCGCGTTGTCCCACCGGGGCGTCCAGCCGGCCGCACGCAGCCTCGTCGAGGGCACCACCCAGGGCCACGACGAGTAGGCGATGTCGCTGGGCGGCGCCGGCGTGATCCCGAGGCGGTGCAGCCGTTCGGCGGTCGCGGTGGCCGCTCGCGCGGGCAGCTCGATCCGACGCAGCCCGCTGATCTCCTCGACCTCCGTCTGGGTGAGGAACCCGTCGCACGCCACGGTGAGCGGGCCCGGGTCGAGCCCGGGGGCGCCGCGCACCACCAGGGCGACCGCGCTCGCCAGGTCGTCGAGGTGGCAGAACTGCCAGTGCGGGTCGGTGCCCTTCACCACCAGCAACCTGGGTGCCGCGAAGTGCCGGGTGCGCAGCGTGTCGACGCCGGGGCCGACCAGGGTCGCGGGTCGCAGCACGGTCACGGACAGGCCCGGATGCACCGTTGCGGCGCGCTCGACCATCGCCTCGACCTCGAGCAGGTCCCCGGCGAGCGACCGCTCGGTCGGCGCACGCAGCGGTGCGTCCTCGTCGAGCGGGACCCGGTTGTCCGGGTGCGCGCCGTAGACCAGGGCGCTGCTGACCACGACGACTCGGCCGACCCCCGCCGCGGCGGCTGCCGTGAGCACGGTGGCCGTCGAGCGCACGACGCGGACCTCCCGACGGGCGGCGTCGTCCTCGCCGGAGATCTCCAGCGCGGGGTGCACGACGACGTCCAGCCCGGCGAGGGCACGCACGAGTCGCGGGTTCGCAGGGTCGACCGCCCGCCAGGTGACGTCCGGGACGTCGCCGCGGCGGACGTCCAGGCCCCGGACGGCGAAGCCGGCGGTGGTCAGCTCCGCGGCCAGGCGCCGGCCGAGCCCGCCGGCCGCAAAGGTGACCCCGACCGCCGGCTGGGCGCGGACGGGGCCGACGGCCGCGGTGCGCCCTGAGCGAACCCGGGGACGTCGGGCACCGACGACGCGGCCGGCGTCGTTACCGTGGTGACTGTTCCCCGACATCGCGACCATCCTGCCCGAGGTACCCCGTGAGCGATCATCCGTTCGGCTTCGGCGCGGCTTCGGGCGACGACGACGGCCCCGAGCAGCCCTTCGACCCGCTGGCCGGGTTGTTCGGCGCCGCCGGGCCGCAGGACATCGGGGCGGCCCTGCAGCGCCTGGGGCAGATGCTGTCCGCCCAGGGCAGCGGCCCGGTGAACTGGGACCTCGCCCGCGACGCCGCGCGGGCCGCGGCCGCACAGGGCGGAGACGCCAGCGTCGGCCCGGCCGAGGCGCGCGAGGTCGAGGAGGCCGTCCGGCTGGCCGAGGTGTGGCTGGACCCGGTCACCGCCGTCCCGGCGGGCAGCAGCACCGCCCTGGCCTGGAGCCGGGCCGAGTGGGTTGAGGGCACCCTGCCCCAGTGGCGCCGGCTGGTCGACCCGGTCGCCGAGAAGGTGGTCGACGCCACGGCGAGCGCGGTCCCCGAGGAGATGCGAGCCCTGGCCGGACCCATGCTCGGCATGGTCCGACAGCTCGGCGGCGCGCTGTTCGGCACCCAGGTCGGCCAGGCCATCGGGATGCTGGCCACCGAGGTGGTCGGCTCCAGCGACGTGGGGCTGCCGCTGGGACCGGCCGACCGGACCATCCTGCTGCCCGCGAACGTCGCCCGGTTCGGGGCCGGCCTGGAGATCCCGGACGAGGAGGTGCGGCTCTACCTCGCGCTGCGGGAGTGCGCCCACCGGCGACTGTTCGCGCACGTGGCCTGGCTGCCGGGGGCGCTGTTCGGTGCGGTCGAGGACTACGCGCGCGGGATCCGGGTCGACACGGCCCGGCTCGAGGACCTGATGGGCACCATCGACCCGCAGAACCCCGAGGCGGTGCAGGAGGCCCTGCAGTCCGGGCTGTTCGAGCCCGAGGACACCCCCGAGCAGCGGGCGGCGCTCGCCCGCCTGGAGACCCTGCTGGCCCTGGTCGAGGGCTGGGTCGACGCCGTGGTCACCGACGCCTCGACCACGCTGCCCTCCGCCGGCGCGCTGCGCGAGACGGTGCGTCGCGTCCGAGCCACCGGCGGCCCGGCCGAACAGACGTTCGCCACCCTGGTCGGCCTCGAGCTGCGGCCGCGCCGGCTGCGCGACGCGGCCACCCTGTGGGCGGCGCTGCGCGAGGCCCGTGGCGTCGACGGCCGTGACGCGGTGTGGGAGCACCCCGACCTGCTGCCGACCGCCGCGGACCTCGACGACCCGGCCGGCTTCGCCTCGCGCGGCGAGCTGGACCTGTCCGAGCTCGACTCGGCGGGCGACGCACCCCCGGAGCCTCCGCCCCCGTCGCCGTGACGCCCTCGGCCGCGAGGGTGCACGCCGACGCCGTCCGAGTGCTCACCGGCTGGGTCACGCCCGACGACGCGCAGCGGATGCTGCAGGCGCACTTTCTCGACCACCTGCACCGGCACGCGGACGGGGTGCGGCGCAGCTGCCTGCCCGACCATCTGACCGCCTCGGCACTGGTGGTCAGCCCCGACCGCGCGCGCGTCCTGCTCGACCTGCACGGCAAGGTGGGTCGCTGGCTGCAGTTCGGTGGCCACGTCGAGGACGACGACCTTGGCCTTGCGGCGGCGGCGCTGCGTGAGGCGACTGAGGAGAGCGGCGTCCACGGCCTGCGGTTGCTGGACACCGCCCCGGCCCGGTTGGACGCCCACCCCGCGCCGTGCGCCCCAGGCCGGGCGCTTCGGCACCTCGACGTCCAGTTCGTGGCGGTCGCCCCGGACGGCGCCGAGCCGGTGCGCAGCGCGGAGTCGCACGACGTCCGCTGGTTCGGGGTGCACGCCCTGCCGCCGGAGACCGACGAGTCCGTGCGCGCCCTGGTCGGGGTGGCGTTGGCCCTGCCCCGCGACTGAGTCGACGGCGTCAGCTGCCGAGCCAGCCCGGCCGCGTCAGCCGGTCGCGTCCAGGGCCTGCGCCAGATCGGCCACCAGGTCAGCCGGATCCTCCAGGCCGACCGAGAGACGGAGCAGGCCGGCGCCGGGCCGGGCGTCAGCGGGCACCGGACGGTGGGTCAGCGATGCCGGGTGCTGGATCAGCGACTCGACCCCGCCGAGCGACACCGCGTGCGAGATCAGCCGCACGCCGTCAGCGACCCGGGCGGCCGAGCGGTATCCGTCGGCCAGCTCGAAGGCGATCATCGAGCCAGGGCCGGACATCTGCCGGCCCACGAGGCCGAGCGGGTCGCAGTCGGGCAGCCCCGGGTAGTGGACGACGGCCACCGCCGGATGGCTCAGCAGCAGGCCCACGACCTTCTGCGCGGACTCCTGCTGGGCTCGCACCCGCACCGGCAGGGTCTGCAGCCCGCGGTGGGCGAGGTAAGCCGCGACCGGGTGCAGCAGCCCCCCGGTGACCGCGCGGACCCGGCGCAGCCGCGCCGCCCACGCCTCGCCGGTGCCGACGACCCCGCCGACCAGGTCGCCGTGCCCGCCCAGGTACTTGGTCGCGCTGTGCAGCACCAGGGTCACCCCGAAGTCCCCGGGTCGTTGCAGCACCGGCGTCGCGAAGGTGTTGTCGACGAGCACCGGCACCCCGTCGGGCCCCCCGGCGGCCGCGACCACCGCGGCCAGGTCGCGCAGCTCCAGGGACGGGTTGGCAGGGGTCTCCAGGACGACCAGGCCGGTGTCCGGGCGCAGCGCGCCGGCGACACCGTCGGGCGTCGCCCAGGTGACCTCGGTGCCCAGCAGCCCGGTCGTCAGCAGGTGGTCGGTGCCGCCGTAGACCGGGCGGACGCCGACCACGTGCGGGTGGCCGTCCGCCGCGGCGGCGAGCAGGCAGGCGGTCATGGCGGCCATGCCGGACCCGAAGGCGACGGCCTGCTCGGTGCCCTCCAGCGCAGCCAATCCCTGCTCGAACCGGGCCACGGTCGGGTTCCACAGCCGTTGGTAGACGGCACTTCCGCCGTCCAGCGGCAGCCCTCCCCCGGCCAGCGCCTCGTAGGAGAGTCCCCCGGTCTCGACGTCCGGCAGCGGGTTGGTCGTGGACAGGTCGATCGGCGGGACGTGGACGCCGAGCGCGTCGAGGTCCCCTCGGCCGGCGTGCACGGCGGCGGTATCCGGGCGTACCGCGGCGGGGCGCGGTTCGTCGCCACTCATGGCGGCAGCGTCGACCCTGCCGACCGCCGGGTCGATAGGCCGACCGACCCTAATCCGGCGGGTGGACCGGCTCGCGCAGGTCGACCGCCGGGTCGTCGTCGGAGAGCGCGACCCCGGCCGCAGCGGCGAACCCCTCCAGGTAGCCGCGGGCCCGCTCGGTGCGCGGGTAGCGGGCGACCAGCGCCCAGAACCGCTCGTCGTGGGCGGCCACCAGCAGGTGCGCCAGCTCGTGCACGAGGACGTAGTCGAGCACCCAGGGGGGAGCCCCGCGCAGCCGGGTCGAGATCCGGATCGTGCGGTCGGGCACCGTGCAGGACCCCCACCGGCCGCCCTGGTTGTCCGCCCAACGGACGCTGGCGGGGACGGCCCGCCCGTCGAGGTGCTCCCGTGACAGCCGGCGGGCCCGGGCGAGCAGCCGCTCGTCGGAGGGCGTGCGCCGCTGCTCGCGCGCGGCGAGCCGCTGGACCATCAGGTCGACCCAGTGCCGCTCCTCGGCCCTGGTCATCCGGGCCGGGATGAGCACCACGGTCGTGTCGCCTTCACGGTGGGCGGACACGGTGCGACGCCTGCGGGCGCTGCGGCGGACCTCGACCTCGGGCACGCCCCGACGCTACCCCGTGCGGCCGACCAGAACTTTCTTCCGTCCACAGCCGGGGGACGATGTCGCAGCAGGTCGCAGCCCCTACCTGTCGGACAGTCACCGACCCTCCACAGCGTCGTCCACAGCAGGGGACCGTACGGTCCACAGGCACCGCGCTCGGCGTCCCCAGGCCGTCCACAGCGGCGTCCACAGCCCCGGTTGACCGGCCGGTATCCACAGGCCTAGCCTCCGGCGCGAACGAGGCCCCCGGGATAACCAGCCGGCGCGTGCGCAAGGGGAAGGTGGGCGCGCCGGGTGTGCGACTCGGGGGCCTCGTCACCTCTCGGGCGACCCGTCTGCCCGGCCCCCTCCCGCGCGCCCACCACGCGGTTGATCATCGGCGAACCCTCCCACGGTTGACACGGCGACCCTCCCACGGTTGATCATCGGCGAACCGTGGGTATCCGCGGACGATGGGCCCGCTTAGCCGATGATCAACTCAGGTGAAGGGGGTCAGCGGCCGGTGAACCGGGGCCGGCGCTTCTCGCGGGCGGCGGCCAGCCCCTCCTGCAGGTCCTCGGTGGCCAGCGTGACCGGCTGGGCGAGCGCCTCCCACTGCAGGGCGGCGGCGAAGCTGGCCTGGCCCTCACCGCGCAGCGCAGCCGTCGTCAGCCGGGTCGCCACGGGCGCCGTCGCCGCGACGGCGTCTGCCGTGGCGAGGACGGCGTCCAGGAACTCCTCGTCCGGCAGCACAGCGGAGACCAGGCCGGCCGCCCGCATCCCCTCGGCGTCCAACGTGCGGCCGGTGAGCAGCAGGTCACGGGCGACGGCTCGCCCGGCGACCTCGGGCAGCAGCCAGGTGGCGGCCATCCCGGCGTGCATGCCCAGCCGGGTGAAGGGGACGGCGAACCGGGCGGCGGTCGCCGCGTAGCGCAGGTCGCAGGCGAGGGCCAGGCAGGCCCCGGCCCCGATAGCGGGGCCGTTGAGCGCCGCGAGGGTGGGCACCTCCAGCTCGCGGATCGCCAGCCAGCTGCGGTAGAAGGGCAGCATCCGCTCGCGCAGCTCGGCCACCGAGGCGTGCGGCTCGGCGCCGATCCAGCCCGTGTCCCCGCCCGAGCAGAAGGCCGGCCCGGACCCGGTGACGACCACCACCCGGACGGCGCGGTCCAGGCGCAGCTCGGTCATCGCGGCGTCCCACGCGGCGGTCATCGGCAGCGACATGGCGTTGCGCTGAGCCGGGTTGTCCAGGGTGAGCAGGACGACGCCGCCGTCCCGGTGCTCGACGCGCAGGTGCTGGTCGGTCATGGCGGGAGGCTACCGCTGCGACTCGACGACTACGCAGAGTGACGGATCTCCCACGCCGAGCACCCAGTGTGCGTGGATCCAGCGTGTTCCTGCACTAAGGTTGGCGCCCGGACCCGGCCGACACCGGCGGGGAACCTTCGCGAGACCCCACTAACCAGACGAGAGAGGACCCGCGATGGCCGAGAGCTACACGGGCGAGGCGTACTGCGTGAAGTGCAAGGAGAAGCGTCACTTCACCGGCCAGGTCGTGGTGAGCGCATCAGGCCGCCGGATGGCCCAGGGCACCTGCCCCACCTGCGGCACCAAGCTCAACCGCATCCTCGGCAAGGCCTGAGACGCCGGGCCGGTCAGGGCGAGCGGGCGTTCTGCGCCTTCCCCATCCTGACCGGCCTGCGTTTCGCTCGCTTGGCGGCCTCCGGCGGCACTGCCGTCGAGCGACTGACGACCTGTGGACGCCGACGGCGCCCCCGACCGGATCCCCGGCATCCTGGCTCGCGTGCGTCCCCTCCTCAAGCCCGCGCTGCGCCGGGTCTGGCGTGACCAGACCACGCTGCAGCTGGGGCTGGACCCCGAGCGCGCCGTGGCGATCGGTGGCCTCGGCCCCGCGCACGCAACCTTCGTGTTCCACCTCGACGGCACCCGCACCCGCGCGCAGGTGCTCGCCGGGGCGCCAGCCGCCGGGCTGACCAAGGCCGAGGCCGAGCGCCTGCTCGACCTGCTGGCCCTCGCGGGCGCGCTCGACGACGCGGCGGCCGACCTGAGCCCGCTGGCCACCCTCGACCAGGCCGACCGCGACCGGCTGGGTCCGGACCTGGCGTCTTGGTCCCTGGTGCGCCCCGAGCCCGGAGCGGCCGCTCGGGTGCTGGCCCGACGCCGCGCGGCCGGCGTCGCCGTGCTCGGCAGCGGCCGGGTCCGCGACGCGCTGCGACCGCTGCTGGACGCGGCCGCGGTCGGGCGGGCGCGCCCGCCGTCGCTGGTGGTGCTGGCCGCTGACGCCGACGACGGCACGGCCGGCGGCCGCCAGCGTGACCGGCTGCTGGCCGACGGCGTGCCCCACCTCTCCGCCGGGGTGTACGAGGGGGTCGGACGGGTCGGCCCGCTCGTGCTGCCGGGGCGCACGCCCTGTCTGCGCTGCCTCGACCTCGCCCGTACCGACCGGGATCCCGCCTGGCCCCTGGTGGCGGCCCAGCTCACCCACCAGGCGGTGACCCGCCCCGGGGCGCCGGCCACCGTCCCGTGCGACGGGGTGCTCGCCGCCACGGTGGCCGCGCACGCCGCGATCGCCGTGCTGGCCCACCTCGACGACCCGGACGCGCCCACGTGGCTCGGTGGCGCGGTGCTGGAGATCCGGTTGCCGCACGGCGTCCCGCGGCGGCGCCGCTTCGGGACCCATCCGGCCTGCGGATGTGGCTGGCCCGGAAACCAGGCGACAATGGCCGGGTGACCGACCTTCCCCGGCGTGCGATGACGCGCTCAGCCAAGCTGGCCGCGCTGCCCATCGGCTTCGCCGGACGGACGGCGATCGGTCTGGGCAAGCGGGTCGGCGGCAAGCCGGCCGAGGCGGTCGCCGCCGAGATCCAGTCCCGCACGGCCGAGCAGGTGTTCAAGGTCCTGGGTGAGCTCAAGGGCGGCGCCATGAAGTTCGGCCAGGCCATGTCGGTGTTCGAGGCGGCCCTGCCCGAGGAGTTCGCCGGGCCGTACCGGGCGACGCTGACCCGGCTTCAGGAGGCCGCCCCTCCCATGCCGGCGACCACCGTGCACCAGGTGCTGGGCCGGTCGTTCGGTCGGCAGTGGCGGCGCCGGTTCGCCTCCTTCGACGACAAGCCTGCGGCGGCGGCGTCCATCGGGCAGGTGCACCGGGCGGTGTGGCACGACGGCCGGGACGTCGCGGTCAAGGTGCAGTACCCCGGGTCGGCCGACGCGCTGGCCGCCGACCTGGACCAGATCGGGCGGCTGGCCCGGATGTTCGGCGGGATGGTCCCGGGCATGGACGTCAAGCCGCTGGTGGCCGAGCTGCGCGAGCGGATCATCGAGGAGCTCGACTACACCCTGGAGGCCGGCTCGCAGGCGGCGTTCGCGGTCGGGTTCGAGGACGATCCCGACTTCCTGGTCCCTCGGGTGGTCGCCCAGTCCGAGACGGCGCTGGTCACCGAGTGGATCGAGGGGATCCCCCTGTCGGCGCTGATCGCCGACGGCACCAAGGCGGAGCGGGACGCGATCGGCGAGAAGTACCTGCGGTTCCTGTTCTCCGGCCCGGCGCGGGTCGGGCTGCTGCACGCCGACCCGCACCCGGGCAACTACCGGGTGATGCCCGATGGCCGGCTGGGCGTGCTGGACTTCGGCGCGGTGGCGCGGCTGCCGGACGGGCTGCCGGCGTCCATCGGCCGCCTGTTGTTCCTGGCGCTCGCCCGAGACGACCAGACCGTCCTGCAGGGGCTGCGCGACGAGGGCTTCATCAG
>Ga0209797_10001427_pt1 | contig 11978 bp, 11 predicted proteins | sample DOMMetBare3Fresh_2_FD_187472 | JGI IMG/M metagenome (GOLD analysis project Ga0209797, IMG submission 187472) | Wetland sediment microbial communities from St. Louis River estuary, USA, under dissolved organic matter induced mercury methylation -... | ecosystem: Environmental > Aquatic >...
AGCGATGGGCCGCACGCGGTGGCCGTGCTCTTCAACGCCGGCCGTTTGGACGCCGCGGCGCGACGCGCAGTCGTCGCGGCCCTTCCCGCCTCCGACCTGGCGGCCGCGTACGGCGGCGCCTGCCGCCGCGATGGGCCGGGCGTACCGGCCGAGCCCCTGCGGGCAGGTTCCGCGCTCGACGTCCTGACGGGCGACATGGACCCCGGCTTCGCACGCGTGGGGCTGGCCCTCCGCCGCGCGCTCGGCCCGAGGGGAGGAGCGCTGGACGTAACGAGCGCCAGGCAGATGATGGATCGGAACTCGCGCCACGACTTCGACGTGACGGTGACCACGGTCATCGCCTGGCCGCCCCCGCTCCTGAGCATGTACTGGACGAGCGGCGGCCCGTGGAACTGGACCGGCTACTCCAGCTCGGTCGTGGACTCGGCGATCCGGGACGGCCGCTACGGCGACGCCCTCTCCGAGATGGAGCGCGACCCGCCGGTCCTGTTCCTCTGCCGCCGCGAGCGCATCGCCGCCGTGGACGCCCGCATCAAGAATCCGACGCTGGGGCGCTGGGGGCTCCTCGAGACCCTGCCGGACTGGGAGGTGGGGCCGTGAACCGCCGCCAGATGGCGACGAAGCTGGCGGTCCTGGTGACCGCCGCCGGCCTCGTCCCCATCGCCATCGTCGGCGGCATCGCCATCGAGGTCCTGCGCCGCAACAGCGAGTCCTCGGCGCGCGCGGCCCTCGAGGCGGTGGCGGAGCAGGCGGCGGCGCGGGTCGGCGGCTACGTCGCCTCGCAGAAGGAGACCTTGCGGGCCGCGGCCGCCGCGGTCGCGTCCGCGCCGGACGCCGAGGCCCGGCGCAGGCTGGAGGAGGTGGTGCTGGACGCGCCCTCGCTCATCAAGGTGTCGCTCGTCGGCGCCAATGCCCCGGCCGCCGACCTCCCTCCGATGCTGGGCCGCGCCGAGGTGGACCGGGCGCGCTCCGGGGCCGAGGTCTCGTCGCCGGTCTACGTCGGCCAGGACCTCACGCCGCGCCTCGACCACTGCGTGCCGGCCCGGGCGCGGCCGGGCCAGGCCGTCTGCGCCCAGCTCGACATGCTGGAGCTGTGGCGCTTCGTCCAGCACATCCGGGTGGGGAGATCGGGATACGCCCTCGCCTTCGACGGCGACGGCAAGCTCGTCGCCTCCGGAGCCGGTTCGCTGCGGGCCGCCGTGCTCACGGGGGAGAAGGTGCCGCAGTCCGGGGCGGCGGCCGAGGCGGCGCGGAACCTCGCCGGCGCTCCGGGGCGCTACCGCGGGGCCGGGAACGAGGAGGTCCTCGCCGGCTGGGCCCACATGAAGGATCCAGGCTGGACGGTGGTGGTCGAGCAGCCCTCGAGCGAGGCGCTGCGGACGGCCCGCACGGCCCGGTGGCTGCTCGGGATCTTCTCGGTCCTGGCGATCGGGCTCTCGATCGGCGTGGGGTACTGGCAGTCGCAGCGCATGCTGGCCGAGCTGGAGGTGGAGGAGCGCTGGAAGACGGCCGGGCGCATCGCCGCCGGCGTCACCCACGACCTCGGCCACCGGGTGGCCATCCTGGCGCAGACCGCCGGCCTCGCCGAGACCGGCGACGCCGCCTTCCTGCCGCGCATCCGGGAGAACCTGCGCTCCGAGGTCGCGACCCTGCGGAAGTTCGTGGCCGACTTCGCCGACCTCTCCCGCGACGTGAAGGCCATCGACCGCCTCCCGCTCGACGTGAACGCCTTCGCCGAGAGCATCGTCAAGAGCGGCACCTACCACGCCGAGCGCTCGGGAGTGCGGCTCGCCGCGGCGCTCCACGCGGACGGCTGCTGGGTGCGCGGCGACCGCTACCTGCTCGAGCGCGCCGCGCTGAACCTCATCTCGAACGCCGTCGAGGCCTCGCCCCGCGATTCCGAGATCCGCGTCGAGGTCGGACGCGAGCCCGGGCGCGACGGCGAGTGGGCCACGCTCTCGGTCTCGGACCGCGGCCACGGCATCGAGCCGGAGCGGCTGGCGCACCTCTTCGACGCCTTCCTGTCGACCAAGCGCACCGGCGCGCACCTCGGCATGGGCCTCGCCAACGTGAAGCGCATCGTGGACGCCCACGGCGGGATCGTCTCGGTGACGAGCACCATGGGGGAGGGCTCGACCTTCCGGATCGCCCTGCCGCTCGCCCCGCCGCCCTGATCGGGCTCCCGAAGCACCCCGTAGGGCGGGGGCTCGTCCCTGAGGATCCTACACTTCTTGGGCATAACGATGGTGTAGGTCGGCGCGGTGGGAACTGAGCGATTCCCATGGTTTCGGTAGGGCGGGGCCTTGTGCCCCGCCGCCGTGGATTGCCTGGCGGCGCAGGCTGTGATCTACCGGCGAGATGCACACGGAGAGCGAGTTCAGGGGGGCCGAGTTCGGGGACGAGCGGCTAGGCAAGCGGCTGGTGAAGCTGGCGGAGCAGTTGGCCCGGGCTCCGGACCTGAGCTTTCCGAAGGCGACGGGGTCGGACGCGGCGCTGGAGGCCAGCTACCGGTTCCTGAACAACGAGAAGGTGACGCCGGACGCGATTGTGTCGGCCCACGTGAGGGCGACAGCGGAGCGTTGCTCGCAGGCGGGTACGGTCTTCATCGCGCACGACAGCAGCGAATTCAAGTTCAGCGGTCCCCGCGAGGACATCGGCCGGCTGAGCAGCGACACCACCCACGGGTTCCTCGGCCACTTCGCGCTGGCCGTGTCGGGCAAGGGTCGGGCCCCGCTTGGAGTGCTGGGCTTCTCGGCGCTCACGCGGAAGCGCGGCGCACGGCGGCCCCGCCACGGGGAGCGTCGGCTGCTGGAGGAGCGTGAGTCGAGACGATGGCTGGAACTGGTCGAGCAGGCGGAGGTAGCGACAGGGGGACGGTGCGCCGCCGTCCACGTCATGGATCGTGAGGCCGACGCCTATGAGTTGCTGGCGGGCCTCATGGAGAAGAAGCGGCGCTTCGTCATCCGGGCCCAGTTCGACCGGGTGGTGGCGGGCGATGACGACGGCGCGCGTATCGGCGACGTGCTGGAGCAGGCCCCGGCGGTGCTCGAGCGAGAGGTCCAGTTGTCGGCGCGGGTGAAGCGCAAGGGCGACCCACCTTCCAAGGCCAGGAAGCATCCGCCACGGAAGATGCGCCTCGCCAGGCTTCTCGTCAGCGCGGCGGTCATCACCCTGCGCCGGCCGAGGCAGGCGGCGAAGTCGCTACCCGACACGCTGACCGTCAACGTCGTGCGGGTGCACGAGGCGGACCCCTCTGCTGAAACGGAGCCGGTGGAGTGGCGGCTCCTCACCTCCGAGGCCATCGACACGCCGGACGACGTCGCCTCCGTCGTCGATGCCTACCGGGCGCGCTGGCTCATCGAGGATTACTTCAAGGCCCTCAAGACCGGTTGCGCTTACGAGAAGCGGCAACTGGGCTCAAAGCGGGCGTTGCTGAACGCCCTCGCTCTCTTCGCCCCCATCGCGTGGCAACTCCTAGCCCTGCGTCACCTGTCACGGGCCCACGACGACGTGCCCGCCGAGGCCGTGCTCTCGCCGCTGAAGCTCAAGATCTTGCGTGCCCACAAGGACACCCGGGCCATGCCCTGCTCCACCGTCCGGGAGGCGATGCTGGCCGTCGCCCGCCTCGGCGGCCACATCACCAACAACGGCGACCCAGGCTGGATCGTCCTCGGCCGCGGCTACGAGGACCTCCTCCTCCTCGAGCTCGGTGCCACCATCGCCATCAGTGAAAAGATGTGATCAATGGTCAGGGCTCGTCCCCCGCCGGATCAATCGTCGTCGGGCTCGCCGGCGGGGGTGAGGCCGTAGTGACGCAGCTTGGTCTTGAGCGTCGAGTAGCCGATGCCGAGCCGCTCGGCGGCCTTGCGCCGGTTCCAGCCGGCCTGGGCGAGCACGCGCCGCAGGTACCCCTTCTCGAAGGCGGCCATGGCGGCGGCGAAGTTCGACTCCTTCTCCGCCTCCTCCTTGAGCCCGGCCGAGACGGAGAGGTCGAGGGGCAGCATGGACTCGTCCACCACCGGCTCGTCGCACACCACCACCAGCCGCTCCACCAGGTTCTCGAGCTCGCGGATGTTCCCGGGCCAGGCGTGCTGCTCGAGCATGGCCACGGCCCCGTCGGTGAGCTGCTGCGGGGGCCGGCCGTAGGAGGCGGCGAAGCGCTGGAGGAAGTGCTGCGCCAGGTCGCGGATGTCCTCCCGGCGGTCCCGCAGGGGCGGCAGCTCGATGGGCACGACCTTGAGGCGCCAGTAGAGGTCCTCGCGGAAGCGCCCCTCGCCGACCAGCTTGTCGAGGTGGCGGTTGGTGGCGCAGATGACCCTGAGGTCCACCGGGATGGGGCGGGCCCCGCCCACGCGCTCGATCTCCCTTTCCTGAAGCGAGCGCAGGAGCTTCGCCTGGACGTCCGACTTCAGCTCGGCGATCTCGTCCAGGAAGAGCGTGCCGCCGTTCGCCAGCTCGAACTTGCCGAAGGTCTGGCGGGTGGCGCCGGTGAAGGAACCCTTCTCGTGGCCGAAGAGGGCGCTCTCCACCAGCTCTCCGGGGATGGCCGGCAGGTTCACCGCCACGAACGGGCCGTTGCGCCGCTCGCTGTGCTCGTGGAGGTAGCGCGCCAGCACCTCCTTGCCGGTGCCGCTCTCGCCGGTGATGAGGACGGTGACGGGCTTGGGCGCGACCTTGTTCGCCACCGCCACGACCGTGGCCATGGCAGCGGAGCGCCCCACCACCATGGGCTTCTGCCCGCGCGAGGCCACCTCGTCGCGGAGAAAGGCCAGCTCCCGCTCCGAGCGGAGCTGCTCCAGCGACTTGGACACCCGCGCCGAGAGCTCGCCCGGCGAGAAGTCCTTGGTGACGTAGTCGAGCGCGCCGTGCTTGATGGCCTCGACCGCCACCGGGATCTCCTTCACCACCGACACCATGATGACGCCGATGTCGGGATGGCGCTCGCGCACCTGCCGCAGGACTTGAAGACCCGAGACGCCGGGAAGCTGCACGTCGAGGAGCATCACGTCCACCGGCGAGCGCCGGATGGTCTCGAGCGCCTCCTCGCCCGTGCCGGCGGTGATGGAGTTCATGCCGGCCGACTTGACGATCGCCTCCATGGTCTGCCGGAGGGCGGGGTCGTCGTCGACGATGAGGACGTTGGCGTTCCTGGACATCGGGAGCGGAGTCTATCGGAGAGCGGCCCGCGGGGCCATGAGTCGAGCAGGCCCGGAAAGTAGCCACACCGGCCAGGAGGCTGGCCGGCCCTTCAGCCCTTCTTTCCGGCCTTCCTCGGCGCGGGCTCCTTCGGCGCCGGCGAGGAGGCCGCCGGCTTCTCGGCGTCCTTCGCGGCGGAGGGCTCGCCGGCCTTCTCCCCGGCCTTCTCCCCGGCCTTCTCGCCGGACTTCTCCCCGGGGGCGCCCTTCTTCTTCGGGGTCGAGTACAGGTCGGAGTACCAGCCGCCGCCCTTGAGCTGGAAGGCGCTGCGGGAGACGAGCCGGGCGAGCTTCCTGGCGCCGCACTCCGAGCAGGTCCTCGGGGGCTTGTCGTCGAGCTTCTGCACCACCTCGGTGATCTTCCCGCAGCTCTCGCAGAGGTACTCGTAGATGGGCACGGGGCGATCCTATGCGCGGGCGCCCCGCGCGGTCAAAAGCGGCCCCGGCGGCTGGCCGGCGGCCGGCGCGCGGGGCCGGCGCGGCCGCCCCGCGGGCGGTCTCCGGCCGCGCCCTTGCGGGGGGGCCGGGCGCCGGGAGCGCGGTCGGCTCGAATGCGCTCGCGGGGGGGGCGATCCCGGGGCGGGTGCTCGCGCGTGCCGCGCTCGCGCGGGCCGCGGTCGCGCGGCGGGCCGGCGTCCCGCGCGGGCGCGCCGGCCGGGACGCGCGGGGCGCCGAGGTCGAGCCCGAAGCGGTGGGCGAGGGAATCCACGGCGCCGCGCGACAGGGAGAGGCTGCGGCCCAGATCGGCGGCGAGCGGCCCCTTGCCGCCGGCGCGCAGGGCGCGGAGGTGATCGGGAAGGCGCGCCGCCAGGTCGGCGACGACCTCGCCCAGCACGCCCAGGTCGGCCAGCCGCTCCTCGTCGGCGAGGAGCAGCCGGGCGCGCTCGGAGAGGGTGGCGCGGCGCCGGATCTCGACCCGCCGCTCCTCGCGCACCCCCTCCGCCTCGGCCGAGGCGCCGAGGCGCGCCAGGGCCGCGTCCCAGGCTGCGGGGGGGAGGCCGGCCGCGGCCGCGGCGCGAGAGCGAACGCCGCCGGCGGCGCGCAGCGCGTGGAGCAGGAGCGCCCGCTCGTGCCGCTCGAAGGCGCGGGCCAGGCCGTGCGCGTCGAGCAGCGCGGCGAGGTCGCCCTCGTCCGGCGGCGGGCCGACGGCGCGCCGCCAGCCCGCCCGCAGGGCCTCGACCAGGCGGGCGCGGCGGGGACCGTGGCGGCGCACGAGCCGCTCCAGGACGGCCCGGCCCTCCGCGCCGTGGAGCTCGTCCAGGAGGGGCAGGGCGGGCACGGCCGGCGGCGCCGTGGGGGTGCGGTCGCGGGCCCGGCGGACCACCACCGTCGCCGCGGGCCCGAGCTTCCGGCGGCGCTTCCGCGGCGGGCCGGGCGGCTCCGCCGCGATGGCGCCGCCCGGGGCGGGAGGGAACCGCTCGAAGGCGAGCTCGGAGAGGTAGCGCCCCTGCCGCTCCCGCTCGGCGGCCTCGACGGGCTCGGCGCCGCGCGCGATGTCGGCGAGGGCGCGGGGGCCGAGCGGCCGGGCCGGCGGCGGATCGGCCAGGAGGGCCCTCACGGCGACGAGCTCGTCCCAGGAGAGCGGGGAGAGGGCCGCGCGCACCTCCGCCTCGCCGGCGTGCCGCCCCGCGGCGGCGCACCACTGGATCGCCCGCGCGATCACCTCGAGGTCGAGCTCGGCCATGGCCGCAGGGAAGGTCCGACCAATCGACACCCGAGTCAAGCGCCGCGGCGTCCGGAAGGCCGCGCGAAAGGCGTTGGGCGCGCGCCGGGCGGCGAGTAGGATGGCGCCATGGTGCAGACCTCGGAGCCGGAGCGCGGGCCGCCCGCCGCGACGCGCGCCCGGCCCCTCCTCTACGTCCTCTACGTCGTCCTCCTGGCCTCGGCGGCGTTGACCCTCACCGGCGTTCCGGTCCTCGAGCAGGCCGTCAAGGAGGGGAGGCGCTCGCCGGCGGTCCTCATGCTGGCGCCGGCGCTGCTCGCGCTCTTCGTCGCCCTCTTCGCGGCCTACCGCTACGTGCTGGTGCGCGCCGGCCGCTACCATGCCGGCAAGGCGTTCGTGCAGGTGGGATTCATGGTGGCGGTGCTGGTGCTGCTCCTGCCCGGGTCGCTTGAGCGGTACCGGGCCGCCGGCGTGGCGCGCCCGGTGGACCTCACCCGCCAGCTCCGCTCGGCCGACCCCGAGGCGCGCGCCATGGCCTCCGAGCTGGCGAGGCACCGGAGCCCCGACGACGCGCTCAGGTACGTGCCGCGGCTCGTGGCGCTGCTCGACGACGCCTCTCCGGAGGTGCGCCGGCAGGCGCGGGCCTCGCTCGTGGCCCTGGCCGGGAAGGACGAGGGCGGAGAGGGGCGCGACGCGCCGGCGCGCTGGCGCGACTTCTGGCGGGAGCGCGGCGCCGACTTCACCGGGCGCTGATCCGGACGGGGCGCCCGGGGGGGCTTGCCCTTCCGGGACGTCTATGATAATGAGAATCACTATCAAGATGGTCGCCCTCCGGAACAGCGCCGCTCGCACCCTCGTCCCCGCCTCCGGCGGTGGCGCGCCGCGGCGCGTCCGGGAGGCGCGGGCCGCCGCGGAGCAGCTCGGGGCGTTCCTCGAGAAGCGAGGCCTCAAGCACTCCCGCCAGCGCGAGGTCATCCTCGAGGCCTTCCTCGCCATGGGCGGGCACGTGCCGGTGGAGGCGCTCGTCGCCCGCGTCCGGGAGCAGGACTCCCGCGTCGGCGCGGCCACCGTCTACCGGACGATGAAGCTGCTCGCCGACTGCGGCCTGGCGGTACAGCGCCAGTTCGGCGACGGCCAGACGCGCTACGAGCCCGCGCGCGGCGGCGGCCACCACGACCACCTCATCTGCACCGGCTGCGGCCGCATCGTCGAGTTCGAGAACGAGCGGATCGAGGAGCTGCAGCTCCGGGTGGCGCGGAGCCACGGCTTCGAGGTGGAGAGCCACAAGCTGGAGATGTACGGACGCTGCGCCGCATGCCGCCGGGGGAAGGGCAGGGCGGCGAGGGAGACGGGGACATGACGCCCCCGGCCGCAGGCGGCGCCGCCGTGCGCGCCGACGCCCCGCTCGACCGCAAGCAGGTGGTCTCCGCGGCGCGGAGCATCATCCTCGTCGGCAACCCCAACGTCGGCAAGAGCGTCGTCTTCGGCGCGCTCACCGGCAAGTACGTCACCGTCTCCAACTACCCCGGCACCACCGTCGAGGTCACCCGGGGCTCGGCCACGCTGCAGGGGCGCAGCTGGCACGTGATGGACACGCCGGGCACGAACAACCTGCTCCCCATGTCCGAGGACGAGCAGGCCACGCGGGACATCCTGCTCGAGGAGCGGGACTACGTCGCCGTGCAGGTCTGCGACGCCAAGAACCTGCGCCGCGGGCTGCTGCTCTCGGCCCAGCTCGCCGAGGCCCGGGTCCCGTTCGTGCTGGCGCTCAACATGGCCGACGAGGCGGCGGGCCGCGGCATCCGCATCGACGAGCGCCGGCTCGCGGAGGCCCTCGGCGTGGACGTGGTGGCGACGGTGGCGATCCAGCGCACCGGCCTCGCCACGCTCGCCGAGAAGCTCCCCGACGCCCGTCCCTCGCGGTTCCGGCCGCGCTACGACGAGCACATCGAGGCCGCCCTGGCCGAGGTGGAGCCCCTCCTGCCGTCCCGGGGCGGGCTCGGCCGGCGGGCGCTCGCGGTCATGGCCCTCGTGGGCGACGAGTCGCTGCGCGGCCATCTCGCCACGGCCCTCACCGCGCCGGACCTGGCCCGCATCGACGACATCGGACGGCGGCTCGCCGCCCGCTACCCGGAGTCGTTGCGCTTCGTCATCTCCAAGCAACGCATGGCGGCGGTGGACCGGCTCCACGACGCGGTTCTCACCCGCGGCGACCGCTCGGCCGCGAGCACCTTCGCGCGCCGGCTCGGCTCCTGGTCCACCCACCCGGTCCTGGGGGTGCCGGTCCTGGCGGCGGTCCTGTGGGCCTGCTACGAGTTCGTCGGGGTCTTCGGCGCCAAGACCGCGGTGGACTTCCTCGAGAACCAGGTCTTCTACGCCCGCGTCGTCCCCTGGACGGACGGGCTCGTGCGCTGGCTCGTACCGGCGGGAGCGGTCCAGGAGTTCCTGGTCGGGCCGGCGGGCGTGCCGTTCCGCGAGCACGGCGGCTTCCTGGTGGGGAAGTACGGGGTCCTCTCGATGGGCCTGTCCTACGGCATGGCCATCGTACTCCCCATCGTCACCACCTTCTTCATCGCCTTCAGCCTGCTCGAGGACTCGGGCTACCTGCCGCGGCTCGCGGTGATGGTGAACCGGGTCTTCAAGTTCATGGGGCTGAACGGCAAGGCGGTGCTGCCCATGGTGCTGGGGCTCGGCTGCGACACCATGGCCACGATGACCGCCCGCATCATGGAGACGCGCAAGGAGCGGGTGATCGTGACGCTGCTCCTCGCCCTCGGCGTCCCGTGCAGCGCGCAGCTGGCCGTCATCTTCGCCATGCTGGCCGGCGTCTCGCCCGCGGCCACGGCCTGGTTCGCGGCCGCCATCCTCCTCGTCCTCTTCCTGGTGGGCTGGCTGGCCGCCCGCGTCATCCCCGGGCGCGGCTCGGACTTCATGCTGGAGCTTCCCCCCCTCCGGCTGCCGCAGGCCGGCAACGTGGCGGTGAAGACCCTGGCGCGCATCGAGTGGTACCTGCGCGAGGCGCTGCCGCTCTTCGTCCTCGGCACCCTGCTCCTCTGGGGGCTCGACCGCATCCACGGCCTCGCGCTGATCGAGCGGGCCGCGGCGCCGGTGATGGTCGGGCTGCTCGACCTCCCCAAGGAGGCTGCCAGCGCCTTCATCCTCGGCTTCCTGCGGCGCGACTACGCCGCCGCCGGGCTCTTCATGCACTACCAGCCCTTCATGAAGGCCGGGACCATGACCCGGGAGATGAACATCGAGGTGACGGTGGCCCTCGTCACCATCACGCTCTTCATCCCCTGCATCGCCAACTTCTTCATGATCCTGAAGGAGCGCGGCTGGAAGACCGGCGCGGCCATCGCCGCCTTCATCCTCCCCTTCTCCGTCGGCGTGGGCGCGGCCGTGAACCTGCTCATGCGCCGCTTCTACTAGGAGCGCCCGTGCCCGCCGTCGTCGCCAGGAAGGAGCGCTGCCCGCTGTGCGGGATCCAGTTCGACGCGGAGGGGCAGGGCTGCCGGCCGTCGTGCCCGCTCTCCAAGGGCTGCAAGGTGCTCTGCTGCCCGGGCTGCGGCTACAGCTTCCCGCAGGAGACGGGGCTCGCCGGGAGGCTGCGGCGCCTGCTCGACCGGGGCCGGGCGAGCGAGGAGACGCGATGAACGGGGCGCAGGCGCGGAAGGTCGAGGAGCTGCTCGAGACGGTCTTCACCGAGCGCGAGCAGGCGCGGGACGAGGCCGCGAGCATCCTGGCCCACGCCGGCGCGCACGCCGAGGACCGGGCGCCCGGGGACCTCGGCGACCTCGCCGCCATGGGGCTCGTCCGGCTGGAGGGGCCGCGGGTGATGCTCACCGACGAGGGGGAGCGCAGGGCACGCCTCGTCGTGCGGCGCCACCGGCTGACGGAGCGCCTCTTCAAGGACCTGCTCGACGTCTCGGAGGGGACGATGGAGAGCCAGGCCTGCGAGTTCGAGCACATCCTCTCGACCGAGGCGACCGACTCGGTGTGCACGCTCCTCGGCCACCCGCCCACCTGCCCGCACGGCAAGGCCATCCCGCCGGGCGACTGCTGCGGCGCCTTCCAGCGCACCGTGCGCCCGCTCGTGACCGGCCTCAAGAACTTCGACCTGGGCGCGAGCGGCCGGATCGTCTTCATCGCCCCCAAGTTCCACGACCGCATGGACCGGCTCGCCGCGCTGGGGGTGATCCCGGGCAGCGAGATCCGGCTGCACCAGCGCTCGCCCTCCTACGTCATCGAGGTGGGCGAGACCACCATCGCCCTCGATCCCGAGATCGCGGGCGAGATCTACGTGAAGCGCGTCGAGGGCCCCTGAGGGCCCCGGCGGAAAAGGACAGAGGCCGACCGCGCCCGAACCGAGGTGAATGAGGACAGGAATCGTCGTCGCCTGCATCGCGCTCGCAGTCCCCGGTTTCGCCCGCGCCGACCGGCGCTACTACGCCTGGACCTACAACGCCACCACCGCCGAGCCCGGCGGGCTCGACGTGGAGCTGTGGACGACGCTCTCGCAGCCGAGGGCGGGAGCGGGCCTCCAGGCCTGGGTCCACGAGCTGGAGCTCGAGACCGGCATCACCGACCGCTGGGACGTCGCGCTCTACGCCGACTTCCAGCGCGAGCAGGGCGGCGAGCTGCGCTACCAGGCCGCGAAGGTCGAGAGCCGCTACCGCCTCTCCCAGCCGGGGGAATGGCTCGTGGACCCCATCCTGTACCTCGAGGTGAAGAAGGAATTCATCGAGGACAGGCCCTGGGCGGTGGAGGGCAAGGTCATCGTGGCCAAGGACGTCGGGCCGCTGAACCTCGCGGTGAACGTTTCGGGAGAGCAGGAGTTCATCCCCGGCGGCGGCACCGAGACCGAGTGGGGCTGGTACGGCGCCGCCTCGTGGGAGCTTCACCCGCTGGCCCGGATCGGTGGCGAGGCGTACGGGTTCTGGTCGAAGGCGGGGGGCGGCCCGTACGCCGCCACCGCCTACGCCGGCCCGGCCCTCTCGCTCGCCGTCTCACGCGTCTGGCTCGTCCTCGGGGCGAGCTGGGGCATGGGCGACGCGAGCGACCGGTTCCGGGCCCGGGCCGTCCTGGCCTTCCAGCTCTGACCATGCGCGCCGCCCTCGCCG
>Ga0209797_10001428_pt1 | contig 11977 bp, 14 predicted proteins | sample DOMMetBare3Fresh_2_FD_187472 | JGI IMG/M metagenome (GOLD analysis project Ga0209797, IMG submission 187472) | Wetland sediment microbial communities from St. Louis River estuary, USA, under dissolved organic matter induced mercury methylation -... | ecosystem: Environmental > Aquatic >...
AAACCATGACAGGAGAATACGTCGATGAAGACAAAGATATTGATGACCACGTTGCTCTGTTGCGCCATGATCGTTGCGGCAAGTCAGGCTGAGGAAATTGGGAGCGTCGACACGGAGTTCAAATGGTTGGGGCCAGATCACAAAATTGTGGTGGAAGCATTTGACGACCCTAAAATTGAAGGTATCACGTGTTATCTGAGTCGATCTAAAAAAGGTGGCCTGAAAGGCATGGTCGGATTGGCAGAGGAAACCTCCGATGCCTCACTGGCCTGTCGTCAAGTCGGTCCTATTCGCGTTGTGAGTGAGCCGAAAGAAGGGGAACGGGTGTTCAGTGAGAGTCGGTCCCTGATTTTTAAGAGCCTCCAAGTTGTCAGGTTTTTCGATAAAAAACGCCAGACCTACATTTATCTTGCCTATAGCGATCGAGTGATTGAGGGGTCGCCACAAAATGCCATCTCCACCGTGCCGATCCAATCCTGGCCCGGTCGATAAAGGCCGGGAGAAATTTTGCGAAACGGCGATCAAATGGAGGGACATGCGAGCTGGTTCAGATTCCGTGGCCAGCTATTGAATGGATGGCAGAACGGTTTCCGTGAATCCACATAGCCGAGCCTCCCCTCTCGATTACCTTCATAGCCCTGCTTGTTTGTTATAATCCCAGGCAGTGAGACGACAGTATTGCATCAGCTCCGCCATCACGCTCCTATACTTGCTCTCCATCCTGCTCCTTCTGGAAGGATGCTCCTCGACACCACCTCACTCCGGCGTCCATTTTCCCATCGCCAACGGCTCCCATACGCTGTTGCCTAGTGCGCAGCAGCGCATCCTGATCTGGGGAGATCCGCTCCTGGCCCGTGTAGCTGACGAATGGCTCCGGTCTCATCACTATTCCAACATCCTCATGCCCCCTCAGATTCCCTATCCCCCATCGGATCGCCAGGTAGCGCTTGTAGCCGCGGCAGAGGTGAATGCCGTATTTGTGCTCATCCTGGAGCGGGAAGAACTAAAGGAAGGGGCATTGATCCAAGCGAGCTGTGGCGCACTCTTCAACATTACCGTCGATGTGCGAGGCCTTTCAGTGGAACGCGGAGCAAGCGTCCTGCGGGGCGGCGCTCATTACCCGCACTGCGTCGAACGTAACGAGCAGACCGTTCGGCACCTGACTTGCCAAGCTCTCGCTACCGCCTGGGGCTTCCGCTCAGCCGGCCAGCTTGAGATCCCCTCACACCTGGCATGTACAGCTGGCCAGAACACCCCCGCGCCAAACCGCTAGATCCACACACGGGATGGTTTAAAAGGGTCGGGACTCTTTTATTACTACCGCTCGTTTGTTTCAGAACAACCCTTTAACAAAGACTCCCGACCCTCTTCTCACGCGTACAAGGTGACAAAAGATTGACAAGTTGATCTCTTGAGCGCCGTCAATGTTTTGAAAATAGTCTATCCTGGTCAACTACGTAAGTACTAACTCGTTGAAATACTTAAGTATGTCAAACTGGTGTGGTTTTTGCTTAAGTTTGCCACCAGCTGTGAACGTAGCCACCTTGGGAGGGATCAATGGAATGTCCGAAGTGCAAAGGAATGATGATGTTGGAGCGGTTTTCGGATTTCTTTCTCGTGTTCTATGCATGGAAATGCATGAACTGTGGTGCGATTATCGACCGCACCATTTCCAACAATCGCCGAAAAAGCCTGGCTGCCCGAGAATCCCAGACCGCTGCCGCGCGCTAAGCGTATAGAAACCGGGTCGGGAGTCTTAACTTGACAGCCGCGTCACGGGTCCGCTAGAAGATTCCCTATGCCTCGTCGCCCCCGACTCGTTGCCGGCGCCCTCGCCTACCATGTCCTGAATCGTCGAGTGGGACGCCTCCCCCTGTTCGAGGAACCCTCCGACTATGCCGCGTTTGAACAGGTTCTGGCCGAAGCCCAGGCCAATTCTCGCATTCGCATTGCCGCCTATTGCCTGATGCCGACTCACTGGCATCTCCTGCTCTGGCCTCGGCAGGACGGAGAACTCTCCGAAGTGCTCCGCTGGATCACCGTCACCCACACCCAACGCTGGCATTCACACCATGACACTGCCGGCACTGGCCCTGTCTATCAGGGCCGCTTCAGGTCGTTTCCAGTCCAAACTGATGCGCATTTCCTGACGGTCGCCCGCTACGTGGAGCGTAATGCGCTGCGGGCCAAGCTGGTCAGGCAGGCTGAAAATTGGCGATGGTCCAGTTTGTGGCGACGAGCCCAAGGCGATCCCAAAATCACGACCTGGCTGAGCGACTGGCCGGTGGACCTACCACGAAATTGGGTGGCACGGGTGAATCGTCCTGAAACCGGCGAGGATCTGGACAGGCTCCGGCTCAGTGTGCAGCGTGGCCGTCCATTTGGTGAAGAAGGCTGGGTGCGCCGCATGGCGAAACGGTTTGGCATGGAGTCAACCTTGCGCCCTCGGGGACGCCCGAAAGGCTCTTGAACACTGACGCCGCTGCAGTTCATCCTCGACATTTGACTGAATCATGCCCCTATGGCAGAAACCTCAATCCTATTCCAGGAATGGCTGCCGATGCGCTATCCCATAATTCTTGGAATGGTCGTGCTGGGAGTGCTCCTCTTTTTGTGGGAACGTCACCGCCACGCGCCAACCCATGTGAGCGATACGGCCTATGACCTACTGCTGTCCACCCTGTTGTCGCATAGCGTGCCGGAAGTGTCGGTCGACCAGATCCAATCAGGGCAGTATCGTATACTCGATGCCCGTGCGTACCGAGAATTTGAGGTGAGTCATATTGCAGGAGCGACTTGGGTGGGCTACGACGATTTTGATCTTGCCCGCCTGACTGGAATAGAGCACCAGACACCGATAGCGGTCTACTGCTCGGTGGGGTACCGCAGTGAACGTATTGCGGAACGACTGCTCCAGCAAGGATACACCCATGTCGTCAATGTCTATGGCGGCATCTTCCAATGGGTCAACACAAGGCACCCTGTCGTGACCATAAATGGTGCCGAAACAGAACGGATACACGCCTACTCAAAGTCATGGGGTGTCTGGCTCACACGCGGAGAACCCATCTACGAATAGGTACGGGGAAATGGGTTTGGATGAGCTGGCTGGGGGTTGAAATACAGGGATCGGGGATCTTTTCTGAGAAACCATTTCCCTGCAAGAGGAAGGCAACGGGGACATTCTGAATTTCTCGCCCCGTGGCAATCCGATGCCTTTCTCGCCTCCCCCATCGACTCAGGAATGATGGATTGGCCTCCGCCTTTGCAGTACACTAGCTGTAACGGATATACATGGGTAAAGATCATAGGAGGGCATAGACGTCATCACGCAATCGGTCATTACCTGCCCTCGCTGTGGTGTGAAGGTACAAAGAGAGATGCCAACCGATGCCTGCGTCGTCTTTGAATGCGACTCGTGCCACGTCGTTCTTCGACCGAAGTCCGGCGACTACTGTATATTTTGTTCATTCGCCAACGTTCAATGCCAACCTGTCCAGCTTCGACAGGGATTCAACGGTGCTTCATGACCTGCACAAAACCTGGCTAGATACAGAGTGTGTCAGGGGTCCTCTGCAGGCATGGAACTCGAGCATATGGTTGCTTGGGCCTGCTTGTGAGTGGTTAGCCTTGTGAATGAGATCCCTCTGAAAGAAGATCCAAACCCCCATGATTGAAGGATTCTGTTGAAAGGCGGTGATAGATGCGGCGTGTTTGCTTTGCGATGCTCTTGATTCTGACCTGTGCGGCAGGCGCGAATCCATGGTCCCTTATGGCCGCAGATTCTCTTGAGGAGGCGGAATTTGCATATGATCGTGGCGAGTACACACAGGCGGCCCGCCTCTTCAGCCCCCTGGCAGAGCAAGGAGTGGCATCGGCCCAATTCTATCTGGGCGTGATGCATGAAAAAGGACGGGGTGTCCGACAGGACTACCCAACAGCACTGACGTGGTTTCGCAAGGCGGCGGCGCAGGGCTATGCTGGTCCGCAGAGCAATCTTGGCCTGATGTACGAGAGGGGACGGGGTGTCCGGAAAGACTTGGTTCGCGCACTCATGTGGTACCACATCGCTGGTGCCATGTTAAAAGGCGACGAGGGGAAAGCAGCCGTGAAGCGTCGAGACTATCTGACCTCACACATGACTGCTGAGCAGATCGAGCAGGCACAGGAGATGGCACGGCGTTGTCAGCAGTCCCAGTTTAAGCAATGCGACTAGATCAGGATCCTTACAACAGGGAAAAGGACAACCAAACGGTGTGAATTCACGGTTGTTGAAAAGACCAATGGGGCCGCAACTGTCTTTCTTTACTGGCAAGAGTCGGCGAGGGTATTTTGAGAGTCACCCGTAAAGCATCCTCGCACGCAATTGGCCTAGAACTCGACGATCGCTGTCGAGTTTAGGCTCTGCAAGGATGACGATTCTGCCAGAATGCTCTCCTTCTCAGCTGTCTCAATCTTGAGGGAACTTACAGAAGCTTACATGAATCTTGCCACGCCCCTGGAAGTTTACGTGCAACTGCACCCTCCTTCACCCATTTGCATTTGGAGTTAGAACTCAAGCCCTCATAAATATTAAGCCCATCTTCAGGTTACACCTTTTCACGAAGTTGGTGGCTTCGATGTTACAGACTCGGCCAATTGGCGGCAATCATTAAAGCGCCTAGCCTTCAAATCAAAACGCGGCAATGTACCATGCGGGACAATCTTCACCGCTACGCGCAACGTAAGGGCATTCCGAATTTCATGAGCAACTGCCGCGGCAATCGCCTCTGGATCTCCGGTCGTCACCTCCACCCGAAGTTCCATCTCATCCAACTCACGGTAGCGATACACATCCACGGTGAATTCCCCAACCTCTGGAAACTGCCTCACAATATTTTCAATGGCACTTGGGAATATGTGTCTGGCAACACACGTTCCAGACGTTTGAGGAGGCGCGGCGGATCATTCGGGATGGGATGCAGTGGTACAACCAGAAACGGCTACATCAGCCACTGGGCTATCGGAGCCCGGTTCAATACCGGGCCCAACAATCAACTCAGGTGGCTTGATTGTAGGGGAGCACTACACCGGAACAGATCCATGCCTACTCGAAGTTCCGTGGCACCTTGCTCAAGCGCGAAACACCAATCCATCACTGACGAAACGCACTCACAGCATTCCCACCCTACCTGTGTAGGGTATCCCATGGCACAGTGACCTAGATAGAATCTGCCGCCTCACTCTAGACCGAAGGAAACCGAGCAAACATTTCAGAAGTTAACAACAAGCTCTTTTCCGATGTATCGCTACAGGCTTATTACTGTGAGTCCGGCGATATCAATTCGGTTAGGGAAACCGGGATTTTCTGTGGTGAGATTCCCAGCAAGGAATGTCTCAGGGATGTCAGATATCATCAATAAAGTGGTCATGAAGTTGAAAGGCTTGAGCCGCTCGTATCACGACGATCTTCACCACGAACTGAGCGAACCACACCCGGCGACGGTGGCCGTCCACCGTCGCCGTACCAAGAAGAACTGCTCCTCAAGCATGAGTTGGCTTCCATACTGGTCTGTTTGCCTCTGGTCTCATCAACTCACTCGTCATGTAAGTCCGTGCAACAAGGAGGACTCATCATGCGCACGTCAACCTGCTCAGTGCTCGCCCTCACGGTTTGTCTTGCCACACTCCCCACCTTGTCGGCCCTTGCCAAAGATAACCGTAGCAACTCTGCGATATCCCTCAAAGGCACGTTTCGGTTCAGCACAGTCAAAACCTGTACTGACAGCGCAACAGCCTCCACGGCTCACTTCTACGTCGATGGAACCATTGTCTACGATGGTCATGGCTCTGCCCAGCTCACCCAAGAAGGTACGCTTATTCTTCCTGGCCCAACGTCCACGTCATTTAGAGAGACTGCTGAACTCACCTATACCGTGAAGCCGAATGGAAGTTTCAGCCAAGAGGGCACGTTCCACGCAGTGGATAAATCCTATACCCTAACGGGTGCAAAAATGAGTGGGCACATCGATCCTCACGGTTCCGTCTTGATCTTGAGCGCCATCCCTTCAGCGAAAGAAATGGTCGTCATACCAGGAAGAGGGGTTTTTGAGTATCTCTGTGGTGCCTCTGGAACGGCGGTCCGGATACGCTAGTAACAGATGGATTCGGCTATCCTGGTGAACCCATTCCGGCAGGGACCGCGCTATCCTTGCCTGGCTCTCTTGAATTTCTGATGATGGGTGTGGAGAGATGCCATCCCTACTCTCTCTCCTATCTTTTCCACTATTTCCCTCTTGATATAGGACACCGCACGCACGGTCAGCCCAGTACAATCAGCGACATCAAGAAGAAAACATGGCTCACGCCGTCCATACACGCACCCACAAACGATTTCCTTTAAGCATTTCCTGATGGTTGCGCGTTATGTAGAGCGTGAGGCACTGCGGGCCAAGCTGATCAGACAGGCTGAAACTGGCACTGGTCCAGTTTGTGGTGACGTGCTCATGGCGATCTGAAACTCACGAGCTGGCTCAGTGACTGGCCGGTAGATCTCCAACACAATTTGGTCGTGTGGGCGAATCGTACTGAAATTGATAAAGCGTTGGAGGTTCTTCGGGTGAGTTGGCAATGGAAACGGTCCGTTTGCATGGAAAGTGGGTCAGATGGTTTGGGATAGCATCAGCCCTCCAACCACCCGGCAGATCGAACGGATTATGACGCGAGGCTTCCGAACCGCTTTTCTTCTTCGAACAAGACCATGAGCTGGAATTCAGCGAGCGCATCTCGCTCTCAGATCGCACCACTTCACAAGATGCGCTCGCGAGATATGACAGGGGGACTGTACCTGCACGATCACATTCCTTTCTTGTAAACCCATATGCCAGCGCCCGCAATTCCAAGCAACGCTACTGCTAATGTAAAGAGATTAACATCCATGGTGGCTCCTTTCATGTTATAGCCTTACATCAACCATAGGCGCTTCCAACCAGCATAGCGAGCTTTATAATGTCCCTCACGTGCACGGCGAGCATATCGATCCCTTCTTCATGATTTCGACCACTTGGCAGCACTGAACAAACAGCCCGAGACAGAAATCTAAGATAGGAGACCCACTATTCTTCATCTACCGATTGCAAATATCAGCATTTCCCACAACGAGCACGTGCGCGAATATTGCGAACCAGGTAAGAATATGGATTGATTGAAGTTCACGCGGCAATGCGCTAGGCATTTCGCAATGTCTGCCAGGCCTTGAACTCTGTGAGAGGCAAAGAGTCGGCATCAGAAAACGTTTCATGGGAATGGCAGGGTTTGGTAGACTTGCTGTACAATACCTTTGCGCCGAGTCACCCCTTCTCATGGAGGCTCGTATGGCACACACCAACCAAGAGCAGCTCTACCGCGCGCGGGCGCTGAAATTATTTCCCTGGGTCTGTGCCCACTGTGGACGCGAATTTGAGGGGAAGAAGCTGAACCAACTCACGGTCCATCACAAGGACCACAACCATCAGAACAATCCTCCTGACGGCAGCAACTGGGAGTTGCTCTGCCTCTACTGTCACGACAATGAGCATCAGCGTGATCAGGTCGGTAGCGGGTCGAACGAATCTCGGTCGAGCGGTGAGCCAGACCACCCCTTCACCCCATTTTCCCATCTTGCCAATCTGCTCAAGCGCAACACCCCAGCCTGATCGAAGCCGATCCGAAGAACTCACGGCCAGGGACGGACAAGCCGACAGTGAGCGGGCCAGGCCTGTGTTGATCACCCGCGCGCCCCCGCTCAGATCGTCGAATTCGTTCCGGCCATGCCTCCGCTCTCACGAAGCCCACTTGTAGAACTCAGCCGCAATCGGTACTCTGCATCCATTCAGGTCCAGTTTAGCTATGCACCACCCGCATGCCATGACCCATCCCAGCGATCCCTTGCACGGGATCACCTTGGAAACCATTGTCACGACTTTAGTCGCACGACACGGATGGGCAACATTGGGCGCCCGCGTGCCCATCCGCTGTTTCCGCCATCATCCCACACTCCAGTCGAGCCTGACGTTCCTGCGTAAGACGCCGTGGGCGCGCAAGCGAGTTGAACAGATGTTTGTGGCGGAGCTCCCCTAGCACCCACCCTGGCACTATGGCCTCCAACGCAACCATCTATAAAGTCCTGCTGCAAATCGCCGATATGGATCGCCAGCACTTCCAGGACCATGCGCTCACACTTGCGCGCCATCCATCTGAGACGGAGGAACGCATGATGGTACGAGTGCTCGCCTTCGCACTGCACGCAGACGAGGCCTTGTCATTCGGCAGAGGGGTGGGCGCCGAAGATGAGCCGGCTCTGTGGCGGCGGGACTTGACGGGAGCAATCGACTGCTGGATCGAGATCGGCCAGCCGGACGAGAAGACCTTGCGTCAGGCCTGTGGCCGCTCCAAACAGGTCATTGTCTATGCCTATGGAGCCCGCAGCGCCGAGGTCTGGTGGGCGACCCAGAGCCCGGCGCTCGGACGTCTGAAAAACCTTGCCGTGACGCTGCTCCCGATGGAAAGCGTTCGTGCCCTGGCGGTGATGGCAAAACCTGCCATGCAGATACAATGGACGATCCAAGACGGACATGTCTGGATTGCAGATGGTGCGCAGACCCTCCATCTTGAATTACAGCGATTGAAGGGCTGCCGCCATGAGTGATTGCGTAGGGAGACAAAACAGAGATGAGCAGATGTCTCGCAGGTTTTCACCCGAGAGATGAGGAGTGACTTGTGGCAACAGCCCAACGATGCATCAGGCCCCCTTGTCCAGGATGCGGTAAACATCATGGGGCTGTAGGCCGCCACCTCGCTTGACGGACCAGTTGCCTAACGCGTAGCATACACTTACGACGTTTCAACAGGCCGACTGTCTTATCCCTCACGCATTAGGCCTATTCTCGACGGGATTGATCCCAGGGGTCTCCCCGTTCCAACGCCGAGTGACACTCCGTCCTTCACTTGACGCCCCCAACACACGAGAGGAGTCGCCGATGACTACCAACAGACCGATCACCGACCGTATCATGGCCATGCTCAAAGACTCGCCAGAGTGTGACTTTGACCTCTTCGTGACGCAATGTCCCGAGCTCACCTGGAACGACCTCTTTCAGGAAGTGGGCCGTTTGAGCCGGGCTGGGCAGGTGACTATTACAAGAGGGGTCGGCGTATTCACGGTAAAATTGGCGTCGGTCAAATAGCCACGACTGACAGCCTAAGTTCTAGGATCGCGGCGACACCTACGAAATGACCGCCCCTTGAGGGCATGGGACACCTCTTCTGCGCGTACATACTGTACCAGGCCCCATTTCGTTCCCCTCAATGCCGACAGCAGTCTTCGCCCAGACCGGCAGTGGCACACTTCAACCTTAAATTCACGGTGCGTCATGACACAGCTACCTCTGCAGGTGTCGACGCACCTTCGCGAATCCGAAACCATACTACATAAAGCGATGGCAGAAAGATCAGGGTGAGCATGGTTGCCACGGCGAGCCCTCCCATGATTGCGGCAGCCATGGGCCCCCAGAAGACAGTCGGGGCAATGGGCAACATTCCAAAGATAGCGGCCGCTGCAGTTAACATGATCGGACGGAAGCGCAAAAGTGTAGCTTCAACAACGGCCATCCAATCCGAGCGACCTGCTTCTTTTTCGACTTGAATCTGATGCACAAGAATGACTGAGTTGCGCACGATCATGCCGACAAGCGCGATGACTCCCAGTAACGCGACGAACCCCATGGGCTTCTGCACGGCAAGCAATGCCAGGACGACACCGATGACACCAAGCGGCGCGACACTGAGAACAAGAACAAGACGGCTGAAATTCTGCATTTGAATCATGAGCACCGTGATCATCAGAACGATCGTGATCGGAAAGACCGCGGCGACCGATGCCTGCGATTTCGTGCTCTCCTCAATGCTGCCGCCCACGGCAATGTCATACCCAGGAGGAAGCTGCTGTCGCAGGGACGACATCGGCGCATGCATCTGTTCCATCACGGTCGCCGGCATGATGCCGGTTTTGACATCGGCTTGCACCGCAAGGGTCGGCAATCTGCCTCTGCGCCAGATCAGAGGAATATCCTGCTCGTAATTGACGTTCGCAAGTTCAGTCAAAGGTACGGTTTTCCCGTTGGGTAGCGGAATGTCCAGCGCCCGCATTCTGTCTAATGACATTCGTTGCGTTTCTTGGGCCCTGGCCACGACGTGGATCAGGTAAATATCATCGCGGACTTGCGTGGCTGTTTCGCCCGACACCACGATGTTGATCGCCTGCGCCACCTTCGATGAGGTCAGTCCCAAGAGCCTCGCCTTATCCTGGTGCACTTGAATTTTCAATTTCTGGATCGGTTCCATCCAGTTGAAGTTGATGTTCTTCAAATCAGGATTGGTCGCCATAACACCCGCGACCTTGTCGGCGATGTCGCGAACCTCGGCAGTTTCTTCTCCGCTGACACGATACTGAATCGGCCACCCGACAGGAGGCCCCAATTCGAGCGGATAAATGCGCCCGATGACTTCGGGAAATTCTTGCCGCAGTGCGTTTTCGAGATAGGTCCGTACGCGTTCGCGCGCGTCAAGATCATTCGTGACGATCACGGTTTCGGTGAAAAATTCGTTATCCAGTTGAACATCGAGTGGCAAATAGAACCGAACGGCACCGCGTCCGACATACGAGCTCCAATGGTCGATATCCTTGTGATCGTGGAGAATCTCGTCTAGCCTTTGCGAAACCTTGTCCGTCGCGTAAATCGACGCATCCTGCCTCAGACGCAAATCGACGATCAATTCGGGACGATCGGAGGAAGGGAAAAATTGGTTAGGGATCAACGGCAGCAAGCCCAGCGAAAGACAAAATAGACCACCCGTTAACGCAATCGTTCCCTTTGAATGGCGCATGCTGTAAAGAAGAAGGCGATGGAACACTCGATAGAAACGCCCCTTGTCCGTATGCTGTTGTGCGAGTTGTGTCGGCAATACCATCGTTCCAATTAAGGGCGAGAACAGCACCGCAACAAACCACGACGCCATCAGGGCGACCGCGACGACGGCAAAGAGCGAGAAGGTATACTCTCCGGCTCCGCTTTTGGCGAAACCGACCGGCACAAAGCCGATCGTCGTCACAAGCGTCCCGGTTAACATCGGAAACGCCGTGGTGGTGTATGCGAAGGTCGCCGAACGCACCGTGTCCCAGCCCTGCTCCAGTTTGGTGAGCATGCTTTCAATGGTGATCATGGCATCATCAACCAGTAATCCCAGCGCAATGATAAGCGCACCAAGAGATATGCGTTGGAGATCAATACCGAGAATCTCCATCATCACAAAGACGATCGCCAGAACTAGGGGAATAGAAAAGGTAACGACCATGCCCGCCCTAACGCCAAGACTAAAAAAGCTGATCCCGAGAACGATGGCGATCGCTTCGCACAATGCCTTCATGAACTCATGCACAGCATGGTGAACAACCTTGGGCTGATCGGCGACCAGATACGTTTCGATGCCAATGGGCAAGGTCGCCGTGACTCGCCGCATCGCCTCCTTGATATTGTAGTCGAGGGCGAGAATATCCCCGGATGATCTCATAGCTATCGCAAGCCCGATCGCGCTTCTTCCATTCACGCGAAACATGGGTTGCGGAGGATCTTCGTAACCTCGGGCAACGGTCGCGATGTCGCTTAACCGTAGCATCCGGTCTCCGATGGCAAAATTAATGTTCAGGAAATCCTGTTCGGACAGGAGTTTTCCGGAAACCTGCACAAGGACTCGTTCGTCTTTTGCTTGGATGACGCCGGATGGATTGATGGCGTTCTGCGCTTGGAGTTCCTTCATCAGAGCCAGGCGATCAAGTTTCAGCTCGGCGAGGCGCTGCGTGGAAAACTCGATGTAGATCCTTTCGTCCTGTGTACCTATGGTTTCAACTTTGGACACATCGGGGACCTCCAATAAACGTGAGCGCGCTTTCTCAACATAATCA
>Ga0209797_10001430_pt1 | contig 11976 bp, 9 predicted proteins | sample DOMMetBare3Fresh_2_FD_187472 | JGI IMG/M metagenome (GOLD analysis project Ga0209797, IMG submission 187472) | Wetland sediment microbial communities from St. Louis River estuary, USA, under dissolved organic matter induced mercury methylation -... | ecosystem: Environmental > Aquatic >...
CCGGACCCGCGCAAGGAGCTTCCCGCCATAGACCGGCCGGCTGGCGATGACCTTGCCCCCCTCGACCGCGAGCGCGGTGACATCGGTGGCCAGCCCCACCCCAAGCCTGGCAGCCACGCGGGGCGCGAGGTCGCGCCCCGTGGCCGTCGCGGCGAAGAGCACCGCCGTGTGGCCGGCGGCCGCCGCGGCCGCCGTCGCCGCGATGCCATCCGGGTTGTAGAGGGCAAAATCCGCGTGGGTCGCGAGCAGGACCCGGTCGGCGCCGACGCGGCCGAGCTGATCGGCGCCGGTCACCGGGCCGCTGCCGCAGACCAGGGCGTCGACCGTAGCGCCGAGCTGATCGGCGAGCTGACGCGCGGCGGAGAGCACCTCAAGGGAAACCTTGCGGAGCGCGCCGTCGCGCTGCTCCAGCACGGCGAGAATGGCCGGCATCAGATCACCTTCGCTTCTTCACGGAGCAGCCGCACCAGCGCCGGCACGGCATCGGCGCCCTCGCCGACGATCTGCCCCGGCTTCCGCTCCGGTGGCAGGGAGAACCCCAGCACCGTCACGCTGCCCGCGCCCAGAGTGACCGGCTTCAGCTCGAGCGGCTTCTTCTTCGCGGCCATGATCCCCTTGAGCGATGGGAGCCTTGGGTTGTTGAGTCCCTTGTCGCAGGTGAGCACCGCGGGGAGGGAACAGGTCGAGGTCTCCACCCCGCCTTCGATCTCGCGCTCGGCCTCGAGCGCGCCGTCGGTGACCTTCAGATGCGCCACGGCGGTGACGCAGGGGAGACCGAGCAGTTCGGCGAGCATCGGGCCGACCTGATGGTTGTAGTCATCCACGGCGAGCTTGCCGCACAGGATGAGATCGAAGTTGCCGGCCTTGAGTTCCGCGGCGAGCGCACGCGCCACTTCGAGGCCGTCGGCCGAGCCGGCGGTCTGCAGCAGCACCCCGCGGTCGATCCCCATCGCGAGTGCGGTGCGGATCGTCTCCTGCGCGGCATCGGTACCCACGGAGATGACGACGGTCTCGCCGGCCCCAGCCGCCTCGCGGAGCTTCAGGGCCTCTTCGATCGCGTACTCATCGTAGGGATTGGGAACGAACTTGACTCCGGCTTCGTCGATGGACTTCCCATCGGCCCCGACGACGATCTTGGCGGTCGTGTCGGGAACGCGCTTCAGGCAGACGGCGATACGCAAGACGGACCTCGATCTGAATCAGAATCGGCGAAGGTGCCCCGGCCGCTGACAAACCTAGCCAACGCTCTCCGGAGTGGCTACGGCCGGGGATGCCACTCCCCTGTCCCCCACTTTCGCTCGCGGGAGCGGGGGCAGAGGGGTGAGGGAGATCGATCAGTCATCGCCCCCGCCGCCGAACTCCCGGCTGACGACGATCTTCAGCGAGCGGGCATTCATCGGGGTGAGGAACCGTTCGAGGTTGCCGGTCTGCCGGTTCTGATTGAACGTCCCGAAGACCGCCCGGTGCGAATCAAATAGATTGCTCAGCACGGCGTTGACCTCCCACGGCCCGAAGCTGAATCCCGCGCGGACATTCGCGGTGAAATAGCCGCTGAGCGGCCGGGTCTGGTTCGCTTCATCTCCCCGCATCCATTGCCGGCCGGTGTAGCGCCCATCGAGCCCGAGACTCAGCCAGCGATTCAGCTTCACCAGGGTGCCCGCCTTCACCTGGTGGTCGGGTACGGACGGAATGCGCGAGCCGACCCTGATCGCGTTGCTGCCGGCCAGCGGGCTCGCGGCAAACTGGGAATCGGCCCTGATGCTGAAGATGTCCGCGGCGGTGCGATAGGTGGCGCGGGTGTAGGCGTAGTTGGCATACAGCGAAACCCGCTCCGAGGGGAAGTACTGCAGCGCGAACTCGGCCCCTTCCCGCCGGGTGTTGCCGATGTTGGCGAAGTAGCCCTGGAAGATCGCATTCTCCGACTGGATGAAGCCGATGTCGTGTTCGACTTCCGTCCGGTACAATGAGGCCGACAGCATCGCGGCTCCCACGACCCAGTTGCCGCCCACTTCGTAGGTCGTGGCGATCACCGGATCGAGCGGCGGATCGTCCCCCAGCGCAAAGGGGAGCGGACAGGCGGCCAGCGAGTCGGCGCAGGCGAGTTCGAGGATCGCGGGGGCCCGGAAGCTCCGGCCGAGTGACCCGTAGACCGAGGCGCCCTGGGCGACCTCCACGCTGATGCCGCCTCGCGGGCTCAGCCGCTTGAAGGTGTTGCTGGTGTCGACCGTCGGATCGAGCAGGTTCTGGTAGGGCACCCGGATGTAGTCGAAGCGGGCGCCGCCGGAGAGCGTCACCCGGCCGAGCTTGTAGTCGGCCAGCGCGTAGCCGGCGACATCCCAGCTCGGACTCTTCACGTTGGTGTTCAGGGTATCGTTGCCGGGAACGACGCTGCTCTCCTCGAAGAGCCGCACGTGCACCCGGTTGACGGTCCCGTCCACCCCGCCCCGCAGCGACAGCACGCCCTGGCCCGCCGGCGTCGCCCAGCGCCAGTCCGCGCTCCCGCCGACCGTGCGATTCTCGGTGAACGACCGCACGTTGTTGTCAGGCGCCTGGTTGACGTTGAAGCGCTCGGCGTTGGTGCGCCGATGGTACAGCGTGAAGTTGAACCGGCTCGTCCCCGCCAGGACGAAGCCGTGCCCCGCGAACTGCAGGATGTCGAGATCCTCGAAGTCGCCGATGGTGAAGTTGGTCCGCGGGTTGATGTCGAAGAGGGTCTCCGGCAGGGAGCCCGCGGCCTGGGTCCGGGACTTGGCCCCGAACGCCTGAAAGCTGACGCCGCTCCGTTCCCCGGACTTCCCGAGGTTCAGGAAGCCGTTGTAGTTCCTGGCGCCGGTCGCCTGCCGCCACCCCTTCTCGCGCTCGTACCCACCGGCGCCGTAGTAGTTGAGCCCTCCCCGCGATTGCCCCGAGACGCTGCCCTCCCCGGACCAGTTCCCGAACGACCCGCCGGACGCTTCGACATGGCCGCCGAAGGGACCGCGTCCGCGCCGGGTGATCAGGTTGATGGCGCCACCGAGCGAATTGGGGCCGAGGAGAGAACCGCTGCCGCTGAGCAGCTCGATGCGCGCGATGTGCTCCATCGGCAGCAGGTCGAAGTTGACCTCGGCCGCATCGGGTTCGTTCTGGCGCACGCCATCCAGGAACACCGAGACGCCGGGCGGCAGCCCCACCACCGGCCCGACGTTCCAGCCCCGGGTGCTCAGATTGAGCTTCCACGGCGTACCGAGGTCATCATAGAGCGAGATCCCCGGCTGGGTGGCGAGCGCATCGGTCAGCAGGCGGGGCTCCCAGGCATCGATCTGCTCGCCGGTCACCGTGGAGATGCGCGCGGGCACACCGGACCCGATCGTGGGACCGGCCGTCGGGATGATCGAACCGACGACCTCGATCGGGGCGAGTTCGACGACGGCGGAGTCCTTGCGGACCCGGGCACTATCGGGCTGCTGGGCGACGAGGGGCCCAGCGAAGAACGCGATCAGCAGGAGGCTGACCTGGAGCGGTCGGTACATGACGTCGTCAGCGAAGGGGAAACTCGGGCGCCGGGGCGGCGCGGAACGCGCGGATGTAGCCATACACCACGCGGTCGCAGGCCTCGTACCTGGCCTGGCGGCGCGCGGCCGCGGCCGAGAGCGCGGCAGGCGGCGTGGTGGCGTTCAGCGGGCGATCAGTCATCGCTGGGAGAGAGTATACGCAGAAGAGGCCCGTGCGTCACACGGGCCCCCTGCCGCGGCGTGTCCGGCTCGGGAACCGAGTCAGCTCTGGGGCTTGCAGCACCCCATATTGGCGCAGCTGACCCACGGCTGCTGGCCACCGGAGAGGAGCATCCTCATGGCGCCGACCTTCTCTCCGATTACGCCGGGGAGCTGCCACTGAGCCACCGACTGGCGCCAGGGACGGGTAGGCGGGTGGAGGATGGTGGGAACATCGACCACATCGTATTCGCCGGACTCGGCGTCGGCGATATAGGCGGACATGAGCTGCTTGTCCTTGCGGTAGATGAACCAGAAGGTCGTGCCGTTGGGGATGAGGCCCAGCCGCTTGAGCGGGGTATCGCCCTCATTCCGGAATCGCGCCACCACCACCCCCTCGTCCAGGGTGCCCTCGGCCAGGTTGTAGGCGCCTTCATCGGGTTCGATCGTGGCCTGGACGCCCCCGTCGAGAACGGCCTTGAGCGAGGAGCCCGGGTTCTCGTCGTAGCGCTGCGCGCGGCCCGCGGCGAGCACCCTGGCGCGATCGATCGACTGACCGGCACCGAGCCCGACGGGCTTCGGTGGGGCAGGCGTCGGGACCGGGGCACTCCGGCCCGGCTGGCAGGCGAGCACAGCGGCCAGCGCCAGGATGGCCCAGCGTCCGTGGTAGATCGTGTCGGGTCTCGTCACGTGTGCCCGTCCTCCCGTGGATGGCGAATACTGTGTCATGAAGGTTGTGCCGCGAGGCGCCGCATCTCCTCGACCGCCGGGCGGAGTCCGGCGTCGGCGCGGGCCCAGAGCAGCGTGACCGGCGTCGCCCATTTCTTCGCGGTCCGCCGGTCACCCGCGCGGTCCGCGAGCTGGGCTCGGAGCATCATCGCCCGGACCAGCGAACCGGCGGAGGCGACCCGTGAGGTGAGGTCGACGCCGGCGGTGGGGAGGGCGCCGAGGACCGCATCGAGCCGGGCCGTCACCGCTGCCGTGTCGCCGAGCGCGAGCGCGCTGAGGCATTCCTGGTAGACCGCCTCCAGTGCGACATCCACCGGGCGGGTGTCGCGCCGGATGGCTTCGATCTCGGTCAGGCGGCGGCGCACCGTGAGGGTGTCGCCGCCCCGGAGGGCGTTCTGCATGTCGAGAAGATAATCCGCCTGACGCGATCGTCGCGTGAGGGGCACGCTTCCCGGACCGGGATACTGCATCGCGAAGCTCCGGTCGAGCAGTGCCCCCTCGACGGACGCGCGGGCCGATTCGCCGATGAACGCCCGGAGCTGCCGGCCAGCGCGATCGCGCAGCCGGACCAGGCTGTCGGCGGGGCCGCCAACGGCGCTCAGCGCCTCGAAGGCGAGGGCCGTCTCCCGGAGGGCGAGCGGGACCTGCAGCACCCGCCCGTCGGCGGCCCATACAACCTGATCGCCGGCGGCGCGGCGCGCGAGACTGGCCGCGAGGTCCGCGCGCCCCAGCAGCGCCGCCGCGCCTGCCAGGAGCGCGGCGGACTCACCGGCGGGCGCCGGCACGGCGCCGAGCAGGGAATCGGCGAAGGTTGCCGCCGCCGCAAACTGGCCCTGCTTGACCAGCAGCCGGAGCTCGGAGGAGGCCAGCCGGACCCGGTCATCGGGGTCGGCGCTCAGCGCGCGGGCCGCGCGATAGCGGAGCAGCGCCGAGTCAGGCAGGGTATGATCGCCGGCCACGTCCCCGGTGCGCTCGAACGCCTGCCCCTCCGCCTCAAGGGCGATCGGACTCCCCGGAAAGCTGCGGACCCACTCGGCGACCAGGGAGCGGAGGGCCCGTCGATTGGCCTCGAGCGCGGCGATGCTGGGCGGCGTGTAGGCGCCCCGGCGCGTGTCGCTCAGGACTTCCTTGGGATACGGCACGAAGGCCAGGGTGTCGCCCTGGAGAGCCGGGAAGGCCACGAAGTCCGCCGCTGCCGCATCCGAGCGGACGCCCCGCCGGAAGAGATTCGGTTCCGCGAAGAACATCCGGCTCAGCCGGTCGAAGGCCGCGCCCTTGAACGCGCGGTGCGACGAGGGCACCAGAGTCAGGGCCTTGCGGTAGTCGCTGATCGCGCCCTGATAGCTGCTGCGGAAGCGCCAGCCGGAGGGGCTCTTCGCGTCCTGGACGACCAGATGATCGCGGGCTCGGCACTCGGCCCGCCCGTACCAGCCCCGGAAATCGAGCGAGTCCCGTCTGAGCATCGCCTCGTAGCGGTCGCAGGCCTCGGGGAAGCGGGATTCGGCGAGGGCGGCCAGCGCCAGGGCCCATTCTCGATCGTGCAGCGCCAGGGGCGGGTCGGCGCCGAGGCCGGCGAGGGCGTGGTCCCGCCAGACGTCGGCCGGCAGCCCATTCCAGCTCTCGGTCTGGGCCAGCCACATGTGGGCGAGGCCGTAGCCGGGATCGAGGCTCACCGCCGTGGCGAAGTGCTGTGCCGCCGCCGGCAGATCCCAGCGGGTGAGGGCCACATGCCCCGAGTCATACGCCTGCCACGCAGCGACCAGGTGGGTGCCCATCGCGCCGGCGGCGGCGGCAGGGGTGGAGGCGCGGGGCAGCAGCAGCGAATCGGCGAGGTCGCTGAATCGCTCATCGGCGTCGGCCAGGTCGCCGGCGAGGGTCACCGTCCGCTCGCGCAGCACTCTGCCGCGGCGCCGGACATCGTACAGCACGCCGTGCACCCGGATGGAGTCGCGGAAGCGGTAGACCTCGCCGCTGATCACCCGTCCGGCGCGCGCCCGCCGCGCCATGGTGAGCAGGTTGTCGATGGTCGGCTCGTGGCCCAGCCGCTCGAGCTGATCGGACGTCCAGCGCGCGTCCACCACGTCGACGTCCTCCCAGCGGGAGAGCGCCTCCTGCACCAGCCGGCTGCACTGGTCGCCCGAAAGCAGCTCCGGCGCGGCGCCATCGCGGTGAACGAACGGCGCGACCAGATGCAGCGATGGATTGCCGGGCGTCCACGACCAGACGCTGTCCGTCGGGATCTGGGCGTAGACGGCATACGCCACGGCCACCGCGGCCAGCCCGGGCAATCCCACGCGCCGCAGCCAGCCTGACTCGGGCAACGGACCCGTTGCCGCGGAGGCGGCGAACGGTCCCGACCAGGTGCGGCCGGTGCCGAGGCTGGCCAGGGCCTCCGTGAACTGCTGCGCCGTCTGATAGCGGTCGGCGGGATGCTTCGCGAGCGCCTTGCCGACCAGCAGTTCGAGCTCCCTCGTCAGCGCCGGGCGCCGGGCATGTATCGGCTCGGGCTGCGCCTCGATGTGCTGCACCACGAGTTGTTCGGGGGTCGACCCGCGGAAGGGGGGCTCCCCCGTGAGCATCTCGTAGAGCACGCAGCCCAGACTGTAGAGATCGCTCCGGCCATCGACGCGGGAGCTGCTCTGCGCCTGCTCCGGGCTCATGTAGGCCGGCGTGCCCAGCAGCCCGCGGCCCAGCTGGACCTCGTCCCACCCGCCGGCGCTGATCGCGCGGGCGATGCCGAAATCCGCCACGACCGCCTGCCCGGCGATGAAGAGGATGTTCTCGGGCTTGATGTCGCGGTGGATCACGCCGTGACTGTGGGCGTAGGCCAGAGCCCCGGCGACCTGGGAGGCGATCGCGAGGGCGTCCGCCACGGGGAGCGCCCCCTCCCGCTGGAGCCGCTGCCGGAGATTCTCTCCCGGCACGTACGGCATCACATAGTAGATGAGATCCTTGTCTTCACCGGAGTCGTGCAGCGGCAGGATGTTGGGATGGGCCAGCCGGGCGGCGACTTCGATCTCGTGCAGAAACCGCGGGGCCCCGTCGAGCGGGCCACCGGCGATGTGAAAGACCTTCACCGCCACGTCGCGCCGGTGGCGCTGGTCCTTGGCGAGATACACGACGGCCATGCCGCCTCGCCCAAGCTCGCGCTCCATGGCGTAGCGGTCCGCAAGCAGCAGCGGGACCTGCAGCGGTTCGTCGGTCAGGGGACCGTCCCAGAGGGTGAGCGGATGGCTGATTCTAGGGCGCCGGCAGCCGGCCGGCTACTACCTGCATCACATTCTAGAACGCGGCCAGCCCGGTAATCGTCTCACCCAGGATGAGGGAATGCATGTCGTGGGTTCCCTCGTAGGTGTAGACCGACTCCAGGTTGGCCATGTGGCGCATCGAGTGGTACTCCGCCAGGATGCCGTTGGCGCCCAGCAGCCGCCGCGCCTCCCGGGCGCACTCGCATGCCATGTTGACGTTGTTCCGCTTGGCGAGCGACACCTGCTCGGGCGTCATGGCACCCTGATCCTTGAGCCGGCCGAGCTGGAGCGCCAGCAGTTGCGCCTTGGTGATCTCGGTGAGCATGTCGGCGAGTCGGACCTGCTGAATCTGGGTCTGTGCGATCGGCCGGTCGAACATCACCCGGTTGCGGGCGTAGCTCAGCGCCTCGTCGTAGCAGGCCATCGCGGCTCCGACCGCCCCCCAGGCGATCCCGTAGCGGGCCTGTGTCAGGCACATCAGCGGGCTCTTGAGCCCCTTCGACCCCGGGAGCAGCGCGTCCCTGGGCACCCGGACATCCTCCAGGATCAGTTCGCTGGTATCCGAGGCGCGGAGCGAGAGCTTGCCCTTCTGGTCCCGGGCGCTGAAGCCGCGGGTGTCCGCCGGCACGATGAACCCGCGCACCGACTTGGTATCGGCGAGGTCCCCGGTCTTGGCCCAGATGATCGCCACGGTGGCCTGCGACCCGTTGGTGATCCACATCTTGGCGCCGTTCAGCACCCAGCCGTCGGCGGTCTCTTTCGCGGTGGTGATCATGCCGCCCGGGTTGGAGCCGAAGTCCGGCTCGGTCAGCCCGAAGCAGCCGATGTCCCTGCCCTGCGCCAGCGACGGGAGCCAGCGCCGGCGCTGCTCCTCCGAGCCGAACGCGAAGATCGGGTACATGACGAGCGCGCCCTGCACCGAGGCGAAGGAACGGATCCCGCTGTCGCCGCGCTCCAGCTCCTGCATGATGAGGCCGTAGGCCACGCTGGACAGTCCCGCGCAGCCATACTCCTCCGGCAGGTTGGCGCCGAGCATGCCCAGCTCGGCCATCCCGGGGATGAGCTGCTTCGGGAAGCGCCCCTCGATGTAGGCCTCGCCGATGACCGGCATCAGGTGATCATCAACCCAGCTGCGCACCGTATCGCGCACGGCACGCTCCTCCTCGCTGAGGAGTCCGTCCATCTGATAGAAATCAACGCCGGTGAATGCCATGGTCGTCGGCTGGTGAGGTGTGCCTAATCTACCCTGATGGTGCGGGTCGGCGTCGCCTGCCCCGGGTATCCGCGGCCCACGGGCGTCTCGTCGGTCGCCCGGCGCACGGCGCGCGGGGTGATGCCGACCTCGGTGGCTTTCCGGCGGAACTCCGGGCCGTGATCGACGGGGAGCCCGGTCTCCGCCTGCCACTGGTGTACCATCTCGTGCAGCAGGGTCTCGCGCGCCGACGCCCAGCCATCGCGCCGCAGGTGTCGGCGGCTGAGGGCGATGTGAATGGGCTGGCCGGTCTTCCGGTCCATCCGGAGTTCACCGAGCCGGGTCTTCATCCGCGCGGAGATGAGGATGGGAACCGGGGCGAGCAGCCCGCCGAAGTGGTCCCGGTTCAGGACACCGAACTCCGCCATCAGTTCCCCAAGGAGATGCTGGTCGCCGGGACGGGCCGTTGGCGGTCGACGCGGCCGGATGGTCGCCGGCGCATGGTCGTCGGCCGGGAAGCCGAGGAAGAGGCGCTTGGCCTGCAGCCTGGCGACCCGGCGCGCCCCAGGGGTGACGAAGCGGACGATCGCCTGCAGCACCTCGTCTGGCGCCGCCACATAGCCCTCGTGCAGGCGAATCTGCCGCCCCGGCACGAACGACAGCATCACCTGGCGGTTGCGGTGCGTCCGGATCTCGGGGAACGGCGGCAAGCCGAGGGCGCGCAGTCGCCCCACCAGCAGGTCGGCGGGAAGTTCCGAGTGCCGAGTTCCGAGTTCAGGTGCCGCGGCAGGCGCACTCGGCACTCGGCACTCGGCACTCGGTACTGGTTTGAGGAGGCTATCGAGCCAGAGCGCGAGCTGCACCGCGGTGCCTCACAAATTGAGTGCTGTCGCCGCGGCGGAAGGTGGCGTCCGCGCGGGCATAGACGTAATGATCCACCTGGATCCGCCGCTCATCGATACGGATGAGATTGAACGCCGAGGGCCGGCCGCCCCGGGTCCGGACCGAGTGGGTCCCTGCGGTACTCACCACCAGTCGGCCGTCGATCTGCCCGGCGCCCTCGGTATGATCGTGGCCGCAGAGCACCAGGTCCGCGTCCAGCGAAAGCAGGGCGCGCTGCGCGGCGAGCGGCCGCGACAGGCCCCAGCGATGGGAGAGCACGCCGGGCAGCACGTTGTGATGCAGCACGGCCAGCCGCACGGCAGTCTCCGGTGCGGCGGCGAAGACCCGGCGTACCCGGTCCACTTCGCTCCGGGGCAGGTTGCCCTTCACCGCCGTGTCGTTCGGATTGAGTGTCAGCGCTCCCCAGGCCACGCCATTGGCGGAGAGCATGCCGGCGACGACGAGCCCGTCGCGCTGGAGCACCGGGGTGAGGTCCTCCCCGAAGTAGCGGCGCCACTTCCCATGCTTCGCCCGCTGCCCCAGCAGGCCGAACGGGCTGCGCCACCACTGCACGTCGTGATTGCCGGGCACCAGATGCACTGGTGCAGTGGCGGCCAGTCCCTCGAAGTAGCGAAGCGCGCACTGCAACTCCCCATGCCGGGCCCGCTGGGTCAGGTCGCCGGAGACGACGATGACCTGCGGGGCCAGCGTGGGGAGGAAGCGTTCGAGCACGGCGAGCTGCGGCAGATCGCAGCGGGCACCGAAATGCAGGTCGGACAGGTGGGCGATGACGACTTCGTTCACCAGACGACCCGGACACGGTAGGTCAGCGTCGTCTTGCCCCGGGCAGGCACCGAGACCGGAAAGCTGGTCCGGGTGGACGAGACCTTGACGGGCTTCACGCTGCTCGCGATGACACTCCACTCGCCACCGCGCTGTTCGATCACGTCGATCGAGACGGCGGCATCACCGGCGTTGGTGAGCGTGACCTTGTAATCGGCCGTTGCGATGGTGCGCCAGGTCCCGCCGGCGCTGTCGCGCTTCGTGACGAAGGTGGTCTGGATCCGCTTCGCGGTCAGATCAAAGGCCGTCCCCGCGCCGAGCCGGAGATCCTCGCCGGCGGGGGAGTGATCGATGGCGGCCTCGCCGATGAGCTGCAGCCGGCCGGCGCTGTCGGGCTCGAACAGCCGGACCACGCCGGCGGGAAGCGGGCGGTCTCCGAGATCGGTCTTCCGGGGACGCTGCACGGTGTAGGTGACGTTCACCGGCACCTCGTCCTCGTTGCCGTACTGGGCGAGGCCACCCCAGTAGGGAATCTGTCCGAGGACTTCGAAGCTCTTCCGGACCTTGGCGGCCGCCGGCGGAAAGAGTCCCACGGTCGTGATGATGCCGGGCTCGAGCGAGGCGCGCCCCGGCAGGGTGTAGAGATGGAATTCCCCGACCTTCTCCTGACTCGGCATCGCCTCGTTCGAGGCGGCCTTCGCGACCATGAAGCCTTCGGCCCGCATGCGGCTCTCCTGCCGGACCTCCGCGACGTTCACCTGGCCCGCCAGCAGCTGCAGCTCCGCGTCCTTCACCCGGAGCAGCCCGCCATTCACGACCGCCTGCCCGCTCATCCGCACGCTGCCGCCCGTGATGACCGCCTGATAACTCGCATACCAGCCGCCGCCCTGGGTGAAGTAGGCGAGGGCCAGCTCCTTGCGGGCCTGCGCGCTGCTGAGCGAGAGCCGGAGCGCAGGCTCCAGCAGCACCAGATCGGCGGGGAATTGCGGCGAGCCGGGGCGCTCGAAGGTGATGGTGCCATCGGCCAGCTTGTAGCGCTCGGGGTCGATGCCCACGAGCTCGGCGCTCACCGTGTCCTTGCCGGTGCGGAAGGTCAGCCGCCGGCCGAGGGCGCGACGCATGGTGCTGGCGTAATCCATCGAGCCATCGTATGCGGACCCGATGATGGACACGGTCGAGTCGAGCGTGAAGACGCTCGCGGGATCGACGGGCCCGAGAGCGACTCGCTGCTCCGAATCGCCCTTGCGGATCTCGAGCGGGAGGAGGCGGCGGACAAGGACCCGACCGTCGTTGTAGAGGGTGAGGCTGGTCGGCGCGGAACTCTGTGCCGACAGCGTTGCAACGGAGGATGCGGTGAGCAGCGTGACGGCCGCCAGCGCGAGCATGCTGGTACGGGACGCCAGGCTGTGGTACTGCTGAATCGTGTCGGACATTGTGGGTCTCCCTGCCGTGA
>Ga0209797_10001431_pt1 | contig 11975 bp, 13 predicted proteins | sample DOMMetBare3Fresh_2_FD_187472 | JGI IMG/M metagenome (GOLD analysis project Ga0209797, IMG submission 187472) | Wetland sediment microbial communities from St. Louis River estuary, USA, under dissolved organic matter induced mercury methylation -... | ecosystem: Environmental > Aquatic >...
CACCCGCCCGACGAGCGGCGCGTCGAGGTGCCGTGCGAACGCCTCTGCGGTCGCGTCGACGGCGACGAGCCGGAAGGCGGGCACCGGCTCGCGCTTGCCCTTGAGCTCGAGCGGCTCGACCGGCTCGACGGTGACGGCATCCCGCACGAGCGCGAGCGTCTCGGCGCCGATCAGGATCTCACCCGTCGGCGCGGCCTGCTCGAGCCGGGCCGCCACGTTGACGGCGTCACCCGTGACGAGCGTCTCGCCCTCGCCGGCCACGACCTCGCCCGTGTTCACGCCGGTCCTGAAGGAGAGCGCCACGGAGAGCTCCTCGCCGAGCGCGGCGAGGCGATCGCGGATCTCCGCGACCGCGCGCACCGCCCGCAGCGCGTCGTCCTCGTGCGCCACGGGGATGCCGAACACCGCCATCACCGCATCCCCGATGAACTTCTCCACCGTGCCGCCGTGGCGCTCCACGATCAGGCGGATCTCCTCGAAGTAGCGGCCCATGGTGCGTCGCATCGCCTCAGGGTCGAGCCGCTCGCCGAGCGCGGTCGAGCCGGTCACGTCGCAGAAGACGACGGTCACCGTCTTCCGCACCTCGCGCGGTGCGGCCGCGGGGGTGAGTGCGGCGCCGCACGCCCCGCAGAAGCGGAATCCAGCGGGGCTCTCCTGGCCACAGGCCTGACAGGTCAGCACCCGGCGAGCGTAGCCCAGGGCGCACTCATTGGACACCCGCGCGGCGGCGCCCGCCGCCCGGCGCCTGGCTCCCGCGGGACCCTCGCGCGACGCGCCCGCTTGCCTGTCGACGAGATGCGTCCGCTGCTACACTCCGCTGCCGTGCGGTCAGCCGACCGCCTTCTTTCTGACGTGATGAAGACCTACACCGCCAAGCCGGGAGAGATCCAGCGCGACTGGTACGTCGTCGACGCCGAGGGAAAGACCCTGGGCCGCCTCGCGACGCAGATCGCCGACACCCTGCGCGGCAAGCGGAAGCCGCAGTACACCCCGCATGTCGACACGGGCGACTTCGTGATCGTCGTCAACGCGGAGAAGATCCACGTGACCGGGCAGAAGCTCGACAAGAAGATGGTCTACCGTCACTCCGGGTTCCCCGGCGGCCTGAAGACGCGGACGCTGCGCGAGCAGCTCGAGCGCCGGCCCACCGAAGTGATCCGCAAGGCGGTCAAGGGAATGCTGCCGAGGAACAAGCTCGCCGCGGCACAGCTCACCAAGCTCAAGGTCTACGCCGGCCCCGAGCACCCGCACACGGCGCAGGCGCCGAAGAACCTGGAGCTCCACTGATGGCAGAGATCGCGCAGTACCTCGGCACCGGCAAGCGCAAGACGTCCGTCGCACGGGTGATCCTCCGTCCCGGCGACGGCAAGACCTGGATCAACGGCCGGACGCTGGAGGACTACTTCCCGCGGGCGGCACACCGTGCCACCGCGCTCGCCCCGCTCAAGACGGCCGGCGCCGACGGCACCTACGACCTGCGCGTGCGCGTGCACGGCGGCGGCATCACCGGCCAGGCCGGTGCCGTGCGCCACGGCATCGCGCGAGCGCTCGTCGAAGCCGATCCCGAGCTGCGCGTGCCGCTCAAGCGCGAGGGCTTCCTCACGCGCGACGCCCGCCAGGTCGAGCGCAAGAAGGCGGGCCTGCACAAGGCGCGCAAGGCGCCCCAGTTCTCGAAGCGCTAGCACTTCCAGAACTGACGTAAAGGCGAGGCCATGCCTCGCTCGCGTGTGTAGAACACTCATGGCTCGCATCCATTTCGGCACCGACGGCGTTCGCGGGATCGTGGGCCAGACGCTTACGGTGGAGCTCGTGGAGCGGCTCGGCAGGGCGGCGACGACGTGGGCGGGCCGCGGCCGGGTACTCGTCGGACGGGACACGCGCGGCTCCGGGCCGCTGCTCGAGCAGGCGCTGACGCGCGGGATCGTCGAGGCCGGCGGCGTCGCGGTGCTCGGCGGCGTCCTGCCGACGCCGGCCGTGGCTCTGCTCGCCCAGGATCTGGGCGTCGTCGTCTCCGCTTCGCACAACCCGCCCGAGTACAACGGCGTCAAGCTCTTCGACGCCGAGGGCCACAAGCTCACCGACGCGGCCGAGGAGGAGATCGAGGCGCTGCTGGACACGCCGGGCCCGGGCGGCGGCTCGGTCGAACAGGCGGAAACGGCGGTGGACGGCTATGTCGAGCACGTCGTCGAGCATTTCGGCACCGATCTCACCGGGTTGCGCATCGCCGTCGACTGCGCGAACGGGGCCTTCTCGGAAATCGCGCCCCGTGTGTTCGAGCGCCTCGGCGCCGAGGTGACCGCGATCGCGAACCGTCCGGACGGGCAGAACATCAACGTGGCCTGCGGCGCCACCGACCTGTCGGTGCTGCAGGAGGTCGTGCGCGCTGGCGCCTTCGACCTCGGGGTGGCGTTCGACGGCGACGGCGACCGGATGCTCGCCGTGGACGAGCGGGGCGAGGCCGTCGACGGTGATCAGATCGTCACGGTGCTCGCACTCGCACTCGGGGTCGACACGGTCGCCGTCACCTCGATGACGAACCTCGGCTTCCACCGGGTGATGGCTGAGCACGGCGTACGAGTGCTCACGACCGACGTCGGTGACCGCTACGTGCTCGAAGCGCTCCGGCAGGAGGGCGCGGTGCTCGGAGGCGAGCAGTCAGGACACGTGATCTACCTCGCCGGGCACGTCACCGGGGACGGCCTGGCCGCCGCGCTCCTCCTCTGCGGGAGCCTCGGCGAGGGCACGCTGTCAGAGGCGGTGGCGGTGATGCCACGCTTCCCGCAGGCGAAGGAGAACGTTCGCGTGTCTCGCCGGGAGGTGCCCGAGGCTGTGCTCGCCGAGGCCGCGCGGCTGAACGGCGAGCTCACCGGCCGGGGCCGCGTGCTCGTCCGCGCCTCGGGCACGGAGCCGCTCGTCAGGGTGCTCGCGGAGGCCGAAACCGCCGCGGAGGCGGAGAACCTCTGTGGTAGCATCGCCCGACTCGTTCGCGAGGAGCTCGGCCGCCGCTAGCGGCGCGTACGGGCCGGCGCGAGCTCCGGGGTGACCGGTGGCAAGAACCACGTCGAGCGGCAGGCGAGGACGAGAAGGGAGATGCGCCTGACATGTGTGGGATCATCGGATACGTCGGCCCGCGGGAGTGCAAGCAGCTCCTGCTCCACGGCCTCGAGCGCCTCGAGTACCGGGGCTACGACTCGGCGGGAATCGCCCTGCTCGAGGCGGAAGGCCTCGCCTACACACGCGCGGTCGGCAATCTCCAGAACCTGAAGCGCGAGGCGGGTGACGGCCCGTCGGCCGCGACGACAGGGCTCGGGCACACGCGCTGGGCGACGCACGGCGGCGTCACCGTCGAGAACGCCCACCCGCTCGCAGGCGACGATCCTGCCGAGGTCGCCATCGTGCTGAACGGGATCGTGGAGAACTACCGCGAGCTGCGCGAGCGCCTCCGCGACGCCGGCCACGTGTTCACGTCCGAGACCGACGCCGAGACGGTCACCCACCTCGTCGAGGAGCATTACGCCGGCGACCTCGTCGAGGCGACGAGGCTGGCGTTCAACGAGCTCGAGGGCCATTTCGCGTTCGTCGTGATCCACCGCGACCACCCCGGGCAGCTCGTGGGCGCGCGCCACCAGTGCCCCCTCGTGGTGGGTGTCGGGCAGGGCGAGATGTTCCTCGCCTCCAACGCAGCCGCGTTCCTGCGCGAGACGCGCGAGGTGCACTTCCCGCGTGACGGCGACATCGTCGCCTTGACGGCCGACGGCCCGCGCTTCGTCGTCGCCGCCGACGCCAGCACAGCCGAGCTCGAGCTCGTCGAGCTCGACTGGGACGACGAGAGCGCAGAGAAGGCCGGCTTCGAGACCTTCATGCTGAAGGAGATCTACGAGCAGCCGGACGCCGTGGCCGAGACGATCGGCGACCGGGTGCGCCACGGCCGCCTCGAGCTCGAGGGCCTGGGGATGTCGGACGACGTGCTGCGGGTGCTGCGGCGCATCGTCATCCTCTCCGCCGGCACGTCGTACCACGCGGCCGTCGCGGGCCGCTACGCGATCGAGGAGTGGGCGCGGGTGCCGGTCGAGCACGACATCGCCTCCGAGTGGATCTACCGCAACCCCGTCCTGGACGAGAGCACGCTGGTGGTGGGCATCTCGCAGTCGGGTGAGACGCGCGACACGATCGAGGCGATGAAGCTCGCCCGCGAGATGGGCGCGCACACGGTGGCGATCACGAACATGATGGGCTCGCAGATCACCCGTGAGGTGGACTCGGTGCTGTACACGCGAGCAGGGCTCGAGGTGAGCGTGGCAGCGTCGAAGACGTTCACGGCCCAGCTGTCGCTGCTGTTCCTCGTCGCGTTGAAGCTCGCCCAGGTGCGGCAGACGCTGCCGCGGGAGGAGCTGACCTTCATCCTCGACCAGGTGTACACGCTGCCGGACAAGATCGAGACGTTCCTGCGCGGCGACCACCCGATCGACGACATCGCGAGGCGCCACTTCGACAAGCCGTTCTTCCTCTACCTGGGACGTAACATCGGCCTGCCGGTCGCGCTCGAGGGGGCGCTGAAGCTGAAGGAGATCTCGTACATCCCGACCGAGGCGTACTCGGCAGGCGAGATGAAGCACGGCCCCATCGCCCTGCTCGACGAGAACACGCCGGTCGTCGTGGTCGCCACCGACCACAAGCGGGTGTACGACAAGATCGTGTCGAACATCCAGGAGGTGCGCGCCCGCGGCGCCCACGTGATCGCGATCGCAACGGACGGCAACGAGGACATCCAGCACCACGCGGACGACGTCATCTTCATCCCGCGCACGCCGGCGTTCCTGCAGGCCGTGCTGGCCGTCGTACCGCTGCAGCTGCTCGCCTACCGCATCGCCCGCCTGCGCGGTCTCAACGTCGACCAGCCCCGGAACCTGGCGAAAACCGTCACGGTGGAGTGATGCGCCCGCAGCGGGCCGGCGTGCGCGCCGCCCTCACTGTGCGTGAAGCATTCGACAGCACGAGAGCCGCCGGCAGGCGGCTCTCGTGCTCGGATCTCGAACGGCCGGCGGCGCGCTACTGCTCGCTGCGCAGCACGAGCGAGACGACGCCTGCGACGGCGGCGCCGAGGAGCGGGCCCACCAGGTAGATCCAGATGTCGCCGAACTCGAACGCGTAGAGCGCCGGGTCGAGCGAGCGGGCCGGGTTGAACGAGCCGCCCGTGAAGGCCCCGAGCGTCAGTGCGGCTGTGAAGATGAAGCCGCCGATCGCGACCGGCGCGAGCACGCCCTTCCAGGCGGCCGTGTCGTCGGTCGCCACCGTGATGATGACGAGGATGAAGAGGAAGGTGCCGACCGCTTCGATCAGCAGCGCGCGCCAGTTGTCGACGCCGCTCGCAGGTGCGTTCACGAGCGCGTCCTTGACGTCGGTCGTGTACAGAAGGGCGGCGACGACCGCGGCGATGAAGCCGCCCAGGAGCTGCGCGACCCAGTACGGGATCACGTCCCTCAGGGGGAACTTCTTGCCCACGGCCAGCCCCAGGCTCACGGCCGGGTTGAAGTGTCCGCCGGAGATCTGGCCGAGCGCGGCGATCATGAGGCCGAGCCCCAGGCCGAAGCCGGCGGCGATGCCCGCCGGGGTGATGCTCAGGGGCAGGTTGACGGACGCGGCGATGCCGCTGAAGCCGATGAAGAAGAACCCGAACGTGCCGACCACCTCGGCCAGCAGTCGAGCGTTGAGGGTGGGCGGTTTCGGCGCTGCCATCAGATGTCTCCTGTGTGTCGACGTCGACGATTGGCGAGGGCTTCTGCGCGCCGGTGCGCGTTCCTGCGGAGACGTCCCTGGGCCGGAGCCGCACCGAGGCGTACGATCGTGCGGACAACCCGACCCGTGGAGGACACGGATGCCCAGCGTGCTCGTTCTCGCCGGTGATGCGGCGGAGGACCTCGAGGTGATGTTCGTCAAGTACCGCCTCACGGAGGCAGGCTACGACGTCCACGTGGCAGCGCCCACCCACAGGCCGGTGCAGCTTGTCGTGCACGATTTCGAGGACGGCTTCGACGCGTACGTCGAGCGGCCCGGCCGCCGCTGTCCCGTCGACGTCACCTTCGCCGACTGCGAGCCGGACGACTACACGGGCCTCGTGATCCCCGGCGGGCGGGCACCCGAGTACATTCGCGTCGACCCCGACGTTCGGCGGATCGTCGAGCGCTTCTTCGCCGCCGACAGGCCGGTGGGAACGCTGTGCCACGGGCCGCAGGTGCCGGCGGCGTACGGGCTGCTCCGCGGCCGTCGCTGCGCCGCCTACCCGCCGCTCGCGCCCGACATCGAGCTGGCTGGAGGCACGTGGGTCGACGAGCCCGACTGCATCGACGGGAACCTCGTCTCGTGCCGCGGCTGGGGTGACCTGGCCGAATGGTCGCGGGCGTTCGTCGGTGCGCTCGACCGCGCCGCTGTGCTCGCCTGACGAGCGGAACGCCGGCCGTGTCATGGGGGCGGGGCCGCGTCGCCCGGGCCGGGGACGCCGTGCCACCGCGGTTCCTCGACGACGAGCCGCGGGCCTTCTCCGGCTGAGCGCCCCTCGCGGTACCGTTGGCTGCGATGGCCACCGAGCGTGATGCGGCCTCGCCGCACCCGTACGAGACTGCGGCGGCGAACGTGCTGCGGCTTCCCGGCGGCTCCGAGGAGGTCGACCGGCTCGCCGTGGAGGAGCCGCTCGAGATCCGCATCGGCGGCCGGCCGGTCGCCGTGACGATGCGCACACCGGGCCACGACGAGGAGCTGGCGCTCGGCTTCTGCCTCTCCGAAGGGCTGCGACCGCTGACCGCCCGCCTACCCGACGACCTGGCCGCCAACACGGTCGACGTCGACGCCCCCGGCTTCGACCCGGAGCGGGTCGCGCGCAGCTTCTACACCTCGTCCTCGTGCGGGGTCTGCGGCAAGGGGGCGCTGGAGGCAGTGGCCGTCGAGTCCGCACGGGTGGAGAGCGACCTGCGGGTGACGCTGGCGGTGGTCGCGGCGATGACCGGCCGGCTGCGCGAGGCACAGCCCGCGTTCGCGCGTACCGGCGGCATCCACGCCACCGGGCTGTTCACCGCCGACGGGGAGCGGCTCGTCGTCCGCGAGGACGTCGGGCGCCACAACGCGATGGACAAGGTGATCGGCCGCGCCTTCCTCGACGGACTGCTGCCGCTCTCTGAGCAGGTCCTGTGCGTGAGCGGCAGGCTCTCGTTCGAGCTCGTGCAGAAGGCCGCGGTCGCGGGCTGCCCGGTGCTCGTCGCCGTCGGCGCCCCCTCGTCGCTCGCCGTCGAGCTCGCCGCCGACCGCGGCATCACGCTCTGCGGCTTCGTCCGGGACGGACGCGCGAACGTGTACACGGAGCCGTGGCGGATCGTCGGCTGACCGGCGTCCTGCTCGTGGGCGGGGCGTCGTCCCGGTTCGGCGGGCCCAAGGCGCTCGCGCGTATCGGCGGAGAGACCTTCGCCGAACGCGCGTGGCGGGTCCTGGGGACGGCGTGTGACGAAGTGCTCGCCGTCGGCAAGCTCGCCGACGGGCTGCCGCTCCCCTTCCCGCTGCTCGACGACGGCACCGCGCAGCGGGCTCCCGTCTTCGGCGTCGTCGCCGGCCTGCGCGCCGCCTCGGCCGACGTCTGCGTCGTCCTCCCGGTCGACTGCGTGACGATCACCGCCGACGTCTTGCGCGCTCTGGGCGAGGCAGTGGCCGTGCCGCAGACGGGACCGCTGCCCGGTGCGTACCCCACGACGGCACTCCCGCTGCTCGAGGAGCGGATCGGGCGCGGAGAGCTGTCTCTCCGCGGCGTCAACCCGACCGTGCTGCACGTCGACGCGGCGCTACTCGCCGACGTCGACACTCCCTTGGACCTCGACCTCGCCGCTCTCGACGACAGTCGTCGCCCCTGAGGGCAGCACGACCTCGAGACCGCCGCCCGGAGCGATCCCGGCGGCGACCCCTTGCACGCCGCCGACGACGACCTCGAGGCCTCTCAGCGCGTTGCGCCCTTCGAGCGCCGGGAGGATCGCCTCGAGGCCCTGCCCGCTCCACGTGCCGTACGCGGCCTCGAGCCTCCCCAGCAGCGCTGCCAGCACGAGGCCGCGATCGTGCCCGCGGCCGCTCACTGTCCGTAGCGAGCCGGCCGGTGTGCGCGTGCCTGCCGGCAGCTCGTGGCTCTCCTGTCCGACATTGACGCCGATCCCCGTGACGACGGCGCCCTCGACCTGCTCGAGCAGGATGCCCGCAACCTTGAGCCCGTCGACCAGCACGTCGTTCGGCCACTTCACGAGCGCCCGCCCGCCGGTCAGCTCCTCGATCGCTTCGGCCGTGGCGAGCGCAGCCACGAGCGACAGCTGCGGCAGCGCGCCTCCCTGTGGGCGCAGCAGCACGGAGCAGAGCAGGGAGCTGCCCGCGGCGTCCTCCCACGTGCGCCCGAGCCGCCCGCGGCCGGAGGTCTGGTGCTCGGTGACCGCGACAGCGCCCTCGGGCAAGGCGGCGTCTCGCACCAGCTCCTGCGTCGACCTGCATTCCTCGACGTAGAGGTACGGATCGCCGAGGCGGCCCCGGCGGAGGCGCCGGAAGGCCTCGGGGCGGAGGTCACTCCTCATCGTGCTGCCGGCGCAGTCGCTTGACCGTCCCTCTCCGCTTCTTCGCCGCCAGCCGCTCCTCGGTGGCGCCGCGCGTGGGGCGCGTCGGCACCCGCCGGCGCTCCACGTGCAGGGCCTCGGCGAGCCGGGCGACGAGACGCTCGACCGCGAGCTCGCGGTTCCGCGCCTGGCTGCGCTCGTCCTGTGCGACCGCCCGCAGCACCGTGCCCGACTTCGCGATCACCCGGCGCTTCTGCGCCTCCGACAGCGCAACCGACGACGCCACGTCGAACGTCGCCTCGACACGCGTCTCGGCCGTGTTCGCGTGCTGTCCGCCCGGGCCGCTCGATCGCGAGACGCGCAGCCGGATCTCGGCCAGGGGGAGGGTCACGGAACGCGTCACCCGTACGCTGTCGCTCTCGCTCACGGGGGAACGATACGCCGCGGCGCGGCAAGGCCTGCGAGGCACGTCGCCGCCCGCATAGACTCAGCCGCGATGGCGTGCATCCTGCTCGACGTCGACGGCGTCCTCCACGTGTCGGGTGAGCCGATCCCCGGTGCCGTCGAGGCCGTCGCCCGCCTGCGCCGCCAGGGCCACTCGCTGCGCTTCGTCACGAACAACTCCACGCGGCCCTGCGCGCTGCTGGCCGACGAGCTGCGCGGGCTGGGTTTCGAGCTCGACGAGGAGGAGATCCAGACGACCCCCCGGGCCGCCGCCCGGGAGCTGGCAGGCAAGCGGGTGTTCGCCCTCGTGATGGCTGCCATCGTGCCGGACCTCGAGGGCATCGAGCTCGTCGGCGAGCACGCCGATGCCGTGCTGCTCGGCGGATGCGACGAGACGCTCGAGCCGAACCAGGTCTTCTCGTACATGAACCTGGGACGGGCGTTCGGCGAGCTGCAGATGGGCGCCGACTTCTACTGCCTGCACAAGAACAAGTGGTGGCAGACGAGCCGCGGGCAGATGCTCGACGCAGGCGCGTTCGTGGCGGGCCTCGAGTACGCGACCGGGATCGACGCGACCGTGCTCGGGAAGCCGAGCCCCGCGTACTTCGCAGCTGCGCTCGACGCACTCACCGCGGAGCCGGAGCTCACGTGGATGGTCACCGACGACGTCGAGGCGGACGTGCGCGGCGCGCAGCTCTTCGGCATGCGCACCGCCCTCGTCCGCACCGGCAAGTTCCGTCCCGAGACGCTCGAGAGCTCGGGCCTCGTGCCGGAGATCGTGCTCAGCTCGCTGGCGCAGTTCCCGGACTGGCTGGAACGCTCCCTCTAGTGCGGCGTCTCGCACCATTCCGGAGAGTCTTGTTGCGAGACGCCGCACTCGCTGCTTGCTGCATGTCGCCCGGCTGCTGTGCAGCCGGGCGACATGATCCTGAAGGGGCGCGCTTCGCGCGCCCGTTTCGGGTCGAACGTTTCGAGCTGGCGCACTAGTGTCATGGCCGTCCGCGTCGGCACCGACCTGATCGAGATCGACCGCGTCGTCCGGGCGCTCGAGCGCCCGGGCTTCCGCGACCGCTGCTTCACCGAGGCAGAGCAGGCGTACTGCGAGTCGCGCCGGAACCCGGCGGAGAGCTACGCCGCCCGGTTCTGCGGCAAGGAGGCGGTCGGCAAGGCCCTCGGCTGCGGCGTCCGCTTCACGTGGAAGGAGATCGAGATCGTCGGGCCTCCGAAACCGGGGGTGACGCTCAGCGGACGAACGGCGCGCTGGGCCGAGAAGGTGCGCATGCGCGAGCTCGACGTCTCGCTGACGCACTCCCACACGATGGCCGGCGCCACCTGCGTCGCCTCGCTGGAGGACTGATGCCGCACGGGCTCTACGAGCCTCTCTACAGCGCCGACGAGATGCGCGAGGCGGAGGCGGGCTATCCCGGCTATCCCGCGTCCGTCCCGGAGCTGATGGACCGAGCCGGCTCCGCCGTCGCCAGGGAGGCGATGCGCGCCTTCCCGCGGGCCCGACGTTTCGCCGTCGTCTGCGGCGGCGGCGCGAACGGCGGCGACGGCGCGGTGGCGGCGCACATGCTGCGTGAAGCGGGGCGGGAGGCAGCCGAGACGGACGAGCCGGAGGGATACGACGTCGTCGTCGACGCGCTCTTCGGCACAGGCTTTCGCGGCGCCCCGCGCCCCGAGGCGGCGGCCCTGATCCGACGCATCAACGACGCAGGCATCCCGGTTGTCTCCGTCGACCTTCCGTCCGGCGTGAACGCGTCGACCGGCGAGGTCGAGGGCGCCGCCGTGCGGGCAACGCTGACGGTCACGTTCCACGGGCGCAAGGTGGGGCTCGTCGTTGCGCCCGGCCGGTTTCACGCCGGCCGGGTGATCGTCGCCGACATCGGCCTCGAGCAGCTCGAGACGCGTGCGCGCCGCACCACCGACGCGCTGTTGCGCCAGATCCCGCGTCGGGCTGCGCAGGACTCGAAGTACACCGCGGGCGTCGTGCTCGTCGTCGGCGGCTCGCCGGGGATGACGGGAGCCGCCGTGCTGACGGCCACGGCCGCGCTGCGGGCCGACGCGGGCTACGTGACCCTCGCGGTTCCCGCCGCGTCGCTGCCGGTCGTCGAGGCGCTCGCGCTCGAGCCCGTCAAGCGGGGGTTCGCGTGGGCCACGGCGGCCGACGAGATCCTGGCCGAGGCGGCACGCGCGAACGCGGTCGCGATCGGGCCGGGGCTCGGACGCAGCGACGAGGCCCGTGCTCTCGTGCGGGTGCTGCTCGAACGCCTCGAGCTTCCCGTCGTCGTCGACGCCGACGCCCTTTGGGGGCTCGCGCCGGTGGAGCGCCCGGCCGCGACGGTGCTCACGCCGCACGCCGGCGAGCTCGCCCGGCTGCTGGGCATCACCGCGGAGGAAGTGGGCGAGCACCGGCTCGAGGCGGCGAGGAGGTGCGCCGAGCGCTACGGGGCGGTCGTGCTGCTGAAGGGGGCGGACACCATCGTGCAGGGGCCTGGAGCCGCGCCCATCGTGTCCGACCTCGCGCCCCCCTCGCTCGCGACCGCGGGCAGCGGCGACGTGCTCACCGGCGTGATCGCGGCCTTCCTTGCCAAGGGCGTCGAGCCGGCGACCGCGGCGGCGGCCGCAGCCACGGCGCACGGCCTCGCTGCGGCCTCGGTGCCGAGCCAGGCCGGGCTGGTGGCGAGCGACGTCGTCGCCGCTCTGCCCGCCGCGCTCTCGTAGCTCACTCGTCGCGATTACCCCTTCCAGGGGAGTGACACGGCGCTCGGAAAAGCCGACATCTTCAGCAACCCCCGTTGTTGGTGTCCGCTGCGACTGTGTCGGGCGCCAGAAGACCAAGGAGAGAACGATGAAGCGGTCCAACCGCCGGCGGCGCTTTGCGCTGGCAGCACTCCTCGCGCTGATCGTGGCCGCGTCTGCGTACGCGTTCACGGCCACGAACACGGTGCCGTCCTCGGC
>Ga0209797_10001432_pt1 | contig 11973 bp, 14 predicted proteins | sample DOMMetBare3Fresh_2_FD_187472 | JGI IMG/M metagenome (GOLD analysis project Ga0209797, IMG submission 187472) | Wetland sediment microbial communities from St. Louis River estuary, USA, under dissolved organic matter induced mercury methylation -... | ecosystem: Environmental > Aquatic >...
AGAACTGCTATTACGACGGCGAAGCCTCGCTGGCGGTGAAGAGGGAGCTTGCGAACGGGACGGTGTTGGTCTCCCTGGTCGGCTATACGCTCAGCTACAACACGCTCGACAACAATCGTAACCCGACCAGCGGCATCGCCCTCGCGTTCACCGTGGTGGGCGCACCGGCATGGCTGGTGTTCGCGGCGCTGGCCCAGCGCTCGCTGCACGACCTGGAGAGCATCGAGGAAGAACGGCGCCTTTGTTATGTCGGCACCACGCGCGCCATGAAGCAGCTGTACCTCAGCTTCGCGGAGCAGCGCCGGCTCAACGGCATGGACACCTACGGCCAGGCCTCGCGGTTCATCCAGGAGATGCCGGAGCAACTGCTGGAAGAGGTGCGGCCGAAGATTTCATACTCGCGACCCATGCGGCCCGATTCCGGCTCGCGCGCCGATTACCCGCGAGCCGCGGCTGGTCCGGCGTCAAGTCGACCGGTCCGGGAGGAGCAGGTAGCGCCAGGACTCAAGCTTGGCGCGCGCGTGCGCCACGGCAGTTTTGGCCACGGTATCGTGCTCAACATCGAAGGCCAGGGCCCCCACGCCCGCATCGAAGTCAATTTCGAGGGTGCAGGCCGCAAGTGGCTGATGCTCGAACGCGCCAAGCTGGAAGCAGTGCGTTAAGCTTCCATCCCGAGGAAAATCGCCCCATGAAAATCGTGATTCTCGGCGCCGGCCAGGTCGGCCGCACCGCGGCTTACCAGCTCGCCCGCGAAGAAGCCAACGAAGTGACCGTCGTCGACACCAACGAGGAGTTGTTGCGCGACCTGCAGGACCGGCTCGATATCCGCGGCGTTGCCGGATCGGCAACCTATCCATCCGTGCTGGAGGCCGCCGGCATTGCCGACGCCGACATCCTCATCGCGCTGACCAATTCCGACGAAGTCAACATGTTAGCTTGCGAGGTCGCGTACACGCTGTTTCGCACCCCGGTCAAGATCGCCCGCATCCGCGCGGCCGAATACACCCGGTATCCGAAACTGTTCAGCGCCGAGGCGCTGTCGGTGGACGTCTGGATCAGTCCCGAGCAACTGGTCACCGAGTACATCGAACGGCTGATCCGCTATCCGGGCGCGCTGCAGGTTCTCGACTTTGCCGATGGCCGGGTGCGCCTGGTGGGCCTGCGGGCACGCAAGGGCGGTCTGTTAGTCGGCCAGCAGCTGCGCAACCTGAAGAACCACCTCCCCAACTCGGATGCGCGCGTGGTTGCCATCTATCGCGCCGGGCGCGGCGTAAAGCCGGAAGGCGACACGGTTATCCAGGAAGACGACGAAGTATTCTTCCTGGCGGCGACCGATGACATCCGCAAAGTCATGAGCGAAATACGCAAGGAAGAAAACCCGGTCAAACGCGTTGTCATAGCGGGCGGCGGCAACATTGGTTTCCGCCTGGCACGCGAACTTGAATCCAAGAACCAGGTGAAGATCATCGAACGCGATGCGAAGCGCGCGCGCTTTATCAGCGAACGACTGGAAAACACCATCGTGCTGAACGGCGACGCCGCCGATGAGGAAATGCTGCTCGAGGAGAATATCGACTCCTGCGACGTATTCGCCGCGCTGACCAACTCCGAGGAAGCTAACATCCTGTCGGCCATGGTCGCCAAGCGCCTCGGGGCGCGCAAGGTCATGGCGTTGATGAACAAGCCCTCGTACGCCGAATTGATCGAAAGCGGCACGATCGATGTCGCGATTTCACCGCAGACGATCACGATCGGTTCCCTGCTGGCCCATGTGCGCCGCGGTGACGTCGTGCGCGTGCACTCGCTGCGCCGTGGCGCCGCCGAAGCGCTCGAAGCCATTGTCCACGGCGATCGCAGCACCTCGAAAGTCATCGGCCGGCGGCTCGAGGAAATCCGGCTGCCGGAAGGCACGCTCATCGGCTGCATCGTGCGTGGCGACCAAGTGCTGATGGCCCACCACGACACCACGATCGAGGCCGACGATCACGTGATCATCTTCATACCCGACCGGCGGCATGTCGAGCAGGTCGAGAAATTGTTCCTGGGCGAAACCTCGCGCTGATTCGATGTTAGCTGTCGCGCATGTCCTGGGTTCGATGATGGCGCTGTTCGGCGTCACCTACCTGTTGCCCATCGTCTGTTCGCTACTGCTCAAGGACGGCATCGTCGCCGATTTCATCATTGCCGCCGGCATCAACGTGATCGTCGGCGTCGGCATCGCGGCGGCGACCCGGCGCTACAAGCGCGAGCTTAAACCACGCGATGGTTTCGTGCTGGTGACGCTCTCCTGGGTGCTGATGTCCGGCTCGGCCGCGCTGCCGTTCCTGATTTCGATACCCGGGCTGTCGTTCACCGATGCCTACTTCGAGGCAATGTCCGGATTCACCACCACCGGCTCGACCATACTCACCGGCCTCGACTCGCTGCCGCCTTCGCTCAACCTGTGGCGCGCCTCGCTGCACTGGTACGGCGGCATCGGCATCATCGTGTTCGCGGTCGCGGTGCTTCCTTTGTTAGGTGTCGGCGGCATGCAGCTGTACAAGGCTGAAACGCCCGGCCCGGTCAAGGACGAGAAGCTCACGCCGCGCATCACCGAGACGGCCAAGGCGCTGTGGCTCACCTACACCGGATTCACGGTGGCCTGCATCGTCGCGCTGCGCGTAGCCGGCATGGACTGGCTGGATGCGATCTGTCACGCCTTCTCGGTCATGGGTCTCGGCGGCTTTTCCACCCACGACGCCAGCATCGCGTATTTCAACTCGCCGGCCATAGAAATGGTGCTGATCGTATTCATGGTCGCCGCGTCGATGAACTTTGCCCGGCATTTCATCGCTTTTCGGAAGATGAGCCTGGATCCGTATCGAAGCGATACCGAGGCCAAGTCCCTGCTGGCGCTGCTCGCATTCAGTGTGGTCGCGGTCACGCTGCTGCTGGTGATTCACAGGACCTATCCCTCGGTGCCGGAGGCATTGCGGCACGCGGCCTTCAATGTCGTGTCGATGGCCAGCACGACCGGCTTCGTCTCGCAGGATTTCGAGAAATGGCCCGCTTTTGCGCCAGTCTGGATGCTGTTCCTGTGCTGCATCACCTGCAGCACCGGTTCCACCGGCGGTGGCGTCAAGATGTTCCGCACCCTGTTGTTAGCGCGGCAGGCCAGCCGCGAAATGCTGTTGCTCGTGCACCCCAGCGCGGTCGCGCCAGTACGCATCGGTGGGCAGGTCATCCCGGATCGCATCGCCTATTCGGTGCTGGCTTTCATATTTCTCTACTTCTTCACCATCGTGACGCTTACCTTTGCAATGCTGCTGTCCGGCGTCGATCTCGATACGGCTTTTTCCGCGATAGTTTCCTCTATTAATAACACTGGGCCAGGCCTCGCTGCCGTCGGGCCGTCGCATAACTATGCGTCGCTGAGCGACTTTCAGACCTGGGTATGCACGGCCGCGATGCTGTTAGGTCGACTGGAGATTTTCAGCGTGTTGGTGCTGTTCACCGGCGTTTTTTGGCGCAGGTAGCGCCACGGTAAATGCGGCCGCTTTCCATACTCGACCTGGTTCCGGTTCCCGAGGGCATGACGCCGCGCGATGCGCTGCATCGCAGCCTCGAGCTGGCGCAGCAGGCCGAGCGGCTCGGTTTCCGGCGCTTCTGGGTCGCCGAGCATCACAACATGCCTGGCATCGCGAGCGCCGCCACGTCGGTCGTCATCGGCTTTCTCGCCGGTGGCACACGGACCATTCGCATCGGGGCCGGCGGGATCATGCTGCCCAACCACTCGCCGCTGGTGATCGCGGAGCAGTTCGGGACCCTGGAATCGCTGTATCCCGGGCGCATCGATCTTGGGCTCGGCCGCGCGCCTGGCACCGACCAGATCACGGTGCAGGCGCTGCGCCGCGACCCGCGCAGCGCCGAGTTCTTTCCGGACGACGTGCAGGAGCTGCAAGCGCTGTTAGGGCCCTTGCAACCCGGTCAGCAGGTGCGCGCGGTGCCCGGCGCCGGGCTCAAGGTGCCGCTGTGGATCCTGGGTTCGAGCCTGTACGGCGCCCAGGTGGCAGCCGCGTTAGGCCTGCCGTATGCGTTTGCGTCGCACTTTGCGCCGGATGCGCTGCATGCGGCGCTGAAGATGTACCGGCAGAGATTCCAGCCATCCGAAGCACTGCAGAAATCTTACGCGATGATCGGTGTCAACGTGATCGTGGCCGACACCGATGCGGAGGCGCGCCGCCTGTTCACGTCCGTCCAGCAGGCGTATGCGCTGCTGCACCGGGGCGCGCGCGGCCTGCAAAGGCCGCCGATCGACGATATCGAAACCTTCTGGACGCCGATTGAGAAGCAGATGGCGTCGCAGATGCTGCGCGTGGCCGTGGTGGGCTCCCCCGCGATGGTACGCGCCGGCCTGGACAAGCTAATTGAGGAGACCGGAGCCGATGAGCTCATGGTCGTGACCGGCATCTTCGACCAGGCCGCGAAACTGCGGTCGCTGGAACTGCTGGCCGGCTGTTAGCGGAGATTGAACGTCACGCTGATCAGCTCACCGCTGCCGGCAAACGGCCGCGTGCAATACCAGAACCACGACGGGAAGCGCAGCAGCATCCCCGGTTGCGGCCGAATCATGCGCAGCAGCGGCGGCCGCTGGCTGTGCAATCGCAGCGGTGGCCGTCCAAACTCGATCGCACCAGAGTCATCCTCGCCGTTAGCTGCGGCGATCGCCGGCGGCACTTCCACCCAGAAGACGGCGCTGGTCAAGGCATGCGGGTGATGATGCGACAACTGGTAACCGCCTGCCGGCAGCACCGTCGCCCAGAACCGCAACTGACTCAGCGCCGCAACCGTTTTGGTGCCAGGGCTTCCGACCACCGCACGCACCAGTTCCTGCAGCGCAGGATGCGCGTCTGGATCGAGTTCTCCGGTCTGCGCGCCGCCGCAGGTTTCCTTGTTAGCAAGACCCGGCATGAGTGACTGGTCGGCACGGATCAGCTGCGCCAGGGCCGCACGATCGATCTGCGGCAGGCGCCTGACGGTGATGTCTCGCTCAAGATCCATCAGCCGGCCGTGTTCACCATCCCGTCCCGCCTGCCACAGCGCCGTGGCCTGCACTGCGAGCAGCGCGCCCGCCGGACCGTGCTCGGCAAGCCACTCATTGCTGAATTTCAGTGCCTCCCCGACTCGTCCGGCGCCGAGCAATGTCTCAGCCAGCTCCGCAGCCAGGCGCGTGTGGCCCGGCATGACGTCGATGCCGGCACGCAATACCGCCAGCGCGTCATCCAGTTTGCCGGTCTCACGCAACGCAGACGCCAGATTGACCGCGAGCAACTCGTCGTCACCTTCGTTATCCCAGACCGAATGCAAGGGCGCGAGCGCCTCGGAGTAGCGCCCGGCAGCGCACAGCACCGCACCGCGGGCCGCGGCCAGCCGGGGGTCCGCGCGCAGACGCGCAGACGCGCGGGCCAGCACCTGCAGCGCGTTGTCGTATTGTCCCGCCGCGGCGAGCGCGACGGCGAGATTGCAGAAACTCTCCGCGCTCTTGTTATTGCGCTCCAGCACCCGGTGACGGCATTCGATCGCAGCCTGCAGGTGACCACGGAATTGCAGCGTCTCGCCGAGCTTCGCCAACGCGTCGACGGAATCCGGGTTCTCATGCAGCGCGGCCCGAAAGAGTTTTTCCGCCACGAGCAACTGCCCGGCCTTTAGCGCCTGCACACCCTGCTCGAATGTACTCATCGCAGGCTCATGCGTTGACACCAGGGCCGGTTGCGCACGCGCTGCGGGCGCGGACACTTGTTAGCAATTGATCGACTGCAGCCATCGCCAGATGCTGCGCCATTGCCGCAGCGTAAGCAACGACGGCTCAAAAGGTCAGTAAGGTCGTCCGTCCTTGTGCGAAAACATCCACTTTCCATCCTGCATGACAGCTTTGATATCGTCGTCAGGATATGAGGCTTCATCGCCGGGAGTGCGATCACCGACTTCGAGATAGACGACGTTAGCATCGGTTTCATTGACGAGCCTGTGGCCATTGCCGGTGGCGGCCTTGAATCCCGCGCACATGCCGGGACTCAGTCTCGTCGCCCCTTCATCGGTGTACAGGGTCGGGTGCCCTTCGAGGACGTAAACAAATTCATCCTGGCGCGTATGCGCATGGCGCAGCGCGGACACCGCTTTCGGCTGCAACACTGCAAGGTTCACACCGAAATTACTCAGACCGAACAAGTCCCCGAGTGTTCGCTTGACGCGTCCTGTCATTTGCGATGCGAAGGGTTCCGGGTAAATGGAGGGCTTGGTCCTGGGCGCGGCGTCTTTCGCGACCACAGCAATTGGGTATTTCATGTCTGACATCGTAATGGAACGCGTTGCTCTTTCAACCGGGCTTGTATGCCGTCGAGCGGAACTCGTGCCACAATCGAGCGAACGACCTCGGCCGTTTCGGAGCACCGCTCGTGTCGACGACAACCGCTGCGCAAGAAACATTCGCCTGGGGCCGCCGCCACTGGCTGATCCTGCTGATGTTCCTCGCAATCGTTATCGGCTACTCCGATCGCGTGAATATCTCCGTCGCCGCGGTGTCCATGAAAGAGCAGCTCGGCTGGAGCCAGACCACCAAGGGCTTCGTGCTGTCGTCATTTTTCATTGGCTACATGTCGTGCATGTTCGTGAGCGGCTGGCTCTGTATGCGTTTCGGCGGCAAACTTGTGTTAGGTGTCGCCGTTCTGTGGTGGACGGCGTTCACGCTGTTGACGCCGATCGCGGCCGTCGTGTCGACACCGGTGCTGATCGCGGCGCGCATCGGCATGGGCATGGGTGAAGCGGCGATGTTTCCCGCGGCCATACACATGATCGGGATCTGGACAGTCGGTCTCGAAAGGGACCGTGGCAATTCGATCGTGCTCAGCGGCATTTCGCTGGGCACCGTCATCGGGTTGGCTGTTACCGGCTGGATCGTCGGTCACTACGACTGGCCCATGGCGTTTTACGTTTTTGGCGTGGTCGGGTTGTTGTGGGCGATTGCCTGGTTTGCGATCGCTTCGGACGATCCGGCAAGCGATCCGCGCGTCACGCCATTGGAACGGACGATGCTGGTCGGCAACCGCTCGTCACCGGGGGCCGCTGCGGCAAAAATGCCGTGGGAAATACTGCTCTTCCGGTCCTCGGTCTGGGCGCTGGTCGCGACCCATTTTGCAACCACCTGGACTTTGTACATGCTGCTGAGCTGGCTGCCGAGTTACTTTCGCGATGTTCAGGGCGTCAGCATCGCCAACTCGGGCTTTCTGTCAGCTGCGCCGTGGCTCAGCATGTTTCTGATGACCTACGTCGGCATCTGGCTGTCGCAGTTTGTAATTCGCAAGACCGGCCGGGTCATATTCGGGCGCAAGCTGCTGCAGTGCACTGGCCTGTTAGGTTCCGGCGCGATGCTGCTGCTTGCGCAATATACGCACTCAGTCGGCGCCGCGCTGGCGGTAGTCTGCATCGCAACCGGCCTGCTGGGGTTTTGCTGGGTGGGATATGGGTCCAATTTCCTGGACCTCGCCCCGCGCCACAGCGGACTGCTGGTCGGCTACAGCAATACTTTCGCCACCGTGCCCGGAATCATCGGCGTCGCGATCGCAGGCTGGCTGGTCGACCTGACCGGCGGCTACTCGGCAACGTTCGCCATGGCGGCGGGCGTCAGCTTCGCAGGCGCCGTGATTTACATGATCTACGGTAACGACAAAGTGCTCATCGACTGACCGCTGGCTTATTTCTGTTAGCTGTCCACGGACCCGAACAGCATCGTTATGCCGCCAGTTGCAAAATTTCCGATATCGGCCACCGCCGCCTGGCCCTCGGGAGAACCCAGCGTCATCTGCATCTGCGTCTGACTCGGGAAATAAAGCTCGGCCATGCGGTAGTAGGCCGCCCTGCCACCATCCGGACCCGGTCCAAACCGCGTCAACTCCAGCCGACTGAAACCTTTCATTTTTCCGGCGATTGGCAGGTGCGTGTCGGCGTAGTAGCGCTCAAATTCCTGCGGATTCGTGGGATGGTTGAAAAGGACCGTCAATTTGATCATTCATCGCTCCTTATTAGTCTTGTAATCGGTTGCTTCCCGGCTTTAGCTTCGCAGCCCGTCTCTGCTCGAGAGCCACCAGCCCACTGCCAGCAGGACTATGCCAACCATGTCGGCCCAGAATACTCGTTGCACTGCCGCTCCGTGTTCACTTAGCGGCAGAGCTAACAGCATGTACGAACCCATGCTGACCAGGCCGGCGACAGCCGCCAGCGTGCGGAGTTGCGACTGGAATGCTGCGGCAATCAGCAACACACCCAGCAGTCCGAAGAATACGGCGCGGTGACGCATCAGCAACACCAGGTCTGCGCCAACGAAAGATTGCCCGTACAGAGCCTCGAGGCGCGCGGCACCAAGGACTCCGGTCACCGGAATGATATTGATCAGGCCGGCAGCGACATACAATATTTTGGCGAGTGTTTGCATGGCAGGTTTCGTGTTTGTTGACGCCCCGAGGGTCGGTTGTCAGGCTTGCTTCCCATTGAATGATTTCCTGGTTGCCAGCAGCGGAATCGCAAACAGAACCAGAAAAACCGCGTTCAGCACTGCGTTTGGCCGGAAACCGGACCAGATCGAGTAGATCGTGTCGGGTATGAACCACGCGCCTACCGACGCCGCGACGATAGTCCACCCAATCTTGTAGCCCAGCGCGAAGACCTTTCGCACGATGACTACCAGAGCTACGCCCCAGCCGACCATGATGCTTCCAAGCACGGAATGAGCAAGGGCGATATAGGCAACAGCCTCACGACCGAAACTGGATATTCGAGCCGAGTCCGCGTACACGAGCAGCGAAAAACCAGCCGCCGCGAGATCCGGCAACAGTACCAACGTGAGGCCAAATACCGAAACTCCGGCTGCCACGGCTGTTAGCCAGTTAATCCAGAATGTCGACGGCGGTTCTTGAGCGGAAATCATCAATCTATCCGTGACTTGCCACGCAGAGTTTATTACCGTCCGGGTCGCGAAAATAGGCGCCGTAATAGTTCGCGTGATACTCAGGGCGCAGGCCCGGTTTACCTTCCGGCGTGCCACCGTGCGCGAGTGCGGTTTCGTAGGCCGTATCGACTAGCGCCCGACTGCTTGCCTGAAACGCAACCATCTGCCCGTTGCCAGGATGATGAGCTCGCGAGTCGAAAGGCCTGCCGATGACAAAAAGCGGCCGGTCCACACCCGGAACCTGCCACCCGGCCCACGGACGGTCGCGTTCACAGAAGCGCAGCTGGAGTCCCAAACCGGCCAGCAGCGGCTCATAGAACGCCATGGCCCGGTCGAAATCCGAAACGCCTGTGAATACGTGCGAGAACATACGGGTTTGTGCGAGGCCTGTTAGGTGGCGGCGTCACCGGTGTTTCCGGCGATGGCCTGGCGCAGCGCCGCCCTGGCGAGCAGGCGCGTCGAGTCCAGCGTCGGCAATACCGAGTTCTGGTCGTTAATGATGAGCGGAATCTCCGTGCAGCCAAGCACCACCGCATCGCAGCCCTGCTGCTGCAGGCCCTGAATAACTCGCTGGAAGTACGCGACGCCCGCTGGCTCGAAGACACCACAAACCAGTTCATCCATGATGATGCGGCTGATCTCCCGGCGCTCGCGGTCGCCCGGGCGGACGTAAGCAATGCCATGCCGTTCGAGCTTGTCAGGGTAGACATCGCTCTCGACCAGCCAGCGCGTGCCCGTCAGGCCGAGCCGCTTGAAGTCGCGCGCCGCGGCTTCCGCGGCCACCACTTCGGCGATATGCAGCCACGGCAGCGGCGAGTCGGGTGCCACGAAGGGCATTGCCTGATGAATCGTGTTATCCGGGCAGATGAGAAAGTCCGCGCCTGCGCTCGCGAGTTTTCGCGCGGACGACAGCATCAGCGCGCCGACGCCGGCCAGGTCATTGCGATCCAGGCAGGTGACGTAGGCGGACAGCGGATGCGTATGCATGGAGACTTCCGGATGCGCATGCGGCCCCAGCAACGCCGCGCCCTCGCCGCAAATGGTTCGATAACACAGTGCCGCGCCCTCGGCCGAGCATGCCACGATGCCAATGTGCAGCGGCGTGTTAGCTTTGGCTGTTTTCATTGACCGGCCTGCAGCATCGCCGCCATGCGCTGGTGAATCACGTCGATCGCCTTCAGTGGCCTGATCATTACTTTGAAATCGACGATCTGGCCGGATTCGTTCCACTTGATGAGATCAACTCCGTTGACGAGTATTCCGTCGATCTCGGTTTCGAACTCCAGCATCGCGTCCGAAGGTCCCGTGATTTCCCGGACATAGCGGAAGCTGGAGTTGAAAAACACCTGAAAGGCGGCGCCCAGGTATTTGGCGACGATCGCCCGACCGCGTTGCGGCGTATGTACTACCGGCGAATGGAAAACCGCATCTTCCGCGAGCAGCGCGTACAGCCCGGACGGATCGCGGCTGCGGACCAACCTATGCCAGGATTCAAGAGCGTTAGCGGTCATGGAAGTGCGCAATTTCCTGATCTCCGGGTGTGAAGCGTGTCAATACAGCGGCTGTGTCTAAATGATCTCAAACAGCCTAGAATGTTAGCGCAATCCATTCGTGCATAAGTTGGTCCCGCGCCATGTGGAAGAAATCGCAGCCCGGGGCACCGGTGGCGCCGAAACCCAGGTCGAAATGGCACGCCGTTTCAGTCTCGAGCGAGGCAGGTAGCTGCTTGCCGGCCCGTTTGCTGAAAGGGCAGCGCTTTTTGTCGATCGAGGCGCCTTCGCTGCCCCTGCCCGACTGCACGCAGCCGGCGAGTTGCACTTGTGCCTATAGGAAACATGACGACCGGCGCGCCGAGCTTCGCAGAAGCCACGAGATTTCTGGCATGCGGCGCCCATCACCGGATCATGAGAAACGCGCAACGCGCGAGCGCCGGAAAAGAGACCTGGAAAAATAGTCCCGCGGCACTAGTCGACGAATAACTTCCGATCTGCGGCAAACGCGCGGTAACGACAGCCGCCTGGCAGGCAGTCCCGGGCGATGGCGAGTGTTAGCCCGGTGCAGCGCAGCAGCCAGCTGGAGTTTCCGTCGGGCTCCACAGAGCAAAGACCACTGATGATGGCCGACACCGGAATGCGCTGGAAATCGCGAATACTGGCGGCGTAGCGCACTATCTCGGTTGCCCGGTCCGCTGGCACAAGGCTAGTGACCTTCACATCGACGGTGTTAGGTCCCAGCGGAATTGACCAGGCGACAGTGCTCGCCCTGCATTGCCACGCTTGATTTGTCTTTGTGCACGTCGTGCGGGCCCTGAGGCGATACCCGGAATTCTCGCCGTGGGAAACACAAGTCACTTTCACGCGCGAATAGCGGTTGCCAGATGATCGGTTTTCAATGTCCTGGGCTGCAACCTGATGCGGTGTCACGCAGGCGAGCCTGGCGATTTCCTCGTTATCTTTCGCATGCGGGGAACCGCCGCTGGCAGGACCGGCGCCTACCAGGACGATCAGCATCGAGACGATCTGCGCCAGCCGCCGGGAGTTGGAGGTCATCAGAGCCGCTTCTGCATGCGTAACAGCGGAACCGGCGCCCCACCGCGACTATCTGCCACGCTCTCGACTGGTTCGTAACCGCAGGCCCGGTACAGGGGCTCCCCGGCCATCGTGGCCATCAACTCGATGCGTCGAAATCCTTTCGCCCGGGCAGCCGCCTCGCATAGTCCAATGATCATGCGGCCGACGCCTTTGCGGGTGTGGAGCGGATGGGTGTACATCGCCCTGATTCGCGCGGCGTCGCGGTACGGGTCGAGCAGTGCCGGACTGCGGCCGGTCGTCAGATCTCCGCCATAGAGCGTGGCGCGATCGCTCCAGCCACCGCAACCCGCCGTGGCACCAGCACATTCCACGATGAAATACGTCCCGTCCTCAACGAGCTGCGTATCGAGACCCATGATCGATCGACTCGATTCGATCTGCGCCGTGTTCAGGTACGGTTTC
>Ga0209797_10001433_pt1 | contig 11968 bp, 13 predicted proteins | sample DOMMetBare3Fresh_2_FD_187472 | JGI IMG/M metagenome (GOLD analysis project Ga0209797, IMG submission 187472) | Wetland sediment microbial communities from St. Louis River estuary, USA, under dissolved organic matter induced mercury methylation -... | ecosystem: Environmental > Aquatic >...
CGTGCCCCAGCTCGAGGTGGGGGACGAGCGCGCCGTTGTGGAAGAGCGCGGTGCCCACGCCGGTGCCGAGGGTGACCACGAACTCCAGACCGGAACCGGTCACGACGGCGGCTCCCTGGACGTCGGCGTCGTTGGCCACCTTCACCGGGACCTCGAACGCCTCGGCGAGCGCACCGGCCAGGTCGAACCCTTGCCAGCGCGCGGACAGCCGGTCGTCGACGTCGCCGCCGTACGCCGACCGTGACAGCGACGGGATGTTGAACACCCGGCCGGCGCGGACGAGTCCCGGGAAGCCCACGGAGACACGGTGGTAGCGCTCGGGCAGCCGGCCCGCGAGGTCGCGCAGGGCGGCGACCAGCGTCTCGGGCGGGCACGGGTAGGGGGTGGCGACCCGCACCCGTTCGGTGACCATCTCACCCAGGCTGTCCAGGACGGCGGCCTTCAGGCCGCTGCCGCCGACGTCGATGGCCAGCGTGTGGACGTCACGCGGCCAGCGCGTCGTCGTTCGGGTGGTCGCCATGGGTACGAGGCTATGGGTGCGAGGGCAGGGTGAGAACCTCGTGCCCGGTCTCGGTGACGAGCACGGTGTGCTCGAACTGGGCGGACCGGCGGCGGTCCTTGGTCACCACGGTCCACCCGTCGTCCCAGATGTCGTAGTCGATGCTGCCCAGGGTCAGCATCGGCTCGACGGTGAACGTCATCCCCGCTTCTATGACCGTGGTCGCGCGCGGGTCGTCGTAGTGCGGCACGACGAGCCCGGAGTGAAAGGACGTGCCGATGCCGTGCCCGGTGAAGTCGCGGACGACTCCGTAGCCGAACCGGCGGGCGAAGGACTCGATCACCCGCCCGATCACGTTGACCTGCCGCCCGGGCGCGATCGCCCGGATGCCCCGCATCGCGGCCTCGCGGGTTCGCTCGACGAGGAGCCGAGACTCGTCGTCGACGGTGCCGACCAGGTAGGTCGCGTCGGTGTCGCCGTGTACGCCCCCGATGTAGGCGGTGATGTCGACGTTGACGATGTCGCCGTCGGCGAGCACCGTGCTGTCGGGGATGCCGTGGCAGATCACCTCGTTGACGCTGGTGCACAGCGACTTGGGGTAGCCGCGGTAGCCCAGCGTCGACGGGTAGGCGTCGTGCGCTACCAGGTACTCGTGGCCGACCCGGTCGAGCTCGTCGGTCGTCACGCCGGGACGGATGTGCTCGGCGACCGCGGCGAGGGCATCCGCGGCGATCCGCCCGGCGACCCGCATCCGGGCGATGGTGTCGGCGTCCTTGACCTCTGGCCCGTCGTAGGGCCGCGGCCCGCTCCGCCCGACGTACTCGGGCCGGGGGATCGAGCCCGGTACGGGACGGGGCGGGGAGAGGACTCCCCGGACGACGACGCTCACCTGTGGGAGTCTACGGAACGGCTGAGGAGGCGCCGTGACGAGCGAAGACCCCGAGAACGAGTACTGGTGGTCGTTGACCAGGCATCGAGTGGAGAAGGGCCCGGGGACGCCGAACACCGAGCGGCTGGGACCGTTTCGCACCCACGAGGAGGCGGCCACCGCGGTCGAGCGGGCCCGTCAGCGGACCGAGGAGTGGGACGCCCAGGACCGCGAGTGGGAGGACCGTTGAGGGCTGCCGACGGCAGCCTCACCACGGCGCGGCTGGTCCTGCGGCGGTGGCGTGACGACGATCGACGACCGTTCGCCGCGATCAACGCCGATCCGGAGGTGACCCGCTACCTCTCGGGGCCGATGTCGCGGGCGGAGTCCGACGCGCTGGTCGACCGGATCCTCGGGCACTGGGAGCGGTACGGGTACGGGTGGCTAGCCGTCGAAGAGCGGGTGAGCGGATCGCTGCTCGGCTTCGTCGGCCTGGCTCATCACCGGGCGCTCCCGGACGAGGTGGAGATCGGCTGGCGGCTGGCCAGGCAGGCGTGGGGCAGGGGGCTGGCGACGGAAGCAGCCACGGCCGTCCGCGACGACGCGTTCGACACCTTGGCCCTGCCAAGGCTGGTCTCGTTGACCACCGACGAGAACCTGGCGTCCCGACGGGTGATGGACAAGCTGGGGTTCCGCTTCGACCGGCACGTGCTCTTCGAGCAGTGGCGGCTGCGCGTCCACGTCGCGGACGCGCCGACGACGAGACCCCCCGGCGCGGACGCCGGGGGGTCTCGGTGAGCCGGTCGGTCAGGACTTCTTGGCCGGGGCCTTACGGGTCGGGGCCTTGCGGGCCGGGGCCTTGCGCGCGGCAGCCTTCTTGACGACCGCCGTGCGGGCGGGCGCCTTGGCGGCAGCGGCGCGCTTGGCCGGAGCCTTGCGAGCCGGAGCCTTGCGAGCCGGAGCCTTCTTGGCGGGGGCCTTCTTGGCTGGAGCGGCAGCCTTGGCTGCAGTCACGCTCTGGTCATCGAGGGTCGCCCCGGCCGCGTTCTTGCGGACCGAGTTGATCCCGTTCAGCGCCGCGGCCTTGGTGTTGTAGGCCTCCGATGCCGCGATGACCTGACCGTTGGTGGCCAACAGGTTGAAGCGGAACTTGCCTGCCCTGTCCTTCTTGAGCACGAACTTCGCCGGCACGGAGCCTCCTGGACGCGGGGTCCGGCGCCATCGCCGGACGTCATCAAGGGGCAAGCGTGGCAGACGTTCCGCCCGGATCACCTGATTGGATGCTCAGCCGTCGGTCGTGTCATCAGCGCGCCCACTCGGCCGCGCCCGCCGCTGTCGCTCGCGCACCGCGTGCTCGTCGGTTCGCGCATCGAATCGCCACAACGTCGGCAGGGCGGCCGCAAGGGCGGCGCCCGCGAGCACGCACGCGATTCCGCCCGACACGACGGAGAATCGCAGCGACGTCCACGACGCCATCAGGCTCGAGCGCACCTGCCCGAGCTGCGGTCCCACGGAGTACGACAACAGCTCGACACCGGCCATCCGACCGCGCAGCTCGTCCGGGATCGTCTGGTTCCACATCAGCTGCCGGAACAGCCCACTGAGCATGTCCGCCGCGCCGGCGGCGGCCAGGAAGACCAGCGCGACCCAGACGTCAGTGGCCAGCCCGAAGCCGGCGATGGCCAACCCCCAGGCGCCGGCGGCGTAGACGATCGCGCGGCCGTGGTGGTGGACGTGGCTCGTCCACCCGCTCGTCACCGTCGCGAGCAGGCTGCCGACGAAGCCGGCGGAGTACAGCAGGCCCAACGCCCATGGCGCGTCGAGGGCGTCCGCGACGAACGGGAACAGGGCGTAGGGGAAGGCGAAGAACATGGCGGACAGGTCGACGAGGTAGGTGCCGAGCAGGTCCTTGCGCGACCAGGCGTAGCGCAGTCCGGTCGCGATGCCCGCGAGGCTCGGCCGCTGCCCCCCGGATGGTGGGGGGACCGGTCGCATCGCGCGAAGCACCAGGAGGGACGCACCGAAGGTGGCGAAGTCCACCGCGTAGGCCGACCACACGCCGACGGTCGCGACCAGCACGCCCCCGAGGGCCGGCCCGGCGATCGTCGCGATGTTCCCGCTGAGGGAATTGAGGGCGCCCGCGGCGGCGAGCTGGTCGTGCGGCACGAGTCGAGGGATCATCGCGTCGAGCGAGGGCCGCTGCAGCCCGTCGATGGCGGCGGCGAGGAAGGCGAACAGGTACAGCGGCCACAGCTGCGGATCCGGGAGCAGGGCGTTGACCAGCAGCCCGGCCGCCATCATGAGGTTGACCACCTCGGTGAGGAGCACCATGCGGCGGCGGTCGACCGCGTCGGCCAGCGCGCCGCCGTAGAGCCCGAACACGACCAGAGGGAGGAGCTCGATGAGGCCCAGCAGGCCGACGAGCAGGTAGGAGCCGGTGAGCTCCTTCACCTGGAACGGCAAGGCGACGTAGGTGACCATCGAGCCGAGCCTGGTGATCGTGCCACCGGTGAAGAGCAGCCGGAACTCCCGCGAGGTGCGCAGCGGTCGGGTGTCGATGCGCGCGCGGCTCAGGACCCTCCGCAGACCGACGTCCACGGTTTCAGCTGCGCGGGCCGCTCAGGGTGTCCAGCGCCCGCGCCAGCCGGTCGCGGAACCCTCGCCGCCCGCCGGGCGCCGAGCCGGGTCGCTCGCCGGCGGCCGCGCTCACCAGGTGCTGGATCGTGTCGAACGACAGCTCGGGCACCACCAGGTCGGCGGCCACGATCGTCAGCGACTCGTGTGCGAGACCCTCGAGCTCGGGGTCGCCTCCGTCGATCGACAGGACGGTGGCGCCGATCCGGCGCGCGTCGGCCACTCGCTCCAGCAGGGGGACCGGCGCGGTGTCCTCGGCCACGACGAACACCGTCTCGCCCCGCCGCGCGGCCTCCAGCCGCTGCAGGGTCACTGACAGGTGCGGCGGCGCTCCGTCCGGGACGGCCCAGCGGACCAGGGTCGGCGCCAGCTCCGGCACACCGGCGTAGCGGGACTCGTCGTCCAGGTGGGCGGCCAGGTGCCAGGGCTCCTCCTGCGGCGTGCCCACGAGGAGCAGGCCGCCGACCTCCTTCGTCGACGAGCGCAAGGTGCGGGCGAACGTGCGGGTCCGCTCGACCCAGCCGGTCGACGCGAGCAGCTCGCGGACGATCGCGACCCGGGTGGCGTCCATGGCGACCCATCGTGCCGCAGCCACCGCGGGCTGACAGGATCGGGGCCATGAGCGAGTCCGTGCGTGTCGCCGCACCCGACCTGCCGGACGTCTCCGGCCTGGTGATCGGGGTCCTGGGTGGGACCGGCGAGCAGGGCCGTGGCCTGGCCTGGCGCTGGGCCCGGGCCGGCCAGCAGGTCGTGGTCGGCTCGCGGGCACCCGACCGCGCGGTGCTGGCGGCGGCGGAGCTCGGGCTCGGCGTCCGCGGCATGGACAACGCGGCCTGCGCGCGGGAGTCGGACGTCGTCGTCGTAGCGGTGCCGTGGACCGGTCATGGTGCGCTGCTGACGGACCTGCACGGCGACCTTGCCGGCCGGATCGTCGTGGACTGCGTCAACCCGCTCGGGTTCGACAAGCAGGGGGCGTTCGCGCTCGACGTGGCCGAGGGCTCGGCGGCCGAGCAGGCGGCCGCCCTGCTCCCGCAGTCACGGGTCGTCGGCGCCTTCCACCATGTGAGCGCGGTGCTGCTGCTCGACCCGGACGTCGAACGGGTCGACACCGACGTGCTCGTCGTCGGGGACGACCGCGAGGCCACGGACATCGTGCAGGCGCTGGCCGGACGCATCGCGGGGATGCGCGGGGTCTACGGCGGGCGGCTGCGCAACGCCCGACAAGTCGAGGCGCTGACCGCGAACCTGATCTCGATCAACCGCAGATACCGAGCGCACGCCGGCCTGCGGGTGACCGACATCTGAGCGGCGCGTCGATGCTCGCCGACGACCTGGGCACCGCGCTCGAGATCGAGCCCGGCGCGGTGCACCGGGTCGTGTCGTTGGTGCCCTCGCTGACCGAGTCCCTCGCCCGCACCAGCCCCGCCCAACTCGTGGGCGCCACGGACTGGTGCGTCCACCCGGAGGGCCTGGAGGTCGAACGCGTCGGTGGCACGAAGAACCCGCGCGTCGACCAGGTCGTCGACCTGGCGCCGGACCTCGTGCTGGCCAACGAGGAGGAGAACCGGGCGGAGGACGTGGCGGCGCTTCGACTGGCCGGTCTGCCGGTCTGGGTGACCTCACCGCGGACGCTCCCGGGGGCGTTCACCTCGCTGCGCCGGATGCTCGCCGCCTGCGGTCACGCTGCCCCGCCCTGGTGGGACGACGCCCGCCGGGTCTGGTCGAACGCGGTGGACGGCAGCCCGCCGTGGGCCACCGCCGTCGTGCCGGTGTGGCGAAGGCCGTGGCAGGTGGTCGGCCGAGACACGTTCGCTGGCTCGGTGCTGCGCCACCTCGGCGTGGCCAACCGGTACGCCGACCACGCCGAGCGCTACCCGCGCATCGAGCCGGAGCAGCTGCTGGCCAGCCGGGCCGATCTCGTCGTGCTGCCCGACGAACCCTACGCGTTCGCTCCGAACGACGGTCCGGAGGCCTTCCCCGGCCTCGAGGTCGCCCTTGTCTCGGGCCGGCACCTGACCTGGTACGGGCCGTCCTTGGTCGAGGCGCGCGACCTGCTGGAGCGCCAGCTCGCGCCGGCGCGGGCGGCCCTGGCGACGCGTCAGCTGTAGGAGTGCTCCTCGTCGGGGAAGGTGCCCGACACGACGTCCTCGGCCCACGCCCGAACGCCGTCCGCCATCACCGTGCGGAGGTTGGCGTACGGCTTGACGAACTTGGCCGGCCGCGGGTTCAGACCGAGGAGGTCCTGCCACACCAGCACCTGGGCGTCGGTGCCGTGGCCGGCGCCGATGCCGATCGTCGGGATCGACAACGACGCGGTGACCCGGGTCGCCAGCTCGGCCGGCACCACCTCGAGCACCACGGCGAACGCTCCGGCGTGCTCCAACGCCTTCGCGTCCCGCAGGAGCTGGTCGCCGGCCTCGCCCCGGCCCTGGACCCGGTACCCGCCGAGGGCGTTGACCGACTGCGGGGTCAGCCCGAGATGGCCCATCACCGGGATCCCCGCGCTGACCATCGCCTCGACCTGGGCCACGACCCGGTGTCCCCCCTCGAGCTTCACCGCCTGCGCGCCGCCCTCCTTGAGGAAGCGCACGCCCGTCTCGAGCGCCTGCTGGGCGGAGGCCTCGTACGAGCCGAAGGGCAGGTCGCCGACGACCAGGGCGCGGCTGGTGCTGCGGACGACCGCTCGCACCAGCGGCAGCAGCTCGTCAACGGTGACCGGCACGGTCGTGTCGTAGCCGAGCACGACGTTCGCGGCGGAGTCCCCGACCAGCAGCACGGGGATCCCGGCCGCGTCGAAGATCTGGGCGGCGTAGGTGTCGTATGCCGTGAGCATCGGCCACCGTTCGCCGCGCGCCTTGGCGTCGGCGAGGTCGCGGATGGTGAGGCGGCGGGTGGAGACACCGCCGTAGAGGGCCTGCTCGGCCATGATCCTGATCTCCCATCTCGAGGCCCCGGATGGGGTCCCCGTACGGATGCCCCCAGCATGACACGTCCGGCCGCCGCCGTCAGCCGACGCGCCCGCGTGATCATCGAAACGGAACGGTTGCGTATCGGAAAAGCGGCGGCTAGCGTCGGCACGTCCGACTTGGCCCGAAACGAGGAGCAACCCTGTGGACGGCGAGACCGCCGGCGTGCACGCAGCGTCACCGGCAGCGGCACCGGCACCGGACGCCCCGGCCGGCTGGTCCACGTCCGGCGAGGGGCACCCCCGCCGGTGGACCATCCTCGGGGTGCTGGTCGTCAGCCTGCTGGTGGTGGTGCTCGACAACACCGTGCTGAACATCGCCCTGCCGACCATCCAGAGGGACCTCGCCGCCTCGCAGAGCCAGTTGGTGTGGGCGATCGACGCCTACATCCTGGTGTTCGCCGCGCTGCTGTTCACCTGGGGCGTGCTGGGCGACCGATTCGGCCGCCGCCGGATCCTGATGATCGGCCTGGTGGTCTTCGGGCTCGCGTCGGCCGTCTGCGCGTTCTCGGTCAACGCAGCGATGCTGATCGGCTTCCGCGGGCTCATGGGGGTCGGGGGCGCCGCCGTGCTCCCCGTCACCCTGGCGATCATCACCGTGGTGTTCCCACCACACGAGCGGGGCAAGGCGATCGGGGCGTGGGCCGGGGCTGTCGGCGCCGCGGTCGCACTCGGCCCGGTGCTCGGCGGCCTGCTGCTCGAGAACCCGGAGTGGTCGAGCTGGCTGACCGGCAACGACTGGGGTGCGGTCTTCCTCATCAACATCCCCATCGTCGCCGTGGGGCTGTTCGGCATCTGGCGGGTCGTGCCCGAGTCGCGCAACCCGCACCCGCAGGCCCTCGACGTGCCGGGCCTGGTGATCTCCTTCGTCGGCCTGGTCGCCCTCGTCTACGGGATCATCCACGCCTCGGAGACCCGTGTGTGGCTGACGGCGTCCGTGCTCGGGCCGATGGGCTTCGGGCTGCTGCTGCTGGCCATCTTCCTGATCATCGAGACGCGCAGCGAGCACCGGTCGTTCGACGTCGGCCTGTTCGCCAACCGGGGGTACGCGGTCAGCCTCACCGCGGTCAGCCTGGCGTTCTTCGCGATGAGCGGCATCACGTTCACCCTGCCGTTCTACCTCCAGGTGCTGCGCGGCTACAGCACGCTGCAGGCTGGGCTCTGCTTCCTCCCGTTCGCCGTGGGCCAGCTGCTCGCCGCCCCGCGCAGCGCGGCGATGGTGGCCCGCTTCGGCCACCGGCTGGTGATGACCACCGGCCTTCTGGTGGTCGCCGCGGCGCTCGTCGGGCTGACCAACCTCTCGATGGACTCGCCCCTGTGGGTCATCCTCGTCACGTTCTTCTTCTTCGGGTTCGGCATGGGCAACGTCATCGCCCCGGCGTCCACCGTGATGCAGAACGTGCTGCCGCTGGCCCGCGTCGGCGCCGGATCGGCCGTGCAGAACACCGTCCGGCAGGTGTTCGGGGCGTTCGGTGTGGCCGTGATCGGGACGCTGCTCTCGACCCGCTACGCCGACCGGGTCGCCGCCGCGCTGACACCGCTGCCCGACGGGGCGCGACGCGTCGCCGCCGAGTCGGTGGGTGCCACCGTGCGGGTGCTCGGCGAGGCCCAGCAGCAGGGACTGCCGGCGACGACGGCCGGACCGATCCGCACCCAGGCGTTCGACGCGTTCCTCGCCGCGTCGCAGTTCACGTCGGCCATCTCGGCCGGGGTCGTGCTGCTGGCCGCCCTCGTGGTCGGCTTCCTGCTGCCGGTGATCCAGCCGCCGGCCCGGACGTCGCAGCCGTGACCGGACGGGGCCGTCCGCGCAGCCCCGAGGCCGACCGGGCCATCGTCGACGCGACGCTCGAGCTGATCGCCGAGGCCGGCCTGGGCGAGCTGTCGGTCGAGTCGGTGGCCGGTCGGGCCGGCGTCGGCAAGGCCACCATCTACCGTCGCTGGGCAGGGAAGCAGGCCCTGGTCGAGGACGCCTTCGCCACCCTCAACGACGAGCTGCCGGACGTGCCGTCCGGCGGGGACGTCCGTACCCGGCTGGTCGAGATGCTCGAGCAGATCCGCTGTCGCGCACCGGTGACCCAGTCCGGCCGGATCCTGCCGCGGATCCTCGGCCACGGGCACAGTCATCCCGAGCTGGTGCGGGCCTTCCACGAACGCGTCGTCGAGCCGCGTCGCGAGCGGTTCCGGGTCGTGCTGCGCGAGGGCGTCGGCTGCGGCGAGCTGCGTCCCGACCTGGACGTCGAGACCGCGGTCACCCTGCTGGCCGCCCCGATGCTCTACCTCACCTGGCTGTCCGGCGGCGGGCGGCTCCCCGGCCCCGACGCCGCCGCGCGGATCGTCGACCTGGTGCTCACCGGGCTGGCGGCTGCGGAGCGCGCTCCCGCCAGCGGTTCGTGATCGGCAGCCGCCGGTCGCGGCCGAACGCCTTGAACGAGATCTTCGGCCCGGGCGGGTACTGCCGCCGCTTGAACTCGGCCGTGTCGGTCATCCGCAGCACCCGCTCGACCAGGTCGGGGTCGAAGCCGTCAGCCACCAGCTCGGCGGCGCCGCGGTCCTGCTCCACGTAGTCGTCGAGCAGGTCGTCGAGCAGGTCGTAGGGCGGCAGCGAGTCGGTGTCCAGCTGGCCCGGACGCAGCTCGGCCGACGGCGCTTTGTCGATGCTGGTGGGAGGGATCGGCGGGGTCTCGCCACGCGCCAGCGCCTGCTCGTTGCGCCAGCGGGCCAGCCGCCAGACCACGGTCTTCGGCACGTCCTTCAACGGGGCGTACCCGCCGACCGCGTCGCCGTAGATCGTCGAGTAGCCGACCGACAGCTCGCTCTTGTTGCCGGTGGCGAGCACCAGGTGCCCCTCCTGGTTGGACAGCCCCATCAGTGTGGTGCCGCGCACCCTGGCCTGGAGGTTCTCCTCGGCGAGCCCCTGCAACGCCAAGGCCTGCTGGTAGGCCTCGACCATGGGCGCGATCGGGACGCTGCGATACCGCAGCCCGGTGCGCTCGGCCAGGTCGGCGGCGTCGTCGCGCGAGTGCTGCGAGGAGTACGCGCTCGGCATGCTCACGCAGTGCACCGCGTCGGCCCCCAGCGCGTCGACCGCGATGGCTGCGGTCAGCGCCGAGTCGATGCCGCCGGAGAGGCCGAGCACGACGCTGGCGAACCCGTTCTTGCGTACGTAGTCGCGCAGGGCGACGACCACGGCGCGGTAGACCTCGGCGTCGTCGCTGAGCCGCTCGGCGACCGGCCCGGGTGCGGCACCGGGGCCGACGTCGAAGACCAGCACGGCCTCGTCGAACTGCGGTGCGCGGGCCAGCACACCGCCGTCCGCGGCGACCGCGATCGAGTCGCCGTCGAAGACGAGCTCGTCCTGGCCGCCGACCATGTTCACGTAGGCCAGGGGGCATCCCGCCTCGGCCGCCCGGCGGGCGCACAGCGCGAGGCGCACGTCGTCCTTGTTCCGCTCGTACGGGGAGCCGTTGACCACCAGCAGCAGGTCGGCGCCGTCGCGACGGGCCCAGGCCACCGGACCGCCGTCCTGCCAGAGGTCCTCGCAGATGGCCACGGCCACCCGGACGCCGTCGACCTCGACGGTCGTCGCGTGGTCCCCGGGGACGAAGTACCGGTACTCGTCGAACACCCCGTAGTTGGGCAGGTGGTGCTTGGCGTGCCGGGCCACCACCCGACCCTCGTGCAGCACCGAGGCGACGTTCTGCGGCAGGTGCCGGGGTCGGCCGAGCGCGGCGTCGCCCTCGAGCCGGTCCAGGTGGCCGACGACCACGAAGGTCTCGCCCAGGCCGAGGTCGACGAGGGCGGCCGCCAGGTCGGCCAGCGCCGCCCTTGAGGCGTCGATGAACGACTCGCGCAGCGCGAGGTCCTCGACCGGGTAGCCGGTGAGGAACATCTCCGGGAAGGCCACCAGCCGCGCCCCGTCGGCGGCGGCGAGGCGGGTACGGGCCAGCACGATCTCGGCGTTGCCGGCGAGGTCGCCGACGGTCGGGTTAGCCTGGACGAGCGCGAGGCGCAGGGTCGACACCTCGGCAGCGTAACGCCGTCGGTCAGCCGTCGATCAGCGCTCGGAGACCAGCAGCGACTGGACGGCCTGACCGAACCAGCCGCCGGCGTCGTGCAGCTCGGACCGCGTGAAGCCGGTGCCGTCGGCACTCATCAGGGTGCGGGCGTCCAGGCACACCCAGGGCCCGCTGGGGCTGCGGGCGAACGACACCGACAGGTCGACGTTCATGAAGGCGAAGCGGTCCCAAGGCAGCTCCCAGGACACGCCGCTGCCCGAGTCGGCGGCCAGCACCGCGACCTGCTCGCCGGTCGGCTGCTCCCCAGGCACCAGGGGAATCCTCGGGCGGGCCCACACGGTGGCCGGGCCCGGGCGGGCTGAGGAGCCCCCGACGGTGCGCCACTCCAAGGCCTGGCCGTAGCCGAAGTCGAACAAGGAGACGCCCTCGACACCGTCCTGAGGTGCGGGCGGTGCGGGCCGGTCGGGCGAACCGACGTCAGGTCCCGCGGCCAGCCGCAGGCGCCAGGCCCGGGCCCGCAGCACCGGCCGGCCGCCCGCCGCCAGCTCGCCGGCGAGCAGCTGCACCGACCGCCCGTCGCGCTCCACCTCGGCTCGCACGTGGACCTCACCGACCGGCACGGGCCCGAGGAACTCCACCGTGCAGCGGGACACCCGGGCGGGGCTCGGGCCGGGGAGCCGCTGCATCTCGCGCAGCAGCAGCGCCGCAGGCGGCCCTCCGTGCTGCAGCTCGGAGTTCCACGGCCCCTCGCAGGCGCTGGACGCCGAGAACCGTCCGTCCCCCGCGGGGAGGAAGAAGGACTCGGCCACGGCCCAACCCTAGGCCGGGGCGTGCCGACCCGGCAGTATGGGTGCTGGCGGCCAAGCGCCCCACCCGCTCGCGTCGATGACCGTCATGCCAGGGGACCTCGTTGGCGTCGCGCTCACCGAGGGCGATGGTGTGGCTGCTGCGCTCCCGGCGCGGCGTAACGCAGGCGTAACACGGCA
>Ga0209797_10001436_pt1 | contig 11964 bp, 10 predicted proteins | sample DOMMetBare3Fresh_2_FD_187472 | JGI IMG/M metagenome (GOLD analysis project Ga0209797, IMG submission 187472) | Wetland sediment microbial communities from St. Louis River estuary, USA, under dissolved organic matter induced mercury methylation -... | ecosystem: Environmental > Aquatic >...
TCCGTTTCTTATGTTATTCAGGCTGATACTGTAACTGATATTGGTGATACGATCAATTACAGTGAATTGTATGAACTGGTAAAATATGAAATGCGTCAAACAACTGATCTTCTTGAATCTCTTTCTTTATCTATTGCTCAAAAAATAAAATCTTCCTATCCGGCAGTTAAAAAGATTGATATAAGTATTTCAAAACTGAATCCACCGATAGAAAACTTTATTGGAAATGTTGGAGTTAATTACCAGATAGAATATTAATTCGTCCTTGAAACTTAAAAGTCTAAAATACTTCATCTCTCCATTTCCCTTTTTTAAGATATAAATAGGATAAAATAAATAATGAACTCCAGTATATGATTTCAGATGCCCATGCCCATGGCAATGATAAATTCCAGACCTTAAGTGCTAAGAAGATATATATACTATAGAGAAAAATAGCGACAATTTCTATAAGAAGATTCACTTTTGTTTTTCCTGTTCCTGTTACTGCATTGAGCCAAACAGTGGCTACAGACATAATCAGCATGCCAATTGTAACAACTCTAATTACTGGTATGGCATCTTTTATAAAAGAATCGTCTCTTCCGTATACATTAAAAAATACTTCGGGGAATAAATTAATGATCAAACATAAAATAAATGTAAATCCAAAACTGAGTATCATAATTTTTCTAATCAGAAAAAGAACTTTTTCATTTTTCCCCTGTCCGATAATATTACTGACCATTGCATTGGTAGTACTTGCAAAGGCCCATACAAAGATTCCAAAAAGACCAAAAATATTCCGCATTGTATTACTTATCGCTAATTCTCTTTCTCCTTTATTTTCTATTAGTATATAGAATAATAGCCATGCTGCAATGCTTATTAACCATTGCATAACAAGTGGGGATGATTTTGTAAAAATGAGTAATGAAAGTTTTTTGTTAAAACTGAAATGATTAAACAACCCGAATTGGATGTGAAATTTTTTAATAATGATTATAGCAAAAACAACCAACACGGCAACTATCTCTGCAACTATTGAAGCATATGCAGCGCCATTAAAACCTAATTCTGGAAAGCCCCAATGCCCATAAATTAAAACGTAGTCAAGAAAGATATTCAGGCTTGCTTCAATAAAAAAGGCATATTTCATATACCGGCTATTATTGCTTCCTACAAGGAATGCATTTCCTAACTGGAACAGATACAAGAACGGAACTCCCCAGATTCTGATTTTTAAAAACTCGACAGCTGCAATTTCAACTTCGGTAGATTTCAAACTCATTTCGAGAAAATAGGGGCCTGGCAAATAGGTTATTAATAGTGCAATAATTGCAAAGAAAATTGCTATCCATATTGACTGGCCAAACAATTTTCCGATTTCATCCGCCCTGTTTTCGCCAGCCCTGCGGGCAAGTAATGCCTGTAAGCCACTGTTTAAACCATTCCCTATTAGTGCAAATACTAAATAGAAGACACCCGTGATACCGGCTGTTCCAAGTTCAGTTTCTCCTAATCCGCTCAGGAATACATTATTGGTTACAAAATTAATTTGAGGAATTAACAGCGCCAGGCTTATAGGTAAAGCTATTTTTAAAATCTGCCGGTTGCTGATTTCAACCTGTAAATCATTTTTTGAGGGTGAATTTATCATGCGTAAAAATTAGCCGCCACGAAGTATCAAATTTTATTTTTAAAATATTTATAACCGGAACAGGCCGGCAAACCTACGATATTTAAAATTTGTCTATTATTGCAGGAATAGAATAATAGAATTGAAACACTTATTCAACATCGAAAATAAAATTGATGAAAAAAATCATCAAAAGCTATCATTAATTTTTGGCGAAAATTATGCTTGTTTTGCTATAACCGATAAATCAGGTGACAATTTATACAGGTTTGCTTATTGTTCAACTGATGGTTGGGCTGAACCTGAGCTTACGAATTTTTATTTAACCTATCCTGAATTCAAAGATTCCTTTTACCAGGTAATCGTAGCATATGATAGCAGCATGAGTACTTTGGTTCCGGTAAATGAATATAAGTATGAGGATGCAGGTCTTTATTTAAGAGCTTATTCCGGACTAAATGATTCTGTTTCTGTAATTTCAGAAGCAATCACGGAATGGCAGATTTATAATATATATGCTGTTTCATCTGATATTCACAAGTGGGTAAATGAAAAATTCCCTGCTGCCAGGTTCTGGCATCTATATTCAATTAACATTAAATCAGGTCAGGCGGGAACAGACGATTTTCTTTATGTCGATTTTCAGAACGAAAGATTTATAATCACATTTTTTTCAAAAGGGAAATTATTACTTGTACAATCTTTCGAGTATTTTACGCCAGGGGATGTTCTTTACTATTTATTAAAAACCTGCTCACAGTTTTCAATTACCCAGCAGGACGTTTATTTAAAACTGTCGGGTTTGATAGATAAAGACTCTGCATTATTTAAAGAACTTTACCAGTATTTTTTAAGGGTCGAATTTAATAATGCGAATTGGGGAAAGAGTAATGAATATCCGGCTCATTATTTTACTGCACTTAATGATTTGGCAAAATGCGTATTATAGGAGGTGAACATAGCGGCCGAAAATTTAATCCGCCTAATAATATGCCTTATACAAGGCCAACAACAGATATTGCAAAAGAGGGATTATTCAATGTACTTCAGCATAAATTAGATTTTGAAGAATTAAAAACACTTGACCTTTTCGGTGGCACCGGCAGTATCAGCTATGAACTGGCATCAAGGGGAGTGCCCGATTTGACAGTAGTGGAAAAAGATTCTGCAATGTATGATTTCATTAAAAAAACAGCTGCTGTCCTTCATCTTGAAAATTTTCATGTAGTTAAAATGGATGTTTTTAAATTTATTAATCAATGTACGGATAAGTTTGATTTTATTTTTGCCGGCCCACCATATGCATTAACGAGCATCGACGATTTGCCCAAGAGAATTTTTGAAAAACAACTCTTAAAAAAGAATGGCTGGTTTGTACTGGAACATACGCCGAGAAATGACTACAAAGAATTTTCATTCTATAAGTCAGAACGGAATTATGGAACAACTGTATTCTCCACATTTGTTGAGGACAGAGATTTATGATAAAAAAAGAAATAAGAAAGAATTATTTGCAGAAAAGAATTTCGCTGACTGTTTTAGAAAAATCTAAGCTTGATGATTTGTTGCTCATACAATTTCAAACACTTCAACTTCCCTTTTTACATACTGTATTTAGTTTTTGGCCAATTGAGGAATACAAAGAGCCCAATGTTCATTTAATTACGGATTATCTTCAATTCAGAAATCCAGAAATGAGTATAGCATATCCCCGCATCGATGCCTCTCAAAACCTGATAAGAGCAATTGTTTCTGATGAGAAAACAAACTTTAAAAGAAATAAATTCAACATTCATGAACCTGAAAATGGGTATGAAGTAGAAGCTGCAGCAATAGATTTAGTAATAGTCCCGTTGCTGGCTTTTGATAAATACGGATACAGGGTGGGATATGGGAAAGGATATTATGACAAATTTCTTTCCGGTATCAGAAAGGAATGTATAAAGGTCGGTTTTTCCTGTTTTGAACCGGTTGATAAAATAGCAGATACGCATGAATTTGACGTACCTTTAAGCTATTGTATCACGCCGCAAACAGTATATGTTTTCTAATTATTTTCTAAAATCATTCCGCATACTTTTATTACCTTTTGCATTGCCCTATTGGATAGGCATTTTAATACGCAACTGGTTTTATGATAAGAAAATATTGGGTTCTACCAGTTTCGGTATTCCGTTGATATGTATCGGAAATCTTTCCGTAGGCGGAACTGGTAAATCTCCGATGGTTGAAAACCTCGTTATATTGCTGAAAGACACATTTAAAGTAGCAACTTTAAGTCGTGGGTATAAAAGAAAAACGAAGGGATATGCATTGGCAGGAGAAAACTCAACTGCACTTGAGATAGGTGATGAACCTATGCAATTTCATATTAAATTTCCCGAAATTGCTGTAGCCGTTGGAGAAAAGAGGGTAGAAGCAATTCCGGAATTATTACATGACAGGCCTGAGACAGATGTAATTATTCTGGATGATGCTTTTCAGCATAGAAGCATCAAAGCAGGTCTGAATATTCTGTTAACAGATTTTAATAATTTATTCACAAGGGATTTTTATTTACCAACCGGCGATCTTAGAGATCAAAAGAGTTCTTATAAACGGGCAGAAATTATTATTGTTACCAAGTGTAATAAAAATTTAACAGAAGTTGAAAGAGGTAATATTATTAAAGAAATTAATCCAACAGCCGGTCAGAATATATTTTTCACAGCAATTGAATATAGCAGGCCTTATCACATCATTACCAACAAAGAAAAAGGAGTAGAAAGTAAATTGGAAGTTTTGCTCGTTTCAGGAATTGCAAATCCCAGGCCGTTGAAAAAGCTTCTGGAAGAATACAGTGCTTCGTACCAGATGTTGCAATATCCGGATCATCACATTTTTTCTTTTGATGATTTAGAGGATATTAAAAAAGCATTTAATGAAATAAAAGCAAAGGATAAGGTAATACTGACAACTGAAAAAGATGCGGTTCGGTTAATAAAATTTACAAATGAAATTAAGGAGTTGCCTTTTTACGTTGTTCCAATCCGTCACCAATTTCTTTTTGGTGATAAGGAAAAATTTGATAAGCTTGTTGTAGACTTTATAAATAATTTCAGACAAAGTCATAAAAAATAAAAATGGGCAGAAAGAATTCAAAAAAGAAAAAAACAAAAGAGAAGCAGCGGATCTCACCCGATAAAGTTCTGAAAGGTGTACTTGAAATTACCCGTTCGGGTATGGGGTTTGTTACTATTGAAGGAATGGATGTTGATATACTTATCAGACCCATGGATTTTAATACAGCGCTGCATGGTGATACAGTTAGTGTCGTTATCAAAGAAATGCGTAGTAATGGTAAACGGATGCAGGGCGTCGTAAAGGATGTTTTGCAAAGAAAGCGAACTGAATTTATTGGCAATTTGCAGATGAATAAAGGGTTTGCATTTTTTGTTGCAGATATGGAAAAACCAATGCCGGATATTTATATTCCATTGCAGAATATTAATAATGCAAAAGATAATGACAGGGTAGTAGTGCGGCTATTGGAATGGGAAAAAAATGGAAAGAGGCCAGAGGGTGAAGTGGTAAGCATACTTGATCAGGAAAACCAGAATGATGCAGCAATGAAAGAAATAATGCTGGAAAATGGTTTTCCACTTGGCTTCTCAGATGAAGCGTTGGAAGTGGCTGCCAGAATTCCAGATATAATTTCCAATGAAGAAATAAAATTAAGGAAAGATATCAGGGATATTTTTACAATTACAATTGATCCATTTGATGCAAAAGATTTTGATGATGCAATTTCATTCAGAAAACTAAAAAATGGTAATTATGAAATCGGGATTCACATCGCTGATGTAAGCCATTACCTGGAGGAAGGCACAGAATTGGACAAAGAAGCATATGGTAAAGCAACTTCTGTCTATCTGCCTGACCGGGTAAATCCAATGCTTCCGGAGCATATTTCTAATGTTCTTTGTTCTTTGCGGCCTAAAGAAGATAAATTGACTTTTTCTGCAATTTTCCAGATTACTCCAAAAAGCGAAATCAAGCAATATTGGTTGGGCAAAACAGTAATACATTCTGATCATCGGTTTACGTATGAAGAAGTTCAGGCAATTATTGAGGATAAAGCAGGACTACATGCAGAAGAAATTTTAATACTAAATGATATTGCCCAGCGATTCAGGAAAAAAAGATTTCTGCATGGGGCCATCAATTTTTCATCACAGGAAGTACGGTTTAAGCTGGATGAAAAAGGTGATCCAATAGGAATAATGATAAAGGAAAGTAAAGAAGCTCACCAGCTTATTGAAGAATTTATGCTCCTAGCAAACAGAACCGTAGCAGAAAATATTTCAAAAATAAAGCATAATAATAAACCGATTCCATTTCCTTACAGGATACATGATGATCCGGATGAAGAAAAACTTGTTCCATTTGCCGCCTTTGCCAAAAAATTCGGCCATAAGTTTGATACTTCTTCGCCAGATGCAATTGCAGCCTCATTCAATCAATTGCTAAAAGATGTACATGGCAGACCAGAACAACATGTTTTGGAACAATTAGGTATTCGAACAATGGCAAAAGCAAAATATGCGATTGAAAACGTGGGTCATTACGGTCTTGGTTTTGAACACTACTGTCATTTTACATCACCGATAAGAAGATATCCCGATGTCATGGTGCATCGTATACTGGAAGATGTAATCAACAATAGGATTCAACCGGATAAAAAAGTTGAAGAAAAATGCAAGCATTGCAGCGAACGGGAAAGGGCAGCAATGGATTCTGAAAGGGCAGCTAATAAATATAAGCAGGTGCAATACATGAAAAACTATCTGGGTGAAGAGTTTGAAGGAATCATCAGCGGCGTAGCTTCATTTGGTTTTTGGGTTGAAACCGTAGAGCATAAATGTGAAGGACTTGTCACTGTCAATAGCTTACTGGAATATGATGAATTTCGGCATGTAGAAAGTGATTATTGCCTGGTAGGTCAGCGAAGCGGAAAGAAATTCAGTATGGGTGATAAGGTGTGGATTAAAGTTGTTGCTGCAAATCTTACAAAACGGCAATTAGATTATGAATGGGTAGTAGCAGTTGATTTAACTGCAGAAAAACCGGTAAAAGAAAAAAGCAAAAAGAAAAAATAAAAAACATTTTCTTATAACTATGCAATCATTTGAATTATTATCCCAAAAATTTGCTTTGGAATTTGATAAAAGACATTTTCCAGCAGCACCTGCTACTTTATATGAGCCCAATGAATATATTTTAAAAATCGGGGGTAAAAGAGTTCGTCCGGTACTTTCTCTCATGGGAAATGAGCTTTTTGATGAAATAAAAAATGATGCCTGGCATGTGGCGGTTGCAATTGAGTTATTTCACAATTTCACTTTAATCCATGATGATATAATGGATAATGCACCTCTAAGGAGGGGAAAGGAAACAGTTCATATACGTTTTGGTAATAATACGGCGTTGCTCGCTGGTGATGTAATGCTTGTAAAAGCTTATGAGTATTTAAATAATATTGAAGTTTCAATTCTAAATCCGATTCTACGTTTGTTTAACACGACAGCCAGAGAAGTTTGTGAAGGTCAGCAATTGGATATGGATTATGAAAAACTTGAAAAAGTTGAGCTTGATGAATATATCAGGATGATCGAATTAAAAACTTCTGTTCTTCTGGCAGCATCATTAAAAATGGGAGCAATATTAGGTGGGGCAGGCGAAAGAAATCAGAACTTATTATATGACTTTGGGCGAAAACTCGGAATAGCCTTCCAGGTGCAGGATGATTATCTGGATGCATTTGGAGATCCCCAAAAATTTGGAAAACAGGTAGGCGGTGATATTCTTGCCAATAAAAAAACATTTTTATTAATTCATGCTTTGGAAATGGCAGATGACAATCAGCAAAAGGAACTGAAAGAATTACTGACAGGTAATCAAAATAATAAAATAGAAAGAGTTTTAAAAATTTTCAGGGATTGTAAAGTAGATGAGTGGGCGTTGGAATTAAAAAACAGGTATCTTGATGAAGCCTTGCACCACCTTGAAGACATTGCTGTACTTTCAAAAAGAAAGCAACCATTAAAAGAACTGGCTTACTTCCTTATACAAAGAGAGCATTAAGTCTTTTACAAACAAGATTTGCTGAACCGTTTTTTTATCCTATTTTGAAGATTCAAAAAACCAACTGATTAATGGCAAATTCTTTATTTCGCAGAAAATCAATTGATACAATTGTTCATGATGTTGATTTGCCCGCGGATGATATCGAAAGACATCAATTAAAACGGGTTTTAACTTTAAAGGATCTTACTTTCTTTGGTATTGCAGCCATTATTGGTGCCGGAAGTTTCAGTAGCCTGGGTGGTGCGGTTTTTAATGGCGGGCCGGGTGTAGTTATTTTATTTATCATAACTGGTATTGCCTGTGCATTTACCGCCTTTTGTTACTCTGAGTTTGCAAGCCGTATTCCGGTTGCAGGTAGCGCTTACACATATGCATATGCAAGCTTTGGTGAACTCTTTGCTTGGATTATCGGCTGGGCATTAATCATGGAATATTCAATAGGTAATATTTATGTGGCTTTCAGCTGGAGCGATTACTTTACTTCATTTCTACACAAAGTGAATATTCACATTCCGGATTATCTTACCTGTAGCTATATTGAAGCAAAAAAAGCTGTTGCTGAAGGCAGCATTAACCAGGAATTATTAAGTGCATGGAATACTGCGCCATTAGTTGGCGGCATAAGATTAATATTTGACTTACCGGCTATTATCATCAACCTATTAATTACTTATTTAGTTTACAGGGGAATCAAAGAAAGCAGAAACTTCAGTAATACAATGGTGGTTTTGAAATTGGCAATTGTAGGCCTTGTAGTAATTGTTGGTGGTTATCTTGTTTTTTCAAATGGTTTAACATTTAACTGGATGCCTGCCAATAATGAAGGGATAAAATCATTTATGCCAAACGGATTTGGTGGGGTAATGATGGCAGTAAGCGGAGTCTTTTTTGCCTATATCGGATTTGATGCTGTTAGTGTGTTGGCTGAAGAAAGCAAAAATCCTCAACGTGACCTGCCAAGAGGAATGATTCTTTCACTTGTTATCTGTACGATTGTTTATATACTTCTTACATTGGTACTTACAGGTGCGGTAAATTACAGGAAGTTTGAAGGAATAGGAGACCCTCTTGCATTCATTTTCGAAGAACAAAATCTGAATATCGGGTGGATGCAGATTTTGGTTTCAATTGTCGCAGTAGTTGCTATGACCAGCGTTTTACTTGTATTCCAGATGGGACAACCCCGTATCTGGATGAGTATGAGCCGGGATGGATTAATGCCTCCGGTATTTCAGAAAATTCATAAAAAATTCAAAACACCTTCATTTGCTACTATCGTTACAGGGTTGGTTGTTGGTATTCCGATTTTATTTACAGACAAAACGTTTGTACTTGACTTTACCAGTATTGCAACTTTATTTGCTTTTGTATTGGTTTGCGGTGGAGTTTTGTTAATCCCCCGAAAAGAAAAAGTGGCCGGACGATTTACCATGCCGTATGTTAATGGACAGTTTTTATTTCCTGTTATACTTATTGGTGTATTTATTTTATTCATATGGATGGGGAAAAATTATCTGAATGATATGCTGAATTTTGATTTCTCCGGCAATGAAGATTATGTGAATGGAAAAGTTAGTTTTATGGACCTTGCCACTCCAAGAATTACTTTAATATTATTTTGGGTATTATCAATAATACTTGCAATTCTTACTTTTATTAAAAAATATTCCCTGATACCGCTGATGGGTGTTACTACCTGTTTGTATTTATTAACGGGGATGACAAAGAACAACTGGGCATGGTTTTTAGGATGGATGGCACTGGGAGTTATTTTTTATTTTTTGTATGGATATAAAAAGAGTAAACTGGCAAATCAGGCTGAGTAAGAAAATGTTTTAAAAAGGAGCTGTGCAATTATTCTGTACAGCTCCTTTTTTATGAATTAATGCCTTCAGCTTTTGTAAATTTGAAATTAGATTATGAAGTACCAGGTAGGAGATATTGTTTTGATTTTGCATTCCAATGAGGAAGGGCAGGTAGTTGATATAATTAATGATAAAATGCTGATGGTGGATGTGAAAGGTGTTTCCTTTCCGGTATATACAGACCAGGTTGATTTTCCTTATTTCAAACGATTTAGTGAAAAAAAAATGTTTCCTTCTAAAAAGGAAAAAAAATATATTGACGATATTAAAAATGAAAAAAAGGTAAGCAGTGTAAAAAAATCTACCGGAGTCTGGCTTACTTTTTTACCTGTAATGGATACAGATGAATTTGGGGATGTGATTGTAGAAGAGCTGAAACTACATCTTATTAATCATTCCGAAATTCCCTATAATTTTATTTACAAGTTAAATTATTACGGAAAAACTGATTTTGAATTAAAAAATACAATTCATCCTAATGAAGATTTTTATCTGCATGATATTCCTTTTGAAAGTTTGAATGATAACCCCACGTTTGATTTTGATTTTTCTCTTTTGCAACCAGATAAAAAGAAAGCCAACCATTTTGAATCGTCAGTTAAACTAAAACCGAAGCAGCTTTTTGCAAAAATTGAAGAACTGAAGCAGAAGAACCTGGCTACCTTTTCACAACTTTTATTTGAAAAATACCCGGATAAACTGGTAGAAGACAGGGTGGAGTTGGGACAAATGGCTAAGATGGGTTATAAAATCTATGATGCTTCAAAAGCAAGACAACATCTTGAACCAGCCCGTTCAGTAATTGATTTGCATATCGAAAAACTTACAGATGATTGGAAGCATCTGAGTAATTATGAAATCTTAACCATGCAGTTAAAGGCATTTGAAAAATACTATCATCTTGCTATTACTCATCATCAGCCCTCTTTAATTGTAATACATGGAGTTGGAGAAGGAAAACTAAGGGATGAAATACACGATATTCTGCGTTTAAAAAAAGATGTCAAATCTTTTGTAAATCAATACCATCATAATTTTGGATACGGGGCTACTGAAATATTCTTTCAATACTGAATTCATGGTTATTTTTGTATTTGCTACAAGCCAGGCTATCGCTTTCCTGTTTTAAACAGGAGGGAGGAAAGTCCGGACAGCGCAGAGCAATGCACCCCGTGACAAGCGGGGCTGGTTGGAAACAATCAAGAGACAGTGCCACAGAAAATAACTGTCCCGCCTCGGCGGGATGAGGGTGAAAACGTAGGGTAAGAGCCTACGGCATTTGATGGTAACATCAAAAGCGGGTAAACCTTGCATGCTGAAATGCCACATAAACCATCGCCTGAGAACGGCTCGTTCGATGATGGAGGGTAGGCAGATTGATCCCAAAGGGTAACTTTTGGGACAGATAAATGATAGCCCACGACAGAATCCGGCTTACCGGCTTGTAGCTTTTTTTAATATCCCTGTATGCGAATATTAGTGTCAGCTTTCTTTTTTCTTGTTTTATTTTCCCAGGCTTGTAAAAACAAATCAGCTCCTGAAGTAAAGAAACAGGTTACGCATCAAAATAAACCCGTATCAACTGATAATGTTAATAAAGATTCTTTATTAACTAAATTATCTTATCATATTCTTTTAGCCATAAAAATTAAAAAATATGATTCACTGGAAAAGTTTATTCATCCGGTCGAAGGATTGAGGTTGTCACCGTATGCATATATTGATACGTTGCGAGATATTGTATTATCCCATTTGAAATTTGCAGAAGAAGCAAAAAATAAAAAGCAGGATAAGATTTTGTGGGGATTATACGATGGTTCCGGTGAACCGATTTTGATGACATTAAATGAATACATGAAAAAGTTTGTTTATGATGCGGATTTTTTGAATCCTGAAAAATTTAAAATCAATAAATTCATTGGCACTGGAAATTCAATCAACAATCTGTTGACAATTTATAAAAATTGTGATTTTACAGAAAGCTATTTCAGTGGATTTAACAAAAAATATGAGGGAATGGATTGGCGCAGTCTACGATTGGTATTTAAAAAGTTTAATGATAATTATTACCTGGTTGCGATCATTCATGACCAATGGACTATATAAAGATTTTACTTACTAAGGAGATTTCCAAAGTATCCTCCCAGTTCCATCATCCATGCTATTCCAAGGTGAACTATTAATCCCCCGAATATAGATCGGGTATGAAATACAACTACACCTAATAATATTCCACCAAAATAAGAGCTGATGCATTCGCCAAGTGGTTTACCAAAATGTATTGTACAATAAAAGCAAGCCATAGGTAATATCGCATCTTTGCCGGCCCATTTTATAAAAGCAAGAATTAAAAAA
>Ga0209797_10001437_pt1 | contig 11963 bp, 4 predicted proteins | sample DOMMetBare3Fresh_2_FD_187472 | JGI IMG/M metagenome (GOLD analysis project Ga0209797, IMG submission 187472) | Wetland sediment microbial communities from St. Louis River estuary, USA, under dissolved organic matter induced mercury methylation -... | ecosystem: Environmental > Aquatic >...
TATGGATACGCAGCAGCTTTGATTTCCTTTTATTAGGATGTTTCACACTTGTCAGCGTTATCTGGTATAATTGGCAGGAACAAAGTGAACAGGAAGAAAGAAAACAAGACGCTGAAAAGCTTGCAAAAGAAGCCGAGCTTTTTAAACTGCGTCAGCAATTACAACCACATTTTTTATTTAATAGCTTAAATAGCATCAACGCTTTGATTGGTTCAAGGCCGCAGGAAGCAAGAAAAATGGTGCAGCAGCTTTCCGATTTTTTAAGAGGAACCATACGAAAAGAAGAACATCAATGGGTGACGTTAAAAGAAGAATTACAATACCTGCAGCTTTATCTTGATATTGAAAAAGTAAGATTTGGCCACAGGCTTTCTACAAAAGTTGAATGTGATGAAACATTGAATGAATTAAAGCTACCGGCTTTGCTTTTACAACCCATTATGGAAAATGCGATCAAATTCGGATTGTATGATACTGTTGATGAAATTGAGATCAGTTTAAAAGTGTTGAAAGAAGAAAATAGCCTGGTGATTACAGTAACAAATCCTTTTGATCCTGAAACTTCAGCGCCCAGGCAAGGCACTGGCTTTGGATTACAATCTGTGCAAAGAAGATTGTATTTACTATTTGCAAGAAACGACCTGGTAACTACTGAAGCCTTGTCTGCCGGCGAGGCAGGAAAAGAAAATATCTTTACAACTAAAATAAAAATCCCGCAGTCATGAGTAGTAAAGTGATCATAATAGATGATGAGCCTTTGGCAAGAAGCATCGTGATCGAATACATACAGAACTTTCCTGATCTTATAGTATCACAGGTATGCAGTAACGGCTACGAAGGGTTGAAAGCAATCCAACAATATAAACCCGATCTTATCATTCTTGATATTCAAATGCCAAAGATCAATGGTTTTGAAATGCTGGAACTGATCGAAAATCCTCCCGCTGTGATCTTTGCAACCGCTTTTGATGAATATGCCATCAAAGCATTCGAAGCTCATGCTATTGATTATTTATTAAAACCATTTAACCAGGATCGTTTTGAAAAAGCAATTAAAAAATGGAGAGAACAAAAAAGTAGTTCAACCGGTGAGAAGCAAACAAAACAATTACTGGATGATGTTGCATTAACGGCACCGCAAAATCAGCGAATAGTAATTAAAGACGGAAGCAAGATCAAAATAATTCCGGTGCAGGATATATTTTATTTAGAAGCTGCCGATGATTTTGTAAAAGTATTTACCAAAGAAGGATATTTTTTGAAAAATAAAACCATGGGTCACTTTGAACAAGTGTTGGATGCTTCTCAATTTGTCCGCTCACATCGTTCTTATATTGTAAACCTGCAACAGATAACAAGAATTGATCCTTACGAAAAGGATAACCATGTCGCAATACTACGCTCCGGGGCAAAAGTCCCTGTAAGTCGCACTGGTTATCCGAAGTTGAAAGCTATACTTGGCTTATAACAATCACTTTTTTCCATTAGATTGGATGAAGAAACAAGGATAATTGCAGGCTTCTCTCTTTTTCCTCTTTTCTCTTTTACTCTTAGTTAAATTTTATCTACATTTAGAGACAGATAGATAATCGTTACCCCCTGCAAAATCTTCTTAGCCATTTCCATTGAAAATCGGTTACTTAAATTACAATTATGAAAAAAGACAATGTCTTTTACAATTTGTTTAAGGCAGTAGTTTTATTGCATATTCTTGGTGCAATATTTTTATTTCCTCAAATTATAAATGCCCAATCCGAATCGGAAAAAGGGCTGCCATTTATAACAAACTATTCTCCCAAGAATTATAAAGCCTTTCCACAGGTTTGGAGTGTACTTGAAGATGAAAGCGGAATTATGTATTTCGGAACACAAAACGATCTATTGGAATATGATGGGGTGAAGTGGAGGAAAATAAAATTTAAGGATAGTACGGGAGCTATTTTAGGTACTGTAATACGGTCAATAGCTAAAAATAAAAACGGTACTATCTTTTATGGTGGATTTGGTGATCTTGGTTATTTGGATTTCGACAGCTTAGGGCAACGAAGATCAAACTCACTTTTAAAACTTGTCCCTTTTGCTAACAGAAATTTTCTGGATATATGGTCAAGCCACGCCACTGAATCAGGCATCTATTTTCAATCCAGGGAATACATTTTTCGTTTAGACGATAAGAAGGTTGAAACCGGGCAAAAACCAATGGTCAAAGTTTGGGCGCCCAAAACAAAATTCATGTACTCATTTTACCAGGATGGTAACTATTATGTACATCAACAAGGATTGGGTCTTTTTAAAATGACAAATGACTCGCTGGTTTTAATACCTGGAAGCGAATTCCTGGGCCAGGAAAGAATGCAGGTAATGCTGCCATATAAAGCGGCAGGAAATGAAAAGCAATACCTGATCGGAATGTTTTACAGTGGTCTGTATTTATATGATGGAAAAACATTCCGGCCATTTGCAACAGAAGCGGACTATATTATTAAATCAGGAGCACTTTTATATAAGGGTATTCAATTACAAAATGGTTCTTACGTTCTGTCAACTACAGGAAAGGGCCTGGTAATAATCGATGCCCATGGTAAGCTATTACAAAAAATTAACCGTGATGTAGGATTGCAGGATGAATCTATTTATTCAGTTTACCAGGATAAAAAAGGCACTTTGTGGCTAACATTAGATAATGGTATTTCAAGAGTTGAAACAGCATCTCCGTTTACAAAATTTGGTTTACAATCAGGAATCAATACCGGTGTCCTTTTCTTAACACGATATGAAGGTGAAGTATATATAGGCACCTCTAATGGGCTTTTAAAATTGGATCAAAAGACTGCAGTTTTCAAACCCGTTCCCGGTATTGCATTAAACCAGATATTCACGGCGTTGCCGGATGGAGAAGGATTAGTGATACCAGGAGACGGTCTTTTCAAAATAAAAAATAATAAAACGTATACGCTCCGGGAATCGGTAAGTGCAGACCTGACATTATCTACGTTGTATATTTCCAAGAAGTATCCTGATATCTTATTAGGTGGAGGAACATCTGGGATAACAATTTTCAACCGGTCAAAAGGAGACTGGGTTTTTACAGGTTATATTCCCGGTGTTTCAGATCAGATATGGTCTTTCTCAGAGAACACTGATGGATCTATTTGGGCTGGCACCCAATCAGGTTTCGTATACCTGGTAAAACTTGCATTTGATGTAAAAGGAATTGTGGATCTGCAAAAAACAAAATTTGAAAGATTTGGTCCGGAAAGTGGATTTAGAAGCGGACTCGGCCAGGTATATTATATCAAAGGAAAAAATTATTTTATTGGCGACTCTACTTTATATACTTATGATGAAAAGCTAAAACGATTCAACACTGATACTTCATTTGGCAGTTTTACTCATGGTGGTGGCAATACCGAGTTTGAAATGGTAGAAGATCAGCAAGGGAGAGTTTGGATTCGCTTTGGTAAAGAAACAAGATTAGCAATACCAAAACCAGAAGGAGGATACCGGCTTGACTTCAACCAATTAAGACCGATCAACGAACTTACCATACAAAAAATTTATCCTGAAAACAATGGAATAGTTTGGGTATGTACTACTGATGGTTTGATCCGTTACGATGAAACCCTTGAAAAAAATTATGATCAATCGTTTAAAACGGTGATCCGGCATATTGCAGCAGGTAAAAAACAGTTATCTACGTTTTCAGATAAAAACGCCAAACAGGTCTCTGTCACTTACAAGGACAATACGTTCAGATTTGAATACGCCTCACCTTTTTTTGAACAGGAAGATAAAACACAATATCAAACCTGGCTGGAGGGATTTGAAAACACATGGTCTGATCTTGACATTAATTATTATAAAGAGTACACCAACCTTCCAACCGGGCAATATACTTTTCATGTAAGAGCATTAAATGTTTATGGCAAACAAAGTGAAGAAGCAACTTACGCATTTGAAATATTACCACCCTGGTATCGCACCTGGTGGGCTTATTTATTATATGCAATTGTAATAGCAGTTATTATTTATTCATTGATACGTTGGCGTACCAAACAACTCCATGAAAAGCATCGTGAGTTAGAAAAAGTTGTTGAACAACGTACATACGAATTGAAACAACAAACTGAAGAACTTGCCGTGATCAACAGTGTGCAGGAGGGGTTGGCGAAAGAATTGGACATCCAGGGCATTTATGAGCTTGTTGGCGAAAGAATACTTAAAGTTTTTAACGCCCCAAATATTGTTATCCGCACTTTTGATCATGAAACAGGTATGGAAGATTGGCGCTATGCTGTTGAAAAAGGTGAAAGACAGTATATCGATCCAAAACCATTTGCCTGGCACAGCAAAAAACTGATTGAAACGCAAAAGCCTATTCAGATAAATGAAAACTATCTTGAAACTTCAAAAAAATTTGGGGGTACCGGGCAATTTGTTGGTCAGCCAACCAGATCAGGAATTTTTGTTCCTATGATTGTTGGCGATAAAGTAAGAGGGTCAGTAAGTCTTCAAAATGTTGATAAAGAAAATGCATATTCTGAAGCAGATCTGAGATTACTAACTACTATTACAAACAGTATGAGTGTGGCTCTGGAAAATGCCCGCCTCTTTGACGAAACCACCCGCCTGCTGAAAGAAACCGAACAGCGTACCGCAGAGCTTGCTGTTATCAATAGTGTACAGGAAGGATTAGCCCGTGAACTGGATATTCATGGAATTTATAAACTCGTTGGTGATCGTTTGTGCAATTTGTTTCCGGATACCCAAACACTGGTCATCCGTACTTTTAACCATGAAACCAATCAGGAATATTTTGAATATTTTATTGAAAAGGGGGTTGATATGAAGGTTGACCCACGTCCGTTCATGTGGGCCAATAATCAACTCATTCATTCAAAACAATCTTTACTGATTAATGAAAACTATGTCGATACTGCCAAAAAATTTGGCGGAACCGGGGTTACAAAAGGCCAACCTCCCAAATCTGCAGTTTTTGTTCCAATGATTGTAGGCGAAGTAGTCAAAGGATCAATCAGCCTTCAAAATGTGGATAAGGAATTTGGATACAGCGATTCCGATTTACGGTTACTGACAACCCTTACTAACAGTATGAGTGTTGCATTGGAAAATGCAAGACTGTTTGATGAAACCAACCGTTTATTAAAAGAAACTGAACAACGTACTACAGAGCTTGCGGTAATAAATAGTGTACAGGAGGGTTTGGCAAAAGAACTGGATATGCAAAGCATCTATGATGTTGTTGGTGATCGTTTATATAAGATTTTCAACACCACCAACTTGGTAATCCGAACCTTTAATCATGAAACAGGAACAGAAACCTGGCGCTATTCTATTGAAAAAGGACAACGGGAATACACAGAACCCAGACCTCTAATGTGGGCAAATAAGCAAATGATCCAGACCGGAAAACCTATACGTATAAATGAAAATTATATTGAAACTTCCAAAAAGTTTGGAGGTACCGGAGTTAGTATTGGTAATGCTCCAAAATCTGCCATTTTTGTTCCGATGATTGTTGGAGATATAGTAAAGGGTTCTGTCAGTCTTCAAAATGTAGACATCGAGAATGCATTTAATGAATCTGATGTACGACTCCTTACCACCTTGACCAACAGCATGAGTGTGGCTCTGGAAAATGCCCGCCTCTTTGACGAAACCACCCGCCTGCTGAAAGAAACCGAACAGCGTACCGCTGAGCTTGCTGTTATCAATAGTGTACAGGAAGGTCTTGCAAAAGAACTGGATATGCAGGGTATTTATGATCTTGTTGGTGATCGTCTCTGCAAATTATTTCCCGATACACAAACACTGGTGATCCGCACATTTGATCATCAAACTGGTTTTGAACATTGGCAATACGCAATAGAAAAAGGTGAACGGGGATTTGTTGATCCGAGACCTTTTAATTGGAATAGTAAACAACTTATATCAACCAAAAAACCATTAGATATAAGAAAAGACTATGTTGAAACAGCCAAAAAGCATGGCGGTACTGGTGTTGTTGCTGGTCAATCTCCGAAGTCAGCAGTTTTTGTTCCTATGATGGTGGGTGATGTAGTGAAAGGTTCTGTCAGTCTTCAAAACGTTGATAAAGAAGATGCCTTTACAGATGCTGATCTAAGATTACTTACTACAATAACCAACAGTATGAGTGTAGCATTAGAAAATGCAAGACTCTTTGATGAAACGAATCGATTATTAAAAGAAACTGAACAACGTACTGCAGAACTTGCTGTGATAAATAGTGTGCAGGAAGGATTGGCAAAAGAATTGGATATGCAAGGCATCTATAATCTTGTAGGTGATCGCTTATGTGATCTGTTTCCTGATACACAAACTTTGGTAATAAGAACTTTTGATCATGAAACCGGGTTGGAAAATTTTAAATATGCAATTGAAAAGGGAGTTAAATTATTTATAGATCCCCGCCCTTTTATGTGGGCCAATAAAAGCCTTATAGAAACAAGAAAACCAATTGACATAAGGGAAAATTATGTTGAAACTGCAAAAAGTCACGGCGGTTCCGGTGTTACTACTGGCCAGCCGCCAAAATCTGCGGTATTTGTACCAATGATCGTTGGTGATGTTGTGAAAGGTTCCATCAGTTTGCAAAATGTTGATAGAGAAAATGCATTCACAGACTCCGATCTTCGTTTGCTTACAACTATCACTAATAGTATGAGTGTTGCATTGGAAAATGCAAGATTGTTTGATGAAACTAATAGACTTCTGAAAGAAACAGAACAACGCACTGCAGAGTTAGCTGTCATTAATAGTGTGCAGGAAGGTTTGGTTCGTGAAATGAACATGCAGGCAATCTATGATCTTGTTGGTAATCGTATTTGTGAATTATTCGATACTCAAACTGTATTGATCCGGACATTTGATCATAGATTGGGAGAAGAACATTGGCAATATGTAATTGAAAAGGGACAACGACTATATAGTAATCCAAGACCATTTAACTGGGCTAACCAACAATTGATAAAAAATAAACAACCTTTATTAATAAATGAAAACTATGTTGAGACTGCACAGAAATTCGGTGGCACTGGTGTAAGCAAAGGTCTTCCTCCAAAATCAGCTTTATTTGTTCCGATGGTAGTAGGCGATGTGGTGAGAGGTTCAGTAAGTCTTCAGAATGTTGAAAAAGAAAATGCATTTACTGAAGCTGATCTTAGATTACTGACCACACTTACCAATAGCATGAGTGTAGCGTTGGAAAATGCAAGACTCTTTGATGAATCAAATAAGCTGCTGGGTGAAGCAAAACAAAGAGCTGCAGAATTAAGTACTGTAAATAACATCAGCAAAGCATTGGCCTCGCAACTAAATGCCGATGACCTGATCAAAATGGTAGGTGATCAATTAAAGGATCTTTTCAGAGCCAATATTGTTTATCTCGCTATACTAAATCCAAAAACAAAAACCATTCATTTCCCTTACCAATACGGTGATTCAATGGCGCCGATAAAATTAGGCGAAGGGCTTACCTCAAAAATTATTCTGAACGGCGAGCCATTACTTATTAATAAAGATCTGCAGGAACTAAGATTGCAAATGGGTATTCAACAGATCGGTGTACCAGCTGCATCTTACCTTGGTGTTCCTATTCCGGTTGGCGATGAAAATATCGGTGTACTCAGTGTGCAAAGCACTGAACATGAAAATCGTTTTAATGAAAATGATCTTCGTCTTTTATCTACCATTGCTTCTTCTGTTGGAGTTGCATTGAATAATGCCACACTTTTTGAAGATGTAAGACTTGCAAAGATGGAAGCAGAAGCCTCTGGTAAAGCAGCAGAAAAAGCGAACGAAGCAAAGAGTGCATTCCTTTCTACGGTAAGTCATGAATTAAGAACGCCACTTACTTCTGTACTTGGTTTTGCAAAGATCATCAGGAAAAGATTGGAAGAAAAAATATTCCCGATAGTAGATAAGAAAGATCCAAAGACAGAAAAAACTATCAACCAGATATCAGAAAACCTTCATGTAGTAATTTCTGAAGGAGAAAGGTTGACTCATCTTATCAATGATGTGCTTGATCTTGCAAAAATTGAAGCTGGTAAAATGGAATGGAACCAGGAAAATGTATCCATGAGTGAAGTAGCAGAAAGAGCTATTGCAGCCACTTCTTCTTTATTCGATCAAAAAGCATTGAAGCTGATAAAAAATATTGATGCCGGCCTTCCTGATATTACGGGTGACAGGGATAAGCTGATACAGGTGATCATTAATCTTATTTCTAATTCAGTAAAATTTACTGACAAAGGTTCTGTTACATGTACTGTTGCACAGCAAAAAGATGAGATCGTTGTCAGCATCAGCGATACAGGTATTGGTATTGCCCCGGGTGATTTTGATGCAGTGTTCGAACAATTCAAACAAGTGGGTGGCGACACGTTAACTGATAAACCAAAAGGAACAGGTCTTGGTTTACCTATTTGTAAAGAAATTGTAGAACATCATGGTGGAAGGATTTGGTTGGAAAGCGAAGTAGGCAAAGGAAGTAGTTTCTCTTTTGCGTTACCAATTACTAAAACAAATGGTGTTACCCGCCCAATGCATCTTGATGATCTTGTAAAACAATTGAAACAACAGGTGGCGCAATCACAGATCAACCTGTTAGGCAAAGCATCTACGATACTTATTGTTGATGATGATGATTCTATTCGTTCATTACTGCAACAAGAGTTAGGTGATGCCGGGTATAGTATTGAAGAAGCCCGTAATGGTAAAGAAGCATTAGCTGCTGTAAGAAAACAAAAACCTGACCTCATCATTCTTGATATCATGATGCCGGAGATGAACGGGTTTGATGTGGCCGCTGTCTTAAAGAATGATCCGCAAACAATGGATATACCTATTATCGTATTATCCATTGTACAGGATAAAACAAGAGGATTCAGGATCGGTGTTGACAGGTATCTTACCAAACCGATAGATACCGGCTTGCTCTTTAGTGAAATTGGAAGTTTGCTTGAACAAGGCAAATCAAAAAAGAAAGTAATGGTAGTTGACCAGGATAGTGCAACAGTTAATACACTTACAGAAGTGCTGAAAACAAAAGGCTATTCTGTAATGGAGGCAAATGAAAAAGAATTGCTGGAAAAAGCGATCGCCAATCAGCCTGATATAATAATTATCAACTCTGTTCTTTCCGGTAAACAGGATATCGTGCAAACGATCCGGTTTGAAAAAGGACTGGAGAATGTTTTATTCCTTGTTTACCAATAAAATTTTATAAATAAAAAAGTAGTAATAAAAATGGAACAAAAGATCTTAATTGTAGATGATGAAGCACATATCCGTATGCTGATAGAACAAACACTGGAAGAATTAGAAGACGAAGGCGTGGAATTCTTAACAGCAGAGAATGGAGAAATTGCATTGGAAATTATTCAGAAAGAAAACCCGAAGCTGGTATTCTTAGATGTGATGATGCCAAAAATGAATGGTATGGAAGTATGCAGGCGGGTAAAAAAAGAACTTGAACTGAATAATGTTTTTATTGTTCTGCTCACAGCAAAAGGGCAAGAACTCGACAGACAAAGAGGACAGGAAGTAGGCGCCGATGTTTATATGACCAAACCTTTTGACCCTGAAATAATTCTTTCTAAAGCAAAAGAAGTTTTGGGTATTGAGTGATGATCAAACTATTTTGCCAGGATATTCAGTTTGCCACGACCTTCAGGTCGTGGATAAGAATACAGATTAATAACTGGCTTTAGCCAAAATCTAAATGCAATATGCCATATACCAAAGTACTGATTCATTTAATATGGTCAACTAAAAACAGACAACATTTAATAAGTAACGATTTGAAACCATTATTACTCCATCACATTAAAGAAAATAGTATCAAAAAGGGAATTTTTATTGATACATTAAATTGTGTTTCTGATCACATTCATTTACTTCTTTCACTCGGCAGTGAACAAACCATTGCCAAATCTGCTATGTTGATAAAAGGAGAATCTTCCTTCTGGGTCAATAAACAGAAATTGCTAAAAACAAAATTTGAGTGGCAGGACGAATACATAGCATTATCCGTAAGCTATTCTGCAATTGATAAAGTAAGGAGTTATATTTTAAGCCAGGAAGAACATCATAAAAGGAAGACTTTTACTGAGGAATACGAAGAATTTTTAAATGCACATCATTTTGCCCCGCTTAGTAGCGGGATGGCTAAAGCCAATACATAAACCTTTATATCAATCCACGACCTGAAGGTCGTGGCAAAAAAAACATTTTCTTTTACAAAACACCATGGCAAGAATTAGTTTAAAAAATATTGTTGGTAAGAAGAACGAAATAAATATTGCTGTTCTTTCATTAATGAGTCAGCTGAATGAGGCAACATGGATAGAAGATGAAAACGGAAAGTTATTACTTGGTAATGCCGGCGATACAGCACCATCTTCATTTCCAATAAATCTTGACAATGAAATTATCGGTTGGGTAAAAGGAGATGAAAAAGCGGTGATGATCGCCAACCTTCTCGCCTACTTAGCACAAAAAGAGGCGGAGAAAAAGAAATTGGGAACAGAAGTGCTGAACCTTTACCAGGAATTGAATGTTATTTATAATTTTTCTGAACAATTAACACAGACAATTGATCCGGATGTTATTGCACAGCTAACTCTTGAACAGGCAATACATTCAATCCCATCACATAGTGGTGTAATTGTTTTATGGAATGAAGAAAAAAAACAATTAATGATACCTGCAAAGTCAGGAGAGCAACTTTTTAGTGAAGAACAGATTCGAAGCAATCCCGGCATACTACTGAAGATCGGGCTCAGCGGACAATCTGAAATTATTACTGACCTGTCTTTGTTGAAAGAAAAAGGCATCATTGAAAATAATGTGCATTCACTTATTTATGCTGCAATGAAAGTAAAGCATCGTATCATGGGTGCTATTATTCTTGCAGGAAAGGAAGCTGAACAATATTCTGCTGCACATTTAAAATTATTGGTAACACTGGCTTTGCAATCTTCTACAGCCATTGAAAGCGCCATGCTGTATGAAAAAAATATCCGGGAAGTAAAAGAAAGAGAAGAAGCCATTCTTCGTATTCATGAAGTGACGAAAAAATTTGTTCCCAATGAATTTATCCGGTCATTAGGAAAAGAAACACTCACCGATGTAAAACTTGGCGACCAGGTGGAAAAAATAGTTACTGTTCTGTTTACCGATATCCGTGACTTCACTACGCTGTCAGAAAAAATGACGCCGGAAGAAAATTTCCGGTTTGTTTCTTCATTTAATGCAAGGCTCGGTCCTATCATTCGTTCTAACAATGGTTTTATCAACCAATATCTTGGTGATTCCATCATGGCAATTTTTCCTGATGACCCGATTGATGCGCTGCAAGCAGCCGTTAATATGCAAAAAGCAATTCATGAATTAAATGAAGAAAGAAAGCAAAACGATCTCTCTCCGATTAAAGCAGGCATTGGCATGCATACCGGCTCACTCATCATGGGTATTACAGGTGATGAATTCAGAATGGATGCAGCCACAATTTCTGATACGGTGAATACAGCAGCAAGAATTGAAAGCCTCACCAAGTATTACAAATCACCATTACTGCTGAGTGATCATACGCTTCAATATTTAAATGGACAAAATAAATTCCATTTCCGGCATCTTGGCAATGTAAGGTTGAAAGGGAAAAATAACTTACTTACAATAATAGAATGTATCAATGGATTTGATGACCTGCAATTTGAAAGAAAATTGCAAACGCTTTCATTATTTAATGATGCCATGAGTTCTTATCATGAGCAACAATTTGAAAATGCATTACAAGCTTTCCAAACCATTCTTATCCAGGATCCCGACGACCTGACAACGATCTATTTTCTTGACAATACAAAAAAATACCTGAGAGAAGGTGTGCCTCGGAATTGGACAGGTGCAGAAGAAATGGT
>Ga0209797_10001438_pt1 | contig 11958 bp, 10 predicted proteins | sample DOMMetBare3Fresh_2_FD_187472 | JGI IMG/M metagenome (GOLD analysis project Ga0209797, IMG submission 187472) | Wetland sediment microbial communities from St. Louis River estuary, USA, under dissolved organic matter induced mercury methylation -... | ecosystem: Environmental > Aquatic >...
CTCGCCGGGGTGCTCCAGCCGGGCCGGATCCCCTTCGCGTTCGACACCGATTCGAGCACGATCGCGCGGGGCGACAGCGTCTGGCACGTCGCGCCGGCGGCGCTGGCTTGGAGCGACGGCGAGCTGTACGCCACCAGCGACGTGCTGGGCGCGGCGCTCGACATCGCCTTCCAAGTCGATTTCGGCGAGCTGATCCTGGTCGCCAGCCACACGGCCGATCTGCCGGTGGTCCGGCGGCTCGCGCGCGAGCAGCGCCGCCGGACTTTGCTGGGGCTGCCCGCGGCATCGCCCTGGGAAACCTCGCTGCCCCGGTCCCGCCGCGTGGCCGACGGCGCCGTGCTCGACTGGACCTACACCGGCTCGATCACCGATCCGGTGAGCGCCTCGCTCGTGCAGGTCGGGCTCGGTGCGCAGCTGCTCGGTGGAAGCCTCGAGCTGCAGTATCTGGGACAGCAATCGCCGACCGGCGGGACCACCGACTTCCGGTCGTCCTGGTCCGGCGTCTGGCCCGCGAGCCGCTACCTCCGGCAGGTTCGCATCGGCGACATCGTCCCGGGGGCGCGGCGTGGGCGCACGCTGCGCGGCTTCGAGCTGACCAACACACCGTTCCTGCGGCCGGCGGCGTTCGGCCAGGAGCTGCTCGACGGCTCGCTGCCCGACGGGTGGGAGGTCGACCTCTACCAGGATCAGCAGCTGCTCGGGTACTCGGCCTCGGACGCGACGGGCCGCTACGCGCTCGACGTGCCGCTCCGCTATGGCGCCAACCCGGTGGACGTGGTCGCCTACGGGCCGAATGGCGAGGTGATCCGGCGGCGCCGCACGGTGCAGGTCCCGTTCGATCGGCTGCCCAAGGGACGCTTCGAGTACGCGGCGAGCGCCGGCGCCTGCCAGGACGAGCCGTGCGCCGGCGCCCTGTCACTTTCGGCGCGCTACGGCGTCACGCGGTGGCTCACCGCCGAGGCCGGGTCGGACAACTTCTGGCGGGACTCGCTCCCCAATCTCTGGCACCCGTACGCGCTCGTCTCCGCCGCGGTCACCACCTCGACCGCGATTACGCTGGAGGGCGTCGCCGACGGGCTGGTGCGCGGCCGCGCCGACTTCGACCCGAGCCAGGACTTCCACATCGATGTGGAGCACACCCGCTACGCCACGGGAGTGGCTTCCCCGCTGGTGACCCCCGGATCCCAGCGTGACCGCACCGATGCCGTGCTGTTCTGGCGGCCCCCAGCGGCGGGTGGCAACAGCTATCTCCAGCTCGCCGTGTCCCGTGCGACGCTCGCCAACGGCACCCGCGATGCCGAGCGGGTGGCGTTCACGACCCGCCTGTCCACGCTGCGGCTGGTCACGGGACTGCACCACCTTCGCGCGCCCACGACCGGAGGGGCAACCGAGGACCTCGGCATGGACGCGTCGGGCGATCTCGTGCTGCGCGGACCCGGCCCCGTGCTGCGGTCGCTCTACCTGCGCGGCGAGATGTCGGTCGAGACGTCGGGACTCTCGCGCATCGCGGCCTCCGCAGGCAGGCAGATCGTCGGCCCGGTGCGGCTGGACATCGGCGGCGGCTGGTCGCGGGGACAGCGCGGGCTCGCGCTCGATGTCGCCCTCTCGACCAACCTGCCGTCGCTCCGCGCCGTGAGCCGGGGCCGCTACAACGCCGAAAGCGGCCTGGAGGGATCGAACCTACTGGAGGGATCGGCAACCTACGACCGGCACCTCGGCCGCTTCGAGTTCGGCAACGGGCGCCTGATCGGCCGCGCTCGAGTTGTCGGCAGGGTGTACCGCGACCTCAACGGGAATGGGCGACACGAAGCCGACGAACCGGGCCTCGCGGGTGTGCGCCTCCGGGTCGGCTCGCGCGGGGTGACCACCGATTCCCTCGGCCGATACTCGGCCTGGGATCTGGTGCCGTTCGAGGCCACCTCGGTCGAAGTGGACACCCTGTCGATCGACGATCCGCTCTGGGTGCCGGCCGCTTTGGTCTATCGCCTCGTCCCGGGTCCGAACTCGTACGAGGCCGTGGATGTCGCGCTCCTCCCTGCGAGCGAGGCCGCGGGCCGGGTGGTGGCAAGTGATGGCGGTCCTGGGCTCGGGGGGGTGGCGGTCACCCTGCGCCATATCGGCTCCGGCGCAACGATCCGGGTGACGACGTTCGGCGATGGCTCGTTCTACGCCATCGGACTCCGGCCGGGCGAGTACGAGGCATCGCTGCCGAAGGAGGTGCTTGACCTCCTCAAGGGGCGACAGCGGCCGACGCGCTTCCGCATCGACCCCGGGGCCCAGGGTGAAGTGGTGGATGGCATCGTCATCAGGGTCGAGCGGAACTCCCAGACCGCTCCCTGACACCACACCTGGTCCGGATCGACCCGGCGCCGAGTCACCCTCCGGGTCACTGAACCCCCAACACCTCGACATCGAACACCAGCGTCGCACCGGGCGGGATGTCGGGCGGGGCGCCACCGTCGCCGTAGGCGAGCCGCGGAGGCAGCACCAGTTTGCGGCGGCCGCCGACCTTCATCCCCTTCACCCCTTCGTCCCACCCGGCGATCACCTGCCCGGCACCCAGGGTGAATGCGAACGGCTCGCCACGGTCGCGGCTGCTGTCGAACTTCTTCCCGTCCGGCAGCCACCCGGTGTAGTGGACGCTGACGGTTCGACCCGGCGCCGCTTCGGGGCCCTGCCCCGTCGCCACGTCGGTGAACCAGAGCCCGGACGGCGCCTTGGTCATGGTCGTGGTATCCACGCCGAGCTCGGCGCTGAAGCCGCCGGGCTTGGCGTCTCCGCGCGCGCCGCAGGCGGCGAGGAAAGCGAGCCAGGGAAGCAGGGAACGAGGTCGCATGCGGGCTCCGGCATGGTGAGGGAATGGCCACCAACGACAAGGCCGACCCGTGGGTCGGCCCGGCAAGAATCGGGACGGCGGGATTTGAACCCGCGACCCCTGCAACCCCATTGCAGTGCGCTACCGGACTGCGCTACGTCCCGTCGTACGAGGCGGAAGTGTAGCCGTCGAGCTGCGTGGACGGAAGGGGCGCGCCTATCTTTCCCGCTCCTACTTCAACGAGTCACCATGCAGCGCCGCGAGTTCGTGTACCGGTCCGCCTGGGCGGTCGCCGCCTTCGGAGTGCTGCGGCAAGTCGGCGCCTGCCGCGCTCCTTCCGCGGAGACGGCCACTTCCCCGTTCGTGGCCCTCCGGGACCGGTACTTCATCCACACGCTCGAGCTCAATCCGGTGGTCTCCACCTACCTCGGCGGCGACGGGTACACTCCCGTACTCGCCGAGGTCAATGGACTCCTGCGCGATTTCCGGCCCGAGGCGCTCGGTCGGGAGGCCGCGTTCTACCACGAAGTGCGGGACGCGCTCGCCAAGATCGACCGGAGCGGACTGGGCCCGGCGGAACGGATCGACGCCAGCGTGCTCGAGGCGCAGGTGACCTTCCTGCTGCACCAGTTGGAGGACCGCCGCTACCACGAGCGCAGCGTCGACACCTACGTCGCCGAGCCATTCCGTGGTATCGACTGGCAGCAGCAGCAGATGCAGACCCTCGCCGGGGGCCTGCTCGGCAGCGAGGATGAGTGGCGCCTGGTGGTCGCGCGGCTCCGGGCGGTGCCGGCCTACCTGGAAGCCGCGCTCGCCAACCTCCGCGAGGGGAAGCGCCGCGGCAACCTGCCCGACCGGCGCATGGTTCAGCGCGACGGGCTCGATGGGGCCGCGGCGAACGCCGAGTATTTCCGGGTCACGCTCCCCGAGACGGCGGCCAAGCAGCTCGGCGACCGGCCGTTCGCGGCGGCAACGCTTGCGCAGCTGACGGCCGGGGGAGCGAAGGCCGCCGAGGCATACCAGCGGTTCGCGCGCGGGCTGGGCGAGATGTTCGACGTGCACGAGACCGCTGACCGGTTTGCCACTGGTGAGGCGGAGTACGACTGGCGGCTGCAGCACTGCCTCAAGATCTCGCGCCGGTCGGCCGCCCTGTACCAGTACGGTGCGGAACAGGTGGCGCTCTACGAGGGGAAGATGTTCGAGGTCGCCGAGGAGATCGCGCGCGGGGCGGGCCTCCGGTTGCCGTTCGGGACCGACGCCGAGCGCCGGGCGTCGGTCCGCGCCGTGCTGGAACACCTGTCCAAGGACGCCCCGGCCGACGACGACGAACTGCTGCGCTGGTACCGGGAAGCGGGCGAGCGGGCAGTGGCGTACGGCCGCGAGCACGACCTCTTCAGCATACCGGCCACATACCGGCTCGACGTCGTTCCGACCCCGCCGATGCTTCGCAGCACGATCGACGCGGCGTACTATCCCGCTCCGCCGTTCAAGCAGGCGGGGGTGGGCCGATTCTACCTGACGCCCACCGGCAACGACCCGGCCGTGCTCCGGCTGAACAACCGATCATCGGTAGCGGACACCGCGATCCATGAGGGATTCCCCGGCCACGACTGGCACTTCAAGTACATGACCGAGCACACGCGGGAGATCCCGAATATCCGGTGGCTCACGCCCGGCGCGGTGGAGGACTCGTCCTCGATGTGGGAAGACTCGATGGCGACGGAAGGGTGGGCGCTCTACAGCGAGGAACTCATGGCAGAGCCCCTCGCGGGACGGCCGCACGGATTCTACACCGCAGGCGAGCACCTGTACGAGCTCCAGGGCCAGCTACTCCGCGCGGCGCGCGTCAGGGTGGACGTGGGGATCCATACCGGGCGGATGACCTTCGACCAGGCGGTGGACTACTTCACCGAGCACGTGGAGTTCTACCCCAACGCCCGCGACCGGGCCGCCCAGGACCCCGCTGCCCGGGCCATCCATGACCGGGCCGACCGCGCGATCTACCGCTACTCGATCTCGCCGACGCAGGCGATCACCTACAATCTCGGCAGCAGCGAGATCCGCGAGCTCCGGGAGGTCGTCCGGGCGCGCGAGGGTGACCGATTCTCGGCCAAGGCATTCCACGAACGCCTGATGCGAATGGGGACCATCCCGACCGGCTATTTCCGAGACAGCTTCCTTGGGTGATCTGCCCCACCCCGTCTGTCCCCGCCCCGCACCGATACTTACGAGGCGCCGGCGCGTGGAACCTCCCGTTCGGGCCCGGCATTTGCGTTTGGCAGGCCAGCTGAATGGCCTCCCACGCTGGACCGAAGGAGAGCACGATGAGCCTATACGATGGGCGGCCCTGGGGGGACGATGGAGACCTCCCTTGGGACTCGCCGGACGGGGAATGGGAGCCCGCCGACTCCGAGGCGTGGCGGGGGGATCTCCATCTGGATGACTGGCCGGAGAACCTCGCCGGCCCAGAATACTGGCTCTACAAGAAGCAGCAAGGCGATGAGTGAACCCAGCCGAGGTGACGGGTCGTGAGAGGGGCCGGATGATCGCCGGCCCCTTCTCGTTTTGCGGGATCCGGAGCCATCCCCGAACAGACACCGGCAGTTCGAGTCGCCCTAGCCGCCGCTAGCGAATCTCCCGGAGCCGCCGCAGCTCCGGAGCCCGGGCCGCCGTCACCCCCACCACCCCCAACGTGATCAAGCCGCCGAGCACCACCGACGGCACGGTTCCGAGGCGCTTCGCCGCGACGCCGGACTCGAAGGCGCCGATCTCACTGGACCTGCTGATGAAGATGGCAGTCACGACGACACCCGGCCGAGCAGGTGCTCGGTGCTGGGCACCTGCAGGAGCGTGCTCCGAAGCGGCCCCGCGGCGCGTTTTGCCATCGAGCCGAGGTTTTGCGGCGTGGGCCACGCGAGCGGGCCCGGAAAAGATGTATAAGACATTGTGCTACATAGCGTTGAGATGTTTCGACAGGCGGCCCGATTCGTGCATGCTTGCCGGCCCGTCCTCCGGGTCGTTTCGCAACCCTGTAGCCCATCTCCGCCAGGCATGACGCGACTGCTTCCTTCCTGCATGCTCGTGGGCCTGGCAGCCTGCGCGAGCCACCTGCCACCGGCACCGACGGCGACCCCCGTGTCCGCCGCGGTTCACGACTCGCTCGTCCCGGTCGTGGATCTCGACGCCCCGACCCAAGAGAGCACCGCCGCGGACGCCATCGTGCTGAACGACCTTGCCGCGACCACGCCTGACGACGCGGTAGTGCCGGCCTTTGATGCCCGCGATGTCCGGTGGGACATCGACGTCCACACCTACGCCTCGCACCCGCGGGTGCAGTACTACCTCGACTACTTCCAGGGGCCGGCACGCGAGCGGATGGAGATCTTCCTGAGCCGCGGCGCGCGGTTCGAACGGATGATCCGGGCGCGCTTCCAGGCCGAAGGATTGCCGGGCGACCTCGGCTATCTGGCGCTGATCGAGAGCGGGTACTCCAGCGAGGCGGTGAGCCGCTCGTACGCGGTGGGGATGTGGCAGTTCATGCGGAGCACCGGTAAGGGCTACGGTCTTCGGGTCGATTCCTGGGTGGACGAGCGGCGCGATCCGGTGAAGGCCACCGACGCCGCGGCCCGGCACCTCCGTGACCTGCGCCGGCGATTCGGATCACTGTACCTGGCTGCTGCCGCCTACAACGCCGGCGCAGGCAAGGTCTCGCGCAGCCTCGGCAAGCTCGAGTGGGAGGCGCCGGCACAGGAACCGCCGGCAGACTCGACTGGCGCGCCATTCGAGGCCGCGGTCGACGACACTACCGTGACCCTGGCCGAAGCCGAGGACACGATCGAAGACGCCGGCTCGGTCGAAGCCGGCGGCGAGGAAGTCGAGGACCCGTCGGTCACGCCCGACATCAGCAGCGACGCCGCCTTCTTCCGCCTTGCCTCGACCGACCTCCTCGCGACCGAGACCCAGGACTACGTGCCCAAGCTCATCGCGGCGGCGCTGATCGCGAAGGCGCCGGCCCAGTACGGCTTCACCGCGCCGGCGCCCGCGCCGTTCGTCTACGACTCGCTGGTAGTGACGGACGCGACCGGGCTCGACGTCATCGCGCAGTTGGCCGGCACGAGCCTGGCCGAGATCCGTGGCCTCAATCCGCAGTACCTCCGGCTGGCGACGCCGCCCCGCTCGACGATGGTGGTCCGCCTGCCCGCCGGCACCGGGCCGACGGTAGCCGAGCGCTACGCTGCGCTCGGCCCGAAGTCCCGGGTACACTATCTGAGATACGTCGCCTCCCGGCGCGAGCGGCTCGGCACGATCGCCGCACGGTATCATCTGCCGGTACGCGAGATCCAGGCGGCCAACCCGAAGCTCAAGAGCACCAGAGTCGGCAAGGGCGCTCGGCTGGTGATCCCGACGGTGGCGGTGCCGTCCGTCCTCGCGATGAAGGCCACGGGCACCCTCGGCAGCGCGCGTGGCGTTCGCGCCGGTGGCACCCTGCACCGGGTGCGCCGCGGCGAGACCCTGAGCGGGATCGCCCGAAAGTACCGCGTGACGCTCCGCTCGCTCCGTCGCGTGAACGTGCTGCCGAGCGACCACGCCCTCCGTGCCGGCATGCGCATCCGCATTCCCGGCTGACCCCCACCCGCACCCCGACGAGAGTCCAGTGCCCGCCTACAGCGACGCTCCCGCCAGTCCCGCCCCCGCGTCCGTCTCATCCGCCCCGGTCCCCGAGCGCGTCGCGCTTGCGGTGCTCGGCTCGATGCTGTTCCTGATCGTGGCCCTGACGCTCCTCCTCGTGCAGACCACGTGGGTCGATCCCGCGAGCGCCTCGCAACCGCCGGCGGCCGATGGCGGGAGCCTGGCCTGGCGGTGACGGTGCACCCGGCGCTCCGCGCCATCGGGCTGGCCGGGCTCCTGCTCGCCACGGGGGCGGCCCTTCGCGCGGCAGCGGTGCCGCCGACGCGAGGGTACGCCGCCACGGGCGTGGCTGGGGATACCCTCCGGGTTCGGCTTGCGGCCTCCCGCGCCGTCGCGCGTCGCGACCGCGGGCCACTGGGCGCCCCGGTCGTCGGGTATCTCTCCCCGAGCGGGCTCCCACCGGTGCCGGGCACCCTCGCCGTCAGCGACACCGGCCTCGTCTTCCGGGCGGCGGACGGACGCTGGGCCACCACCCTGCCATTGGTGGGACCAGTGCGGCGGTCTGCTCAGGGTCGCTGGCGCGCATCGGCGGTGTCCCTGGCGTACGTGGACGCGTCGCTCGGCAGGCCATCGTACCTCTTCCGAGTGGAAGGCGGCATCTTCGAGACCGTCACGCCTGGGGGCCTCCTCGAGGTGGCCGCACACCCGGCGTGGCTCGACAGCCTGGTGTCGCGGGAACGGACGGCGGAGCTCCCGCTCGTCAACGCTGGGGACGAGGCGGCCGTGCGGGTGCTGCTGTCCGAGGTGATGAACGGTGCCTATGCGGACTCCCTCTTCTCGCTGTTCGGGCGACCCGGCCGCCCGGCCGGCGTCGTGGGCGAGCGCGGACGGGCCGCCGGCCGGCTGGGGGAGTACGTTGCCGCGCGCGATTCGCTGGCGCTCGATCCCGGTCGCATGACCAGCGTGGGGCAGCTCCGGCACACGCTGGCGCATGAGCTGGCGCACCGGTGGCAGGCCCGTGCCGCCGGGCAGCTCGCTGTGTTGTGGAAGGGCGTCCCGCCGATTCGCGATCCCAAGCGCTACGGCTACGACAACGTGAGCGAGCACCAGGCCGAGGCGGCCGCGTTCGCCGTGCACTTCCTGCTGGCCACCGCCGCCACGCCCGACGCGGGCGGCCAGGCAGCCGTGCTCGACCACTACGAGCTGCTGGTGCCCGGCACGCGGACGATGGCACACTACTTCGCCATGCAGCCGCTGTTCGGCCGGCACCCGCTGCGGGTGTGGCTCACGAGCGGGAAGGTGGGATAGGACCTGGCCAGCGGCGAGCGCGTCATCCTGAACGCAGTGAAGGGGCCATGGGCTGACACATGGCCCCTTCGCTTTGCTCAGGGTGACTCGCCTGGTGGTGGTCGATGCCCTACTAGTCTGAATAGTGCACTTGAAGTAGTATAAGATTACTTATGGAACTTCTCAGCGCGGCCGAAGCTGCCTCCCTGCTCCATCTCCAGGTCAAGCGCGTCCAGGCCCTGGCCCGCGCTGGGAAGCTCCCCGGACGCCGCGTGGGCCGCAAGTGGTTGTTCGACCGGCGCGACCTGGAGCGGCTCCTGGGCCGCGATGCGCCTCCCCAAGCGCTCGCCGGGCTCGATATCAGTGCCCGTAACCAGCTCCGGGGCCGCGTCGTGTCCCTCACGATCGACGGCGTCATGGCGGAGGTGCTCCTGCGCATCGGGGATCAGGAGCTCGTCTCCATCATCACGCGCGGCTCAGCCGAACGGCTCGGGCTCCGGGTCGGAGACGAGGTGTATGCGCTGATCAAGTCCACCGAGGTCATGATCGGAAGGGACGCGGTCCCGGCGTGAGAGCCTGGCTGGCGGCCGCCCTCGTTGCCCTCCCGGCGCCCATCGTACCCGCGCCGACCGCGCCGCCCGCGCGGACCCTCACCGTCTTCGCGGCCGCCTCGCTGACTGACGCCTTCACCGAGCTCGGCCGGAGACTGGAACGGCGTGCACCCGGTGTCTCCGTCCGGTTCAACTTCGCGGGATCGCAGCAGCTCGTGGCGCAGCTCGAGCAGGGCGCGGCGGCCGACGTGCTCGCCTCGGCCGATCAGCAGTGGATGCGCACCGCCGCGGACCGCGGACTCGTCGCCGGTGGCGCCGTCATCTTCGCGCGCAACCGGCTCGTGGTGATCGTGCCCACGTCGAACCCGGGCCGGATCTCGCGGCTCGAGGACCTCGCCCGCCCCGGGCTCAAGCTGGTGCTCGCCGGAGCAGCGGTCCCGGCCGGCAGGTTCAGCCGAGAGGTGCTGGGCCGGCTTGGCGCGGCGCCCGGTTTCCCCCCCGACTTCGCGGGCCGCGTCCTCGCGAACCTGGCGTCGGAGGAGGAGAACGTGAGAGCGGTGGTGGCCAAGGTGCAGCTGGGCGAGGCCGATGCCGGAATGGTTTATCGGTCGGACGTGACGCCGCCGGTGGCCGCACGGGTGCGGGTGCTCGAGATTCCCGGGGAGCGGAACGTGCTGGCCGAATACCCGATCGCCGTCCTGCGCGACGCCGCGGACACGGCCGGCGCCCGCGCGTTCGTCAGCCTGGTGTTGAGCCCGGAGGGTCAACAGGTGCTCGAACAGCATGGATTCCTCGCCGGACCGGTGCCCGTCGCCGCGCCCCGATAGGACCGCCCTCGGCGGCACGCTCGTCCGGCTGGGCGTGGCGGTTGCCGCGGCCCTGCTGCTCCTGCTGCTGGGCCTTCCGCTCGCCGCGCTGGTGCTCCGGATTCCGGCCGAGGCGCTCTGGAGCCGTCTGGGCCAACCGCTGGTTCTCGAGGCACTGCGCCTCAGCCTGGCGACGAGCGCCGCCTCGACGGCGGCGGTCGTGGCGCTCGGGCTGCCCACGGCGTACCTGCTCGCCACGCGCGGATTCCCCGGCAAGCGGATCGTCCTGGTGCTCATTGACCTTCCGCTCGTGCTGCCGCCCACCGTGGCCGGGGTGGCGCTGCTCGCGGCCTTCGGGCGGGCGGGTCTCGCGGGGGGCGTGCTGCACGCGGTTGGCGTCAGCCTCCCGTTCACCACCCTCGGCGTGGTCGTCGCCCAGACCTTCGTGGCGGTGCCCTTCTTCGTCGGCGCCGCTCGCACGGGGCTCGCGGAGGTGGACCGGCGCTACGTCGACATGGCCGCGACGCTCGGCAGCCCGCCCGGCCGCACCTTCCTACGGGTGATGCTGCCGCTCGCCTTCCCGGCCATGCTCTCGGGCGCGGTAATGAGCTGGGCCAGGGCGCTCGGCGAGTTCGGCGCGACCATCACCTTCGCCGGCAACCTGCCCGGCGTCACCCAGACGATGCCGCTCGCCGTCTACCTGGCATTACAGAGCGATCTCGACGCGGCCGTGGCGCTCTCGGTGCTGCTGCTGGCCGTCTCCCTGGTGGTCCTCCTCGTCCTGCGATCCGGTTCCGCCGGTCCGGCCGGCGCCCGCGCCCGTGCTCTCCGCCCGGCTGAGTGACCGCCGCGGCGCGCTCGAGCTCGACGTCGAGCTCGCCGCGCTCGAGGGCGCGACCACGGTGCTCGTGGGGGAGAGCGGCGCGGGCAAGACCTCCATCCTCCGGGCGCTGGCCGGCCTCGACCGCCCGGCCAGCGGCCGCATCACCGTGGACGGCGCCGACTGGCTCGACACCGGGCGCAGCGTCTCGCTCCCGCCGTGGCGGCGGGAGGTGGGCTACGTTCCGCAGGACTACGCCCTCTTCCCGCACCTGACCGTGCAGGAGAACGTCGCGTTCGGTCTGCAGACGCTCCGCCTCCCGGCCGCGGAGCGACGGGCCCGGGTGCAGGACGCCCTGGCGACGGCGGGTATAACGGGATTGGAGCACCGGATGCCGCGCCAGCTCTCGGGCGGCCAGCAGCAGCGGGTCGCGCTCGCGCGCGCCCTGGCGCCGGCGCCCAGGCTGCTGTTGCTCGACGAGCCGCTGGCGGCGCTCGATCTCCAGACGCGCCGGCTGGTGCGCACCGAGCTGCGCGAGCTGCTGGGCCGGCTGCCGTGCATCACGATCTACGTGACGCACAGCCCCGTCGAGGCGCTGGTGTTCGGCGACCAGATCGTCGTGCTGGAACAGGGACGGATCTCGCAAGCGGGGCCGCGCGAGGAGTTGCTGCGCTACCCGCGCTCCCCGTTCGTGGCGGAGCTGATGGGGACCAACCTGTTCATCGGCCGCCGAGCCGCGGCGGGCGACGCACCGGGCAGCCGCGTGCGCACCGCCGAAGGCGACGTCGCCGTCTCGGTGTACCCCGCCCAGGGCGACGTCTTCCTCACCGTGAGCCCGCGAGAGATCACGCTCTTCCGCGAGCGACCGGCGGGCAGCGCGCAAAACGTGTTCGCGGGCCCGATCGTGGAGCTGGTCCCCGAGCCGCCCGCGGGCGAGCGAGTGCGGGTGGTGCTGGGCACGCGACCGATGCTGGTTGCGGAGGTGACGCGCGAGGCGGTGACGGCGCTCAGGCTACGGGAAGGTGCGGAGGTCTTCGCGGCCTTCAAGGC
>Ga0209797_10001439_pt1 | contig 11957 bp, 7 predicted proteins | sample DOMMetBare3Fresh_2_FD_187472 | JGI IMG/M metagenome (GOLD analysis project Ga0209797, IMG submission 187472) | Wetland sediment microbial communities from St. Louis River estuary, USA, under dissolved organic matter induced mercury methylation -... | ecosystem: Environmental > Aquatic >...
GTCGGATAATCGCCACTGGGTAACCTGGGAAGATCCGTTTAACAAACCTTGCTATTTGTTTGCACTGGTTGCCGGGCAACTCGACTGCATTGAAGACAGCTTTATCACGCAATCCGGGCGCACCATCAGTTTGCAGATTTTTGTTGAAAAGCACGATCTGGATAAATGCTCACACGCCATGCAGTCGCTGAAAAATGCCATGCACTGGGATGAGCAAGTGTATGGCCGTGAATACGATCTGGATTTATACATGATTGTTGCGGTCAGTCATTTCAACATGGGCGCAATGGAAAACAAAGGCCTTAACGTATTCAATACCAAATTCGTGCTGGCGCGTCCTGATACGGCAACTGACTCCGATTACGAGCATATAGAAGGCGTTATCGCTCATGAATATTTCCATAACTGGACAGGAAATCGCATTACCTGCCGGGACTGGTTTCAGCTCAGTCTGAAAGAAGGCTTTACGGTGTTTCGCGATCAGGAATTTACCGGTGACCGCACGTCCAAAGCGGTAAAACGCATTGAAGATGTCAACAATCTGCGCACACGCCAGTTTGCCGAAGATGCTGGCCCCATGGCCCATCCGGTAAGGCCGGATGCTTATATGGAGATCAACAACTTTTACACCCTGACCGTCTATGAAAAAGGCGCCGAAGTGGTGCGCATGATCCACACTTTGCTGGGCGCTGAGGGCTTTCGAAAAGGCAGCGATTTATATTTTCAACGCCATGACGGCCAGGCGGTTACCTGCGATGATTTTGTCAATGCCATGGAAGCCGCTAACAACGTTGATTTAAGCCAATTCCGGCGCTGGTATGCCCAAGCGGGAACGCCGGTATTAACGGTTAAACAAACTTACAATTCAGCAGCGCAAACCCTGACTTTAACCATCAATCAGCATTGCCCGCCTACGCCTGGACAAGCCCTTAAAGAACCGCTGCATATTCCGGTAACGGTCGGGTTATTCAATAAAGACGGTTCTGTCGCGACGTGTATGATGCAAGACAGCAAGACTGATGAGGTCATTTTACAACTCACCCAGGCCGAGCAAATTTTTACCTTTGAAAATTTAAAAGAACAACCTGTTGTTTCAATTTTAAGAGGCTTTTCCGCACCCGTTAAGCTGGTCATGGAGCGCAGCCTCGAAGAACTGGCGTTTTTATTAAGTTATGACAGCAACACGTTCAATCGCTGGGAAGCGGGCCAGCAACTGGCCGGACAGATTATTGCAGGGCTCATCGCGGACGTGCAGAACGGCCGGGAATTGCTGATTAATCCGATGATTATCACAGCCTTTAAACAAGTTATGGCACAGTCATGGGATGACTTGTCGTATTTTTCTCTATTATTGAGCCTGCCCTCGGAAACCTATCTGGCAGAGCAAATGCAGGTTGTTGATGTAGAGGCTATTCATAAAGCCCGCGAATTTGTCGTACTGAGTTTAGCCAAACAACTCCAAACGCAGTTTAAAACCCTATACGTGGATAATCATAAGGATGAATCAGGACTATTTGATTCAGGAGCTATTGGTCGCAGACGCATCAAAAACACATGTTTAGCCTATTTAGGCAGACTTGATGCACCGGATATACAACAGTGTGCACAGCAGCAATTTGACTCGGCTAAAAACATGACCGATCAAATGGCCGCATTAGCCGTCGTTGTCAATGGCACTCATCCAGCCAAACAAGGCTGTTTGGCCAGTTTTTACGACCAATGGCAAGCGGAAGCGTTGGTAATTGATAAATGGTTTGCACTGCAAGCCTCCAGCCATAACCCCGACACCTTTGAAAACGTTCAGGCATTAATGCAGCACCCCGCATTTGATTTAAAAAACCCAAATCGCGTCAGAGCCTTGATTGGCGCATTCAGTCAGGCGAATCCATTACATTTTCATGCCGCCAATGGCCAAGGCTATCAGTTTCTCGCAGACCAGATTATTGCGCTCAACACCTTAAACCCGCAGGTTGCATCACGCATGTTAAGCGCATTAACGTCGTGGCGCCGGTATGACGAAGGCAGACAAGCGCTGATGAAAGCGCAATTGGAAAGGATAATGACCACCCAAGCCATTTCTAAAGACGTCTTTGAAGTAGCAAGTAAAAGTCTTGCCTAAACAATTTTGCTGGCGTGAAATCCAAATTTATAGGGTAAGCAACGTTTTACTGCTTGGTTATTGACAAAAAATATCAACACCCTTACACCTCTCCAGAATCGGAGAAGGAGTAAAGGTTTCCAGAAGATTACTTAACTAGGAGCCGACCACCACGACCCAATCCGCCTTTCACATCTTGTGCCTTATAATTTCTAAGTGATTGCACCATATTGTTATAGGCATCAAAAAATGCAGCCGCAGTAGCTATGCCTTCAGGCGTTCTAGTGTAGGCACTGAGGCCACCTCCAACTGCCCCACCCAAAAGCCCCCCCCATCCGCCATAAGCACCAGCACCATAACCGCTCATATTGTTCGCAGTCGCACTACCTTGGGAAATCGCAACCTGAACCGTGGAGCGAATATCGGTAAGTGTAAGCGCGACATCAGTGGTTCTTGATTGCATAGAGCCTGAAACAGCGCCTGCTAATGCACCAAAACTACCTAATCCTGCTGCCCCTAGCCCGGCCCCTAAAAGGGCTCCTCCCAGGCCTGCACTCCCTCCGCCAGTTGCTTCATTAGCAACTATTATTTGGGGATCCAAAAGATAATCTGCCGCAACACGTTGCCCTTTTTCCTGTCTTGAACCTGCTCGGTATTCTCCGGATTCTCTTTGCTCTCCCACGATATCGTTTAGTAAAGCCCTGGTTGCTTGATTACCGATAGAAGTTATGACAAAACAGTTGGATTGCTGCACAGCCAAACGAATCAAGGGATCAACAGTAGTCACACCACCTGAACCACTAAAGCGACCATCACTCACAGCAAGCGTTCCCAATGGGCTGGCGCAATGTTCCAGGGATTTATTAGCATTCACGCTGGATGCTCCGCCAGCTGAACCAGTCAGCAATGATTGGCTCCCTCCTGTTTGCAAACCAGGTTGAGCGCAAGCGCCCAAAGCCATTGCAGTCACTAATACTGATAATTTGTTAATTGGTCTTGCGCTCATATTTAAAATTCTCCAGGTTAAAAGATTACAGACCATTTTGAATAAAATAGCCCTTATTGATTAATATTTAGCTACCATGCACAATAAAGACATAATATATCAAATAACCTTAAGGAGAAGAAACTAATGAAAGTTAGAGTTACTGGCTCAAAAAGAATCATAATAGTTTCCTTATTTTTGTGCATAACAGCCTGTGGACATAAACAACCCAAGAAGGATACCATCACAATCTGCGACTCTAGCGGCTGTGTTGAACGTCCCCATGATTATTCTTCTTTTGATCCGGCAAAGGACTTACCTGATGATGATCCGGGTGGGAAAATAGCGGCTTTAGAAAAGCTGGCTAAAAACGATCCTCGTGCCGCTTATGATCTTGCTCTTCGTCTTTTCAGAGGCGATGGTGTGCGTCAAGATAGTTACCGCTCCATTAAATGGATGCGCGATGCGGCAGAAAGAGGTGATTTTGATGCTCAAAAAGCGCTTGGCAGGCTCTATTTGACTGGTCTTGGCGAAATGGGATCAGACCCCGGAGAAGCCGAAAAATGGCTATCTATTACTGCCAGCCGTGGCGATCAGGAAGCTATCGTATTGCTCAAGGAAGCGCAAGCGGCTCGTCATTCGAGGCAGGAGGAGTATCGTTGGTATAAACGATGGCGGCCAATTTTTTATAACTCCTGGTATTCCGCGTATCCCTATCACTGGTATTGGGGCAATCGCGGATGGTATTCGTATTAGATTTGTTAAATTTAAAGTCGGCAGCTTGGGTTTGTTGAGGCCGCTACCCAAGCTGGATCGAGGGATGAGTTTCAAGCTACAGAAACCGAGCGGAAAATAGGGCCCCAACAAAATCAACGATTCGTAGTAAAATGAAATGCCTACAAAGCCCCCCTTAACATAAAAATAGGCACCTTTGTCAATCCCCTTCCCATAATTTCACCTTCACCCATACAATTTAAGAAACAATGACTTTATTCTTCCCGCATGGGAGCCGTAATGCCGGTAGCAACAGAATGTCCTCTTTCAAGCTAAACCACTGGGTGCTGTTTTTTTCCTTCATGATCAGTGCCTATATGCTGTTTGGTCGCTTGGGAGGTTGGCCGTTAATCTCGCCGGATGAAGGACGCAACGCCGAAGTGGCTAGGGAAATGAGCCTGTCGCACTCATGGCTGGTTCCAACTTATAATGGACTTGTCTATCTCGATAAGCCGGCTTTTTACTTCAAGACTATCGCGCTGTCTTTCTCATTGTTCGGGGAATCGGAAGGCGTGGCTCGACTATCTTCCGCTTTCTTTGGCTTTGCATTGCTTTTGGCCGTGTTTCTGTTTTGCCGACGCGTTTATGATCAGCGCACTGCCATGCTGGCCATGCTTATTGTGGCTACCACCCCTCTTTACATAACTTTTTCCCGGTATGTGATTTTTGATATGACCCTGGCTTTTTTTGTCAGCGCCACAATTTTTGCCTGCTATCTGGCTGAGGAATGCGAAGAAAAGCAGCGGTTGCGTTGGTATCTGCTTGGCGCCTTATCGGCGGGAATCGCCACACTGGTTAAAGGCCCCGTGGGCTTTATTGTCCCTACACTGGTGGTTACAGTCTTTAATGGTGTGGAGGGTCGGTTGGGCTTAATGAAACGGGCTTTCGCCCTGCGTAATTGGGCTGTTTTTTTTGCCATTGTGCTGCCCTGGTTTGTGGGGCTTTCTTTGCTTCGCACCGACTTCCCTTATTACGGCATTATGAGGGAATCCGTTGCCCGCTTTACCACCACCGAATTTCACCGCACTGCTCCCTTTTATTACTATGCCCCCATCATTGCGGGCACTTTTTTTGCCTGGAGCTTACTGCTGCCGGAATCCATTGTTGCAGCCTGGCAGGAAAGAAAACGCTGGTCTCGCGCTGATCGCCTGTTTATCGTCTGGGCCATCGTCGTTGTGTTGTTTTTCTCGGTTTCACAATCGAAATTGCCCGGCTATATTCTTACTGCGGTGGTCGCTCTTGGCATTTTGACCGCGCGTGTTTTTGCCATGGCGCTGAACAACAATAACGGGCGAGCAGCTCGAATTTTATGGCATGGAACAATGCCGTTACTGCTATTGAGTACCCTGGCGGCCTTATTGTTGGGCATCATTGCTTTTAACCCTGAGCTACTTCAAAGCAGGCTCACCTTTAAACATGAGCTCTTTGATCTTTTTATCCCCACGTTTTTACCGATGGCAATATCGTTTGGTATAGTTTCGCTGCTTTCGATGTGCGCCCTCTGGACTCGAAATACGCGCTTGATATTTGCCGCCTTCATCAGTTTTCCGCTGCTGTTAATGACTGTCAATTTTGATCTTTTAGCTATTTACGGGCAAACTCGTTCCTCACGTAATCTGGCAGAAAATATTCCAATAAATTTGCCGCCAACAACCGAGCTGGCCTGCCTGGAATGCCTGCCCCACGGTCTGCCGTTTTATCTCAAGAGACTGGTGACGGTCTTGTCCAGTGACGGTAAAGAACTGTCCAGCAATTATGTATTATTTACGCTGAACTCAAACAAACCCTGGCCCGAGGGTGTAGTACCCTTGGCGCAACGGCAGCAGTGGTTTGCCACGCGGAAGCACCCGATCTACCTGCTTGCAAAGAAAAGCCACTTGGCGCTACTCAAGGAAATTGCGCTGGAGCGTGGCGTAGAAGTCGAAGATCTCGGTTCTAATTACTGGGCCACCTTACTGCCCACTCCAACAGGAAATTGATATGTGCGGCATTTGTGGTTTAGTTGTTCCGGAGGGGATGGCGGAGGGAAATTCGCTACAGCAACAAGTAAACCAAATGGTTGACGCGTTGATGCATCGGGGCCCCGATGATACCGGAATCGACGGCGATCATGCGGCAATCTTTGGCATGACTCGCTTGGCCATTCGGGGGTTAAACGACGGCAAGCAACCGATTATTGACCATGTCAGTGGCGTCATGATGGCCTGCAATGGCGAGATTGATAATCACCTTGAGCTGCGTGAGTGGCTGCTTGAACGTGGCCGGGCGGTTGCCCAGAGTACCGATGTTGCAGTCATTCCCGCTTTGTATCTGGAGCTGGGTGAGGCTTTTGTGGAGCAGCTCAAAGGAGCGTTTGCCATTGCAATATGGGATCCGCGCGAGAAAAAATTATTGCTTGCCCGCGATCGGGCTGGCGAACGTCCTCTTTTCTACTCCATCAACGACGGCATCATTGCTTTTGCCTCGCTGATAGCGGCACTGGTTTTGCCGGGTACGCAGTCCCCTAATATCAGCACAAATGCCGTTTACGGTTTTTTGAGATCCGGTTTTTTTGTGGCGCCTGAAACCCCCTTCAAGGACATTCAAAAAGTGTCACCGGGCGAAATGGTAACAATAAATGCCACTGGCATTCAACGCAGGCGTTATTGGCGATGGAATGCAGTGCAGACTTCCAAACAGATAGGCTCTTTGGATGCGTTCGACGAAATCTTTCGCGAGTCAGTGCGACGTCAAAGCGAGGTTGATGTCGATTTTGGCTTGTTTTTAAGCGGCGGCCTCGATTCTTCTTTAATTTCCGCCGTTACGAAGTCCATTCGCCCGGAAAAGTCACTGAAAGCCTACAGCCTTCGCTTCAGTGAAGCTTCCTATGACGAAGGCCATTATGCCGAGCAAGTGGCAAACACGTTAGGTGTTGAGTTTGTACCAGTCTGGGTACGACCTGAAGATTTTCCGCCTACTATCGCCAAACTGGTTCGACAGGTTGGCGAACCGCTTGCCGATCCTGCCTGGGTGCCTAGCGCACTTCTGGCTAGGCGCGCCGCGCAAGATGTGCGTGTAGCGTTAGTGGGCGAAGGCGCGGATGAACTTTTCGGCGGCTACCCGACTTACTTTGGCGCGGGACTTGCCGGATACTATGCGCGGCTTCCTGACCCAGTCCGGACATTGATTCGAGGTGCGGTAGAAAGCTGGCCTGCGAGCGATAAAAAAGTGACAATCCCTTTTTTGCTGAAACGCTTCATTCAGGGCGACGAGCTGGACTTTCTGGGTCGCCATATACTCTGGACGTCATGTATATCACCCTCAATTCTGAAGCGGCTTGGAGTCACCCCGCCGCCACTGGCAAAACCGGCCAGTTTATCCGATTCGATGCTGGATCAATTACAGCAACACGATTTGGAAACTTCACTGGCGGAAGGCTTATTGACCAAGGCCGACCGTGCCAGTATGAAATCAGCGCTGGAATTACGTGCCCCCTTTCTTGATCAGGAAGTTATGGAATTCGCCGCCTCTCTCCCTGAAAAGGAGCGTATTAATCGATTGCAAACCAAAGTTTTTTTAAAGCGGTATGCCCTGCGTTACCTTCCCGCTGAGATAGTTCATCGCAAAAAGCGTGGGCTTTCTGTACCTTTAAGCAGTTGGTTACGCGAATCCCTGTATGAATGGGCTCAATCAAAATTATCTTCGCCTCTGTTGGAGCGCATCGGCGTTAATCGTTACGTCGCAGCGGATCTATTACAGGAACATACGCAGCGCAAGGCTGATCATGCCCGATCTATCTGGACACTCATAGTCCTAAGCGAGTGGCTGGAGTGGGTATCCGAAGCTGAGGTTAGGCCGCCGAACATCCTGTAGTGCGATAATTTTAGCTTATGGTCAGACTTTTCCGTTGTCTGTGAGCAAGAATCCATTTCAATGACAAGGTCAATAAAAAGAAAGCGCCAGCAGCGATACCAAGATATTGCGCAAGATGAGACATATCGGCTTGTATCGCGCCGGCACCGACTAGGGTTGCCGTTACGCCAAGAGGTAAAAAACCCAATGCCGTTCCGATCCAAAAATCGCAGTGGCTCACTGAACTCAGTCCCAATAGAATATCGTTGTAAAGCCCGCTGATGGGCATTTGCCTCATGAATAATACGGATCGCCATCCACGCGCTTGAGAGGATTTAGACAAAGCAATAATCTTCGGAAATCTTTGCTGAACATACTCACGGCCACTCCAGCGTGCGAAAATAAAAGTCCCATAAGCGCCGAGCACAGTTCCAAAGTGGCTTAAGACGAAACCCCAAGTAAAACCAAACACTACCCCGGCCAATGTGCATAATAGCAAACGAGGCATGCCAATGGTGGTAAGCAAAGCGGCTGCCAAGGTAAATACCGCCGGCGCTGCATAACCTGTCTCCGCCAGCCATAATTTAATTTGATGACTTTGGTTTAGGACATCTTTTAATGGCATGGAGTAGATTAAAAAACTACAGCCGATTACAGCGATAAGCAGTGAACCCAGCGCTATTTTTTGGGGCAACATGTTTCTTGAATAAGTCACTATTCACCTAAATAATAGTTATGAGACGTCAAATCCCGAAGGCCGTTGAATAGCCCCGCAAAAAAACAATCTATGTAGTTGGAAAAAACCATTGTAATAAGCTTTACCCTCTATTTCCTTAGTGGTTTTCCAAGCGACCATTTCCACCGCACAATTTGACGTTTCTGACGTTATCATCCTTTAATCGACCCAGTGTCGTATCTTATACGTTCGCCCTGAACAGTGAATTCTAGTGGAGTAGAGTGCATGGCAATCCGTTGTTGGTTGAAACGTACAACCTGTAAAAGTTTTCGTATCTTAACACATAGCGCCGAATTGTTGCTAATCGGTTAAACCGAAATCGAGAAACCTGGCTTATAACCATTTGAAAACTTAACATGCTGTTGCTCAAGAACAACATATAATGTCTGGAAAAATCTAAAAATCATCCGATGACGGTAAAAAAACCGCATTGTCACCAAATCTTAAAGAAACCTTCATTTCTTTGTCACAGAAGCGCATTAATCTTTGCCACGAAGCTAACAATAAAACACAAACGAAAATTTATGATTTTCATCTTTGCAATCGCTCGCGGTCGATTTTTGCAGAACCACTCTTTTTCGAGGATAAAGAAATGAAATTGCTCTATTCCATCCATAAATACGACGTTTTCATGTTCACGTGGCTCATCAATGCCAGAATGCACAACACCTTGACCAAGACTAGCCGATACTTGTCAAAAACGGGCGATGGTCAGTTGTATTTGTTAGTTATAGCTACTCTATATTGGCTGGAAGGTATTGAAAGCCTCTGTCTACGAGCCGTTCTGCTCGCATTTTTAATCGAAAGATCGGCTTATTTTGTACTAAAGAACAGTCTCAAACGTAATCGACCTGAAGCAGCCTTAATAAACTTCCACAGCATTATTACACCGTCAGATCAATTCAGTTTTCCATCAGGTCATACCTCAGCCGCTTTCATGATGGCGACCTTGCTCGGGTATTATTTTCCCCTGTTAATGATTCCACTTTATTGTTGGGCGACACTGGTCGGCTGCTCTCGTGTTGTGCTGGGCGTACATTTTCCGACCGATATTCTGGTAGGCGCTTTGTTGGGCATGAGTACAGCACTTTTTAGTTTGGAACAGCTATGAGAATTTTTTACGGCGTACAAGGCACCGGCAACGGCCACATCACGCGGGCAAGAGTTATGGCAAAAGAGCTCTATGCAGCGGGAATTGACGTAACCTTCCAATTTACAGGTCGCCCTGCGGATAAATATTTCGATATGGATATTTTTAACGGCTACCAATTGCGTACCGGCTTAACCTTTAATACCGATAAGGGGCAGGTTAATTATCTGAAAACAGCATGCGATTCAAAGCCCATTACCTTCATCAAGGATGTGAAATCATTGGACTTAAGTGGCTATGATCTGGTCATCAGCGATTTTGAACCAGTCACAGCGTGGGCGGCAAAAAATCAAAAAAAGCCTGTTTTAGGCATAGGTCATCAATACGCCTTTAACCATAATATTCCCAGAGCAGGATCAGATCCTATCGCAGATCAAGTCATGAAATATTTTGCCCCTGCCGATAGAGGCGTGGGTTTACACTGGCATCATTTTGGTCAACCTATTTTACCGCCCATCATTGATACGCCGGAAACACCGAAAAAAATCATCAAGAATAAAATCATTGTATATCTTCCTTTCGAGGATCAGCAGGAAGTCATCAAGCTTTTATCGCCTTTTGACAATTATGAGTTTCATATCTATTCACCTGAGGTGATTGCCTCAAAATTTGACCACATCGTATGCAATACGCTTTCACGCGCAGGATTCCAAAAAGATTTGTATGACAGTTCAGGTATTATTAGCAATGCCGGATTTGAGTTGGCCAGTGAAGCCTTACAATTGGGAAAAAAAATCCTTGCTAAACCGCTACATGCACAAATGGAACAAATCTCCAATGCTGCCGCATTAAAGCAACTTGGCTACGGCCATACCATGAATGATATGAATGGCTCGGCTATTGAACACTGGCTGCATGACAACCATGCCATTCACATCACTTATCCGAATATCGCCAAAGTATTGGTTCAATGGATACAGGACGGTATGCCTGAAATGAACCCTGATTTTATCGAAGCTGTTTGGAGTACGGTCGAAGTCCTGCGCGTTAATCATTAGAGGAGACCCAATTTATAGCGCCTTTTTAACAGTATTCACTCAGTGAACAAGCTTCAAATAGCATATCCTAACCCGGACATGCCCGAACCAAGAAGCAACCTATTTTGGGGCAAAAAGAGGTTCCCGGCTATACAGAAAAATTTGGACGATCTGCAGATTTACGGCCCCGAAAATGTTCCTGCTATGTCAGGGTTAAATGAAATAACCTTTGTAGGTTCAATCCCTTACGGCGTAGTATTTTTTACAAAAATTTCAATTTGCATCAAAATCTTGTCAAAAAATGTTAAGACTCAGTGGATAAGAGACTAAGTGCAGTGGTGCTGGTTAGACGCAAAAATCCATTTCTCCATCCGCTTTCCAATGGCCATTCCATGGATCTTTTCTCGCCCTCTATCCATGCCCGGGGTGATCAAGCACCTCCCGCCAAAAGCCATCCGGCTGATACCCTGGCGATATGAAATAGCTGCCAACAGGCAGTTGCTCGAAGCAGACATGCGATGAGCAAAAGTCCGCTGCATATTCGGATTATGTGCAATCACCTGGAAAAGTTCAGGACTTTCAACCGGTTCCTAGAGTTGCAATTTGATGTTATTGTCATCATGGCTAAAAACAGCAAAGTCTGCGGCCTCCCTACTCTAGGTTGCACCGCCAGGCAGCAGGTAACTAATAGGCTTGGAAAGAGCGTATCTGCTTTCATGGTTTATCTCCTACAAAAGTTACTAGCCGTAGTGTATGGTGTGCGATCATCAGATTTTCGTCGGTAGCTACGACCCATGCCGATACTTTTGAGCTTAAGGTTGAAATACGCGTAACATCGGTTTCGTTGGCGGAGTTGTCCAGTTCTAGTCCCAGCCATGCCGCCTGAAGGCAGACTTCCGCACGAATTGCGGCGGAATGCTCACCAATTCCGCCAGTAAATACCAGAGCGTCAAGCCCGCCCAGCGCGGCGGTCAGGGATCCTATTTCACGGCCTACGCGATACACGAACAACACGATTGCCTCCTGTGCGTGCGGGTCGTCGCTTGCAAGCAACGTGCGCATGTCGTTGGAAATACCGGAAACACCCAGCAAACCGGATTGATGGTAAAGCAGTTGCTCCAAAGCGCGTGCGTCCATGCCGTGATGATCCATGAGATAAAGCAAAACGCCGGGATCGATATTACCGCAACGGGTGCCCATGACCAGTCCGTCGAGCGGAGAGAAACCCATGGTAGTCGCGATGCTGCGGCCGTTATATAGTGCGCACAGGCTGGCGCCGCTGCCCAAGTGGGCGACGATAATACGTGCATTCGCGAGTCCAGGTTCAAGTCCGGGCAATATGGAAGCGATGTATTCGTAGGACAGACCGTGGAACCCGTAATGGCGTATACCTTCATTGTCAAAAC
>Ga0209797_10001441_pt1 | contig 11945 bp, 11 predicted proteins | sample DOMMetBare3Fresh_2_FD_187472 | JGI IMG/M metagenome (GOLD analysis project Ga0209797, IMG submission 187472) | Wetland sediment microbial communities from St. Louis River estuary, USA, under dissolved organic matter induced mercury methylation -... | ecosystem: Environmental > Aquatic >...
GGTATAGGCTTTGGTATTGATCGTATTTGTATGTTGTTGCTCAATCAGCCTTCTATCCAGGATGTGTTATTATTCCCCATGATGCGCCCCGAAAAGCGGGATGAAGAATAAGTTTATAAATTCTTTTTTGCACTCATCAAAATCTTCATTGCCTTTTCACGGGGCTTCGTTACCTTTCTAACCATTATTTAATCTTTAAAAAGAATTGTATGAAAAAGTTTTTTTCACTTGGCTTGGCATTTATATTCTTTGCATTATCTGCACTTGCGCAAAACCCTACATTCCCTGATATAGATATACCTTATAAAAAATTTGTTCTTGAAAATGGACTCAGGCTTTTAGTACATGAAGATCATAAAGCGCCAATTGTGGCTGTCAATATCTGGTATCATGTGGGCAGTAAAAATGAAAAGCCAGGCAAGAGTGGCTTTGCTCATTTATTTGAACACCTGATGTTCAATGGAAGTGAAAATTACAATAAGGATTATTTCAAATTAATGGAAAGTATCGGTGCTACGGATTTGAATGGCACTACAAATGAAGACCGGACAAATTATTTTCAAAACCTTCCTGTATCTGCACTTGACCAGGTATTGTGGCTGGAGAGTGACAGGATGGGACATTTGCTTGGGGCAATTGACTCTGCAAGATTGAATGAACAACGCGGTGTAGTTCAGAATGAAAAAAGACAAGGCGATAATCAGCCTTATGCTATTTCATGGGAGTTAACTGAAAAAAGCACTTACCCTGTGGGCCATCCGTACTCATGGACAGTAATTGGCAGCCTGGAAGATTTGAATGCAGCTTCTTTGGATGATGTGAAAGAATGGTTCAAAACTTATTACGGACCAAACAATGCAGTACTGGTAATAGCCGGAGATATTAATGCGGAAACTGCTTTGCAAAAAGTAAAAAAATATTTTGCTGATATACCTCCCAGTCCCCCGATTTCCAAACACCAGGAATGGATTGCTAAAATGACCGGCCAGCACCGGCAGGTAGCACAGGACCATGTACCGCAATCAAGAATTCAAAAAACATGGAATGTAGCACAATGGGGAACAAAAGATGCAACTTTACTTGAACTGCTAAGTAATATTCTCACCAGTGGTAAACCATCCAGGCTTTATAAGAGATTACGTTATGATGACCAACTGGTAAATGATGTTTCATCCTATCTTGACAGCCGGCAAATCAGCAGTCAGTTTTATATACAGGCTGATGCAAAACCGGGTATTGAATTATCAAAAGTAGAAGCAGTAATCAATGAAGAGTTGAAAAAAATTTTTAAAGATGGTGTTACTACGGAAGAATTAAACAGAGTAAAAACACAATACTTCGCCGGCTTTGTAAAAGGTATGGAAAGAATTGGCGGGTTTGGGGGCAAATCAGATATACTTGCGCAAAATGAAGTGTATGGAGGCTCCGGCGATTATTACAAAACAATCCATAAATGGATCAGAGAAGCAACACCCGCTGATATTAAGCGGGTAGCAACTGAGTGGTTGAGTGATGGTGAATATGCCTTGGAAATTCATCCTTATCCTGAGATGAATGCAAATCTTTCTGATAAAGCTGACAGAACAGTTCTTCCGCCATTAGCTATTGCTCCCCCGGTTAAATTTCCTGATGTACAAGAGTTTTCTTTATCCAACGGACTTAAAGTATTGTTTGCTCAAAGAAGCAGTGTGCCGGTAATTAATATGAACCTGGTAATGGATGGGGGATTTGCTGCAGATCAATCAGCCAGGCCGGGTACTGCAAGGTTAGCGATGGTGATGATGCGGGAAGGAACGAAGACAAGAAATTCAATTCAGATCAGCGATGAGTTATTAAATCTTGGTGCCTCGTTAGGAATTTTTTCATCACTTGATAACAGCAATATTGCTATGAGTGCCCTGAAATCAAACTTTGATAAAAGCCTTGATTTATTTGCTGATGTTTTATTAAATCCTGTTTTTCCTGAAAAAGATCTGGACCGATTAAAGAAAGAACAATTGCTTACCATAAAACAGGAACAATCACAGCCTTTTGGCATGGCGCTGCGCATATTGCCAAAATTAATTTATGGTGAAGGTCATGCATACAGCAATCCTTTTTCAGGTTCAGGTACTGAAGAAAGTGTTGCATCAATTACACGGAATGATGTGGTGAAGTTTCATCAAACCTGGTTGGCTCCAAATAGTTCAACCCTGATTGTTGTTGGCGATATTACTGCAGCCGAATTAAAAACCAAACTCGAAGGAAAACTTAGTGCCTGGAAACAAAAGCAGGTGCCTGTAAAAAATATTGCAAAGGCTGCTGCACCTGATACAAAGAAAATTTTTGTAATTGATAAGCCCGATGCGGCACAAAGTATAATCATGGCAGGACAACTGGCCCCAACAGGACAAAGCAATGATTGGGTTAATATGGACATGATGAACAGAATATTGGGCGGTGAATTCACATCACGCATTAATATGAACCTGCGGGAAGATAAGCACTGGGCTTATGGCGCTGGATCAATTTTACTTGATACTAAAGGGCAAAGTATGTTTGTAGGATATGCTCCTGTACAAACAGATAAATCCGCAGAGTCAGCGGTAGAGTTAAAAAAAGAACTGGAGAGTTATATTACAAATCGTCCTGCCACACAGGAAGAATTTTCTAAAGTACAATCGAATGCAGTAATGCAATTGCCCGGTGGATGGGAAACTAATGGCGCTGTAGTAGCCGCCCTGGAAGAACAGGTAAAATACAACCGGGGTAAAGATTACTGGCCTAACTATGCGAATAAAATAAGAACACTTTCATTAAAAGATATTCAATCAGCCGCCACAAAAGTTATTCAACCGGGGCAAATGACCTGGCTGATTGTCGGCGATCGTAAAAAGATAGAAAAGAGCATCCGTAATCTGAATCTTGGTGAATTACATTTTATTAATTCAGAAGGAAAGGAAATTAAAACATTCTGATATAAAATTTGAACAGAATAAAAAATAACCCCGCTTAGGCAGGGTTATTTTTTGAGATATACATTTTGGAATCAAAAAATTATTAACTTTCAAAACGATTGCCCGTTTAAATATCCTGATTATAACGCAAGGATTATTTATTAGCCGTAGACTGTGAAAATAATTTTCATTTTTTTTCACCATCAAAAAAAAATTATTTATGAAAAAATGGATTGCATTTTCAGTCATCATTGCTTTTTCAGCAGTTATTTTTTATGCTTGTAACAATTCAAAAACCGAACCGGTTACTGCTACCCCTGCTAAAGAAAGTTTCGGTGGTTTTGAAAGCCAGGTAAAATGGGGAGAGAACCTGGTGAAAAATGGCGGATGTCATGATTGCCATACACCCAAAAAAATGGGACCCAATGGGCCTGAAAATGACATGAGCCTGATGCTTTCAGGACATCCTGCACAAATGCCTTCTGTTGATTTTGATCCGAAAGAGGCTGCGAAAAAAGGTTTAATAGTTACCCAAACATTCACAGCCTGGGCAGGACCATGGGGTATAACTTATGCAGTAAACCTTACCTCAGACTCAACAGGGATAGGAGGCTGGAAGGAAGAACAATTTTTAAAAGCCTTGCATGAAAAAAAATGGATGGGTCTTGATAATACGAGGCCACTTATGCCACCTATGTCAATGATGCCTGCGACCGAAATGACCGATAATGAATTAAAAGCAATTTTTGCTTTTCTTAAAACAACACCCCCTATTAAAAATACGGCACCGCAGGCCATGTTATTACCGCCGCCGCCACCGCCAACTAAATAATAATAATTTAAAACAATCAAGGCCGTATTTGTAAAAAACAAATACGGCCTTTTTATAATCCTTGCAATATTTTTTATAAAAACAAATCAGTGTACAACTGCGCTCCTGGAACTACTGAATAGTTACTTAAATCAGTAATCCCTTCTTTTGCAAATACATCTTCATCTATAAAGCAATTGCCGGTGCAATCTGCAGATGATTTGCTTAAAATAAAATATGCTGCATCAGCTAATACTTCAGGAGTACGACTCATATTAGCCAGCATGGCACCACCTAAAATATTTCTTACGGCTGCTGTATCAATTGTTGTTCTTGGCCAAAGTGCATTGGAAGCGATTCTGAATTGTTTCAATTCAGAAGCCCAGCCGATTGCCATCATACTCATATTATATTTTGACATGGTATACGCCACATGACCCGCCAGCCATTTTGGATTTAAATTAATGGGTGGAGATAATGTAAGTATATGCGGGTTGGCAGATTTTTTTAAATGAGGAATACAGGCTTTTGTCATAAAAAATGTTCCCCGTACATTAATGTCATGCATCAGATCAAATCGCTTGGGTTCTGTTTGCTCCGTAGGTGTAAGTGAAATAGCAGATGCATTGTTTATTAAAATATCAATGCCACCAAAATGATCAACGGCTTTGTCTACTGCATGCTTTATCTGATCTTCAAAACGGATATCACATTGTACCGGCAAAGCTTTACCACCTGCTTTATCAATTTCTTCAGCAGATGAAAAAATTGTGCCGCCCAGCTTGGGGTTTTCTTCAATCGATTTTGCAGCTACAACAATATTGGCTCCTTCTTTTGCAAATCTTAACGCAATAGCTTTACCAATTCCCCTGCTGGCTCCGGTAATAAAAATTGTTTTGTTTTTAAATGACATGTATGATTTTTTAAACGGTGAAGATAGTTATTGCCCAAGGAAATAGAAGATATTTTACTCGTAAATATACGAGGTGGCCAGTAAATTCATCAGTAAAATAAAAGAGAAGTTTTGCTCTGGTGTGAATTGAAAATCGATACTATGTTTGTACCAGAAGTTGATTGATAAGATTACTGCTTCCAACATCCAAATGTCCAAACCGTCCAGAAAATTAATCCAACATCCAAAAAACCAAAGTAAAATCCGTATCAGTCAACTTTCTTTTTTTTTATCCAATGAAAAATCAAAGCCCGTTTAAAATCCACGGCCTTTTGAAAAACCAAAATTGAAGATCCAGTATCCGTGAATGCTTTAAGGTTAATGAGCTAAAAAAATTATCCTCCCTGATTTGCCAGGGAGGATTTTTATTTTAATACTCGGGTTGTACTGGTTTTGTTTCCATAATATCATCTATCTCTTTCATCATACTCTCATTCAGTTTTGGATACAGTTCAATTGATTCCAGGTTCTGCAGAAGTTGTTCTTTACTGGTAGCTCCAAGAATTGCTGTGCTTACATGCGGGTTTTTTATACACCACGCAATGGAAAGTGTTGCGAGGTTTGTACCAAGTTTATCTGCAACAGATTTTAATTTTCTTACTTTTTCTATTTTCGATTCTACCATTACTTTTTCTTTCAACCAATCGAAACCCGGAATACTGATGCGTGAATTGTCAGGTATGCCATCATTGTATTTTCCGGTAAGTAATCCACTGGCCAATGGGCTCCAGATGGTGGTACCCATTCCTATATCCCGGAAAATTTTCAGAAAATCTGATTCCATTTTCTGACGTTGAAATAAGTTGTATTCAGTTTGTTCAACCGAAGGACCTATAAGATGGTTTTTTTCTGCTACCATATGAGCTTCCATTATTTCCTGGGCACTCCATTCACTTACACCCCAGTAGAGAATTTTTCCCTGTTGTAAAAGAAAATTCATGGTCCACACTACTTCCTCAATGGGTACATTTTTATCAGGCCTGTGGCAGAAATATATATCGAGGTAGTCAAGTTTCATCCTCTGTAATGCTTCATAGCAGGCTTCTGTAATATGTTTCCGGCTAAGCCCTTTTTGTGTTGGTTTTGTTTCTTTACCATGCCATCCCCAGAAAACTTTACTGCTTACAGTGTAGGAGGTTCTGTCCCAGTTTTTATTTTTTAGTACACGACCCATCATGAGTTCACTTTCTCCATTAGAATAAACTTCAGCATTATCATAGAAATTTATTCCATTATCATAAGCTATCCCCATCAGTTCATCTGCTCTCTTATCATCAAGTTGTTTGTGAAAGGTGACCCAACTTCCATAAGAAAGCAAACTTAGCTGCAGACCGGTTTTACCCATTCGGCGGTATTCCATAATTATTTAGTTTTTGTAGTGAAATGAAAATGTTCAATGCTCAATTTACAATATTCAATTTCTTTTTCCCTGAAAATTGATCGTTGAGCATTGTGCGATGGACTCCTTTGGAAAATATTTTTAATGAACCGTTCTACTGTGGCAGCGTGCCTTCTTTTACCTGGAAAGGCCCGGTTGGGTAATGGCAGGTAAGAACCTTTAAATCCTGTGGGCCCTCTATCCCATCACGGCAATAAATATGTTTGTCTTTGCCATCAATCCTGGAGGGTTTATCAGTATAAAATTTTTTTTGATTTTGATCCCACCAAAGTTCAGGACACCGCAAAGTATCGCCGTCCATGTTTACTACCATTACACTATCCCGCAGGAAAACCTTATTCAGGTTTTCATAATATTTTCCATACTTGGCGGTAAGCCAGCTTTCTACTCTTACGCTATCATCATAAAAATCTACATGTAGTGTGTTAGGAAATTCAGTATACACTGTATCCGTTTGATAACGATACATCAGTGGTGATAAAAGTTTAGCCCGCATTTCACCGCCCTGACTCAGGTAGCTTTCAATATCCTTAGCTTTCTCTACCATCACTTTTTTTTCTGTCCAGTCTTTTACTACCTGTGGATCGTTTTCGCAGGCAGAAAGAAAAAAGCAGCCCGATACAAAGGCTGCTGATAGTTTAGTAACAATATTTTTTACAAATGCGTTATTCATATTTTTTCTTCACAAACCAAAGATCGCTTAAAGTAAATCCAACTGAAAGCCTGAACATATTTTCCCGCAAAATATTATCCTTATTGCCTCTTTTAATAAATTCTGCCGATATATTGATAATAGAATACTGGCTGCGAAATCTTCTTGATGCATCTTTCAGGTTGGCAACTGGTAAACTGACCCCGGTAGTTATACCTATTTCCGGTAGTTTTTTATTCAGATAAATATAATCATTGCCAAAGAAAACGCCGGCACGATAGCTCACCAGGTTTTTATATTTCCCGCCTTTTAACGATGGTTTTATCTGGCCGCCAATTTTTAATTGCCAGTTATTTTTTACCGAGTCTAATTGCCCGTTAAAACGATAATCATCCCATTTGTTTTGAATAAAATCTATACCAAACAACCATCCTATTTTGTTTTCATTCGGGTACTGCTCCATTAAAAAACCACCACCAAAACCGGATGGGTAATCTACTTTACCTTTTTTATTCAATTGCTCAGATACGCTATCTATTCTGAATAGGGTACCATCTGAGGTTTTAGAATATGTTTCCCTGATTATATCATTTCTTGTAGTAAGCTGTTGTTTAATATTGCCAAACATTCCCAATCTTAAATACCTTGTACTGTCTTTTTTCAGGTATACTTTGTATTGCATTCCCATATTAAAAAACAAATCACCAAACGTAGATTTTGTTTGATAGTTTGCTCCTCTATAAAATCCACTCAATGAATCATTAAATATATCCCGTCTGGTACTGTAATCTTTTTTTCCAAATAAAAATCCGGCGTTTACACCAGCGCTAAAGTTTTTAATTGCTATGCCTGTTCCTGTATTTACTAAATAAGCGCCACCATTACCTTCAAATGCTGTCAAGGCAGTATCTATGCGGTTATTTGTTATTGGATCTTTTAAAAGTTCGGCTTTTACCACATTATAGACAATCTTAGAAACAGGTCTCAGACCAAATACCATTCCCCAATTTTTTTTCAGTGGAATCCCTAATTGTAAATATGAAAAATATGCATTAGGTGAAGTAAATTTTTCTATGTTATTAGGTTCTTTCAATGTCCGGTTGTCAAAATTTAAACCGATGTCAAGCAAAATTCTTCCATATGCAGATTTTTTTGATTTTGCCTGTTGCAAAGAATAAAAACTTGAATAGGAAGCAGGGTTAGTAAAGTTTACAGACAAAGGATCTGCATAGGCTGCACTGAGGCCAGCCATACCCCGGTTTAAAATATGAGATGTAGGATGCAGGTCTCCGATGCCATACCTGGAATACGGGGAATTATCTTGTCCTTTTGCTGAATTAATAATGAGAATGAATAGAACACAAATCGCCAAACGAATTACGCCTAACATGCTGGTTCTCTTATGTGTTGTTGACTTCACTAATTGCATACAGTCCTTTAAAGATTAGTTCGGGGTCTGCAAATATCTGGTTTTTAAGATGGGGAGCCAAATACACTAAATCGCCCCCGGTTAAATGGGCGTTAAAGTTCCCGAAACGGTTTTTGTAAGCATCAATGAATCCATCAATTTCAATTGCCAAACCCATAACAACACCGCTTAAAATATTAGTGACAGTATCATAACCAATGAGCGGCAAATTTCCATCTGGCTTTACAACAGGCAGTTTTGCGGTGTATTGGTTCAGTGCCTTCATCCTCATTTCCATTCCTGGTGAAATACCACCGCCAAGAAACTCATGATTATTATTGATAAAATTATAAGTAACACAACTGCCCATACCGATAACAAGATTGTTCTGTTTTGGAAAAAAATAAACAGCTGCAGCTGCAAGGGCTAACCTGTCTGCTCCTATGGTTTCTGGTTTGCCAACCGGTGTAGTGAACGGAAGTTTTGAAAGATAATTAAGCTTATGAAATTTTGTTTTTGCAGCCAGCAGGTTTTCAATTTCAGGATTGTGATTGATGACTGATGACAAAATTGTTTTTTGGGGATTGAATTTATTGATGAGTTCATTGAATACTTCTGCACTATCATTTTCTAACATGATTACTTCAGTAAGTTTAGCATCCTGAAAGCATGCCACTTTTAATCTTGTATTGCCCAAATCGAAACAAAGTGTGTTCATTACTTTTGTAAGTTTTATATTTCAAACTGAAACCCGCCCAGGTTTTTAAAATGCCCGTTTTGTTTTATTTTTTGTTTCAGTCCTTCCATCTCAGCCACCATGGGTATCACTTTGGCTAAATGTCTTTTTAAATATTCCTGGCGTTGAATTTCATCCATCAGGCAAAGTAATTCATATTCTTCCTGTAAACTAAGTCCGATATGATGGGCTACTTCATAACAACTCAGTTCTTCATCTGATTTTTTAAAATCTTTTTCTACAATTAATAATTTATGCAGCTCACGAATGGCCATCATTATTTTACGCATCAGTTCCGCATTTCCCCGTTCATTCTTATGAGGATAATTTACAATAGCTCCGCTATATAATTTATCCGGTACTTCCTTTATCACTTCCAGCACACGAAAAACTTTTTCACCTTTTGTTTTAATATCCATCTCCCCATTGTCATATTCTTTTGAAAGTTCTGCAATACTTACCATGGTGCCGTATTCCTGCAGCTTGTTATCAATCACGGCAGGGATCCCGAAAGATTTTTTATTAATGTAACATTCTTTTACCAGTTGCTTGTACCGGGGTTCAAAAATATGCAGGTTCAGGTTTTCACCGGGATAAACCACAATGCCAAGCGGAAATATGGGAATAAAGTTGGTCATGTATAGTTCTTGATAAACATGAAAAGATAATAGATTTCTAATGCCGTATTGAAATAAATTATTAACTATTATCGTTCAGCTTATTTAGTTTTTCATATTTTAAAAAAGTGTATAATGCATTTATCCTGGCGCAGGCATATCCTTCTTTACCATCCAGGAAACCCAGTTTGAAAAAATAATTTTTTGTAAAAGTAAAAAAAGCAGCTGCATACATTTTAAATATGCCTGCTTTCTTTCCCTGCATAAAATATTTTTCTGCATTCAATTGTGCATAGCGCCGCATCTTATTTTCATAGTCTGTTTCATTGGCAGCTGTTTTATGCAGCACATATCCGCCGACAGATTTCACCACGGTATCGTTTGGCAAAATTAAAGTCTCATGCACTTCAGCATCATTCCATCTTATATTTTTCCGGTTGAATAACCGGATATGCCTGTCGTTTCCCCATTCGCCAAAACGAAGCCATTTATTTCCCAGGAAATTTTTAAATTTTAATTCAAAAACAATATTGTCTTTCTGTAAATCATTATTCAATAATTTTTCTTTCAATTCTTCATCTATTGCTTCATCTGCATCCAGGCTTAGTATCCAGTCATATTTTGCCAGGGCATTGGCTTTATTTTTTGTTTTACCAAACCCATCCCAACTCCCTTCAAATAATCTTGCCCCGAACTGATTAATTTTTTGCTGTGTACCATCTGTACTGCCACTGTCATATACCACAATGTCATCCGTAAGCCCATCGAAGCTTTGCAAAGTCCGGCTGATCACATCCACTCCATTTTTACAAACAATGACAACAGAAAGTTTTTGCATCCCACGAAAATAAAACTATCGGGCAGATTCTTCTTGCTTTATGATAAAGAGTATTTTTGGATGAACAGATTGAACAGATGGTAACAGAATTTTTAACAAAGCTGGAACAGGGCGATACAAAAACACTGGCAAGAAGCATTTCTCTTGTGGAAAACGAAACGGCTGGTTATGAAGAACTGTTGCAATCGTTACCTCAAAACTTAATCACCCCTGTTATCGGTATTACCGGGCCGCCCGGTGCCGGTAAAAGCACATTAGTTGATTCGCTGCTAGGATTATTGGTAAAATCAGGTAAAAAAATTGGCGTGCTTTGTATTGATCCCTCTTCACCATTTAATCTAGGCGCTTTACTGGGAGACCGTATCCGCATGAGCAATTGGTATGATCATCCAAATGTATTCATCCGTTCTTTAGCATCTCGTGGTTCCCTGGGAGGTTTGCATCCAAAAATAATTGAGATAACAGAGTTGATGAAGACAGCAGGCTTTGATTATATAATAGTGGAAACTGTTGGTGTGGGACAAAGTGAAATAGAAATTGCGGGTTTGGCAGATATTACCATTGTAGTAGTAATGCCCGAAGCCGGTGATGAAATACAAACGATGAAGGCCGGCCTGATGGAAATTGCAGACATTTTTGTAGTAAACAAAGCTGACAGACCCGATGCTGATTTGTTTGTAAAAAATCTGCGGCTCATGCTGGCTCCTGCTTTTCATAACCGCTATGATGAAGTGCCAGTATTAAAAACCATTGCTTCGCAAAATACAGGAATGGATGAATTGCTTTTACAAATTCAGCATTTACTGAAGCATCATCATTCCAAAGAAAAAAAATACTGGCTGCTAGCAGAAAGAGCTTTTCAGCTTATTCAAAAAAAGAAAATGAGCGGCATCAGCAAAGAAGATTTAAAAGAAAAAATAAAAAAACTGTCAGAGAATAATATTTTTCAGTTGTATTCATTTATAAAAAATTATGAGTAGTATGGAAATAATGCCCAATGAAAATTTGCCAAGACAGGCTGATTGCAAACCAGCCTCTGTAATAGTCCAGCCTGGAAAAGTTTATTCATGGTGTACCTGCGGGTTGAGTGCAACACAACCCTTTTGTGATAATGCCCATAGAAATATAGATGAAACTCCTTACCGGAGTATTAAAGTGGTTTTTGATAAAGAAGAAGAAGTTTGGTTTTGCCAATGCAAAAAAACAAAAACCCCTCCCTTTTGTGATGATACTCATAAAACCCTGAAACCCTAAATCCCGTCCGACCGGGTCATCCGGGCAGACCTAAAGGGACTTTGAAGACTCTGATATAAAATTATTTCTCCACTCCCCTTTAAGGAACGGGGGCAAAATCTTCACAACCTATGGGCGCACCGGGCGGAATTTCTTTGTGAATAGTTGGCTTTGCTTTTTCAGGTTCTTTCATTCTTTCCAGTGCTAAAAGCAAATGTCCTTTATATGTTTCGTCAGTAGCTGTTTTGTTTTTTAATTCAATAAATGATTTCAGATCCCTTACTGATTTTTGTAAACCTGATTTTACCACAAAAGAATTATTATCATTTACACTGGATGCAAGCAGGTAAGTAAGTAATACCT
>Ga0209797_10001442_pt1 | contig 11945 bp, 11 predicted proteins | sample DOMMetBare3Fresh_2_FD_187472 | JGI IMG/M metagenome (GOLD analysis project Ga0209797, IMG submission 187472) | Wetland sediment microbial communities from St. Louis River estuary, USA, under dissolved organic matter induced mercury methylation -... | ecosystem: Environmental > Aquatic >...
GCATCACCCGCTCGCCGTCGCTGACGATCCGCGCGTCCGTGCGCGCCGCGCCGTAGCCGCGCGAGAGGACCGCGACGCGCCGGCCCCGCGCGAGCAGCAGCCGCCCGACGGCGATGGTGGCGGGGGTCTTCCCGGCGCCGCCGACGGTGAGGTTCCCGATCGACACCACCGGAGCGCCGGCGCGCGCCGCCCGCAGGACGCCGCCGTCGTAGAGCGCGCCGCGGAGGGCGGCGCCGGCCCGGAAGAGGGCCGAGGCGGCGACGAGCGGCGGCAGGAGGAGCGCCCCGGCGGCGCCGGGCCGGGCCCCCCACCAGATCGACTCGACGAGGCTCATCTCCGCAGCAACTCGCGCGCCGCCGCCAGCACCGCCTCGGGGGCGAGGTCGCCGAGGCAGCGATGGTGCCCCTCGGGGCAGTAGTCTCCGCCGTGGTTCGAGCAGGGGGCGCAGTAGAGCCCGAGGGAGAGGGCGCGGCCGGGCGGCGGCGGGCCCCAGCGCGCGGTCGAGGTCGGGCCGAAGAGCGCGAGCACCGGAGTCCCGACCGCCGTCGCCAGGTGCACCGGACCCGAGTCGCACGCCACGAGGAGCTGCACGCGCGCGATGGCGGCGGCGAGCGCGTCGAGCGGCAGGAACGACAGGTCCGCCGCGACGCGCGCCCGCGTCGCGGCCCGGAACGCCGCGAAGGCGTCGCGGTCGGAGGGGCCGCCGCAGAGGACGATGGTCACGCCCTCGGCCGCCAGGGCGTCCGCCACCGCGGCGAACCGCTCCGCCGGCCAGCGCTTCGTGGCCCAGCGGGCGCCGGGGGCGATCGCCACCGCGGGCGGCTCCACGCCCTGGAGCGCGTCCGCCGCGAGCGCCCGCGCCTGGGGCGAGAGGCTCACCTTGGTGGGCCCGGGCGCCGCGATCCCGAGCGGCGCGAGCGCCTCGGCGTAGAGCCTCGACTGGTGCGCGCGGACGAGCGGCGGATCGGAGCCGAACAGCGAGAGCACCGCCCGCACGGCGCTGCGCCGCCGGAAGGCGGTCCGCAGCGGCGCGGCGGAGCGGGCCACCAGCGCGCTGCGGACCTTGTTCTGCAGGTCGATGGCGACGTCGAAGCGCCCGCGCAGGCGGGCGGCGAGCCCGAGCGCCCCGTTCGGCCCCTCGCGGGTCAGCCGGTGGACCTGCGCGACCTCCGGCAGGCCCTCGAGGAGCGGCGCGTAGAGCGGATCGGTGACCCACTCGATGCGGGCGCCCGGGAACCGCGCGCGGAGGGGCTCGAGGATGCTGGTCGCGAGCACGACGTCGCCGAGCGCGCTGTAGCGCACCACCAGGATGTTCGCCGGATCGCTCACGCCGCCGCCTTCCCGCGCGGGAGGATCGCGAGCATGTGGTCCACGTTGCGCGCGCTCGCCCCCCGGATCGCGGTCACCGAGCTGCGCGCTAGCGCGCCGAGCTCCTCGATCTGGTCCGGGCGGGAGAGGAGCTCGTCGGCCACCTTGAGGAGCTGCTCGGGCGTGCCGACCTGGAGCCCGCCGCGCCCCTGCAGCACCTGGACCGAGTCCTTGAAGTTCTCCATGTGCGGCCCGAAGAGCACCGGCTTCCCCTGCGCCGCGGGCTCGAGCACGTTCTGCCCGCCGCGCGTCACGAAGCTCCCGCCCACGAAGACCAGGGTGGCGAGGCGGTACGCGACGGAGAGCTCGCCGATCGTGTCGAGGATCGTGACGGCGGCGTGGCCCGCGGCGGCGCCGGCGCTCCGCAGCCGCACCGGCAACCCCTGCGCAGCGGCGAGCGCCGCGATCCGGCCCGCGCGCTCGACGTAGCGGGGGGCGACGACGAGCTGCAGGCCGGGGTGGCGCGCCCGCAGCTTCGCGAACACGGCGAGGATCGTCTCCTCCTCCCCATCGTGCGTCGAGCCGGCCATCAGGACCGGCGCCCCGGGATCGAGCCCCATCTCGGCGCGGAGCGCCCCCTCTCGCCCCTCCACGCCGCCGAGGACGAGGGCGTCGAACTTGGTGTTGCCGGTGACCCAGACCCGGTCGGGCGCCGCGCCGAGGGCGAGGACGCGCTCGGCCTCCTCGTCGGAGCGCATGAGGAAGCAGTCGATGCGCCGGAGGGGGTTCGAGATCGCGCGGAAGAAGGCGCGGTAGCGGGCCATCTTGGCGGGGTTGAAGCGGCCGTTGGTGAGGGCGATCCGCACCCCCGCCTTGCGCGCGGCCCGGATGAGGTTGGGCCAGATCTCCGTGTACTCGAGGACGAGGAGGTCCGGGCGGAGCGCGGCGACCGCCCGGCGCGTCGCGCCGAAGAGGTCGTAGGGCGCGTACAGGATGACGTCCGCCTCGCCGAGCTTCTTGCGCGCCATCTCCAGGCCGCTGTTCGTGATGGTGGTCACGATGATGCAGGACCGGGGGAGGCGCGCCTTCAGCTCCTTCATCATCGGCTGGAGCGACAGGAGGTCGCCCGCGCTCGCGCCGTGCAGCCAGATCCGCGGGCTCCCGCTCCCGCGCTCGAAGGAGGGCCGGTAGACCCCGAGCCGGAACGGGATCCCGTGGCGGAGCTTCGGGTGCGTGAGCAGCACCGGAAGGACCACCAGGAAGAGCGCGTAGCTCGCGATGGCGTAGAGGAGGTGCACGGGGCTCCGGTTCGTCCGCGGCGGTCGTCTGGGACGCGGCTCCTACTCGATCGTCAGCGGGTTGGTGAAGATCCAGGGCGCGCCGTCCCAGGCGGCCTCGACCCGGTAGTCGCCCGGCCCGCAGCCGCGCTCGCCGCAGGAGAGCCTCACGGTGGCGGCCCCGGCGCGGACGGCGGCCGCGACCTGCGCGACCGGGAGGCCGTCGCGCAGGAGCGTGAACCGGGCGCGGGAGAGGTCGGGGGCCTCGAGCGCCAGCTCGAGCGCGGCCGGGTCGCCGGCGGCGCGCGCGAGCCGGACGCCCGAGGCCGGCGCGAGGCCGTCGAGGACGCAGACGGCGCGCCCGTCGGTCAGCGCCTGGACGACGCCCCGGACGTCCGCGCGCGCGTCGCCGGAGAGGCCGAGCGGCAGGTGCGTCGAGAACGCCTCGAACGCCGCGCGGTAGCTCGGGTACCCGTGGGCGTCGGCCGAGCAGAGGAGGACCTTCGCCGGCCGGCGCCGCTCCGCGGGGCGCGCCGCCGCCAGCTCCGCGTCGAAGCGGGCACGCTCGTTGGCGAGGTCGTCGCCGAGCGCGAGCACGGCCCGCCCGCCGTCCCAGGGCAGCAGCGCGGCGGCGCGGAGGACCTTCCCCCACGACCGGCGCTGCACGACCTCGTACCAGGAGGTGTCGTTCGAGACGAGCTCGAAGCCGCGCCACGGCCCCGTTCCCCACCCCGAGAACGGGCGCCGCGGGTGGAACGGGTGGGCGAGGATCGCCTCGCCGCCGAGCGCGGCGATGGCGCCGAGGGGGTCGTTCTCCCGCTCCTCGGGGCCGAGCGCGCGCGGCACGCCGAGCGCGACCACGTGCCCGTAGCGGGTGGACGCCTCCGTCGCCTCCACGACGAGGACCCCGTCGCGGTATCCCTGCTCCTCCGGGGTCAGCACGTTGTGGTCCGCGACCACCACGAACTGGAGCCCGGCCTCGCGGGCCGCCCGCACCACCTCGTCGAGCGTCCCCCGTCCGTCGCTCCGGGTGGTGTGGACGTGCCACGCCCCCCGGACCTCGCCGGGCGGCGCGGCGGGCCGCGGGGCCCGCGCGGCGCGAGCCGCGAGGCCGAAGACGAGGTAGCCGGCCGTGGCGACGAGCACGGCGCCGATGAGGATCCTGCGCTTCACGGGCGGGTCATCCTATTCCAGAACGCCCGCGCCGTGCAGGCTGCCGCGCCCCACGCGGGCCGGGGCCCAACGCCGCCGTTGACCCGGCCCGTGGAGGAGGCGCCCAATCGACGGGGGGCCGGGCAGGACCGGCTCGCACGGAGGTGGCCACATGAGCAGGGGAACGGCGGCGGGCCGGGTCGTCCGGTCGAAGGCGGGGGCGCGCGAGCGCTGCCTCGCGCTCTCGGGGAAGGGGGCGCCCGGCTCCGCGGAGCTCGAGGAGGCGATCGAGGCGGTGATGCGGGCCGCCTCGGCGCTCCGCCTCGCCAAGCGGCGCACGGGCCACGAGTTCAAGCCGCCGCTCCCCGAGGTGAGGCTCCGCGCGCCGGGCCCGGGCGCCCGCGGCGGGTCGGGCTGGACGGTCTTCCTGCGCGTTCCGGTCTGGGTGAGCCCGCGCGACGCGCGGGAGGCGGCCGCCGGGGCCGCCGAGCACGCGCCGATCGCGAAGAACATCCGGCTCTCTCCGGTGAGCGTCGCGGAGGGGCGCAGGGCGCCCGCCCGCCCGGGCCGCGACCACCAGCCGGGCCAGATCCGCCGCCGGCGCACCGGCCCCCAGCACCGCGCGCGCGAGCTGCGCTGAAATCGAGGCGAGGCGCACGAGCGCGTCGCCGAGCCGGGCACACGAGGAGCGAGCAGCGCAGGCGCACTGCGTCCGTGCGTCGAGCAGCGCAGCGACGGCTCTGCCCGGCGCAGGCAGCGATCGTGCGCCGCAGCCTACTCCTCGACGCCCTTCACCTTCCCCTCGGCCCGCCGCTTCTCGATGATCTTCTGGGCGATGTGGGGCGGGACCGGGTCGTAGTGGGAGGCCTCCATCGTGAAGTAGCCGACGCCCTGGGTCAGCGAGCGCAGGTCCGCGTCGTAGGTCATCGCCTCCGCGTGCGGGCAGAGCGCGCGGACGAGGACGCCCCGGGCGAGCGGCTCCATCCCCTGCACCTTGGCGCGGCGGCTGTTCAGGTCGCCCATGACGGCGCCCACGTACGCTTCCGGAACGCGGACCTCGAGCTTCATCACCGGCTCGAGGAGGATGGGCCGGGCCTCCTGCATGGCCTTCTTGAAGGCCATCGACCCGGCGACCTGGAACGCCATGTCCGAGCTGTCCACGTCGTGGTAGGTGCCGAACACCAGCTTCGCCAGGAAGTCGACGACCGGGTAGCCGGCGAGCGGGCCGGAGCCGAGGGCGCCGCGGATGCCCTTCTCCACCGAGGGGATGAACTGGCGCGGGATCGAGCCGCCGACGATGGCGTCCTCGAACTCGAACCCCTCGCCGCGCGGCTTCGGGTGGAGCTCGACGTGCGCGTCGCCGTACTGGCCGTGGCCGCCGGTCTGCCGCTTGAACTTGCCCTGCGCCTTGGACGAGGCGGTGATGGTCTCGAGGTAGGCGGGCGACGGGGGCGAGAGGGCGATCTCGATGCCGTGCTTGCGCTTCACCCGCTCGACGGTCACCTCGATGTGCGCCTGCCCCATCCCCTGGAGGAGCATCTCGCCGGTGTCGGGCGAGCGGGCGAGCTCGAGCGAGGGGTCCTCCTCGATGAGCTTGTGGAGCGCGGCCGCCGCCTTGTCGTCCCCGGTCTTGGCGTGGACCGCGTAGGCGACGGGGCGGGTGTGCTTGGCGAACTCGGGGAGCGCGATGGGCGCGTCCCGGTCGCAGAGCGTGTCGCCGGTGCGGGCGTCCTTCAGCTTCGTGAGGACCACGAACTCGCCGGGGCCGGCCTCCTTCACCTCGACGGTCTGCGCGCCGTCGGTCCGGTGGAAGTGGGCGACGCGCTCCTCCGTCCGCGTCCGCGGGTTCATGAGCGCCGCGTCGGGCCGGAGCGTCCCGGAGAAGACGCGGGCGTAGTCGACGCGCCCGGCGAAGTGGTCGATGGTGGGCTTGAAGACCTGCGCCGCGAACGGGGCGTCGGGCGCGGCGTTCCGCAGCGTCTCCTTGCCGCCGAGGTCCTTCCCCTTCACCTCGCGCTTCTCGGCGCCGGGGAAGACCAGGACCGCGAGGTCGAGCAGCTCGCGCACGCCGATGCCGCCCTTCGCGCAGGCGACCGCGACGGGGAGGAACTTCTGCGCCGCCGCGCCGGCCGCGATCCCGCGCGCGACCTCGGCCTCGGAGAGCGCGCCGCCCTCGAGGTACCTGCCGAGGAGCTCGTCGTCCGACTCCGCCGCCGCCTCGACGAGCGCGGTGCGGAGCCGCTCCGCCTCGGCCACGAGGTCGGCGGGCACCTCGGCCTCCGTCCAGCGGGCGAAGGTCTTGCCGTCGTAGAGGTGCGCCTTCATCGTGACGAGGTCCACCAGCCCCTTGCAGGCGCCGGGGCCGCCGATCGGCAGGTGCAGCGGCACCGCCTTCACCTTGAGGGAGGCCTCCACGTCGGCGAGGGCCTTCGCGAAGTCCGCCTGCTCGTGGTCGAGGCGGGTGACGACGCACACCCCCGGCCGGCCCGAGTCGGCGAGCACGTCGTAGGTGCGCTCGGCGCGGTTGTGCGCGCCGTCGGCGGCCGAGAGGGCGAGGATCCCGCCGTCGGTGACCTGGAGCGCCCACTCGACCTCGGTGAGGAAGGCCGCGAACCCCGGGCAGTCGAGCACGTGGAACGAGCGCCCGCCCTCCTCGAAGGACTCCGGATGCAGCGAGAGCGTGAAGTTCCGCTTCTTCTCCTCGGGCTCCGCGTCGAGGCGGGAGGTCGAGCCCTCGGGCGACGCCCGCTTCGCGTCGGCGACGCGCAGCAGCGCCTCGACGAGCGCGGTCTTGCCCGCGCCGTCGGCGCCGAGGATGGAGAAGGTGCGGATCACGCGGGGGGTTGCCATGGGTCGTCGTCTCCGGGGGCGTGAGGAGGCCGTTGAGAGCCCGTAGAATGCTACGGGACGCCCCGCTTGCGCCACGGCTTCTTTCGGGGGCGCGCCCCGCGGCTACCCGAGGCCGACGCGGAGGCCGCGGGGGAGCGCCTCGCCGAGGCCGTCCAGCATGAACTGCACCGCGACGGCGACGAGCATGAGGCCCGCCGCGCGCTCGAGGATGGCGAGCCCCGTCCGGCCGAGGACGCGCTCGGTGCGCGCCGCGCCGGCGAGGACGAAGTAGCTCGCCACGGCGGTGACGGCGATGGCGCCGAGGACCGGGATGGCCTGCCACCACGCGCCCGCCCGGGCCCGGGACATGAGGACGATCACGGTGGCGATGGAGCCCGGCCCGGCGAGGAGCGGCATCGCGAGCGGGACGATGGCGATGTCCTCCTTGTCGACGCCGGCCGCGATCTCCTGGTCGGTGATGCGCGTGCGCGAGGGCTGGGTGCGGATCATGTCGAGCGCGAGGAGCAGCAGGACGACGCCCCCCGCGATCTTGAAGGCGCCCAGGCTGATGCCGAGCAGCTTGAAGACCCAGGCGCCCGTGAGGGCGAACGTCGCGAGCACGAGGCCGGCGGTGAGCGCGGCGCGGAGCGCCGTCTCCCGGCGCTTCTCGGCGGGGTCGTCGCGCGTCATCGCCAGGAAGAACGGCACCGCCGCGATCGGATCCACGACGAAGAAGATCGCCGAGAGCGACACGAGCGACAGGCTGAGGACCTCGGCGGCCATTCCCGCGGCGGAGCCTACCGCGGGTCCGGCCCGCGGGCCACCGATCGGGCGTCCGGGGGCGGCGCCCCGGGCGCCGGGACGCCGCGCGCGAACCGCGAGAAGCGCATCGACCAGACCTTCCCCATCGCCTCGAGGACGATCCCGCGGGACATCTTCGACTGCCCGACCCGGCGATCGTGGAAGGTGATGGGCACCTCCACCACCCGGAAGCCGCGCCGGAGCGCGCGGTAGGTGAGCTCGATCTGGAAGGCGTAGCCGGTGCACTCCACGCTCGGGAGGTCGATGGCCTCGAGCACCTCGCGCCGGAAGCACTTGAACCCGCCGGTCAGGTCGCGCACCCGGACGCCGAGGACGGCGCGCGCGTAGGCGCTCCCCCCGCGCGAGACGAGCCTGCGCCCGAGCCCCCAGCTCACGGTCCCGCCGCCCTCGACGTAGCGCGACCCGAGCACGAGGTCCGCGTCCCGGGCGGCGGCGAGGAGGGCCGGCAGGTGCGCCGGGTCGTGCGAGAAGTCCGCGTCCATCTCCAGCACGAGGCCGTAGTCCCGCTCGAGCGCCCAGGCGAACGCCGCCAGGTAGGCCTTCCCGAGCCCCTGCTTGCCGGCCCGGTGGAGCACCTTCACGCGCGGGTCGCGCGCGGCGAGCGCGTCCGCGAGCGCACCGGTCCCGTCCGGCGAGGCGTCGTCCACGACGAGGACGTCCACCTCCGGCACGGCCGCGTGGATCGCCGCGACGATGGGCGCCAGGTTCTCGCGCTCGTCGTACGTCGGGAGGCAGATCACCGCGCGCCGCGCGCCGTCCATCCGTCACCCCGCTCCCATGGCCCGTGCGACCTCCTCGGCGACGCGCCGCGCCGCGCCGGGCTCGCCGAGCGAGGCGCGGACCTCGCGCAGGCCCCGGAGCTGCGCCTCCCGCGCGCCGCGATCCGCGAGCAGCCGCTCGATCTCCGCGGCCATCCGCTCGGGGCTCGCCTTCCGCTGGAGCAGCTCGGGGACGAGCCCCCTCCCCGCCAGGATGTTCACCAGGGCGAAGTGGGCGATCCGCACGAGGAGCCGTCCCACCAGGTAGGTGAGCCAGGAGACCTTGTAGACCACCACCATCGGCCGGAGCATGAGCGCCGTCTCGAGCGTGGAGGTCCCGCTCTTCACGAGCGCCGCGTCGCTCGCGCCGACGACCTCCTCGGTGTGCCCGTCGACGAGCTTCACCTCGAGGATCCGGTGCGCGGCCACGTAGGGCTCGACGTCGGCGCGCGCGAGGGTCGGGGCGACCGGGACCACGAACTGCGCGTCGGGCCGGACCGCCCGGATCCGCTCCGCGGCGTCGAGCATCGCGGGGAAGATCCGCTGGAGCTCGCTCGGCCGGCTGCCCGGGACGAGGGCGATCGTCGTCCGCGCGGCGGGGAGCCCGAGCTCGGCGCGGTAGCGGGCGGGCTCCCCCGGCGGCGGGCGCTCGGCGAGGGGGTGGCCGACGAAGCGCGCCGAGACGCCGGTGCCCTCGTAGAAGCGCTCCTCGAAGGGCAGGATGCAGAGCATCCGGTCCACCACCTTCGCGATCTTCCTCGCCCGCCCCCGGCGCCAGGCCCAGATCGTGGGCGACACGTAGTAGACGACCGGGATCCCGAGCTTCTTGAGCTTCTTCGCGAGGCGGAGGTTGAAGTCGGGCAGGTCGACGAGGAGCGCCGCCTTCGGCCGCCGCTCGGCGGCGGCGCGCGCGAGGCCGCGGAGGATCGCGAGGATGCGCGGGATGCGCGGGAGGACCTCCGCGAGCCCCATGACCGAGATGTCCTCCGCAGGCGCGAGCGCCTCGAGCCCCGCCGCGCGGAGCCGCGGCCCGCCCACGCCGAAGGCGTGCACGCCGGGGCGGAGCCTGACGAGCTCCTCGAGCGCGCGCGAGGCGTGGAGGTCGGCGCTGGCCTCGCCGGCGACGATCAAGATCTCGTCGTTCAACGTCGCGCGTTATAGCACGCGGCGTTGCGCCGCAGCGGGCCCCCATGTTCTCCTGCCCCGCGATGCGGTTACCGCTCGGCTCGCCTCGGGAGCTCGTGACGGAGCTGCCATGGCTCGGCCTGGCGGTGGCCGCGCTCCTCGCCACGTTCGCGCTCGAGCACTTCGTCGTCCACCGCCAGATCGTCCTCCCGGCGCTCGCGCTGACCCCCCAGCCGCCCCTCTGGATGTTCGCGGCGATGGTGGCCCCGGAGCTCGTCGTCTTCTTCGCGGCGGGCTACCGGCTCCGGACCTGGCTCGCCGTCCTCATGTACGCGGGGGTGGGCGGGCTGCTCCGCGGCGGCTTCCAGCTGGCCCTCGCCCTCGCCCGCGAGCCCGGGCACCTCGACGCGCTCCAGCGGCCGGTCTCGGAGTTCGCCCTGACGACGCCGGCGGTGGCCCTCGGCTACCTGGTGGTGCTCGGCCTCGCGGCCTGGTCCGGGGAGGACGAGCGCCGCCTCGCCGGCGGCGCCTGATATCATCCGGCCCCGTGCGGCTCTTCTCCCGCAAGCCCAGGACGCGCTCGGAGGTCCTCGCGGCCGCCGACCGCGCGCGGGCCCGCGGCAGGGTGCGCAAGGCGGTCGCCGGGTACCGGCTCGCCCTGAAGTCCGATCCCACCGACCCCTCGGTCAACGTGAAGCTCGGGCCGCTCCTCGCGCGGCTCGGCGACGCGAGCGGGGGGGCGCGCTGCTTCCGCATCGCCGCGAAGCGCCACCTCGACGCCGGGTTCACCGACCGCGCCGCCGGGGTGACCCTCACCGCGACCGGGGTGTTCCCGCTCGACCCCCGCTTCCGGCTCGAGCTCGCGCGCCTGAACCAGCTCCGCGGCCGCAAGCAGGACGCGGTCGCGGCGCTGCTCGACGGCGGGAAGGCCCAGGCGAAGGCGCGGCGCCCCGACGTCGCGGCGTCCCTCCTCGGGAAGGCGCTCGAGATCGAGCCCTGGCACCTCGAGACGTGCCTCGCGCTCGTGCCGGTGCTGGCGAGGAACGGGCACGCCGCCTCCGCCCGCCAGTTCATGGACGGCCTCGAGGCGCGCTACCGCGGCCCGGCGCGGCGGCGCGTGCGCTGGCTCGCCTTCCGGCTCTGGCCGGGGCTCGGGACGCTCTGGCGCTGGGTGCGGGCCTGACCCGCTACAGCTGCCCCGCCGCCACGAAGATCCAGCGGAGCGAGAGCCCGCCGACGAGCACCAGCGCCGGCGCGATCCAGGTCGCGCGCAGGTGGAGCTTCATCTCCAGCAGCTCGAGCAGCGCCGGCACGGCGAGCCCGGCGATCACGACGAGGGCCCAGAACTGCGCGGTGAAGCGGCCCCCGAGGAGGAGCGCGGCGGCCCCCTGGCTCTGCGCGTCGCCCGAGACCATCCCGGCGAGGAGGAGCACGAGGAGCGCGACCTCGAGGCCGATGGCGAGGAGGTCCCAGCGCGCGAGGAAGTGCCGCTCCTCGGGCGTCACCCGGAAGAGCATGAGCAGCGCCGCGCCGGTGGACACGCCGGACACGAGGAAGAGCGGGCCGAGGAGCGCCGAGCCCCACAGCGCCCGGGCGCCGAGCGTCGAGAGGAGGATGCCGGTGTAGACGCCGAGGCCGATCCCCGTCGCGATCGCCCAGGTCCGGAGCGCGCCCTCGCGGGGGAGCGCGAAGGCCCGCGCCTTCCGGACGAGCCCGGCGAGCGGGCCGGCCTTGCGGGCGAGCCCCTCCGCCTGGTCGTCGGCGAGCGCCGCGAGCCCCTGGAGGAGCGTGACCGGGTAGACGACGAGGAGGATCCAGGCGCCCCAGGACATGGGACTCGTCCAGCGGAACGCGAGGTAGAAGCGCCAGACGTGGAGCTTGTAGGCCAGGTCGAGGAACAGCGCGCCCATGCCGGCCGAGACCAGGATCGGCGCGGCGAAGGGGAGCCAGCGCGCGACGCGCGAACGCTCCGGGCGCGCCGCCATGAGCGCGGTCAGGATCATCGCGCCCGCGGCCATCCCGCCGAGGAAGAGGTAGACGGGGATCTCCCAGCCCCAGACGTGGAGCTGGGGGTCGACGAACCGGCTGTACCGGGCGATGTCGAGCTCGTGCATGTCGTCCTCCCTTTACCCGCTGCAGCCGCCGCCGCCCGCCTTGCGCTTCGCCGGCGCGGCGCCGCCCGCCGGCATCGGGGGAGGCGGCGGTGCCTTCACGCCCGTCATCGCCGCGTGGATCCCGGCGCGCAGCCGCCAGGCCTCGAGCGCGTCCGGGCTCGCGCCGGGCGCCGGCGCGGAGGGCGCCGTGAGCGCGTAATCCTTCCACCCCTCGAAGCCGCGCTCGAGGACGAGGACCTTGCCGCGGTACGCGCGGACGTCGGCCGGCACCTCGGCGAGGTCCCCCGCCGCGACGACGACGAGGTCGCGCGCGGGTGAGACGTCGGCGAGGTACAGCTTCTCGAGCGCCTCGGGCGGGGTGCACTCCGAGCCCGGGACGCGCGCCTTCGCGCAGGCGTCCATCGTGCGCACGTCGAGGATGCGCACCTTCCACGGCTCGTCGAGGACGCGCCGGGCGAGATCGGCCGCGGCGATCCGCGAGGGCGGCGCCGGCGTCGCCGCGGTGGAGGCGGGGAGCGCGAGCGCGGCGAGGCCGATCGCGGCGACGGCGCCGTAGCCGG
>Ga0209797_10001443_pt1 | contig 11941 bp, 6 predicted proteins | sample DOMMetBare3Fresh_2_FD_187472 | JGI IMG/M metagenome (GOLD analysis project Ga0209797, IMG submission 187472) | Wetland sediment microbial communities from St. Louis River estuary, USA, under dissolved organic matter induced mercury methylation -... | ecosystem: Environmental > Aquatic >...
TAATAATAATGATGGTAGAATAAGTGATCTGGATAGAAAAAATATTGGTGATCCAAATCCAAAATATGTAACCGGCCTGACTATTAATTTAGAATATAAGAATTTCGATTTCAGTATGCTTACTATTGGTATGTTCGGGCAAAAAGTATTTAATGGTAATTACCGTTTTGACAAGGCTATTTCAAATTTACCCTTGAAATGGCGTGATAGATGGACGCCAACTAAAACAAATACTGAAATACCAAGATTTGTTGCCGGGTCTGCCAACTTTCAAACCGTATCTGATTTTTACCTGGAAAACGGAAGTTTCGTAAGAATGAAGAATATTCAAATTGGTTATACTGTTCCGCAAAGATTAACCAGTAAGGCAAAAATCAATGACCTGCGATTTTATATAGCGGTTGATAATGCTTTCACCATTACAAAATATACCGGATTCGAACCTGAGCTCGGAGCTACAGGTCCTTTATCACTTGGTATTGATCGTGGTGTTTATCCACAATCGAGAACATTCCGTTTTGGTGTAGGCCTTAAATTATAATATTCATTTATAAACTAATTTTTTTATGAAATCAATAAATAAACCAGTAAGCGTTGCAATTATTTTTATGTTGTTGATAATTGCCGGCTGTAAAAAATCTTTCCTGGAAGTGAGTCCACCTGCAGCTGTGGAGGAAAGCAATTTCTTTAAAACACAATTGCAGGCTGATCAGGCTTTGGCAGCAGTTTATCATGTATGTCAGTGGGGGAATATTAATTCTGGTCATACACCAATGGTAGGTTGGGCAGAAGCTGCATCAGATGATGCTTATTCAGGTGGCGGTAGTCCTTCAGATGCAGTTGGAGTAAAGGGTATCGACCAGTTTGATAATACGCCCAATATTTCTTTTGCAGCAACTGATGGAACATATACCAGTGTTTGGAGCATTTATTTTCAAGGTGTTGCAAGGGCAAATGTTTTTCTTGCAAATATTGATAAAGTAGATGCCAGTACAGATTATAAGAATAAAACATCGGCTGAAGCAAAATTTTTAAGAGCACTTTTTTATTTTCATCTCGTTCGTTGGTTTGAAAATGTTCCATTGATGACAGCACCTCTTATAAATCCTGATGAGTATAATCAGCCACAGGCTGCGCCACAGGCCACTTTAGATCAGATTGCAAAGGATCTTACCGAAGCGATGCAATATTTACCTAAATCAACAATTAAAGTAAATCAGGCGCATGCTACATATTGGTCTGCATCTGCATTATTAGCAAGGGTGTATTTATTTTGTAAGGGTTATTATGGCACGGATTTAAATGCCGGTGGAACTGTAATTGATGCAGCTAAAATAAGAACCAACCTTGATGAAATAATAAATATCGGGGGCTTTAACCTGATACCAGTGTACGCAGATATCTGGAAAAAAGCAAGCGAGATGGGTTCTGAATCTGTGTGGGAAGTAAGTCATAGCAGTTTAGCATTATTATCAGGTAGTACCAGTAACCAGTTTCAGGCGCAGGGAAATTATAATGTATTATATTTTGCACCAAGAGGAATAGCAACACTTGGATTTAGCAATGCAGTTCCCACAGAATCATTGTACCAGGAATTTGAAGTTGGTGATCCACGGAGAGAGGCAACTATAAAGATTATAAACTCCACAGCACAGGCTGGTTCTACTACATTTATCAGGGGATGGCAGCACACTGGCTATTTTAATAATAAATATTCACAGTATGATTTAGAATATAAAACACCATCAGGATTAAATGAAATCAATTGGGCACAAAATAACCGTGAAATAAGATTCTCTGATGTATTATTGATGGCATCAGAATTAAATATCGGTATTGATCAAACAAAAGCCGATTTATACCTGAACCGTGTTCGTACAAGAGCAGGTTTGCCAAACAGGGTTGCTACTATCGACAATATCCGGCACGAAAGGAGAGTGGAACTTGGAGGTGAAGGCGTACGCTATTTTGATCTGCTGCGATATGGTTTGCCTTATGCAAAACAAATGATTGATGCCTCAAGTTTAATTGGGCCGTTTTATAACGGAGGAGGCACATTCAATGCCGGGCAAAATACGCCAGCTATTAATTATGTAATGAATTGGAATGCAGCCCGTAAAGGCCATTTGCCAATACCACCCAGCCAGGTAACATTATCAAATGGAGTGTTGAAACAAAATCCGGGCTATTAATGAATTAGGGATTAAAAATTGAATGTCTGAAGTATACATTCTGCATTATAGAAGTTTTAGATCGATTCAGTACAATATGAGTAAAATCATAAACAGATTTAATCTAAATCAATATGAGTTATTTGAAAGGATTATAGATTAGCCAAATTTTTTATTTTAAAAAACTGCATATGAAAAAACAATTAAAAAAGTTGATTCTTCCTTTTTTATTTCTTTTTGCGACAATTGTTCAAGCTCAAAACAAAACTGTTACAGGTAGAGTTGTGGATGAAAAAGGAGGAGCGGTATCTGGTGTTTCTGTTTCTGTAAAGGGTTCAAGAACAGGGACAACTACAGGTGCAACTGGAAATTTTAGTATCAATGTTTCTGACGCAGCTGTTCTTACTTTCAGTTCTGTGGGTTTTGAAACTACTGAGGTAGCAGTTGCAGGAAAAACTTCTGTTGAAGTTACACTAAAACAATCTGAAAAAACTGAGGAGGCTGTAGTAGTAGTAGGTTATGGTACTCAAAGGAAAAGTGTTGTAACCGGTGCTATTTCAAGTGTAAGGGCTAAAGACCTTGAAAATATTCCTAACGGGCGGGTAGAACAAGCCTTGCAGGGAAGAGTATCAGGTGTAACGATTCTTCAGAATTCCGGGCAGCCCGGCTCCCAATCAACTATTAGGATAAGAGGAATAACAACTTTTGGTGGTGGTAATGATCCACTTTGGGTTATTGATGGTATTGTAGTTGATAATGGAGGAATAGGTTTTCTTAATCAATCTGATATTGAATCAATTGAAGTACTTAAAGATGCTTCATCAGCAGCAATATATGGTACCCGTGCTGCTACCGGGGTAATATTAGTAACTACCAAAAAAGGAAAAGCCGGTAAAATCACCGCAAACTACAATGGTTTTTATGGCGGGTCTGCTCCTGCCAAAGTACTGAAATTGCTTAATGCAACACAGTATGCTGCCTTATTGAATGAACGATCTGTTGCTGGCGGAGGTAGTGTGGTGTTTCCTGATCTGAGTATTTATGGCACCGGCACGGATTGGCAAAAAGAAATATTCAGTAATGATGCTCACCGTTTTTCGCATGAATTAAGCCTGAGTGGCGGAAACGATAAATCTACTTTTTATGTTTCCTTTGGCATGCAGGATCAGGAGGGTATTGTTGCAAAGGAAATTTCGAATTTCACGAAAAAGAGTATTCGTCTGAATTCAACACACAAAATTTCTAAAAGATTCACTTTCGGACAAACAGTTGGTTATACTCATCAGAAAGGAGTAGGACTTGGAAATACCAATAGTGAATATGGAGGTCCATTAAGTTCTGCAATCAATCTCGACCCCATTACTCCGGTTGTGGTTACTGATCCTCTCATAGCGAATGCAGCACCATATAGTATCAATCCGGTTTTCAGAGATGCAAATGGGAACCCATATGGAATATCTTCAATTGTAGGGCAGGAAATGACAAATCCGCTTGCCTATATTAAAACAAGATTGGGTCAATATAATTGGTCTAATGATTTTATAGGTAATGCTTATTTAGAAGTGGATGTTACTAAAGAAATAAAAATAAAATCTTCTGTTGGAGCAAAATTAGCTTTTTGGGGTGACCAGGGTTTTACTCCGGTTTTTTTCCTGAGTGCAACTAACAGAACTAGTCAGAATAGTTATAGCAAGAGCAATAACAATAGCTATAATTGGAACCTTGAAAATATTATTACCTATTCCAAAAAGATAAATGATCATAATTTTTCTTTATTGTTAGGGCAAGGTGCATATGTTCAAAATATCGGAGGTGGTTCAGCGCTTACATTATTTAATTTACCTATCACCAGTTATAAAGATGCCTCTTTTGGATTTGATATTCCGCAGGCAAACAGAACCTCTGGAGCATGGGATTTCACTGAACATAAATTATCTTCATTATTTGCCCGTTTAAATTATAATTTCCAGGAAAAATATTTATTTACTGGTATTATACGTCGTGACGGATCTTCAAGATTTGGAATTAATAACAAATACGGAACATTCCCGTCTTTCTCTGCAGGTTGGGTGGTAAACAGAGAAAATTTTTGGCCAGGCAATAACATAGTAAATACATTAAAAATCAGGGGTGGATATGGTATTGTAGGAAATGATGCCATTAGTGATTTTGGTTACCTCGCCACAGTTGCTGGTGGGTTTAATTACTCAATAGGCAATACCGGGGCAATAACAACAGGATATGCTCCTACATCACTCGATAATCCTGATTTACGCTGGGAAGAAACATCTCAGGCTAATATTGGATTTGATGCCCAGTTAATAAAAACTTTGAACCTGACTGTAGATTTCTACAAAAAGAAAACTTCCGGTATTCTTCGTCCAATAACAATACCTGGATATGTTGGTGTTTCTTCTTCTCCGGTTTCAAATATTGCAGATATGGAAAACACCGGGGTGGAAGTGGAACTGGGTTACCGAAAAAGATTCGGGCAACTCAATTTTTCTGCTAATGGTAATATTTCGTATCTGAAAAATAAAGTTACCTATGTAGCTCCCGATGCTAATTCAATAGGAGGAGATGCAGGATTTCAGTCAATGGGAAATGTAACAATTACAAAAGTTGGACTTCCTTATAATTCTTTTTATGGATTTCAAACAGCAGGTATTTTCCAGAATATGTCTGAAATAAATAACAATAAGAATTCAGCAGGAGGATTGATTCAGCCAAATGCAAGACCGGGTGATTTTCGTTGGGCAGATATTAATGGTGATGGATCCATTACAAATGCTGATAAAACATTTTTAGGCAGCAATATTCCAAAATATACTTTTGGATTAACAGTAAATCTGGATTATAAAGGTTTCGATTTCATGGTATTTGGACAAGGAGCTGCCGGTAACAAAATTTTCCAGGGATTACGCAGGTTAGATATTGGTAATGCCAACTATCAGACAAAAGCGTTAAGTCGCTGGACCGGGGAAGGAACTTCTAACACCTATCCACGTCTTACAAGCAATGATGCAAATGGAAATTTTGGTAATATGTCTGATTTTTATTTAGAAAAAGGAGATTATGCCCGTATTAAAGTAGTTCAGTTGGGGTATACATTGCCAGAAAAATTATACAGTAAAATCGGTGCCAGCAGATTACGTATTTATGTAACAGCAGAAAATTTATTTACTTTAACTGATTACACCGGATATGATCCTGAAATAGGCGGGGGCGTTTTTGGTATAGATAAAGGTGTTTATCCACAGGCCCGTTCATTTATTGCCGGTGTTCAATTACAATTTTAATTATTAAAAAAAACTATTATGAAAAAAATAGAAATTAAATACTTTGTTGTTGCTGTTGGGGTGGTATTTTCTTTGCTTTCTTGTAAAAAAGATTTTGTAGATATTACTCCAAAGGGACAATTCCTGACTGAAAATTATTATTCAGATAAAGACCAGGCATATGGTGGTCTTGTGGGTGTATATGATATTATGCGTAAGAATTCCGGTGGTTTTGAAAATATCATTACAATGATGAATGCAGGATCTGATGATCATGTAGCCGGTGGAGGTGGAGCTACAGATGGTGCAGGTATACAGGGGTTTTCCAACTATACCTTAAATGCCAATATTATGCCTGGTAGTTTTTGGGATGATTATTACCAGGGTGTATTTAAAGCAAATACCATGTTGGCAAAATTGCCGAATACCGTTATGGATGATAACTTAAAAGCAAGATTTGTTGCTGAGACAAAGGCATTACGGGCTTATTGCTACTTTAATCTGGTAAGAATGTTTAAAAACGTTCCATTGCTTTTAGAGCCATTAAAAGCTACCAATATGTATGATGTTGTACAGGCAGTGCCTGCAGAAGTTTATACACAGATAGAAAAGGATTTACTAGATGCTATTGCTGTTTTACCGGCAACTGTTCCTGCTTCAACCGAAGCTGGTCGTTTTACAAAAGGAGCGGCCCAGGCATTGCTTGGCAAAGTATATCTATATGAGAATAAGAATGCGTTGGCCGCAGCACAATTAGCTGAAGTAAATGGGGTCACTCCCGGTGGTACAAATCAGTATGGAAACAGGTTGTTGACAAACTTTAAAGATCTCTGGGTGGTTGGGAATAAATTTAATTCTGAATCAATCCTTGAAGTTGGACATAGCAGTGTTGGTAATTCTGATTGGGGATGGTGGGGAAGTGGAAGAGATGAAGGGAATACGGTAAATGTAATGGTTGGTCCAAGAAGTTACCAGCGGATAGATACAAGTTTAGCAGCAGCTGTGCCGGAATTACCTTCTGGCTGGAGTTTTAATGTATTCACACAGGATTTTTATGATGCTATTAAATTAGATCCCCGGTTTGCTGCCACTGTTTTTGACTTAAAAGCGCTGAAAGCTGCAGGTAAAGCTGATTATATTGAAGGGTATCAGAATACGGGATACTTCCTGAATAAATTCTTACCAAGGCAAGCCGATGTAAGGACAGGTGGCGGTGCTCTGGAGTTGAATTACAAACAAAATACTTATGCAATCAGGTTAGCCGATACCTATTTAATGGAAGCAGAAGCTTTAGGTGCAACGGGTACAAGAGCACAAGCATTGCTTGATGCAGTAAGAGCCAGAGTTGGTTTACCATCTGTTCCTGTTTCATTAGCTGCTATTAAAGCGGAACGTAGATTAGAATTAGCCGGCGAAGGACATCGGTTTTTCGACCTGGTAAGATGGGGTGATGCTGTAGCTAAACTTGGAAGCAGGGGATTTGTAGCAGGTAAAAATGAACTCTTTCCAATCCCTGCAAGAGAATTATTGGGAACAAAATTGGTTCAAAATCCAGGTTATTAATTATTAAAAAATTATAAAATGAAGAAAATAAAATTAATATACAGTTTGGCATTCCTGGTATTTTTTGCAATGGGTTGTACTGTTAAGGATGGTATTGATAAGGATACTTCTTTTTTAAGTACAGCTGCTTCAGGTAATGTGTCAAAGATTTTTGATATCAGCAATGATAATTCAGGTAATGTAAAAATTACTCCACTTGGTGAGGGTGCTACATCGTTTACAGTCAATTATGGTCATGGTACCGGAGCAGCAGCTTCCGCAGTAGTAACACCCGGAGGCAGTACAACACATTCCTATCCGGAAGGAAGTTATACGGTAACCATTATAGCAAAGGATATAGCAGGACATGAAACAACTACAACTTATCCGTTGCAACTGACATACAGGGCTCCGGAAAATGTAACTATTTCTACTTCAGGAGAAATGAAAGTAAAGGCAACAGCTTTATATGCGAAATCTTTCCTTGTGTATTATGGTGATGTTGCCAATGAAGTGGGCACACCAATGGCAATTGGTCAGGAATTGCCGGCACATACTTATCCGGCAACTGGTGGTCCATTTGTATTGAGAGTAGTAGCTCTCAGTGGTGGTGCGGCTACTACAACAGCTACCAAAGCATTGTTCGGAATGCCTATAGACTTTGAAAATGCTGCTGTGAATTACTTTTTTGGAACATTTGGAGGTGGACAGCAATTTGCAACAGTTGCTAATCCCAATGCTTCCGGTCTTAATACCAGTAGTAAGGTAGGAAAGTTTACAAGAGGATTTGAAAGCTGGAGCGGAACTTATAGCCCGATGAATATTCCAATAAATTTTGCTTATGGCAATAAAATAAAAGTGCTGGCTTATAATCCTGATGTTGCCAATATTGGCAAAAAATTAAATGTTGAACTGGAGTGGTCGATTGGAGGCCCTGCAAATGGTGTAGGTGTTTTAAAAGTTCCATTCACTACATCAGGAGCATGGGAAGAATTGGTATTTGATTTTAGTACTATTCCTGCGATCCCGTCAAATACAAAATTTACTCAGCTTGTATTACGATTTAATGATGGAACGGATGGTGCCGGTGCAATTATTTATGTAGATAATTTTAGACTTACCAATTAAAATAAAAAGTATGAAAAATAATTTAAAATATATTTTAGGATTATTTATTTTGCTTCTATTCATTAATAGTTGCAAGCAAAAGGATTATTCATTGGGAGACCTCACAGCACCTTCAAATATTCTAATCACAACTGAAGTTGTTGGTAAAGATGCTACACATCCTGATGGTGATGGTTCCGGTGACGTAAAAATTACCGTATCAGCTGACAATGCACTTTCATATAAAGTGGACTATGATGCTAATGATCCGGTCAGTTTAGTGTATTTGCCCACTGGTTCTATTACCAAAAAGTATACAAATCTGGGAGTGAATACGTACAGAATCACAGCAGTAGCATATGGAAAAGGCGGCACATCATCTTCCATTACAAAGGACGTTACCGTTCGTAGTGATTTTTCACCTGATCCGGCTATTGTTGCAAATTTAACAGGCGGCACATCAAAAACATGGGGTGTAAATAAAGATGTAGCCGGGCATTTTGGAGTTGGCCCGTGGGATCCCAGCTGTTATACAGGATGCTGGTGGTCAGCTAATGTAAATGAAAAAGTAGGATGTTGTAATTGTTTTTACACCGCCAGGTTCACTTTTACAAAGGTTACTGCTAATACATATTCAATTACTGTAGCAACTCCTGATGGTGCATTTACCAAAACAGGATCTTTAGCAGGTGGTCTTCCAGGTATTCCGGGCAGCGGCGGTGAGGGTTGTTATTCGTACGGTGGTGGTACTAACAGTTTTTCTTTTGGTCCGGCTACATCCGGGTTAATAACATCTCCAGCACAACCCTCTACCGGAACCAGCATTTATCTTGCTGGTGTTAATACCTTTATCGGTTACGGTTCCTTATTAAAGGAGTATGAAATTTTGTCAATTACAGCTACAGAATTAAAACTGAGGGCACAAGGCACAGAAACAGGTAATTCCTGGAATTTAATTCTGAAAGCATATTAATTTATAAGAAGCCATTAAATGAATTAAAATATCATTTGGGAAACCGGAGTAGGAGGAGGAGCTACTGCTCCTCCTTTTTACATTTTTCGATCTTTATTAAAATTATAAGTTAAATTATGAAACCCATATCCTTTATTTACTTTTTTTTACTCTTTGCGCTAGCATCATGCAACAAAAAGGATAATTCTGGGTCGGAAACCCAGTTGCCTTCAAACCTTACCATCAACGCAATTATAAATCCGGATAATAGCGGCAATGTTTCATTTACTGCAGCGGCCACCAATACTGTTCTTTATACTTTCGAACTGGGAGATGGATCCGGAAATCAATTAAGTACCACCGGAATGCTTACTTATAAATATCAATCTTCAGGTACTTATACTGTTACTGTTGTAGCAAAAAGTGCTACCGGACAAACAATCTTTAAATCAATAACTATTTCAGTTACTGTTGTTTTATCAGTGGTCTGGTCGGATGAGTTTGATACACCGGGTTTGCCTGATGCTACTAAATGGGGATATGATCTGGGAGCCGGGGGCTGGGGCAATAATGAAGTGCAGTATTATACTAACCGGATTGATAATGCATCAGTTTCAGGTGGCACTTTAAAAATTACCTTAAAAAAGGAAACTTACCTCGGCAGCCAGTATACATCAGCACGGTTATTAACCAGGGGAAAATATTCATTTAAATATGGCAGGATTGAAGCAAGGGCAAAACTGCCGGCAGGTGGAGGAACATGGCCTGCTATCTGGATGTTGGGTGATAATATTTCAACAGTTGGTTGGCCAGCTTGTGGTGAAATAGACGTAATGGAGCATGTAGGGAATCAATTGAATAAAATTTATGGCTCATTACATCATCCTGGTCATTCAGGGGGTAATCCTGATGGAGGTACTACTATCATTTCAAATGCCACAAGTGAGTTTCATAAATATGCGATGGAATGGTCATCGACAACGATAAAGTTTTTTGTTGATGATGTTCCCTTTTACACATTTGCTAATACGGGCAGTTTACCTTTCAATCAAAACTTCTTTATTATTTTAAATGTGGCAATGGGTGGCAATTTCGGCGGGGCGGTTGACCCTGCATTTGTAAGTGCAGCAATGGAAATAGATTATATAAGGGTTTATCAGTAACGTCACTGGAATTAATTATATACTTTATTATGTATAATGAGTAAAGCGAAAATGTTTTTTGCGTTAATCTTTTTACCTGTTGCAGTAATGTCACAGGGACTTCTGAATAATATAATTAACAGGAATACAACAAGCTTAAATGGAAACTGGAATTATATTATTGACCCTTATGAAACAGGTTATGCCAGCTTTCACTCTGAAGTGTACGATCAAAAGAATATAAAATCTACATCTGCATTTTATAATAATTATCATGCGAAAAATAAATCCGAGTTGGTAGAATATGATTTTGATAAATCACCGACAATGAAAGTTCCCGGCGATTGGAATACTCAGAAAGAAAACCTTTTTTACTATGAAGGAACAATTTGGTATAAGCGATCTTTTGATTATCCTTTGAAAGAAAATAAACGACTGTTTATCTATTTCGGTGCTGTTAACTACAGAGCAGATGTGTATTTAAACGGCACCAAATTAGGCATTCATGAAGGTGGCTTTACTCCGTTTAATTTTGAAATTACTTCCGTAGTAAAAGAAAAAGATAATTATTTAATAGTCAAAGTCGATAATAAACGTTTGAAAGAAGCAGTGCCCACTGCCAATACGGATTGGTGGAATTACGGAGGTGTTACCAGGGATGTTTTATTGGTAGAAGAACCAGCTGTATATATTCAGGACTATACAATTCAATTAAAAAAAGGGGATAATCAAACTATCACTGGTTTTGTAGAATTTAAAAATGCAGCAAAGGAAGAAAAAATCATCATCAGTATACCTGAACTGAAACTAGAGAAAGAACTACAAACTTCTGCTGACGGAAAAATTCAATTTGAATTCAGTGCAACTTCAATCACAAGTGAAAAAATACAATACTGGTCACCAGGAGTCCCTAAACTTTATACTGTTTTTATCAAATCATTATATCAAAAATTAAAAGATGAAATAGGTTTCAGAACGATTGAAACAAAAGGCCCTGATATTCTTCTAAACAGTAAATCTGTTCTTTTAAGAGGAATTAGTATCCATGAAGATTTTGCAGGCAGAAGAGTTACTGGCGTAAGTGAAGCAACAACACTTTTAACATGGGCAAAAGAATTAGGTTGTAATTATATCCGTTTAGCACATTATCCTCATAATGAGTATATGCTTCGTATGGCTGATAAAATGGGATTAATGGTGTGGGAAGAAATACCGGTTTACTGGACAATTGATTTTCATAATACTTCAACATATAATAATGCAAAAAATCAGTTAAAGGAAGTTATTACAAGGGATAAAAACAGAGCTTGTGTCATTATCTGGTCTATGGCCAATGAAACACCTTTGTCTGAATCAAGGAATTCATTTTTAATAAATCTTGTCAAGTATACAAAAACACTTGACACTACAAGATTGCTAAGTGCTGCATTGCTAACCCGTAGCGAAAATGGAGTAGGAATTATAGATGATGAAATTGGTGAATATCTGGATATAATATCTTTTAACCAATACCGGGGTTGGTATGGAGGAGATTTAAAAACAGCACCCAATGCAAAATGGACGACACCATATTACAAACCCCTTGTTGTATCAGAATTTGGTGGTGATGCAAAACAAGGATTGCATGGCGCTAAAGAAGAACGCTGGACAGAAGAATACCAGGAATACTTGTATCAGCAAAACCTGATAATGATTGAAAAAATGCCAAACATACGTGGCATTAGTCCATGGATACTGACTGATTTCAGG
>Ga0209797_10001444_pt1 | contig 11939 bp, 13 predicted proteins | sample DOMMetBare3Fresh_2_FD_187472 | JGI IMG/M metagenome (GOLD analysis project Ga0209797, IMG submission 187472) | Wetland sediment microbial communities from St. Louis River estuary, USA, under dissolved organic matter induced mercury methylation -... | ecosystem: Environmental > Aquatic >...
GCGCTCAACGTCACGGTGCAGCAGATGCTCGATGCGCTCGCGGCCGTCGCGGGCCCCCGGGTGCGCGCGCTCGTGAAGTTCCAGCGCGACGAGCGCATCGCGGGCATCGTGGCCAACTGGCCCAAGGGCGCGAGCTCGGCGCGTGCGCGCGCGCTGGGCCTGAAGGGCGACGACTCGTTCGAAGACATCATCGGCCAGTACATCGCCGACTGCCGCGCGCGGCCGGACGCGCACATCACGCTGAAGGGACTCGACACGTGAGCAATCAAATCGACCTGAAGGGCCGCGTGGCCGTGATCACTGGCGGCGCGCAAGGTATCGGCTATGCGGTGGCCGAGCGCTTCGTCGCGTCGGGCGCGAAGATCGTGCTGTGGGACATCGACGGGCCGCTGCTGGCCAGGGCCAAGGCCGCGCTCGGCGCGGCGGCGTCCGATGCGCGCGTGGAGCTGACCGATGCGCAGGCCGTGGCCCAGGCCACCGCCGACGCGCTCGCCGCACACGGCCGCATCGACATCCTCGTCAACAACGCGGGCATCACCGGCGGCAACGCACCGACCTGGGAGCTCGAACCCGGCGCCTGGCGGCGCACGATCGACGTCAACCTCGTCGCGCCGTACCTCACCTGCCATGCCATCGTGCCAGCGATGATCAAGCAGGGTTATGGCCGCATCGTCAACGTCGCTTCGGTCGCAGGCAAGGAAGGCAACCCCAACGCCAGCCACTACAGCGCGAGCAAGGCGGGGCTGATCGCGCTGACCAAGTCGCTCGCCAAGGAGCTGGCCACCAAGGGCATCCTCGTCAATGCGGTGTCGCCCGCCGCCGCGAAGACCGCGATCTTCGAGCAGATGACGCAACAGCACATCGACTACATGCTGGCGAAGATCCCGATGGGCCGCTTCGTCGAGCCGCACGAGATCGCCGCGGCGATCGCCTGGCTGGCGAGCGAGGACTGCTCGTTCACGACCGGCTCGGTCCTCGACCTGTCGGGCGGCCGCGCGACGTACTGAGCAAGGCGCGTCCCAAGGTACTGCTGGTCGATCCTGCTTTGCCGATCCGCCAGCGGAGCACCCTACCGGCGTGAGCCTGGGCGCTCGGGTTTGCCCGCGCGGACTCGAACGCCACGCGGACCGCCCGAGCTTTGCAGGGGCTTGGACAGGCGAAGCCGCTGCGGGGGGGCCGTTCAGACGCTGAGCCGCGCCCACTGCTCCAGCAGCGCCTCGTACTCGCGACGGGTGTCCTCGTAGGAGCGCACGAAGTCGCGCGTGCCGCAGCCGCCGTTGCTGCGCACCATCGCGACACCCGCGTTGGCCGAGAGTCGCAGCGACAGCTCGCGCAGCTCGCGCGTGCGCACCTGCGATGGCAACTGGCGCACCACGGCCTGCCAGTCGCGCTGGGTGCTGGCCGTGCCAGGGCACAGTCGCTCGAGCGACACCAGCAGGTCGGCGTGGAACATCAGATTGCCCATCAGCTCACCGATGCGGTCGTCGTCCGGGTCGACCGCTGCGGCCTGCCCGAGCGCGCACGACGTCGCCAGCAGCAGCGCCGCGCCGAGGCGGGCGGTGCGGGTCGGCGCACGGCGGCGGAGATCGGGTCGGGACATGAGCGCTCGGCAGACACGTTGTTACTGCTACAGCGGCAGTCTAGGCGCGCACGCGCGCACCGACACGCCCCTGTTCCCGGGGGCCGCGGCTCACGTGCCCGGCGGCGCTGGCGGCGGGCCAGTACGGCCAGTAGCGCGCACGCACGCACAATGCGCGCCATGACAGCCTTGCCGCCGACCCCTCTCTTTCCCGGACCCTCTGCGGCGTCGCCCGGCCGATGAAACTCACGGGCCGAGGACTGCTTGACGTGGTGATCTACGGCGCCACGGGCTTCGTCGGCCGGCAGGTCGCGGGCTACTTCGCGGCGCACGCGCCACCGGGCGTGCGCTGGGCGGTGGCCGGGCGCTCGCGCGAAAAGCTCGAGGGCCTGTGCGAAAGGCTCGGCAAGTCGGATATCGGCGTGTTCGTCGCCGATGCGAACGACAGCAGGGCGCTCGATGCGATGGTGACTCAGACGCGCGTGGTGCTCAGCACCGCAGGCCCGTTCGCACTCTTCGGCAGCGCCCTCGTCGCGGCCTGTGCGCGCCATGGCGCGCACTACGTGGACACCACCGGCGAGACACCATGGGTGCGTCGCATGATCGACCTGCATCATCAGGAGGCCGCGGCCGGGGGCACGCGCATCGTGCCGTGCTGCGGCTTCGACTCCGTGCCGTCGGACCTCGGTGCCTGGCTCGTCGCGCGCACGCTGCGCGAGGAACACGGCCAGCGCTGCGCCAGCGTGAAGGCCTGCTTCTCGATGCGCGCCGGCCTCAATGGCGGCACCGCGGCTTCACTGATGAACCTGTTCGAAGGCGGCGACCGCGCCCAATTCGAGAACCCCTTCCTGCTGAACCCCGAGGGCACGCTACCGGACGATGTGTCGGCGCATCGCGACCCGTTGGGCGCCGTGCACGACGCCGACTTCGGTGCCTGGCTCGCGCCATTCGTGATGGGTCCGGTCAATACGCGCGTCGTGCGCCGCAGCGTCGCGCTGCTGGCCGGCGCCCGGATGTATGCGGATGACTTTCACTACCAGGAGTACCTGCGCATCGGCCGTGGCGCCGCGGCCGCCGTGGCAGCCGGCAGCGTGGCGGTGGGCATGGCGCTGGGCCGCAGCGCGCTGGCTCGCGCGCCGCTGCGCCGCTGGGCGCAGCGGTTCATTCCCGCGCCGGGCGAGGGACCGTCGGAACGCACGATGGACGAAGGCTCCTTCCGCTGCGAGCTGATCGGCATCGGCGAGCGCGGCGGCATTGCGCGCGGCCGCATCGCCGGCCGCGGAGATCCCGGCAACCGCGCGACGACGACTTTCGTGTGCGAGTCGGCGCTGGCGCTCGTGGTCGACGGCAAGCGCCTGCCCGGCGGCGACACCTTCGGCGGCGTGCTCACGCCCAGCGTGGCCTTCGGTGCAGTGCTGGCCGAGCGCCTGCGCGCCACCGGCATGACGGTCGAGCCGTCGACTGACTAGGGTCTGTTCGCAGGCACGCTCAGCGCTCGCCCACGCCAAGCTTGTCGAGCAGCCCGTTCAGTTCGTCGAGCGAGTCGAACGAGATCGCGATCTCGCCCTGCTCGCCGCGCCTGGTCTTGCGCAGCACACGGATCTCGACCGTCGCGGTGAGCCGGTCGGCGAGCGCTTCCTCGAGCCGCACGATGTCGCGCGGCTTCTCATGCCTGACGCGCAACAGCGGGCTCTGCCGGCCGCCGTTGCCGGCCGCCTTGGCGACGAGCTTCTCCGTCTCGCGTACCGAGAGCTTCTTCGCAGCCACCTGATTCGCAGCCTGGATCTGCGCCGCGCCCTCGAGCGAGAGCAGCGCGCGCGCATGGCCCATCTCGAGGTCGCCGGCCAGCAGCAGCTGCTGCACCGGCGCGGCCAGGTTCAGCAGCCGCAACAGGTTGCTCGCCGCGCTGCGCGAGCGGCCCACCGCTTGTGCGGCCTGCTCGTGCGTCAGCCCGAATTCGTCGATCAGGCGCTTCAAGCCCTGGGCTTCCTCGAGCGGGTTCAGGTTCTCGCGCTGGATGTTCTCGATCAGCGCCATCACCGCCGCGGCCTCGTCGGGCACCGGCTTCACGAGCACCGGCACTTCGGTCAGGCCCGCGATCCGTGCGGCCCGCACGCGCCGCTCGCCGGCGATGACCTCGTAGCGGTCGCTTCCAGCACCGCCCACGGGACGCACGAGCACCGGCTGCATCACGCCCTGGCTCTTGATGCTCTCGGCCAGCTCGTACAGCGAGCCTTCGTCCATGCGCGTGCGCGGCTGGTACTTGCCGGGCTGCAACACACCGAGCTTCAGCGTGGTCGGCGTGCCGTCGGCGCGCGACGCCGACGGCACGTCGCTGACCTTCGGGCCGAGCAGCGCTTCGAGGCCCAGCCCCAGGCCCTTGGGTTTCTTGGTGACCATGGGCGCGGATTGTCCGTCAGGCCCGCAATCGATCGATCAGCCCCCGCCCCTCGGGCCAGTCGCCCAGGCCCGATTCGCCGTTGATGTGGCCGCGCGCACCGATGCCGACAAGCTGCGCGCCCCAGTCGTGCGCCATCTGCGCACTGCGCTCGCTCGCGCAGTAGGGGTCGTCGCTGCTGGTCACCGCGACGGCCGCAAAGGGCAGCCGGCGCCGCACGACCGGCCGCCACGGCACGAGGTTGGGCGGCATGTCCGCGCGCTCGATATCGGGCGGCGCCACCAGCAATGCACCATGCACGCGCGCCGTGTGCTGCGAGTGCGCGGCCCAGGCCGCGACGAGCTGGCAGCCCAGGCTGTGCGCGACCAGCAGCGCCGCCTCGTCGCTTTCGAGCAGCACCTCCTCGAGCCGCGCCATCCAGTCGCCGCGCCTGGGCCACAGCCAATCGCTCTGCGCCACGCGCCGGTCGCCATGCAGCGCCTCCCAGCGGCTTTGCCAATGGGCGGGGTCGGAGTCGAGCCAGCCGGGCAACAACAGGATGCGCATTCCACTATCCTAGGGGCATGAGCGCGTAGGGCCGCTCCAAAGCGCTCATCCCGGAGCGCGCAGCGCGAAGGTTTGTCCAGTGAGCAAACACATCGTCTTCGTCGATGGCCAGGAAGGCACCACCGGCCTGCGCATCCACGAGTACCTTGCGGCGCGCAGCGACATCGAGCTGCTGAGGATCGATGCCGACAAGCGCAAGGACGCCGCCGAGCGCGCGCGCCTGCTCAACGCCGCCGACGTGGCGTTCCTCTGCCTGCCCGATGCGGCGGCGAAGGAAGCCGTGGCGCTCGTCACCAACCCCGACACCTGCGTCATCGACGCCAGCACCGCGCACCGCGTGGCGCCGGGCTGGACCTTCGGCATCCCCGAGCTGGCGCCCGGCCAGCGCGAGGCGCTGCGCCGCGCCAAGCGCATCGCCAACCCGGGCTGCCACTCGACCGCGTTCATCGCGCTGATGCGCCCACTCGTCGATGCAGGCATCGTCGATCGCGCGCTGCCGGTGACGGCCACCTCGATCACGGGCTACTCGGGCGGCGGCAAGAAGATGATCGAGCAATACCAGGCTGCCGATCGCGCAGCGCAGCTCGATGCGCCGCGGCCCTACGGCCTGAAGCTCGCGCACAAGCACGTGCCGGAGATGATGGCCTACACCGGATTGACCACGCGGCCGGTCTTCATGCCCATCGTCGGACCGTTCTACAAGGGCCTTGCAGTCAGCGTGCCGCTGCACTTCGCGCAGCTCAGGGCCGGCACCGACGGCGCGGCACTCGTGCGCGCCTACCACACGCGCTACGAGGGCGAGCGCTTCATCCGCGTGATGCCGCTGTCCGACCCGGCGATCGCCGAGCCGAACTTCTTCGACGTGCAAGGCGCCAACGACACCAACCGCATCGACATCTTCGTCTTCGCCGATGCGGACCAGGCGATCGTCATCGCGCGCGAGGACAACCTCGGCAAGGGCGCGAGCGGCGCGGCGGTGCAGTGCATGAACCTGCACCTGGGCTGCGACGAAGCCGCAGGCCTGTAGCGGCTCAGTGCAGCAGGCCCGAGCCGCCCTTGCGCGGCACCGGGCCCTTGGGCTCGACCTTGCCCACCGGCGCCTTGGCCAGCATCTCGGCGCCCGACAGGCCGGCGAACAGCTGCGCCGCCTTGAGCTTGATCTCGAGCAGCTCGCTCGCGCTCACCGAGTACTGGCCCGTGGTCTTGTTGACGTGGATGCTGAACTCGACGTCCTTGCCCTGGTGGCTCAGGGTCCCGCTGGTGAACTCGTAGTCGGTGCTGTCCCAGGGCAGGCCCCGCTCGGCGACGTCCCAGTCCCGGTATTCGACGCGGTGGATCTCGCCGCTGGCCAGGTCGAGCAGGCCGCTCGCATGGATCACCTCGTCGGTCTGCTCGTCGGTGATCGTGATCGGTACCCGCAGTTCCATGTGCCGCCCTTTTGTCGTGTTCGACGGCAATTCTGGCATGGGGCCCGCGTTGACGATCCGCAACGCGGGCCGGCCGCGTTAACGCACACTGAACAGGCCATGAGTTGCCGACCCCCGTTCCTGCGACGCGTCACGCGATCGTGCATCGCGGCGGTCCTGCTCGGCGGTGGCGCGGACATGCCGGCTGCGCAGGCCGCCGACCCGCCGCCCCCCGGTGAGTACCGCATCGTCGGCGGCAAGGTCGATCGCGGCACGTTCACCGGCTGGCGTCTGTTCCACTCGGCCTGCCATGGCTGCCACGGCGTCGGCGGCGTCGGCACCGACCTGGCGCCCGATCTCCTCGAGCGCGTGCGCACGATGACGCCACGCACCTTTGCCGCGCGCGTGATCACGAGCTACGGCCTCGTGCGCCCCGCCAATGGCAACGGCAGCGCCGAAGAGCGAAGCGCCTCGCGCGAGGCCCTGCTCGACGAGGTGATGCGGCGCGACCGGCGCGCGCGTGGCCAGGTCGCGATGCCCGCCTGGGAGGACGATGCCGTTGTGCCCCCGCACGTGCTCGACCTGTACGCCTACCTCACGGCGCGCGCCGACGGCAAGTTGGGCGCCGGCAAACCCACCGTGCTGCCCGCACCGGCCGCGCGCAAGCTCAAATAGCGTCGCCCGGCCGCACCCGGTAGTGGTAGGCGTAGGCATCGGCAAAGCCGAGCCGCGCATACGCCGCCCGTGCGGGCGTGTTGATGGCGTCGACCTGCAGGTAGGCCGTGGTCGCACCCTCGGCGCAGGCCAGCGCGAGCAAGCGCGCACACAGCCGCCGCGCCAGCCCGCGGCCGCGCCACTCGGGCGCGACGAACACGTCGTACAGCCCTACCAGATCGGCCTCCCGCGAGAACTGGCCGCAGGCCAGCAGTGCGCCGTCGGCCTTGCGCCGGATCGCCAGCGGCACGAACGGCACCGGTGACGCCTCGAGCCGCTGTGCATGCGCCTCGCGCTGGGCCAGGGGCGAGCCGCGCAGCGCGCCGACCGCCTGCGCAAAGCCCGCCACACCGAGGCGCTCGAACACCATGTCGCGCGGCAGCGCCTCGACCTTGGGCTTGCCGGCCAGCGCGGCCACCATCACCCGGGTGTCGTCCACCGACGTCCAGCCAATCGCCAGCAGGTGCCCATCGAGCCCGCGCGGCTGCGCGAACGGCGTGATGCGCACCACCATCGGCAGCTTGGCATCGTCGTAGATGCGCGAGGCCAGCGCGAGCTTGTCGGCGATGGGCAGCCGCCCGGCAGCCACCGGCTGCACGCAACGCGCGCGCTTGGCCTTGCCCGGCGAGAAGCGCACGAGCCAGCCGTCGAGCCAGCGCTGCTGCGGCGGCGCACTGGCGTTCAGCCCCGCATCCTCGATGCGCGACAGCAGCGCGGCGGGAAAACGCGGCGCAGGGCTCACTGCAGCGTCTTGACGCGCTCGACCAACTCGCGCGCGAAGGCCACGTAGGCCTGCGCACCGCGTGAGGAGGGATCGAACACCACGCCGGGCTGGCCGTAGCTCGGCGCTTCGGCCAGGCGCACGTTGCGCGGGATCACGGCGTTGAACACCTTGTCGCCGAAGTGCGACTTGAGCTGGTCGCTGACTTGATGCTGCAGTGTGATGCGCGGATCGAACATGACACGCAGCAGGCCGATGATCTGCAGCTTGGGGTTGAGGTTCGCGTGCACCTGCTTGATCGTGTTGACGAGGTCGGTGAGGCCCTCGAGGGCGAAGTACTCGCACTGCATCGGCACGATCACGCCATGCGCGGCGCACAGGCCGTTCAACGTGAGCAGCGACAGCGACGGCGGGCAGTCGATCAGCACGAAGTCGTACTCGGTGGCCACGTCCTGCAGCGCCGCGCGCAGCCGCTCGTTGCGCCGCTCCAGGCCCACCAGCTCGACCTCCGCGCCGGCCAGCTCGCGGTTCGCGCCGAGCACGTCGAATCCGCCCTCTTCGCTTTCCACCCGGGCCTCGGCCACCGTCGCGGACTCGAGCAGCACGTCGTACACCGAGGCCCCGAGCTTGCGCTTGTCCACGCCCGAGCCCATCGTGGCATTGCCCTGCGGGTCGAGGTCGACCACCAGCACGCGCAGGTCCAACTGCGCCAGCCCGGCGGCGAGGTTCACGGTGGTGGTGGTCTTGCCGACCCCGCCCTTTTGGTTGGCGATGCAGAAGATGCGCGGCATGGGCATGCATTCTCGCCGACGCACGGGACCGCGCGCGGCGCGGCGCCCCTGCGTCGCTCGAGCCTTTGCCCGTCAGTCGCGCACCAGGCGGATGCCGAAGCCGATGAGGAACAGCCCGGCCAGTCGCTCGAGCGCCCTTGCCAGCTTGCGATGCGCACGCACCTGGGCCGCCACCGCATGAGCGAAGGCGCACAGCGTCAGGCAGTACACGGCGGTGATGGCCGCGATCGTGAGCGCCATGGCGCCGAACGTGGGCAGGCCGCGGTGCGTGGCCGGGTCGATGAACAGCGGAAAGAAAGCCATGTAGAACACGATGGCCTTGGGATTGAGCAGCGTGATGACGAAGGCCTGGCGCGCGTAGTCGCGCGGCTCGATGCGGATCGGCGCTGCGCTGCCATCGCCCTTGGACAGCAGCAGCTTCACGCCGATCCATGCCAGATACGCCGCGCCTGCGTACTGGACCGCCTTGAACAGCACCGGGTTGGCCGCCAGCAGCGCAGCCACGCCCGCCACCGCGAGCCACAGCAGCACCTGGTCGCCGACGATCACGCCGAGCGTGGCTGCCGCGCCGGCGCGAAAGCCGCCCTTGCCGGTGGAGGTGAGCAGCGCGAACGTGCCCGGGCCGGGCAGCGCGAGGAAGAGCACGATGGCGGCGCAGAACGCGCCATAGTCGGTGATGCCGTACATGGGAAGGCGCTGAGGCCAAAGGGTTTCGCAGGTTAGCGCAACGGCACGCGCGTGAACGACAATCGCGCCCGATGAGCACCGAGCCCGCCGAGCAGCGCCCCGAGGCCACGACCGACGCCGCGCCGGCGGCCAGTGAAGTGCGTGCGGTCGCACCGACCGCAGCCCCCGCTGCCGAAGCCGCTGCCGTGCCCGCCAAGGCGCCCGAGCTGTCGCCCGCCGCATGCGGCGCGCGCCTGGCCTCGCTGTTTCCCGCGTTGTTCGTGGCGCCCGGCGCACCGGGGCCGGTGAAGCCCATCAAGCTGCGCATCCATGCCGACATCCAGGCGCGCGCGCCCGGCGAGTTCAGCAAGCGCGTGCTCGGCATCTTCTTCTCGCGCTACACGACCACCAACGCCTACCTCAAGGCGCTGGCCGCCCCCGGCGCGCAGCGTTTCGATCTCGATGGCGCGCCCGCCGGCGACATCGCCGAGGAGCATCGCGCGGCGGCGGTCGAGGAACTGGCGCGTCGGCACGCGATCGCAGCCGAGCGGCGCGCGATGCAGCCGCCGCGCCGCGCCGCGCCGCCGCAGCGCGATCAAGCGCCGCACCCCGGCGCGCCGCCGGGCGACGCGGCGACCGACTCCCATTCACGGCCGCCACACCCGCCGCGCGAACAACGCCCGCCGCGCCTGCCGCGCCCGCAAATCGACGGCCGCGAGCCTCGACGCGACATCCGACCATCGCGTGGCGCGCCGCAGCAACGCCCAGCCCCGCACACCGAGCGTCCGCCGCGGCGTGATGGCGCGCCGCGAGTGCAGATCCAGGCGGCAGAGCAAGCGCCCACCACGCCAGCCGCCGACCCGGCACAACGCGAGCGCGCACTGCTGCTGCGCGCCTTCGAAGCCAGCCCACTGAGCAAGGCCAACTTCTGCGCCTTGAAGCGCATCAGCGAGGCCGAACTCGACACCGCGCTGGCGCAGGCGCGCAGCGAACGACGCTGAGGCAGCGCCGCCGGGCTTGCGCCCGCACCGGCCACGGGTCTAGAGTTGCCCGACCCGGCGGCATGGGTCATGCCGAAACCTCCAGGAGACACACCATGCCGCCAGCTTCCCCCAGCGCCACCGTGCAGCAGTGGCTCGACGACTTCGGCCGGGCGCTCGCGCGCGCCGATTTCGCCGGCGCCGCGTCGATGTTCGGCGACGAGAGTTACTGGCGCGACCTGGTCTCCTTCACCTGGAACATCAAGACCGCCGAAGGCCGCGAGCAGATCCGCGACATGCTTGCCGCCACCGTGCCGAACGCGCAACCGTCGGCATGGATGCTGCTGGGTGAAGGCAGCGAAGCCGGCGGCGTCACCGAAGGCTGGTTCACGTTCGAGACGGGCACGTCGCGCGGCAAGGGCCTGCTGCGCCTGATCGGCGGCAAGGCGTGGACCCTGCTGACGACGATCCAGGAGCTGAAAGGCTTCGAGGAGAAGAAGCGCGAGATGCGACCCAAGGGCGTGGAGCATGGCGTGCATCCCGGGCGCAAGAGCTGGCTCGAAGAGAAGCAGGATCGCGCGAAGACGCTCGGCTACACCGAACAGCCCTACGCGCTGGTGCTCGGCGGCGGCCAGGCCGGCATCATCCTCGGCGCGCGATTGAAGAAGCTGGGCGTGCCGGCCGTCATCGTCGAGAAGAACCCGCGCGCCGGCGACAGCTGGCGCAACCGCTACAAGAGCCTGTGCCTGCACGACCCGGTGTGGTACGACCACCTGCCGTACCTGCCGTTCCCGGAGGACTGGCCGGTGTTCTCGCCGAAGGACAAGATCGGCGACTGGCTGGAGATGTACACGAAGGTGATGGAGCTCGACTACTGGACGAGCAGCGAGTGCAAGAGCGCGAAGTGGGACGACGCGAAGCAAGAGTGGGAAGTACTCGTCGAGCGCAAGGCCGACACGCCGAGCGGCGCGCCGGAGACGTTGACCTTGCGGCCCAAGCACCTGGTCTTCGCCACCGGCATGAGCGGCGTTCCCAGCCTGCCGAAGTACCCGGGCATGGAAGACTTCAAGGGCCAGCAGGCGCACTCGAGCGGATTTCGCACGGGCGTCGAGTGGAAGGGCAGGAAGGTCGTCGTCGTCGGCTCCAACAACTCGGCGCACGACATCTGTGCCGACCTGTGGGAGAACGGCGCCGACGTGACGATGGTGCAGCGCTCGACCACGCACGTGGCGCGCAGCGACACGCTGATGGACCTGGCGCTCGGCGGCCTGTACTCCGAGGCCGCCGTCAAGAACGGCATCGACACCGACAAGGCCGACCTGATCTTCGCCTCATTGCCGTACAAGGCGCTGCCGGCGCTGCAGGTGCCCGTGTACCAGCAGATGAAGGAGCGCGACGCCGAGTTCTACAAGAAGCTCGAGCGCGCCGGCTTCCTGCTCGACTTCGGCGAAGACGACTCGGGCCTGTTCATGAAGTACCTGCGCCGCGGCTCGGGCTACTACATCGACGTGGGCGCGAGCGAGCTGGTCGCCGATGGCCGCGTCAAGCTCAAGACCGGCGCGATCGAGCGGGTCGAGGCCGACGGCCTGCTGATGGCCGACGGCACGAAGCCGCCGGCCGACCTGATCGTCTGGGCCACCGGCTACGGCTCGATGAACGGCTGGATCGCCAAACTGGTCGATCAGGCCACAGCCGACAAGGTGGGCAAATGCTGGGGCCTGGGCTCGGGCACCAAGAAGGACCCCGGGCCCTGGGAGGGTGAACTGCGCAACATGTGGAAGCCCACGCAACAGAAGAACCTGTGGATGCAGGGCGGCAACCTGCATCAGAACCGCCATTACTCGCTGCTCGTCGCGCTGCAGTTGAAGGCGCGCATGGAGGGCCTGCCCACGCCGGTGTATGCGCTGGCGCCGGTGCATCACAAGGCATAGCCGGGCGTCCGGCGCGCGCGCCGGCCTTCGCGACCGTTGAGCCGGGGCAATCGCGCGGCCCTTGCGCCGCGCCACGCGCCCGCGGTCGGTGCGCGGCGCGGCCTATCATGTGCCCATGACCTCGGCGTCGTCGATCCAGGTTGTGCTGGCTGATGGCATGCGGGCGCTGTCGCGCTGGCTGCACAACTGGTGGCGCATCGTGCTGCT
>Ga0209797_10001445_pt1 | contig 11930 bp, 9 predicted proteins | sample DOMMetBare3Fresh_2_FD_187472 | JGI IMG/M metagenome (GOLD analysis project Ga0209797, IMG submission 187472) | Wetland sediment microbial communities from St. Louis River estuary, USA, under dissolved organic matter induced mercury methylation -... | ecosystem: Environmental > Aquatic >...
TTAAACAACTGCCTGGTTGAATGTTGTAACATGATTTTTTGGTTTAAGTGAAGTTTGAGTCTATTAAAATACAATCATTTATTTTCAATGTCAACAGCTAATTCATTAAAAGTTACAGTATGATCAATTCATCATATTCTGTTTAATTCATATACCGGTATAGTTTTCGATTGAATATTCTCTTTGTTTGTGGCTTTCTTGGTTTCTGTAATCTTCTTAATTTGAAATAATTCAATATCATATCAAACCTAAAAAAATTGAATTCGTGTAAATGAAAATTCTCCCGCAACATGGCTGCATTGGCCGTTGGTAAATCATGTACAAACAACACAGGTTCATTCAGCTTTACAGCAAAAAGATTGTTGTATAAATCAGATGTGGATGGTTGATGTAAACCAGAAAAATAATTCATTCCTGAAAACATAAAAGGGAATAAAAAGATGCTTTTAGCTAAAAGAAGCTTGTCTATTTTATTCTCATCACCTGTACAACAAGGCGCAGCTAACCCTACCAGCACAATAGCTGTTTTGAAATAGCTAAGCTGTTTCATTTTAAAGTGTTTTTCTGTTCTCACTCACATCGGTACACACTTTTCAAGGTACAAGTTGAGGTAATCATTTTCCTATGACCATTGTCAATAAACCGTTTTAGCACTAAGGGAAAAAGAAAAAACTTTCTGTAATCTGAACGATTCACCCACTTAATTCGTAATTATATATATGATTCGCATTTCGTTCATCTTTCTTTCGCTTCATTTCCTGATTGCCTGCACAAAAAAGCAAACCAGTACGCCCCCAGTAAACTACACGCCTCCGGTAGTTGCTGCGCCAGCAAAAACCTACCTGGCCTTGGGTGATTCCTATACAATCGGGCAAGGGGTATCTGAACCAGAACGCTTTCCGCAACAAACCGCTTCCTGGTTACGAGCCAATGGCATTAATATGGTTGTGGTAGATTATATTGCTACAACCGGATGGACAACAAGTAATCTGCAAAACGCTATCAACCAGAGAAACCCCAACAACCACGATGTAGTTTCTTTACTTATTGGTGTAAATGATCAATACCAGTTACATGATACAACAGGATACCGTGAACGTTTTACATTGTTACTGCAAAATGCCATTCAACTGGCAAGAGGGAAAAAAGAAAATGTGTTTGTGCTTTCAATACCCGATTATAGTGTAACCCCGTTTGCTCTTTACTACGATACTGCCCGTATCCGTTTGGAAATTGATTGGTTTAACAGCATTAATAAAAATGTAACGGAGGCTTATAAAATTAAATACCTCGATATAACGGCTTCTTCACGTGACGCAAGAAATGATCGTACGTTAATTGCAACAGATGGACTGCATCCTTCCGGTTTGGAATATAAAAAATGGGCCGATCGGTTAGGGCCGTTGATGTTGCCCGTGTTGAAATAAACTTATATAAAACATCCGCTTATTCTTCTTTCGCCATCTTCCTCAGCCAACGCCAATGAAATACAAACAATAAAACAGCTATGAAGAGTAACGAACCATTTACTATAACATCATGAGTAGTACGATGATTTACTGATGCAACTAAATCATCACGCTCTGCCTGGTAAACGGAAGCAAGCATGGCATCATCTGCCATCTTTTGCATGTGTATGGAATCGGTTCCCAACTGTAAAGATTTTAATTTGTCCATCTTATACCCCTCAAAAGTTGTAAGGCCTTGTTTGCCCCTCATGGTTTTTTCTCAAGCATGCATTAGATCACTTTTATTGAGCAATGCATTGATATGCTAAACTGATGAGTGCCGTTATTACAGCAACCAAATAAAAATAAATGATGGCCATCAGGAGTGTTCATTTATTAAGAATGTAGATTTCCCTTATTAATCTTTCGCTTTTTCTTAAAATAGGTTTATCTTTCTTATGCAAACAGGGACTCTTTCTTTCTTCTCCTACCATTAAGCTATAGCCTCCTGTACAATTCTGTTCCCAACTATTTTTTATTCACCTTTCTAAAATCAAAAAAACAATGAAACAGATTGTAGTGCTTGCTTTATTTATTTTGTTCCTGGTTGCCTGCCAAAATGCAACTGACAACAAAGAAACCAAAAACACCGAAACCAAAACAGCTGTTGCCGGAATGTATCCAACTACCTATTCCTCTTCCTTTGAAATGGGAGACATGAGCCTTGCCGAAAAAGCTGTGCTCAACAGCTGGAAAAACTGGGAAGCCAATAAGATTGATGATTTAAAAGATTTCCTGGCCGATAGTGTAACTATACTTGGTGCAGACGGTACTGTTTTTAGTGGTAAAAAAGACAGCCTCATTACGCTCTGGAAAAAAGTAAGAAGTGATTATACTTCCATTGTTGATTCTGTGGCTGCATATACAGCTATAAACAGTACTGATAAAAATGAAAAATGGGCGCTTGTATGGGTAACTGAATACAGCACGGATAAAAAAGGAATAAAAGATACGGTTGATTACCAGGAAACATGGCGCTTTAATAAAGATGGAAAAGCCGACATGGCATTACAATATCAGCGCAGGAAAAAGAAATAAGCATTTTGCAATAAAAAAACCGGCATGTAAAAACCGGTTTTTTTATTTCTTTTTTGTTGTTTCAAATTTTGTATACTTCCTCCTGTTCACAGAAGAATCAGAGTTAAGAACACAGATCAGTTTCCATTTCTGAACAGATACTCCATCCACTCTCTTTCCTCCAAACCTTAATAGTTAACTTGCAGTTGTAATAACAGGAATGAAAGAACTCTTTTTATTACTTAAAAAAATATGGCAACAGCAACCAGGCATTTGAGCAATACCAAAAAAACCGAACCGGCTAAGGCTAAGATTTCAAAAGAAAGTTTGAAACAGGCTCTTATTCTTTTCAACTATTTAAAACCACACCGCAGCAAATTTCTCTGGGGATTATTGTTCATTGCTCTCTCTTCATTTACCACCAGTTTGTTTCCGTTGTTCTTAGGAAAAATGATTGATGCGGCTTCACCCGGTGCTACATTGCCTGGCATGAGTACCACATCGCAATTTGATTTTGGTTTAAAAAATATTCACTGGAGTATAAACCTAACCCTGCTGCTCATTTTTTGTCAACTGAGTTTACAAACCTTTTTTTCTTTCATGCGTGTGTATTTATTAACAGCAGCCGGCGAAAAATCATTGGCCGATATGCGTAAAGATGTTTACAGCAAATTGCTAAGTATGCCCATGAGTTTTTTTTCTGAGAAACGTGTGGGTGAATTGAGCAACCGCATTTCATCTGATCTTTCACAAATACAGGATGCTATTTCGTTTACCCTTGCTGAATTTATACGTGGCATCTTCACCCTCATCATTGGTTTGTTTTTTATTTTCTGGATCAGTGCCAAGCTGGCTTTGGTAATGTTGTCGGTTGTTCCCGTTATTGCCATCTTAGCTGTTGTGTTTGGTATGCGTATCCGAAAGATGGCCCGCAGGGCACAGGATCAGCTGGCCGATAGTGGCACCATTGTACAGGAAACCTTTCAGGGCATTTCTATTGTAAAAGCATTCACCAGTGAGTTTCATGAAATAAGCCGCTATGTAAAAAGTATTCAGTCGGTGGTGGTAACTGCGATCAGTAATGCCCGTTACCGTGGTGCTTTTATTTCGTTTATGATCTTTAGTGTATTTGGTACCATTGCTTTTGTAATGTGGTTTGGTGCAGGGATGATACAAAGCGGTGAATTAACTATGGGCTCTCTTACCATGTTTGTTATTTTCTCCATGTTTGTAGGAGGCACTTTTGCAGGGTTTGCCGATATGTTTTCACAGTTACAAAAAACATTGGGTGCCACGCAAAGCGTTCGGGAAATTTTACGCAGTAATGGTGAAGCCGTGGAGTTAAAAGAAATTACCGTAGAACCCCAACATCAGTTAAAAGGTAATGTCCGTTTCGATCATGTGGCATTCAGTTATCCCGGCCGCAAAGATGTTCCGGTATTAAAAGATTTGTCGCTTACTGCCAGTAACGGAGAACAGATTGCTATTGTGGGACCGAGTGGTGCTGGCAAATCAACCATTGCTTCTTTGCTTTTACATTTTTATGAACCCGATAGCGGCACATTGTATTTTGATGAACGACCAGCAGCTGCCTTTCCTCTTTCACAACTTCGCAGGCAAATGGCTTTTGTACCACAGGATGTAATGTTGTTTGGTGGAAGTATTAAAGAAAATATTGCTTATGGAAAACCAACAGCCTCCGATGAAGAAATTATAGCTGCTGCTAAAAGTGCCAATGCACACCGGTTTATTGAATTGTTCCCGGAAAAATATGATACCATTGTTGGTGAACGGGGAATGAAACTGAGTGGTGGGCAGCGTCAACGAATTGCTATTGCCCGTGCTATTTTAAAAGATCCTGCTATTTTAATTTTAGATGAAGCCACTTCATCACTGGATAGTGAGAGTGAGCAACTGGTGCAGGAAGCATTAGACAACCTGATGAAAGGCCGCACTTCATTTGTAATTGCACACCGGCTTTCCACCATCCGCAATGCCGATAAAATTGTATTGATTGATAAAGGAATTGTAAGCGAAGCCGGTACACATGCTCAACTCATGGATCATAACGGACTGTACCGCAAACTCAACGAAATGCAGTTTGAGTTTGGAGTAGTTACGCAATCGCCAACGGTAGAGGATGAAGATGAAGATGAATAATTCAGGAAACCGGATCCTTTTCAAAAAAACGAGTTTGTATTATTATCATTTAACCCAATTTGATAATTTTAAATCATGAAAAAAGAGTTGATTGCTGATCTGTTTTCACAATTTGAAAGCGCCTGTTATATCTATGAAGGAATTGAATGCTGGAGTGCCAGAGAATTGCAGCCAATATTAGGTTATGCCCGTTGGGAAAACTTTACCAATGCTATTGAAAAAGCAAAAAAGGCTTGTGAAAATGCCGGAGAAGAAACCTCTCACCATTTTCGTGGATTCACGAAAATGGTTGAATTGGGTAGTGGCGCAAATCGTGAAATTGAAGACATTGCATTAACCAGATATGCCTGTTACCTGGTTGCTCAAAATGGTGACTCTGCAAAAAGTGAAATAGCTTTTGCTCAAACATATTTTGCTGTACAAACACGCCGGCAGGAATTGATTGAAAAAAGATTACTGGATGTTGCAAGAGTTTCTGCAAGGGAAAAACTTAGTAAAAGCGAAAAGAAACTATCCGGCATTATCTATGAAAGAGGTGTTGATGATAAAGGCTTCGCAATTATCCGTTCAAAAGGAGACCAGGCTTTGTTTGGTGGTTTCAATACAACAGAAATGAAAAAGAAATTAGGAGTCCCTGCCAGCAGGCCATTGGCCGATTTCTTACCAACCCTTTCTATTAAAGCAAAAGATTTTGCTACAGAACTTACCAGTCATAATGTAACAGATAAAGACCTTAAGGGGGAGCAGCAAATAACAAAAGAGCATATTGACAACAATGTTGCTGTTCGGAAAATGCTAAAAGAAAGAGGTGTACTACCCGAACATCTTCCCGCCGCAGAAGATTTAAAAAAAGTACAACGCAAATTAGCAACAGAAGAAAAGAAAATAGTAAAACAAACCGGTAAGATTCAAAAGGAAAAGAAGAAATAATTATTTGCAAACAAATTTGCTTATTTCCTCTTTACTCCTCTTACACAACTCCAAAATTTTTCAAAAACTTTGGTGCTGTTCTTTTCTTAGTTGCCTGTTCAAACGCATAAGCCATACCAATGATTTCTGCTTCTTTATATGCTCCTGCAATAAAAGAAAATCCTGCAGGTAATTCATGTACAAAACCCATGGGCACGGTAATGTGCGGATAACCGGCCATGGCCGCAGGCGGACAAAAATAAAATCCGGTATCATAATCCCCATTAATCAAATCAATACAGTTTGCAAGGCCAATGCTGGTACCGGCAATAGCATCTAACTTTTCTTTCTGCATCAGTTCATCAATAATGGCCCTTGATGATGTTGTTTTTTTCAATGCCTCTGTATATTCTTTACTGTCTAACCCTTTTTTCTCTTCACACAATTCCAGTTGTTCCTGTTTAAAATAAGGCATGGCAGTAGCTTCATTCTTCTTGTTGAAAGCAATTACTTCAGTCAATGATTTTACAGGAGCGTTGGCTGTTGACAAATATTTATTCACCCCATCTTTAAATTCATATTGCAACACTGCCAGTTCACCCGAACCGGCTTCTCTTGTTAGTTGCAATAACTCCACTTCAACAATGGTTGCACCTTTACTTTTTAATACTTCAATTGCCGACTTATATAAACCAACCATCCCTTCATGTCCTTTAAGAAATGATTTTTCAATACCAATTCTTTTTCCGTTTAAGCCATCAGGGTTTAAGAATGATGTATAGTCTTTAAGTGCTTTTTCTTTGCTTTCGAGAGTTACTTCATCTTCTGCATCAACACCCGTAAGTGCGCCTAACAGTATAGCCGCATCTTTTACAGTTCTTGCCATGGGCCCGGCAGTATCCTGTGTTTTTGAAATAGGGATAATGCCACTGCGGCTTAATAAACCAACTGTTGGTTTAATGCCTACAATACCACAAAAAGAAGCGGGTGCAATAACAGATCCATCCGTTTCAGTTCCAATAGCAACTGCACAAAAATTAGCAGCTACTGCTGCGCCGGAACCAGAACTGGAGCCGCATGGATTGCGATCGAGGATGTAAGGATTTTTTGTTTGTCCGCCCCGGCTGCTCCACCCACTTGTGCTACGTGTTGATCTGAAATTGGCCCACTCACTCAGGTTTGTTTTTCCCAACAATACAGCACCGCTTTCTTTCAGTTGTTTTATAATGAAAGCATCTTTTTTTGCAATATTTCCAACTAATGCCAATGCACCGGCAGTAGTCATCATTTTATCAGCAGTATTAATATTGTCTTTTATTAAAACCGGTATACCATGCAGAGGGCCACGTATTTTACCAGCTTTCCGTTCTGCATCCATAGCATCAGCAATGGAGAGTGCATCGGGGTTAAGTTCAATCACAGCATTCACAGCAGCATTATTTTTATCCATCGCTTCAATTCGTTTTAAATACATTTCTGTTATTGATCTTGAACTGTATTCACCTGCTTGCATTTTTTGTTGCAGTTCATCAATCGTTATTTCATTGAGTGCAAAATCATCCTGAAATGATGAGAGCTTTTCATCTGCTTTTTTTTCTTTATCCGGTTCTGTATTGCATGATGCGATACTTACAGTACCAATGGCCAAACCTGCTACAGAACCTGTTTTAATAAAATGTCTTCTGTTCATGATGGAGGAGTTGATGAAGTAAAAGATTGTACTGTTTCAAATCTATGGAATAAACAAGTTGTTGCAGGCTTTTATGTTTGTTTTTTGTTTGATGATGAAGAAGTATTTCAAGGGCATAAAAAAAGGCATCATGCAGACGCCTTCTTTTTAAAAAATTTTATTTCAATTTTGGTTCCGGCACTTTACGGGCATATTGCAGCACCTGTCTGATCTTTCCATTTTCCATCCTGTAATCTTCATGAATAATGAGGTGTTCTTGTTTACCATCGTTATACGTATAACTTTCATCTGTCCAGCTAAGCACCCATTCATGTTTTTTATCAATATTGTTAATGGGCATGGCGGCAATATATTTAATGTCGATTGTTTTCATAGCAGAACGCCAGCCAAGCAATACTTTTTTAATGGAATCGGCTGTAGTATTAAATGAAGTGCCATCGCTTAAATCAATACTTACAGAATCGGCAAGAAGCGATGCAGCACTATCTACATTACCCTCACCCATCCACTTATTCCATTGCATAACTTTCACCATATTAGCATTACTACCTATTTCTATTTTACCTGAGTAACTCATTTCCATTGGCATCACCACTTTTTCATCCGTTGTTGAAGTGGTGGTGGTTGTTGTTGTTTCATCTGCAGGTTTATCGTTGCAGGCAAAAAAAAGCGTAAGCAGCAAAGCTGCGGGGAGCATGAATTTTTTCATTTTGTTTGATTTTAAAGTAAGGTTGAACCTTTTTTCTACAAATGCAAGTGGAGAAAAAGAAAAGCTGTTTGAACGCTCCGTTATCCTGAAGCTGTTTAAAATAAAATGATGTTCTGTTTGCTGTTTTTTCTCTTAGTTGATATATGCCGAGACTATTGCACTGACATGCTATTTTATTAGGAAAAAGAACTATTACTTCTGCTTATATACTTTTACATAATCTACATACATGGATTGTGGAAAAGGAGTGCCGGAAGTTGGAAATCCAACAAAGTTTCCGCCCACTGCCACATTTAGTAAAAGGTAAAAAGGCTGGTTATATACCCATTGGCCAGTAACATCATCTGGTGTTAATCGCTGAAACAGGAAATTATCAACGAAGAAATCAATATAATTTTCTCCCCATTCTACAGCATAGATATGATAATCGGTATCGAATCTTCCGTTTGTTAATGCATAGGCTTTACCAATAGAATTACCCCCTGAATACCCCGGGCCATGCAAAGTTCCATGTGTGATTGCTGGCTGCTGACCTCTCTGCTCCATGATATCAATTTCACCACATTGAGGCCAAGGCTTTGTATCAATGTTAGCACCAAGCATCCAGAAAGCAGGCCATAAGCCGGGACCGGTTGGAGTTTTTATTCTTGCTTCAAAACGGCCGTAAACCTGTGAAAACTTTCCTTTTGTTTTTATTCTTGCAGATGTAAAATAAGCACCGCTAAAGGATTCACTCCGGGCTGTTATTACTAATTTACCGCTACCATCCAATTGAATATTGGAACTTCTGTTGGTGTAATACTGAAGTTCGTCGTTGCCCCAGCCTTTGGTGCCTGTGCCAATATCTAATGACCATTTTGTATTATCAGGTGCATTACCTGAGGCACCGGCAAAATCATCACTCCAAACTAATTCCCAACTTCTTTCGGGTAGTGTTTGTTTTGCTTCTTTTTTACAACCTATTAGTAATAGCATTATAAAAGAGCTAATAACTGTAAAGATTTTATTTATAATTAATTTTCTCATACTAATATTTTTATTCGTTGACTTAAACTATTCAAATTATTATGCTGAAGTAAGCATTTTCTCGTTACGTTAGCAATGCTTTAATTACCAAATCTTATGTTATCAAAATATATCACATTAGTAGAACCTCTGGCAGTGAAATCGGGGAATATAATTATCTGTTTATACCCATCTCGTATTTGGGCTGTAAAATCGAAAGTAAGTTCCTGCCATCCGTTTATTACTGTATTAGGAATCTTAATCTCTGGAAATGCAAAGCCTGTGGGGTCTGCAAATTTTATTCCCACATCACTTAAGGTTGTTTTATAAACCATGATTTTTACGATCTTATGAGCGGCATCCAGATTAAATACCGGCATACCTGAGGCGCTATTTGCTGTTTCGGTGCCAGCATAAGGCTGGCCCGCCTGCTGAGCTGTAAATTTAGCTACGGTTGCAGATGTATTTATACCAGATGGGAATGGGTTTGCAACAAACTCCAACGGTGGATTAGAACTGTTTTCAAACACGTTCCATGTCCAGCTTGCTCCAAATCCTCCTGATTCAAAATTAATTACTTCATTCAAGGTGAATGTACCGCCGCCGCCACCTGTCTTATAGAAATAAATATTGTCAAGGAAAATGTTATTTGTCTCATTCCCACCGTCAAATTTGAATTGAAATACATTGCTTAAATTAACGCCTGCAAATGCTGATAATGGAATATCAACACTGTTCCATCCTGCTGTAGGTACAGTTAAAGTATATGGTGTTTCGGCACCGGGGCTTATGAGAAATACACGTAAAGTTGAAGCATTTACTGAGTAATAATCGAGATGCAACAATCCATAAGTAGAAACATTTTGATTGCTTCCTATCTGAATACCCTGGTAATTGAAATTGGGATAAGACAATGTATTATTTCCTGCAATTAGTGTTTGTGATGCAGTTGAGAATCCAGATTGCCCCCAGTTAGGGTTAAAGTCTGTACCTGCAACATTTGTATAAGTATCACTAAAAATTGAAATCACATCTGCTGCCGGCCGGGTAGGAACCGGAGCTGCAACAGGTGGTGTAACGGGATTTTTCCAAAAATAAATATTGTCCACATAAATATCACCATTGCCTTCCCATTTCATCTGAAATAAATTGTTCAATGCTACTGGTGAAAAAGCTGACAGCGGTATGTCCACACTATTCCATCCGGTAGTTGGAGTTGACAAGGTAAATGGAGTTTCTACCGGGCCGGGGCTTATAAGGAATACTTTTAAACTAGTAGAATTAATTGCGTAATAATCCACATGCAGGAAACCCATGGTAGATACGTTCTGGTTACTGCCAAAATTTAACCCCTGGTAATTTAATCCGGCATAAGACAAGGTATTATTTCCAGCTATGAGTGTTTGTGTAGTAACAGTAGCTTGTCCCCAGTTAGGATTAAAATCAGAACCGGCAACATTGGTATACGCATCACTAAAAATGGAAATTACATTAGTAGCAAGCCTTGTAGGTGTAGGTGCTGCAACTGCTGGCCGGGTAGGTATCTTGTAGAAATATACATTGTCAATATATACATTGGGGAGTGTGCCGGAAAGTACCATTTGCCCCAGGTTTGCTCTTGTTGTAAGGCCGATAAAAGCAGAAAGTGGAATATCGATACTCACCCAGTTACCTGTGCTTAATGTAGGAGCTGTAATGGTTACTTCATGTGTTTTATCATCGCCACCTCCAAATGCACCATTGGCACCAAGATCTGTCAAAAGCACTTTAAAATTGTTGGGTAAGGCAGTAACATCCGGTGTCCAGATATCTATGTGAAAGCCACTCATAACCGAGGCATTAACAGGAGGAGTTTTAAACTCAATTCCTACAAAGTTTAAGTTGCGGTAGCGTATTACATCATCTCCCTGCACTTTGATAAAAAATTCGTCAACATTAGAAAACTGATAACGTGCATTCCATGTGTCTACAGGCACATTTGTATAAATGTTACTGTAAAGCGAAATTACATCCGCCGCATCACGAGTAGGAGCCGGCGCTTTTGTAGTGGGGCCAACCGGCAAGCCGGTAGAAGTAATTCTTAATGAACCGGTGGCAGTATCTTTACCAAGAACAGCTTTAATGGTAGTAGTACCCGCATCTATTACAGATACCAGCCCTTTTGCATCAACATTTGCAACAGTTAGTTTAGATGAAAGAAATGTAAAATAGTAAGGTGATATGTCAACGGTCTGATTCACTCCGCTGGGCAGGTTTACAGAAAACTGAAAATCATCAATATTAATTTTATCACCTGTTTCAGCATTGCCAATCACTTTGTCTTCACCTGCATAAATTAAACCTTGCAGATTAGCCAAATCACCAATATTTTCAAACCGCACTTCATCAATCCAGAAAGTATAGCCTCTTCCGTTTTCGGGACCAGTAGAAAAATAAAGCAATCCTTTTTCTGCAGTAAGTTTTGATGCATCGGGTATGGGTATGATAACTTTTTTCCAATTACTGTTTACAGGTAAACCGCTCAGTGTAACCTGGTATTTATTTTCACCCAAATCATTACCAAATCCAAGTACTCCAATGGTAGCCGCCTGCGTAGCTTTTATATAAAATGTCAATGCATTATAGCCGGATAAATTTCTTCCTGTTTTGCTAATAAATACGCCGCCGGCATAAGAACCCTGAGGGCTGTTGGCATCTGGCACTTCAAACCGCATGGATTGTTTGGTACCGCCATAGCTTACCTGGTTATCAACATGAAAAGCCTTTACATCTGATCCGCCAAATGCAGCATAAGCCAGGTCACTGGTGAAATCATCAATAAAAACTTCGGCGGTACCTGGAAAGGCAGGGGTTTGCAGATCTGCGACATCCCTCTTTTTACAGCCTAAATCTATAAGTATTATTAATCCAATTAGGCTGTATAATATGTTGT
>Ga0209797_10001447_pt1 | contig 11923 bp, 13 predicted proteins | sample DOMMetBare3Fresh_2_FD_187472 | JGI IMG/M metagenome (GOLD analysis project Ga0209797, IMG submission 187472) | Wetland sediment microbial communities from St. Louis River estuary, USA, under dissolved organic matter induced mercury methylation -... | ecosystem: Environmental > Aquatic >...
TCTACTTCTATATAACTTAATCCCCGAACACCAATATCAATGGAAGGGTTTTCTAAACTCAGCATTGCTGTATCGCTGATTAATACTACATCTGCTTTCAGTAAATCTTTATGGCTTTTTACAAAATCAGCCAGGTTATTGCTGCCAACTTCTTCTTCTCCTTCAATACAAAATTTTATATTAGTGCACATGGTATTTGTTTGCACCATCATTTCCAATGCCTTTACATGCATATAAAATTGCCCTTTATCATCACAACTTCCTCTTGCAAAAATTTTCCCGTCTTTGATTACCGGATCAAAAGGGCCACTATGCCATAACTCCAACGGGTCAGCGGGCTGCACATCATAATGTCCGTACACAAGCACCGTTGGCTTTTTGGGGTCAATTATTTTTTCTCCATATACTACAGGGTGTCCCGGGGTTGAATAAATTTCAGCTTTATCAGCACCGGCTTCCAGCATCCGTTGCTTTACCATTTCAGCGCAGCGAACCATATCCTGCTTATGTTCACTCCGTGCACTTACACTTGGGATACGAAGCATTTCAAGTAATTCATTCAAAAAACGGTCTTTATTCTTTTCCTGGTAATCTTTCCAAACTTGCGACATATTTTTCTTTTTTGGGGTAGGCGAAGATAAGGAGGATAAGATTATTCGCTTTCGCCGGATTTTGGCTTTGTATTTACTGCTTTTGTAACCAGTTTACTGCCAAACCGGTCTTTTATTTCATCAACAGCTTTATACAAATGAAGTTTTTCCACCTGTTTATCAAACAAACTCATTTGCATGGTAAAAGGAATGAGCTGACTAAAGCGGACACCAATTAATCGAACCGGTCTTCCTTTCTGATAACTCTTATTAAAAATATCTTTTGCTTTAGCAATTAGTTGATCATCGAGGGCTGTGTAATCAATGATTTCCTGTTTATTGATGGTTTCAAAATCAGAATATCGGATTTTCACCGTGACACAACCGGTGAGTTTTTCATCATCTCTTAATCCATAACATGTTTTTTCCGTAAGCCTTACTAATTCTTTATGTAAAAAATCAACATCGGTATAATCTGTATCAAAAGTATTTTCATGGCTCATGCTTTTTTGTTCCCAGTCGGTAACAATTTCTGTACTGCCGATGCCCTGCGATTTATTCCAGAGACTGATGCCCCATTTTCCCAAATGTTTTTCTAAATATTCAGGCGATGAATTTGCCAGGTCCTCAATTTTAAAAAATCCGAGTTTCTTTAAATGAATTTCTGTCTGTTTACCCACACCATTTATTTTTTCAACAGCAAGCGGCCATAGAAATTCTTTTTCTTTTCCATGAGGTATTTCTAAAAAACCATTGGGTTTTGCTTCATTGGTTGCCATCTTGCTGATAAATCTTGCAGAAGATAACCCGCAGGAAATAGGCAGGCCGGTTTCAGCAGTAATATGCTGTCTTAATTCCTGGGCATATTTGCTTACGCCAAAAAATTTATCCATGCCACTTAGATCAATATAAAATTCATCAATACTTGCTTTTTCAAACAAAGGAACTTTTTGTGCAATGATATCTGTTACCCATCTTGAATATTTGCTGTATTGGTCACGGCTTGCATTGGTAATAATTGCTTGCGGACAAAGCTGCATGGCTTTTTTCATGGGCATAGCGGAATGAATGCCAAATTTTCTTGCTTCATAACTGCAGGCAGCCACTACGCCTCTTTCATATCCGCCAACTAGTACGGGTTTGCCTTTCAGTGAAGGATTGTTTTGAATTTCCACTGAAACAAAAAATGAATCGAGATCGAAATGGGCAATATGGTGCTTGGTATCTGCCACGAATTTTACGAATTATCAGAGAAGATAAATATCCAGAAGCCCGTCCGGCAATTCAACAATCACTTCTTTCTTTTTATGGTCTATTTTTTTTAAAAAACTTTCATTGATGGGTATCAACACTTCTTTATTATTTATTTCCAGCCTGCAAAGTAGTTGATGTGGTTGTTCAATAATCTCCAGTACTTCACTCAATTTTTCTTTGTTATTAAAAATTGTATAACCCAACAAACCTGCAGGTGCCGACTTGGCTGCATATTTTTTAAAATCTGTTTCCGTCATCCACACTTCTTTTGGAAAAAGTTTGGCAGCTGCCTCTCTTGTATCAATGCCTTCCAGTTTCAGGTAAATTTCATTTTCGCTTTTTATTTTGGTGCTTTCTATAAACCAGGGAAAGAATGAATCTTTTTTATCTTCTGTAAAAATTGTTTTCAAATCTTTCAGGGATGTTTTTTTTCCAAGTTCATGCTTGAAAATAAGTTCGCCTTTCAGACCTGATGCAGCTACAAGTTTTCCTGTTTTAAAATATTCCATAAAGCCCCCATCCCCTAAAGGGGAGTTTTAGATACTGTCTTATTATTAAATTCAATTTTTTAGTTCGATAAAATGGAAACACAAAGATGATAAAGCTATTTGAAATATGCTGAATGAAGTACAAAAAGTACCAGTGAGTGACACAACAAAAGCTGATAGTAGTAATTATGTTGGTTAAAAAAATAAACAAACTCCTTTCAGAATATTTGAATTAAGAAAGTATAATTGAACTAGGTTCCCCTTTAGGGGACAGGGGCAAAAAAATCCCGGTAAATAAATGCCGGGATTAACTCGTTCAGGAAACGGATGGTGCTTTACGCTTCTCCGCCAGTGCTTTCAGGCCTTCTTTCAGGTCTGCGGCCTCCACCTTGTGGTCTGCGACCACCACGGCGGTTTCTCATAGCATCTTCCTGGCGTTTTCTGATTTGTGCTTCATGTTCGCTAAACCACTTCTGGAATTTTTCCATAGCAGTAGCTTCATCAAACAAACCAAGTTGGACACCACGGAGCAAATGTTTCAGGTAAAGTACACCTTTGAAACTCAGAATGCGGCGAACCGTGTCGGTTGGCTGTGCACCTTTACCTAACCACTCCATTGCACGCTGCCTGTCTAACTGAATAGTGGCAGGAATTGTGAGCGGATTGTAGGTTCCAAGTTTTTGAATGAATTTACCATCACGGGGAGCCCGGGCATCGGCAACTACGATGAAGTAGAATGGTCTCTTTTTAGAGCCATGACGTTGCAGTCGGATTTTTACTGACATCTTAAATTGAAATTTAATGTCGTTAACAAAATTGTTTAGTTCCGGTAGACACCGGACGGCAAATATAGGTATGGTGGGGGAGAATACAAAGTAACCCCTCTAAATCTCCCCTGAAGGGGAGACTTAGGGAAACATTCTTTCCAAATCGAAAATTTATTATCAGAAAAAATTAATGTAAATAAAAAGACTTGCAGATATTCGGGTTGTGTGCAGATGGCCTTCCCCTTCAGGGGAAGGTCGGGATGGGGTTGTATTATCGTGGTAGATTTAGAGGGGGCTTTTTACCAAACATACCCGCTTTATTCATTCCTTTCATCATATCCCGCATTTGCTCAAATTGCTTCATAAAAGCATTCACTTCGGCAATGTCTTTTCCTGCTCCTTTTGCAATTCTTTTTTTCCGACTCATATCAATCAGGTCGGGGTCGCCTCTTTCCTGAAGGGTCATAGAGTTTATCATGGCTTCAATCCCTTTAAAGGAATCATCGTTTATATCAAGATCCTTTATTTGTTTGCCCACACCGGGTATCATGCCCAGCAGATCCTTCATATTTCCCATTTTCTTTATCTGCTCCAGTTGCATTTTGAAGTCTGCAAAATCAAATTTGTTTTTGCGAATCTTACCTTCTAGTTTTTTTGCCTGTACTTCATCAAACTGTTCCTGTGCTTTTTCTACCAGGCTGGTAATATCACCCATGCCCAGTATCCTTTGCGCCATTCTTTCAGGATAAAAAATATCCAGTGTATCCATCTTTTCACCACTGCTGGTAAACTTGATAGGTTTTGTAACTGTATATTTAATAGAAAGAGCTGCACCGCCTCTTGTATCGCCATCTAATTTTGTAAGTACAACGCCAGTGAAATCAAGACGATCATTAAATGATTTAGCAGTGTTTACTGCATCCTGGCCGGTCATACTATCCACTACAAATAAAATTTCCTGTGGCTTCACTGCATTTTTAATATTGGCCACTTCGGTCATCATGGCCTCATCAATAGCCAAACGGCCGGCAGTATCTATAATGACTACATTTTTATTTTTACTTCTTGCTTCTTTAATTGCATTTTCAGCAATACTAACAGCATCTTTGGTTTCAAGTTCAATATAAACGTCGACACCAATCTGCTCACCTAGTATTCTTAATTGCTCCATTGCAGCGGGGCGATAAATATCTGCGGCCACTAAAAGAGGAGAGAGGCCCTTTTTTGTTTTTAGAAAATTGGCAAGCTTGCCACTGAAAGTTGTTTTACCAGAACCTTGTAAACCTGCTATTAAAATTACTGCCGGGTTTCCTTTTGCATTAAAACTGGCTTCCTGCCCGCCCATCAGATCAGTCAATTCATCCTTTACTATTTTCACCATCAACTGCCCGGGGCTGATGGCATTGATTACTTTTTCACCAACCGCTTTTTCTTTTATCTTATCTGTAAATTCTTTGGCTATTTTATAATTTACATCAGCATCTACCAATGCACGGCGTATGTCTTTAAGAGTAGCTGCTATATTCAGTTCAGTTATTCTGCCCTGGCCTTTTATATTTTTAAAGGCACTATCTAATTTTTCCTGTAGTGAGCTAAACATAATTCAAAACTTTTTCATCTGTGAAAATAAAAAGTGAACATAAATAAATGTTCACTTAAAATGATTTGCAAAGATATGTATAAGTAAAGTGTAGAAGTTATTCCAGGTTTATACTTTTTGAGTTTTAAGAATTATATGCCAAGATATGTTCTCAGCATATCACAACGTGTATGTGTTTTCAATTTGGTAAGCGCTTTATCTTTTATCTGCCTTACTCTTTCCCTTGTCAGGCTGTATTTTTCTCCAATATCTTCAAGACTCATCGGGTGGTCAACACCTATTCCGAAGAAAAAACATATGACTTCTTTCTGTCTTTCAGTTAAAGCTGTAAGGCTTCTTTCTATTTCAGTTTTTAAAGATTGGTTATGCGTAAGGTCGCCGTCTGTTTTTTCTGCATTCGGATTCTCAAGCACATCGAGTAAAGTATTTTCTTCACCTTCTGACATGGGTGAATCCATACTTACATGGCGTGTAGAAATACTCATGGATGCAGATACTTCTTCAATATCCATTCCAAGAGCCTCTGCTAACTCTTCAGCAGATGGTTCTCTTTCAAATTCCTGTTCGAGTAATGAAAAGGTTTTTTGAATGCGGTTAGTAAGTCCCACTTTATTTAATGGAAGACGAACAATTCTCGCTTGTTCTGCAAGTGACTGTAGAATACTTTGACGAATCCACCACACGGCGTATGAAATAAATTTGAAACCACGGGTTTCATCAAAACGCTGTGCTGCTTTTATCAAGCCAAGATTTCCTTCGTTGATAAGATCCGGAAGTGATAACCCCTGGTTTTGGTACTGTTTTGCAACAGAAACCACAAAACGCAGGTTAGCCTTAGTTAATCTGTCTAATGCCTTTTGGTCGCCCTGTTTTATAAGGCGTGCCAGTTTTACTTCTTCTTCGGAGGAAATTAATTCGACTTTGCCGATTTCCTGGAGATATTTTTCCAGGCTTTGTGATTCACGGTTCGTAATAGACTTCGTGATCTTGAGTTGCCTCATGCTCATAGGTATGGTTTTTTAAAGGTTTTTTTAAGGGTCAAAGAATATTGGTTTATTTTTTTTGTCACCCCGAAAAGCCTCACAATTGCTTCGTTGCTCTTAGAACTTATTGAACGTCAAAGCAATTTAGGTAAATTTATTGCATATCCAAAAATTTATTTGGGTAACTGTTATAACGAAGCATTAGGTTGTTTATTTTCTAAAATGTATAAATATGAAGGATTAGGGGAAAAATAATCAATAAAATACTTTGACAGACTGATTAATTATTTATTATTGCACGGATTGATAGAAAAAATGATAATGACGCAAAAGCAATTATATACTTTAGAATTTCCGGTAAGATGTTCTCCCGGTATTTTGTTTGATTTTCTTGCAACACCGGCAGGCTTACAAGAGTGGTTTGCAGATAAAGTGGATGAAAGAGATGATGTGTTTAGTTTTACCTGGAACGGTGTTACTGACAAAGCAGAAGTATTGGAAACAGAACAAGATAAGTTTATACGTTTCCATTGGCTTCACTTTGCAAAAGAGGAATACTTTGAATTCAGAATTGAAAAATCAGAAGTAACCAATCAAACAATACTTGTGATTAAAGATTTTGCAGAAAAAAAAGAAATCAAAGACCAAAGCCGTCTTTGGGATTACCAGGTGAAAGAACTTTTTCACAGGTTGGGCAGTAATTAAGTAATCAATTTTACAAGATCTTCGTAATAGTCACTGAGTATCTCTTCTATTTTATTTATTTTATCCAGTGAAACAATTTTTGCAATCTTCAGAAAAGATTTATTCCTGATTATTTCTTCAAATTCTTTTGCTTTTAAATCACTTGTTTTTTTAAAATTTTCATTTTCAAAATGGTGCTCCCATTCATTTTGATTGATGCATAAATAAAAATCCTTTTTATTCAATACCGGTTTCTTATTAATAATTTTTGACTCAAATTGCTTTTTATACCTGCCGGATAAGTGAAGTGAAATGCTGAAAAATTTTCCCCACCAGAATAAGGTGCGTATGGTGAAAATATTTCCCTGTTCAAAATGCCGGGGGTAATCAAGCACCAACCAGGGCAATCCTTTGTAATTTTCCCCTCTCGAAACTTTTGGAGATGTTTTTAAAACCTCAGCAGGAAATGATGAAATATTTTTTTCGATGATAGATTTTTGTTTCAATTGAAGTTCTTCCATGAAAATTTTCAGTTTTTGCAGGATGGCATTCTTTGTTAAAATAATGTGGTCATCACTTAACAATTCTATCTCAAAAGGCAAAAGCTGTATTTTTGTTTGCTGCTTCATTTATCAAATGTAAATACTGGTTTTTGCCCCGGCGCATAATTAAGAGATATGTTTAAAAAACTTGACAAACTAATCATCAAGGCATTCGTGGGGCCATTTATTGCAGTTTTTTTTCTTACACTGCTGGTATTGGTTATGCAGTTTTTTTGGTTATGGATTGATGATTTTGTGGGTAAGGGTCTTTCTATCGGAATCATTTTTGAATTTATCTGGTATCAAAGTACGGCCCTTGTCCCCTTGGCACTGCCGTTATCAGTTTTACTTTCTTCATTAATGACATTTGGCAACCTGGGTGAAAGTTTTGAGCTGGTGGCAGTAAAAGCTTCCGGCATATCCTTACTCAGGTTTATGCGTCCCTTATTTGTAGTTAGTATATTGATTTGCTGTGTAGCATTTCTTTTTTCAAATTATATAATCCCGGTTGCAGTTTTAAAATCACAAACATTATTGGCAGATATCGTATGGGCAAAACCTTCTTTCGATATAAAAGAGGGAGTTTTTTATGATAAGATAGATGGCTTTGCAATCAAGATTGGCAAAAAAGAAGCTGACAGCATTGTAAAAGATGTAATCATATATGAAAAGGGATCTTATAATCTCCAGGACAATTTTACTATAGCCAAAAGCGGCATTATGCGGACAACACCTAATCACCGATTCCTGGAATTTAATCTGAAAGATGGCTGGAGATACCAGGAAAGGGGCGACAGAATTAATCCCAGTACAGAATTTATAAGAATCGGGTTTAAAGAATACACAAAACAATTTGATTTAAGTTCTCTTGGTTTGCGCCAAAGAACATCTGATACAATCAACCGGAACAATCAACGGATGCAGAGTATGCGGCAATTATCAAAATCAATTGATTCATTAGAACGGGATGCTAAAAACTTTTCGGAAAAAGTAAAACAGAATGTTTTTAATTCATTTCCTTTTTCCAATTACCTGGATAGTGTATATAAAAAACCGGATATCACACAAATGGATTCATCAGGAAAAAAGAAAAAACTTCCAGGAACATTTGAAAAACTTATTCCAGACTCCGCTTTGTCGACAGTCAATTTAAATGCATCTGCATTGATTAGCTCTATTTCTTCAAATATGGATGTGTCACTTGCAGAGTTTTATGCTAAGCAGCGGGAGATAAGATTGCATAAAATAGAATGGCACAAAAAAATTACTCTTTCTGTTGCATGTCTTGTCTTATTTCTTATTGGAGCGCCGCTGGGTTCTATTATTCGTAAAGGTGGATTGGGCACACCGTTGGTTTTTGCGGTTTTTCTTTTTATGTTTTATTTTTTCTTTAATACTACCGGTGAAAAATATGCAAAAGAAAATGTTATGACAGTATCAGGAGGTATGTGGATGGCAACAATCACACTGATACCTATGGGTATTTTTCTTACTTACAAAGCCATGCATGACTCCCAGTTATTTAACAAAGAATATTATTTCAGAACCGGCCGGCGAATAAAGAAATATTTTAGTAGAAATAAATAGCGGTTTATAAAATCATGGTTTACCTGGACTTTATTATTAAACTCTTAAATTGAAAACCGAAAAACAAAATCTGCAGATTCAAAAATGGGTTGCCACTGTTTCTGTTGTGCTGCTTGTAACAAAGTTTATAGCCTATTATATTACCCATTCTGTATCCATACTTACTGATGCCCTGGAAAGTATAGTAAATGTTGCCGCAGGTTTTATTGGTTTATATAGTTTATTTATTGCGGCAAAACCACGGGATAAAGATCATCCTTATGGTCATGGCAAAGCAGAATTTATCTCCGCTGCCGTGGAAGGCACACTGGTGGTATCGGCCGGGGCCATTATTATTTACAAAGCCGTTCAGCATTTAATTTACCCGGTGGAAATACAAAAAATTGATTTTGGAATAATGTTAGTTTCCTCCACTGCTGTTGTTAATTTTTTAATGGGTTATATCGCTGTTCAAAAAGGGAAAAAAAATAATTCTCTTGCGTTGGTAGCAAGTGGAAGACACCTGCAGTCTGACAGTTACTCCACTGTTGGTATTGTAGTGGGTCTTTTATTAATTTATTTTACAGGGTTTAAATGGATTGATGGTGCAGTTGCCATTGGTTTTGGAATTTTTATTGGTTATACAGGGTATAAAATATTGCGTAAATCAATTGCGGGTATTATGGATGAAGCAGACCTGGAACTGTTAGCTAAAATGGTAAGCCTGCTAAATGCCAACCGAAGCGAAAACTGGGTAGACCTGCATAACCTGCGTGTGATTAAATATGGTGCAGTAATTCATCTTGATTGTCATCTTACTGTACCCTGGTACCTGAACGTACATGAAGCTCATCGGGAGATAGATGCTCTTTCATCACTTATAAAAAAAGAGTTTGGCGAATCAGTTGAATTTTTTGTCCATTCTGATGGTTGTCTTCCATTTTCCTGCAAAATCTGTGATAAAAAAAATTGTACTGAACGAAAACATAACTTTGAAAAAAGAATAGACTGGACCATGGAGAACATTTTACAGAATCAAAAGCATCATATATGAAAACGAAGACTATCTGGAAAAAGGAACATCAGTTTACAAGTTATCATGAACATAACGCCATCCAGATTGATGGAGCCAGGCAGCATGGTAATGGACCAAAATCGCTATTGTTATCAGGACTTGCGGGTTGTTCGGGTATTGATATAGTAGACATATTAAATAAAATGCGGGTTGATTTTTCAGCACTTGAGGTTGATGCTGAGACTACACAAACTGAAGAAAACCCTAAAATATTTAACGAGATTCACCTTATTTATAAAATTAAAACCGCAAAAGACAATAAAGAAAAAGTGCAGAAGGCGATTGATCTTTCTTTGGAAAAATATTGTGGAGTAGCCGCTATGTTGAAGAAAAATTCAGAAATTAAATACTCAATTCAATTAGTATAAGCAATGCTTTCAAAACGATCACAATATGCATTAAAAGCATTGGCATATCTTACAGAAAAGTATGATAAGGGGCCTGTGTTGATTTCTGAAATAGCAAAAAAGAAAAAAATCCCGCTTAAGTTTCTTGAAAATATCCTGCTTGAACTAAAAGGTATTGGCGTACTGGAAAGTAAAAAAGGAAAAGGAGGTGGATATTTTTTGAAAAAAAGCCCTGCTAAAATCCGTGTGGCAGATATTATCCGGAAGGTGAATGGCCCAATAGCCCTGTTGCCCTGCGTAAGCCTTTACTTTTATGAGCGTTGTAAAAACTGCGATGAAAAAAAATGTGCACTACATGACATGATGATTGAAGTGAGGGATGCCACACTTAATATTCTTGAGAAACGAACACTCGTTGACCTGTCCGATATGCCTTGATAAGTTTTGGCAAATAATTAGTCTATTTGGTGGGTAGGGTAATCATTGTGCCTTATTTTTGTAACCTTTTAAATCTATATATATGTCACTACGTCTTGGGGATGTTGCTCCCAACTTTAAAGCAACCACAACAGAAGGTGTTATTGATTTTTATGAATACCTGGGCACTGGCTGGGGTATTCTTTTTTCACATCCTGCAGATTATACTCCTGTTTGCACTACTGAGCTTGGCAAAACCGCTTTGCTGAAAGAAGAATTTGCAAAACGGAATACAAAAGTGCTTGCCGTGAGTGTGGACCCTTTGGAAAAACATATAGGTTGGCGAAACGATATTAATGAAACACAGCATTGTTCTGTTGATTTTCCCCTGATTGCTGATGAAAACAGGGAAGTGTCCATGTTATATGATATGATACATCCCAACGAATCGGCAACGGTAACAGTGCGTTCTTTGTTTATTATCGGACCAGATAAGAAAATAAAACTGATGATTACTTATCCGCAGACAACCGGTAGAAATTTTTATGAAGTATTGCGGGTATTGGAATCATTGCAATTAACTGCAGGTTTCAGTGTAGCTACACCTGCGGACTGGAAGCATGGCGAAGATGTGATTGTTGCTTTATCAGTTTCAACAGAAGACGCTCAAAAGAAATTTCAAAAAGGCGTAAAGATTGTAAAACCTTATTTGCGTTATACGCCGCAGCCGGATTTATAACAGCGATTGTTGCTTTGCCAGAAATAGTAAACTAAAAATTGATAAGCATGAATGCGCTGATAACTGAATTGGAAAAAGAGCTGAAGGGTAAAGAAATTGTAAAGCAACTGCAATACTTAACTGAAAGGTTTCCCGGTGAAGTGACCTTTTCTTCCAGTTTTGGGCTGGAAGACCAGGCCATTACTCATTTTATTGCCAGTAATAATTTGCCAATAAAAATATTTACTCTCGATACAGGAAGAATGTTTACTGAAACATACAGTACATGGAGCAGTACGGTAGAGAAATATAAACTGGCTATTGCGGCATTTTATCCTGAAGCACATACCCTGCAGGATTTTGTAACTGAAAAAGGTCCCAATAGTTTTTATGAATCTGTGGAGAACAGAAAGCAATGTTGTTTCATAAGAAAAGTAGAACCACTGCAACGTGCATTGAAAGGGAATAAAATATGGATTACAGGCATTCGTGCAGAACAAAGCAATAACCGCCTTGATATGCCGATGGTGGAATGGGATGAAGTAAACCAAGTAATAAAAATTCACCCGCTACTTAGCTGGACATGGGGCCAGGTAAAACAATTTGTAAGCAGGAATAATGTTCCCTACAATCCTTTACATGATAATGGATTTGTAAGTATAGGTTGTGCGCCGTGTACAAGAGCAACCAAACCGGGTGAAGATTTCAGAGCCGGGCGTTGGTGGTGGGAAGACAACAACAAAAAAGAATGTGGGTTGCATATACATGAACACGAAAAAGAAGAAGCCAGGAGATAAAATAAATTAAGCTTATTATAGTAATAGAAAAAATGAGTCAGCATCATCTCAATTATTTAGAACAACTGGAAGCGGAAAGCATTCACATTTTTCGT
>Ga0209797_10001448_pt1 | contig 11917 bp, 13 predicted proteins | sample DOMMetBare3Fresh_2_FD_187472 | JGI IMG/M metagenome (GOLD analysis project Ga0209797, IMG submission 187472) | Wetland sediment microbial communities from St. Louis River estuary, USA, under dissolved organic matter induced mercury methylation -... | ecosystem: Environmental > Aquatic >...
ATCAGGTTAAAAACTTCTGTAGTAAACTGGATAAGGATCAATTTGAATTCAGCATTGTTGACAGTTCAGAAAATAAACAGTCTGCCCCCAGGCTTTTTGTAATTCAAAAAACTCACTAAAGTAACCCAACAACAAAGCAATCTGGTATTATTGCCACCCTGTTTTATTCACTCCCAATGATTAAGGAAAACGTATGTCAGAATTCAATAACGTATCCATCGTAAAAAAAGCCAACGTGTACTTCGGCGGCAATGTCAGTAGCCGCACCATAAAGTTTGCAGATGGTTCTTCAAAAACGCTGGGCTTTATGTTGCCGGGCGAATACACGTTCAACACCGCTGATAAAGAATTGATGGAAATCATCGATGGCGACCTTGATGTTTTGCTACCAGGAACAGAACAATGGCAAAGAATAAAAGGCGGCGAGTCTTTCAATATCCCAGCTAATGCAAGCTTTACTATGAAAGTTAAAGCGCCTAGTGATTATTGCTGTTCATTCATCAAGTAACAGCGTGGAAAAAGTTGCCATCTTTGTTGATGTGCAGAATATTTATTACACCACCAGGCAAAGCTATCAACGGCATTTTAATTACAGCGCATTCTGGAATCAGGCGACTGCCAACAGGGAGCTTGTTGCTGCATTTGCTTACGCAATCGACAAAGGTGACATCAAGCAATTGGGCTTTCAGAAAATCCTTCGAAGTATAGGTTTTGAAGTTAAGCTCAAACCTTTTATTCAACGTAGTGACGGTTCTGCGAAAGGTGATTGGGACGTCGGTATTACACTGGATGTTATCGAGTATGCAGCCAAGTGTGATGTCATTATTTTGCTGTCAGGGGATGGTGACTTTGATCTGTTACTGAATAAAGTCCGCGGTTCTTATAACGTAACAACCGAAGTCTATGGCGTACCTGAGCTGACGGCGCCGTCTTTGATTAAAGCAGCTGACCACTTTATTGCTATTGATGATAAATTGCTACTTTAATGTGAATTAAGAGCTCGATTAGGAAACATAAAATCAAAGAATTATTTTGTCTGATTTCCCCTCACCCAACCCCTCCTCTGGAGATGTCTTGTTTACTGCACGTTAGATGTTTAGCTCTTAATTCGTATTTTAGAAATCCTGTTTACCGGAAAGCCGAGAATAAAAAACCGGCTTCCAGCAGACATAGAGCCTAGTGAAATCCGGTTTTCTTTATGAATGAGAAAAACTCATGATTATTTTTTCATTATACTGATGCCTTTTAATAAATTCAGTGCCTCATGTAGCGCGTAATCATTGACATCCAAGCTTTCCTTGTCTTTTTCAAGATCTTCTTTTTTATCAGCAGCGCCTTTGCCATTCTGCAAATGATGCGACAAATCAGCCTCTTTGACGGGTGTAAAATCTGCTTTATCTAAAGCCTCGAGTTTTACACGCGCCAATGTCACATCGGGTTCAATACCTTCAGCCTGGATTGACCGGCCGGATGGAGTGTAATAACGGGCAGTTGTCAATTTAACAGCAGCGCCATTACTGGTTGGCAATATGGTTTGCACCGAGCCTTTACCGAATGATTTTTCGCCCATAATCACAGCGCGCTTTTGATCCTGCAAAGCGCCAGCCACAATCTCCGATGCCGATGCAGAGCCGCCATTAATCAATACAACGATGGGCGCGCTGTCAATAAGATCATCAGGCGCAGCATTAAAGCGCATTTCTGAATTTTCAATACGTCCTTCCGTGTATACAATAAGCCCGCTTTTTAAAAAGGCATCACTGACTTCAACCGCAGCATTTAAAACGCCGCCGGGGTTATTTCTTAAATCCAGCACCAAGCCCTTTAGGTTGCCCCCGTTTTCCTTTTTCAATGCAGAAAGCGCTTCTTTTAGAGCATCTCCTGTGCCAGATTGAAAACTGCTAACACGGACATAGCCATAACCTTTTTCCAACAGCCTGCTCTTGACACTTTTAACTTTTATAATGTCGCGTGTCAGGGTCAATTTCAAAGGAGCTTCTTCACCTTCTCGAACAATGGTGAGGACAATTTTGCTACCGGGTTCTCCGCGCATCATTTTGACGGCATCAGTCAAAGACATGCCTTTTACCGGTTTATCATCAAGCTTGACAATAAGATCTCCGGTTTTTATTCCCGCTTTTTGGGCTGGCGTATCATCGATAGGTGAAACAACTTTAATAAAGCCGTTTTCCATAGTTACTTCAATGCCTAAACCGCCAAATTGTCCGGTAGTACCCTCTTTTAATTCCTGATATTCTTCGGCAACCAAATAAGCCGAATGAGGGTCAAGACCACTCAACATGCCTCGAACAGCATCTTCCAGTAGCTTTTTATCCGAAACGGGCTCTACATAATCCCTTTTTATCCGGCCAAAAATTTCGGTAAATGTTCGCAAATCCTCATAGGGTAGTGCTTCGGTATCGGTTGCAACATCGCCCTTATCTCTCTCAGCAAAGACACTGCCGCAGGTACCTACAAAAACACCTAACATAATCCCTAAGGATAAAATAAAAATAGCTTTCTTTTTTAGCATGTGTCTTAAAACTCCAAATCCTCGATTTTCTATATATATTAACATCTACGACCAATTTAATTGAAGCCGTTTCATCTTTGGCACCATTCTAGCGGATCAATCGGCACACCTTTCTTGCGTATTCCAAAATACAACCCGGCCTGACTGCGGCCGCCACTTTGTCCAACAGAAGCAATAACGTCTCCAGCCTCTACCTTATCGCCCATGTGTTTATAAAGACTTTGGTTAAAGGCATAAAGCGTCATATACCCTTGGCCATGATCAATAATAGTCAACAAGCCATAACCACGCAGCCACTCGGCATATACCACTTTACCTCGAGTAACGGCCTTTATTTCCATCCCCTCACGCGCATCAATCAACACACCATCCCAATTACCCTCTGATCGCGGAGTGCCAAATTTATGGGCCAACCGGCCCTTAACCGGCCAAGGCAACTTCCCTTTTAGGGCAGAAAAATCACCCTTAATCTGAGGCGAGTTTTCCACAGATGTGGATAATTCTTTTTCCTGCTCCGCATCAACTGCTAGCTCCTCTTCGGTAATAGGCAATGAAGCCATCAAGCTCTTCAGTCTATTCTCACTTTCTTGTAACTGGCTTAACTGTTGTTTGCTAGAAGAAAAGTCACTGCTTATTTGTACCAGCAATTCATTTCTTTGTTTTCTGGCTTCATCAAGAGCTGCTTGCTCCGATTTTTTTAGTTTCAGATCATGCTCTAAAAGTTCAGTTTCGGTTTGCTTTAGCTTATCCAGCTGATCCAGATGTTGAACTGCGGCTTCAATATCAGCGAGTTTTTTTAAGCGTTCCTTATTGATGTAGTTAAAATAGACCATCATACGACTGGATAAGGCGGGGTCTTGCTGATTAAGGAGCAGTTTCAATTTTTCTTGTTGACCCATAATATAGGCTGCTCTTATCTGACCAGCCAGTTCTTTACTTAGCTTATCTATTTCATTTTGATAAACCTGCATATCCTGGCGAATGTTGTCCAAACTTTGGCGTTTTTGCTCAATTTGAATATGCAATTTTTTTAATAGGGCAGCGGTTGCGCCGTAATTTTTCTCAAGGCGTGCCAAAAGAATCTGCAAGCTGTCTTTCTGCTGTGAAAGTCGCTGCATATCCTGCTTGACTTTATTAATATCTGACTCAACCTTATTGAGTTCATTGCTGGCTTTCAAATCCTCCGCATGACCATGACTTATCAATGCGCCCAGCAAAAAACAAAAAAATAGCTTTCTTCCCATTCACAACACAGCAGTATTGATAAGCGATCTACCCGTCATTTCAGCAGGTTGGTCGACGCCTAAAATGGCCAGCATAGTGGGTGCTAAATCGGATAAGCCGCCACCGGAAGCTAATGGCTTATCGCCACAGACATACACTAAAGGCACCTGGTTTGTTGTATGCGCGGTGTGTGGTTGCCCGGTTTCTTTATCAACCATTTGCTCAATATTGCCATGATCAGCAGTCAACAACATCCTTCCGCCCGCCGTCTTTAATGCATCAACGATGCGTTGCAAGCATTTATCAACCGCCTCTACAGCAAGTATTGCAGCGGGTATGATGCCCGTATGCCCAACCATATCGCAATTGGCATAATTGCAAATAATCACGTCATATTTTCCACCGGTAATGGCATCGACCAAATGATCGGTGACTTCTGGCGCATTCATTTCCGGCTGTAAATCATAGGTTCTGACTTTGGGTGATGGGACCAAGATCCGGTCTTCCCCGGGAAAAGGAGTGTCTATGCCGCCATTAAGAAAAAAAGTAACATGCGCATATTTTTCAGTTTCTGCCAGCCTGAGTTGCTTCATACCTAAATTGGACAAGTACTCGCCAAGACCATTTTTAATGTCAACGGAAGGAAAAGCTATGGGGTATACAAAATCTTGATGATATTCCGTTAAGGTACAAAAATAGCCTGGATGAGGTTTACGATTTCTATCAAAAGAATCAAATGTCGTTGAAGTTATTGCCTGGGAAATTTCACGGGCACGATCAGCGCGAAAATTCATAAATACTACCGAGTCTTCGGGATCAAGAACAACAGCCTGACCAACAACCGTTGGTAATACAAACTCATCAGTTTCATCTCTTTCGTAAGCGGCTTCTAATCCTGCAAGCGCAGTATTTACGAATACCCCAGCCTCTCCCTTGGTAATCAGGTCGTATGCGCTTTTTACACGATCCCAACGATTATCTCTATCCATTGCATAAAAACGGCCTACTATTGAGACAATGCGGCCCACGCCGAGCGCCGCGAATTTCGCATCCAACAATTCAATGGAAGCCCTTGCACTTTTAGGCGGAACATCCCGGCCATCCAGAAACGCATGCACATAGATTTTGCTTAAGCCCCGCTTTGCAGCTAACTCGACCATTGCCAAAATTTGTTCTTCGTGACTGTGTACGCCGCCGGGTGAAAGGAGACCCATGATATGCAGAGCCTTGTTATTGTCTTTGGCTAAATCGACTGCACGACAAAGAACCGGATTGGTAAAAAAACTGCCGTCTTCTATAGCATCATTTACTTTGGAAAAATCCTGGGGAACATAACGGCCCGTTCCTATATGAATATGCCCAACCTCTGAATTACCCATCTGTTCATGAGGCAAACCAACCGACCGGCCGGAACAATCCAATAAGGTCATTGGGTAATCCTTTTGCAACTGATCCCAGCAAGGCGTTTTAGCCATCGCGATGGCATTATTTTCCCTATCCAATGAGTAACCGAACCCATCAAGAATCAGCAACACTAACGGCTTTGGTCTATTCAACATCTTATATTTATCTCCTGACACAACAAACAAAATCCACATCACCCGAATGGATGCGATCTAAAATCTTAAACACTGCTATATTAACCATTACCCAAAATGATTGAAAATAAGGTATCATTTTGTTAGATTTGTCAGTTTTGTAAGCAGCCAAAGTAATCATTATATTAATACACGTTGGTAGCAGTTGTGTATAAATAATTCTTCGTGGGTTCTTTATATAAAATTACGACACCATAAACCAGTAGCATTAAGTAGCCCTATGGACATTAAAGATCAGCACATTTTATATAATGATACCGATATAGCCAGAGCAGCTCGCTGCCTAAAAGCCATGTCACATCCATTGCGGTTAAAAATATTGTGCGTTCTTGGCAATAATTCGATTAGCGTACAAGATATTGTCGAGCAAGTAGGAACCAGCCAGAGTAATATTTCCCAACACTTATCCATTCTCAGAGAAAAAAACATTCTCGGTTCAAAAAAAGAAGCCAATCGTGTTTATTATTTCATCGATGATGAACGTATGCTACAGCTCATAAAAATGATGCGAGACGTTTTTTGTTCCAAGTATTAATTCAATTCACCATCCAATCAATCTAAAACATACTCCATGGACCGTTACCTAGAATTTATTTTAAATCATTATATTTTATCGCTCGCACTGGCAGTCGTTACTTATCTGTTAATTCAGGAATTGTTTGACACAGCCTTTAAAAAGTTTGGTTCTGTTTCTCCTCTACTGGCTGTCGCTAAAATGAACGATAGTAATACGCTGGTTATTGATGTTCGAGAACCACACGAATTTATTCTCAGTCATATCGAGCAGGCAATCAATATGCCCTTGGGCAAATTAGCCGAAGATCTTTCAAAAATAGCAGAACACAAAAACAAGCCCGTACTCATTGCCTGTCAAACGGGTACTCGTTCAGCTTCTGCAGGCAAGCTATTAACTAAAGCAGGGTTCGAACAAGTCTTCGTTATTACAGGCGGTATGCAAGCTTGGGAAAACGACTATAAATTACCAGTAAAAATAACCAGTAAACACAAAGCTAAAGCTAACCCCAGCGCATGATTTTTTAGCGGCTCACCACAGTCATAAAGTTCACGCATACTAAAATCTTAACCTCCAATAGACACATTCAACATGGCCGAAGAACAAACAACCCTAGAAAAACAATTTTCTATCCAAAAAATTTATACAAAAGACATGTCTTTTGAAACACCTAACTCACCTAAAATTTTCACCGAAAAATGGGAACCTTCCGTTGACTTTAACCTGGGATCTCATGTTGAAACGTTAGAAAACGCTTTATACGAAGTGGCACTCACTGTGACTATTACCGTTAAAAGCGGCGATAAGACAGCCTACCTTGTTGAAGTTAATCAAGCTGGAATTTTTGCTCTAAACGGCTTTACCGATCAAGAAATGGGGCCTATGGTTGGCAGCTTCTGCCCGAATATTCTTTTTCCTTACGCCCGAGAAGCTGTTTCTGACCTTGTTGCAAAAGGCGGTTTTCCGCAGCTACTTTTAGCACCGGTTAATTTTGATGCCTTGTATGCACAGCATTTACAGCAAGCACAACAACAACCTCCTGGTTCCGACACCATCAATTAATTGGTTTGATGAACAAAAACATAGCCATCCTGGGCGCAGGGTCGTGGGGGACTGCGCTGGCTATCCTGGCTGCTAGAAACGGTTGCCAAACACTGCTATGGGGGCATGATCCGGATCATATGGCTGTTCTTGCACAAGATCGTCAAAATAAATGTTATTTGCCTGGCCATCCTTTTCCTCCAAACCTTGCCATTACTTCCGATTTGGCTGAAGTTGGTGTATTCAGTAATCTGATACTTGTTTGCGTACCCAGTCACGCTTTTAAAAACACCCTGATTCAGCTTAAACCCTATGTATCGAATGAGATAAAAATTGCCTGGGCAAGCAAAGGCTTTAATCCTGATGACGGCTCATTACTCCATGAAATAGTTGCCAATATTTATTCCGCGCAAACGCCGGCCGCCATCCTTTCAGGACCAACATTTGCTCGAGAAGTTGCGGCCAACTTGCCGACTGCCATCACCATAGCCTCTACTCAGCCGGATTTTGCCAAACAGCTTGCGGGAATCCTGCATGGTGGGCTTTTTCGGACCTACACAAGCTCAGATGTCATTGGTGTAGAAGTGGGTGGAGCGGTAAAAAACGTTCTGGCTATTGCAGCTGGCATCGCCGATGGTTTGGGCTTTGGTGCCAATACCAGGGCAGCATTAATTACGCGCGGTCTTAATGAAATTATTCGCTTGGGCATTAAACTGGGTGGCAAACAGGAAACCTTTATGGGTTTAGCGGGTTTGGGAGACCTTATTTTAACCTGCACCGATAACCAATCCAGAAACCGGCGTTTCGGTTTAGCATTGGGACTAGGTAAAGAAACAGCAGCAGCTATAAAGGAAATTGGTCAGGAAATTGAGGGTATTTCCGCCGCCAAAGAAACTTTTTTATTGGCAAAAAAATACGCCATAGACATGCCCATTACCGAACAGACCTATAAAGTCTTATATGAAGGTCTGGCTCCACTGGCCGCCGTGCAAAATCTATTGGCGCGTGAACAGAAGGCCGAATCCTAGACTTTAACTATATTTTTTAGCGAAAGCAGAATATTTAAATTTGCACTGGACCGAAAAATGATCTAATTAAAGTGATTACGGTTATTAATTGACACTGTAGGCATTATTTTTTGGCTCAGATTTGGTTTTGAGAGCATGATAGATAAATTGGCTGATTATGAAAGGCCGCATTTTTGTTTCACATCGCGAAAGTCATTCTGATGACAGAATGACCTTATTTAAATAAATGGGCATGTTCGGGTACTATATGTCTACTAAGAAATAAATATTCAGACCTGAAATCATTTTAATTACGTGGCAGGGGCTTTAGCCTCGACAAACACAATATTTTTTACCGGCACACCTCGGATTTGGTTTAAGCTCAATATGGATGAACGTTTTTTAATATATTTTTAAGATTCCGTGACAAACTTTATTTTCATTTTCAATATACAGAATAAAATTTAGGAGAGTACATGCTTAATAAAGTTACTTTGATTGGGAACCTGGGCGCAGACCCGGAGGTTCGTTATATGCCAGCCGGTGATGCTGTTGCAAATATAACTTTAGCTACTTCAATGAGATGGAAAGATAAGCAAACAGGCGAAAGAAAGGAGTCTACGGAATGGCATAGAGTGGTATTTTTTAGACGTTTAGCTGAAATAGCGGGGGAATACTTAAAAAAGGGCAGTCAAGTTTATGTTGAAGGGCATTTAAGAACGCGTAAATGGCAAGATCAGAATGGACAAGATCGCTATACGACTGAAATTATTGCCGATGAAATGCACATGTTGGGCAGTCGCAGCGGCGGCACTAGCGCTTTTGGCAGCGATCAGCCAACAGCGGGATATTCTGAACCTTCATCCAAGCCCGCACACCAGTCTCAGCAACCCTCTCAGCAAAATAATTCTGGGTCTATGCCGCCGTCTCCACCTGCTTATGATGATTTTGATGACGATATACCTTTTTAAAATCAATGGTTCACGTTTTTTGAATAGAGTGTAAAGCTCTTTTGTTCATGGGCCGCCAAAGCTGGCCGAGGGATAATCTAACCTGGTAGACAGTTCCCCCAATGTCTTTACAATTTAAACGAATGGTAGTCATCGTAGCAAGTAAATCCATTCCAGCAGACCAGTCAGATGATAGTGATCTCTTTTAAACACACGCTAATGAAACGATTTTTTTTACTTTGTTCACTGTATTCTCTCCTTTCTGGATGCTCTGAATTTTATGGTGCGCAGCCTCCTGCTCCTGTGTATGGAAGCGGATCAACCATTTACAATCAAACAACTCCCTCTTTGCCGGAGACGAAAGCGCCCCAGTCAATGCCCTCTGAGCCGATAGGACAAGATTCTGATGAGATAGTGAAAACTAAACCACTAGAGGAGGTTTTTCCAATAACAACACCGAAAGAAGAATTACAGTCTGAATCTTTAACGCCAGAGCAAGAACAGCAAAGACAAGAATCGTTGGCGCCAGAACAAGAGTCTACACCACCGGAGAAAAAGACTGCTCCACCGAAGCCAGCCAATAAACCAGTAATCTCTGCGCCCAAACAAGAGCTAGAGGTATCTCCATCACCTCCTCCACCACCACCTTTTGAACCTTTAGAAACTTTTGCGCCTTTATCGCCGGCTGTAAGTGCATTAGCTTTAGCGGCTAACCAAAACAGCACATCGGGGAATATTGAGTCGGCAACGACGACTATTGAACGTGCAATCAGGATAGAGCCTCGAAATGCGACTTTGTATTATAAGTTGGCATTATTAAGGCTACAACAGTCAAAACCCCGGTTAGCAGAAGATCTTGCAAAAAAAGCCGCGTTATTGGCTTCCAATGACACACAACTGAAAAAACACAGTTGGTTATTGGTTGCCAGAGCGCGAGAAATGCAGGGAGACTTAAAAGGAGGTAAAGACGCTAGAGCCAAAGCTAATAGATATTAATTATCTGTTGCTTTTTCTTCATGAGATAGGTCGTTCTTGTTGTCATATAACAGCAGGAACGGCCAGATAATTTATTTAACGGGGCAGTAAGGAATTATGACTCGCCAAAAAATCCGGGCCGCTGAGTGTCTGGTTAAGACAGACAACGTTAGCCAGGCTCCTGATGTATTTTGCGTTGATAATTATTGGCAGTTCACACTACATTTTTCAATTTTACAAGTGTAATTTTCGCTCCTTCAGTCTGTTGCGTTGATCTAACCTTTCTCTCGCTTACCTTACCCGCTGACTAAATCAACACTATCCGAACCCCTGTGTCTATGTGATAATAATTAATTTAATTAGCCGACATTTTTCTAACCAACAGAGCATTAATAATGGATGAGAACAAAAAGAAAGCACTAGGCGCAGCGCTGATGCAGATAGAAAAGCAGTTTGGTAAAGGCTCTGTGATGCGCATGGGCGATGTGGCGGCATCTCGCGATATTGACGTGGTGTCTACCGGTTCTTTGGGCCTGGATATTGCTCTGGGATGTGGCGGTTTGCCGCGTGGTCGTGTTGTTGAGATTTATGGTCCTGAGTCCTCAGGTAAAACGACGCTGACCTTGCAAGTCATCGCCGAGATGCAAAAGCTCGGCGGCACTGCCGCATTTGTAGACGCGGAACACGCTTTAGACCCTGGTTATGCTGAGAAAATCGGCGTGAATGTCGATGAATTGCTGGTTTCTCAGCCGGATACCGGGGAACAAGCTTTAGAAATTACCGATATGCTGGTGCGTTCAGGCGCGGTAGATGTGGTTGTCATCGATTCGGTGGCTGCATTAACGCCCAAGGCCGAGATTGAAGGCGATATGGGCGATTCTCACATGGGCTTGCAGGCACGTTTGATGTCTCAGGCTTTACGGAAATTAACGGGCAATATTAAACGCTCCAATACGCTGGTTATTTTTATTAACCAGATCAGAATGAAAATTGGTGTCATGTTCGGTAACCCGGAAACCACAACAGGAGGTAATGCGCTTAAGTTTTATGCGTCTGTACGTCTGGATATTCGACGTATTGGTTCAATAAAAAAAGGCGAAGAAGTTATCGGTAATGAAACCCGGGTTAAGGTAGTAAAAAACAAAGTTGCGCCGCCTTTTAGACAAGCCGAGTTCGAGATTTTATACGGTGAAGGCATTTCCTTTCTGGGTGAACTGGTCGATCTGGGCGTGAGTTACGGATTCATTCAAAAAGCGGGCTCCTGGTATAGCTACGGTGATGAAAAAATAGGCCAAGGCAAGGACAATGTCAAAGCCTTCCTGAAAGAGCATCCTGAGAAAGCTAAGGAAATTGAAGCCAAAATAAGAGCGGAGGCATTTAGCAAGCCACTGCCCATAATTGAGAAGCCAATGATAGATGAAGTCTAGAGACGCAACAAAATGCGTCCATGCAGAAATCAAGGAATCCTGCCTTCGATTATTGACTCGAAGAGAACACAGTCAAAAAGAATTGCTGAATAAATTACTGATAAAAGGCTTCAACAGGAATGATATTCTGGCTGTTATTGATGAGTTGGCCCTGCAAGGTTGGCAGAGTGACTTAAGATACGCAGAAAGCTACGTCAGGCATCGTATGCAAAAAGGGTACGGCCCCATCTCTGTTGCTTATGAACTGCGCCAAAATGGTGTTGATGGGGTTATTCTTGAGGACACTGTACAGAAAACAGCGGGCAGCTGGATGGAGCTGATTGAGCAGGTTTATATCAAAAAATATGATCATGATGTGCTCTTGGATCGTAATGAGAGGGCAAAGCGCAGCCGGTTTTTAATACAGCGCGGTTTTTCCGGCCCTATGATTAGCGCTTTGTTTGATCATTTGAATATTAAGTTTTATTAAGTTAAAGGTCGGGTTTGCAATAGCTCACTCGACAATTTTAAAAATCATCTATTTATCATGAAAAAAATGACTAGCGCCGAGTTGCGCACCGCCTTCCTGGAGTTCTTTCATCAGCGCGGGCATTCCATAGAGCCGTCAAGTTCACTGGTTCCTGTTAATGATCCGACATTATTATTCAC
>Ga0209797_10001450_pt1 | contig 11916 bp, 10 predicted proteins | sample DOMMetBare3Fresh_2_FD_187472 | JGI IMG/M metagenome (GOLD analysis project Ga0209797, IMG submission 187472) | Wetland sediment microbial communities from St. Louis River estuary, USA, under dissolved organic matter induced mercury methylation -... | ecosystem: Environmental > Aquatic >...
AGGGGCACCAGCTGACGACACGGGACGTCGCTCCGCGCAAGCTGATCGGATACGTGCCACAGGAGCTCGCTCTCTACCCCGACCTCTCGGGCCGGGAGAACGTCAGGCTCTTCGGCCGTCTCTACGGGTTGTCGCGCGCGGAGGCCGCACGGCGCGGCGACGAGGCACTCGAGCTGGTCGGGCTCGCCGATCGCGGCAAAGACCGGGCGGACACCTACTCCGGCGGCATGCAGCGGCGGCTCAACATCGCGCTGGGGCTCCTCCACCGCCCGAAGCTGCTGGTACTCGACGAGCCGACCGTCGGCGTCGACCCGCAGAGCCGGAACGCGATCCTCGAGAGCGTCGACGCGCTCGGCCGGGAAGGGATGGCCGTCCTCTACACGACCCACTACATGGAAGAGGCCGAGCGCCTCTGCGACCGCATCGGCATCCTCGACGCGGGCGAGCTGAAAGCGGAGGGGACGCGGCGCGAGCTCATCTCGCTCGTCGGGGAGCACGACCGTGTCCGGCTCGCCGGCGGCGGCGACCTCCACGCGGCCGCCGCCGCTCTCGCCGCGGCGGCGGGCGTCGAGCGTGCCGAGGTCGCCGACGACGCGATCGAGCTCGTCGTGGCCGACGCGCGGCAGCTCCTCCCCGAGCTGCTCCGGCGCGCAACGGAGAGCGGCGCCCGGCTCGACGCGGTCGAAGTGCGCGAGCCGAACCTGGAGACCGTGTTCCTCCACCTGACCGGGCGCGCCCTGCGCGACTGACGTGCACGCGGCGCTCCTCATCTGCGCCAACGACCTGCGCCGGCGGCTCCGCGACCGCTCCGCGCTCCTCGTCGCCGTCGTGATCCCGCTCGCGCTCGCCGCCGTCTTCGGCCTCACCCTCGGCGACGCCACGAACGGCGATGTGACCTTCCGCTACGCCGTCGTGGATGCCGACCGCAGCGCAACCTCCCGATCCTTCCAGGACGAGGTGCTCGCCGGGCTCGAGCGCCAGGGACTGGTGAGGCTCCGGCAGGTGGCCCGCGCCGCCGACGCCGAACGGCTGGCCGAGCGCGGGACGATCGATGCCGCCTTCGTCCTGCCGGCGGGCCTCGGGCGGTCGGTCGCGGCGGGGCAACCCGCCCGGGTCGAGGTGATCGGCAGCCCCGACGCCCCGCTCGGCGCGCTCGTCGCGCGCTCGATCGCAGGCGCCTGGGCGGGAGACGTCTCCAGCGTCCAGGTCGCCGTGCGCGCCGCGATCGCAGCCGGGGCCGATCCGGCGGGCGCCGGCGCGCTGGCAGCCGCCGCCCACGGCGTCCCCGCGCCGCTCGAGGTCGTCGACGTCTCCACGGAGGAGCGACAGCTCGACCCGACCACCTTCTACGCCGCCGGCATGGCCGTCTTCTTCCTGTTCTTCTCCGTCCAGCTCGGCGTCACGAGCATCCTCGAGGAGCGCCAGCAGGGAACGCTCGCGCGGCTGCTCGCGGCACCAATCGGCCCGCGGGCCGTCCTGGCCGGCAAGCTGCTCACGAGCGTCGTCGTCGGGCTCGTAAGCATGACCGTGCTCGTCGTCGCGACGACGTTCCTGATCGGTGCCTCGTGGGGGAATCCGTTCGGGGTCGCACTCCTGGTCGTCGCAGGCGTGCTGGCCGCGACCGCCGTCGCCGCCCTCGTGGCCACGCTCGCGCGCACCGCCGACCAGGCAGGCACCTGGCAGTCGATCGTCGCCCTCGTGCTCGGCATGCTCGGAGGAGCCTTCTTCCCGCTCGATCGCGTCGGCGGCCTGACGGCCCGCCTGAGCCTGCTGACGCCACACGCGTGGTTCTCGCGTGGGCTGGCGGAGCTGACCGGGGGCGCGGGCGCCGCCGGAGCCGTGCCGGCCGCCCTCGTCCTCCTCGCCATCGCTGCAGTCGTCGGAGGCGCGGCGATGCTCCGCTCCGGGAGGCTGGTAGGCCGATGAAGGCCCTCGTCATCGCGGAGGCCGGGTTGCGGCGACTCGTCCGCTGGCGCGCCAACGTGTTCTTCCTGCTCGTCCTCCCTCTGCTCGTGATCCTCCTGCTCGGGGCGGCGTTCGGCGGCGAGGGAACGGCACGGCTCGGCGTCGTCAGCGAGGGCTCGGGCGCGCGAACGACGCGGATTCTCGGCCTGCTCGAGGCTGAGGACGGGATCACGCTGCGGCGCTACGCGAGCGAGGGCGCGCTCACCGAGGCCGTCGCGCGGGGACGGGTCGACGCCGGGCTCGTGATCCCCCGGGCCGTCGACGGCGCCCTCGCCGGCGGCTCGACGGTGGCGCTCCGTTACGTGGGCCTGCCGACCGGCGTGGCCCAGCAGTTGCGGGCGACCGTCGACGCGGCGACCGCGCGAGAGCGAGCACGCGCACGCGCCGCCGCGTTCCTGCTGACCCGCGGCGTCGGGCCGGCCGAGCGGCGCGAAGCGCTGGCCGACGCCGCGGTCGCCGCGACCCCGGCGGTCAGCGTCGGCTCCCGCACCGCCGGAGGCGCGTCGAGCGGCGACCAGCGGTTCGGAGCCAGCGCGAGCTCCCAGCTCCTGCTGTTCGTGTTCCTCAACGCGCTGAACGCGGCGATCTGGCTCTTCGAGTCGCGCCGGCTCGGCGTCTCGCGGCGCATGCTCGCGACACCGACCTCCGTCGGCACGGTGGTCGCCGGCGAGCTGCTCGCACGGCTGGCGATCGCGCTCGTGCAGGCGCTGCTGATCGTCGCCGGCGCAGCGCTGCTCTTCGGGGTCGACTGGGGCGATCCCCTCGGCGCGACGCTCGTGATCGTCGCGTTCTGCCTCGTCGGCGCCGGCGCCGGGACGCTGCTCGGCGCGACCGCGCGGTCGAGCGCGCAATGCGGCGCCGTCGCACTCCTGCTCGGCATGACGCTCGCGGCACTCGGCGGCTCGATGGTGCCGCTCGAGGTGTTCCCCGCCACGATGAGACGGATCGCAGACCTGACGCCGCACGCCTGGGGCAACGAGGCGTTCCACCTGCTCGTCGACCGCGGCGAGAGCTGGACCGCCGTCCTTCCGCAGGTAGGGGTGCTCCTCGGCTTCGCCACCGTTGCCGTGGCGCTCGCGGCGTGGGGCCTGCGGCGGGCGATCACGCGGTAGCGGCAGCCGGGCGGCCCGCTGCCGCCGGCATGGAACCGGCGGCAGCGGTGTCGAGCGCGATCTGCCAGGCGGCTAGGCTCCCGCCGGCTCGATGTTCTGGTTGACGCGGAACACGTTGTCCGGGTCGTACGTCGCCTTCACCTGGGCCAGGCGGTCGTAGTTCCCGCCGTAGGTCGCCTTCACCCTGGCCTGGCCCTCCTCCATCATGAAGTTGACGTACGCGCCGCCGGCGGAGTACCCGTGCAGCGCCTCCCAGTACCCGATCGTCCAGTCACGCACCGTGGACGCCCCGGCGGGATCCGGATCGACGCCGACGAAGACCTGCGACCAGGTCGCGTCGCGGTAGGCGAACGCGGTGTCCTCCGCCGGCACGTCGTGCACCGCCCCGTCGACCGGGTACAGGTGCGAGCCGCACTTGAACGTCGGCATGCGGTCGTTCCACTCCCGGTTGCGCGCGATCGCCTCATCCGGGATCTCCTTCACGAAGTCGCCGCGCCAGTACCACTGGTCACCCGGGCCGTAGAGCCCGTCGAACGCGCTGTTCAACGCCGGCAGCGGCATCCGGCCGACACCGTGCATGAGCGGCTCCGCGACGGAGAGCAGCGGCTGCATGGCGCGCTCCGCCTCCTCGTCGGTGCCGTCAACGCACCAGACGACCCCGCACACCTTGCGCAGGTGGATCTCCTCCGGGAAGGGCGGGCCGGGCGGAACGGTGTGGAAGTTGAAGAAGCCCATCACGTTGCGCGGCGCCGAGGGCAGCCACTCGCGGTAGGCCGCGAGCAGCTCGTCCGCGTCCTCGAGCGCCCAGAACGTGGGGCCTCCCACCACCGTGTCGACCGGCTGGGCCCGGAAGACGAACTCGGTCGCGACGCCGAAGTTGCCGCCGCCGCCCCGAATCGCCCAGAACAGGTCGGGGTGCTCGTCGGCGCTCGCGGTCACGCGCGTCCCGTCGGCGAGCACGAGCTCCGCCGAGAGCAGGTTGTCGATCGTCAACCCGTAGGCCCGGCTCAGGTAGCCGTGGCCGCCGCCGAGCGTCAGCCCCGCCACCCCCGTGGTCGAGATGATGCCCGCGGGCACGGCGAGCCCGTGCGGGTTGGTGGCCGCGTCGACCTCGCCCCACAGGCAGCCGCCGCCGACACGAATGGTGCGGGTGCCCGGATCGACCGAGATGTCGCGCAGCAGGGAGAGGTCGCAGACGACGCCGCCGTCGACGCTCGCGAGACCGGCGCCGTTGTGGCCGCCGGCGCGAATCGCGAGCGGCAGATCGTGCTCCCGTGCGAAACGGATCACGGCGGCGACATCGTCGGCGCCGGCGCAGCGGGCGATCAACGCCGGCCGCTTGTCGATCATGGCGTTGAAGAGCGCCCGCGCGCTGTCGTAACCCGCGTCATCCGGTCCGATCAGCTCGCCGGCGAATGCGTGGAGCTCGGCGCGCGCGGCGCCTGCTGGTGAAACGGTCGTGCTCACGGCTTCCTCCTGGCTTCGTGGTTCGTTCGAGGGTACGGCGGCGGCGGCTCGCCGTCATGACCGGGTCTGACCGACTTCACACATTGCCCCCGACGGGTCGATAATCAGTTCTGACTATCGACGCGCACCTTCTCCCGGGGCCGCTGCGCCTGCCACCGTCGTTCCCGTTCGCCGGACGCTCCCGCGAGCTTGCGACCCTGAGCGCCCTGCTCCCGCGCGCGCCCGCCGAGGGGCGGCGCGCAGCGCTCATCTCCGGCGAGCCGGGGGCTGGAAAGAGCCGACTCGTGCGCGAGCTCGCGACGGGGCTCGCAGCTGAGGGCGCCGTCGTGCTGTACGGGGCCTGCGACGCCGTCGTCGCGACGCCCTACGGCCCGCTCGTGGAAGCACTCGACCCCTTCGTGCGCGGCTGCGACCCGTCCGCGCTGCGAACCGACCTCGGGTCGGGGGGCGGCGAGCTGACGCGCCTGCTCCCCGACCTGCCCGACCTCGTCGGCGGCCTGCCGCCGCCCCGCGCCGCCGACTCGGACGCCGAGCGCCATCTCCTGCACACGGCCCTCACGGACCTGCTCACGGCGATCGGCAGGCGCGCCCCCGTGCTGCTCGTGCTGGAGGACGTGCACTGGGCGGACGTCCCGACGCTGCTGCTCGTCCGCCACCTGGTGCGTGCCGGCAGCGCCGCGCGGGTGCTGCTCGTCGCCACCTTCCGCGACCTCGAGGCGGACATGTCGCCGGCGCTCGCGGAGACCCTGGTCGACGTCGCCCGGTCGGAGGGCGTCGTTCGCGTGCGCCTGGGAGGGCTGAACGACGACGAGGTGTCGGAGTTCGTGCGCCTGGCCACCGGCGCCGAGGGGACACGGGAGGTGGCGGAGGCGATCCTCGGCCTCACGGACGGGAACGCGTTCCTCCTCACCGAGCTCTGGCGCGACCTCGTCGACTCCGAGGCGCTCGAGGTGGGGCTGCTGGCCGTGCGGCTACGGCACCCGGTCGACGACATCGGCACGCCCGAGACGGTCCGCGAGGTCGTCACGCACCGTCTCGCCCGTCTCCCGCGGGCGACCGGCGAGGTGCTCGAGCTCGGCGCCGTGATCGGGGCCGAGTTCGAGCTCGACACGGTGCGCCGCGCCGCCTCGCTCGAAGAGGGCGTCCTGCTCGACGCGATCGACGAGGCGGTGAGCAGCGGCCTCCTCCAGGAGGCACCCAGCCGGCGCCTCGCCTACCGGTTCGCCCACGAGCTCGTGCGCCGGTCGGTCTACGACCGCATCTCGGCTGCCCGGCGCGCCGGGTTGCACCTGCGCGTGGCGCGGGCGCTGGAGGAGGAGCCCGCAGCCGGGGCCGGGCGAGGCCGGCTCGCCGCGCTCGCGCACCACTACGCCGAGGCGGCGCCCGTGGGCGAGCGAGAACGGGCGGTCTCGTACAACCTGCTCGCCGCCGAGTCGGCGTCGGCAGGGCTGGCCTTCGAGGAGGCGGCCGAGCGCCTGCGCACGGCCCTGACGCTCGGCATCGACGATCGCCGGGAGCGCGGCACCGTTCAGCTCGACCTCGGCTACGCCTCGCACCGGGCCGGGCACTCGGTCGAGGCGCTCGACGCCTTCCGCGAGGCGGCAACGATCGGACGGGCGCTGCACGACTCCGAGCTGCTCGCCCGCGCCGCGATCGGCTTCGAGGAAGCCTGCTGGCGGCCGGCGATCCACGACGAAGGCGCCGTCGAGCTGCTTCGCGAGGCCGCGACGGCAGTCGGGGAAGGGACGTCGGAGCTGCGCGTCCGGCTGCTGGGCGCGCTCACCCGCGCGCTCGACTTCAGGGGCGAGTACGAGGTCGCCCGCGTCGCACGCGACGAAGCGACCGCGATGGCGCGGGAGCTCGGCGACCGCCCCGCGCTCGGATGGGTGCTCTCGTCGGCCTACTGGTCGCGGGGTTCGAGGTCGAGCGAGGAGATCCACGCCATGCTCACCGAGGCCGCGCAGATCGGTGAGGAGCTCGGCGACGCCGAGATCCAGGCGGAGGCGCTCTGGTGGCTGGTGCCGTCGCTCGTCAGCCTCTGCGACAATGCCGGCGCCCGTGACGCGCTGGCCCGGCTGTTCGAGCTCGCCCGGATGCTGCACGAGCCGTTCCGCCTGCACGTCGCCGAGCATTACACCTCGGCGCTCGCGCTCTGCGACGGCGACCTGGAGGCCGCCGAAGCGGCCGCGCGGCGCGCCCACGAGTGGAGCCGCCTGCTGATCGGACGCGACGCGTCGGGGGTGCACGGCATCCAGATGTTCGGCATCCGCCGCGAGCAGGGCCGGCTCGCCGAGCTCGCGCCGGTCGTCCGCGTGCTCGCCGGCTCGGCCCGCGAGAGCGCCTGGGCGCCGGGCCTCGTCGCCCTGCTCGCCGACCTGGGCATGGAGAGCCAGGCCCGCCGGGAGCTCGCGCGGCTGCGCGCCGAGGGGATCGACGCCCGCCAGCACGGGCTCTGGCTGGGGACGCTCACCTACCTGGCCGACGCGTGCGCCGCGCTCGGCGACGCCGAGACCGCGGCCGCCGTCTACCCCGGGCTCGCCCCGTACACGGGCACGAACGTCCAGATCGGCCATCTCGTCGCCTGCCACGGCTCGGCCGACAGGCACCTCGGGATGCTCGCCGCGACGCTCGGAGACTGGGCCCGTGCCGAAGAGCACTTCCAAGCGGCGGTCGCCCTCAACGAGCGCCTGGGCGCGCGGACGTGGCTCGCTCACACGCTGCTCGAGCACGCTCGCATGCTCCTGGCCCGCCGGGCCGGCGACGACCGGGAGCGCGCCGCCGTCCTGCTCGGACGGGCAGTTCTGCTCGGGCAGGAGCTCGGCCTCGCCTCCGTGCTCGCGAAGGTCTCCGCGCTCGGCACAGCCGTGACCACCCCGACGGTGCTTCCGGACGGCCTCACCTCACGCGAAGTCCAGATCCTCACCCGTGCCGCGCACGGCCTGTCGAATCGAGAGATCGGGAGCGAGCTCTTCATCAGCGAGCACACCGTCGCCAACCACGTTCGCAGCATCCTCCGCAAGACGGGTTGTGCCAACCGCACCGAGGCCGCGACGTACGCGCACCGGCACGGGCTCGTCACGCAGTAGCCGGAAGGGTTTACCATCCGACGATGCCGCTCTATGTGATCGAACGCACATTCGCCGAGCAGCTCGACCTGACGGCCGACGACGTCCGGCTGATCGAGGACGTGAACGCCGACGAGGGAGTCAGCTGGCTGTTCTCGTTCCTCTCGGCCGACCGCCACCGCTCGTACTGCCTGTACGAGGCGCCCTCGCCCGAGGCGATCGTCGCCGCCGCACGGCGCGCCAATGTGCCCGTCGACTCCGTTGTCGAGGTGTCGAAGTTCGTGCCCGCCGAGCTCCTCGCCTGATCAGCGCCGGCTCGGGCCGAACGACCGCGCCGATCGACGCAGCTACGACAACCGCGCCGCAGTGACGAGCACGAGCGTCCGCGGCAGCGAGAGGTGGTCGCCCTCCCGGTAGGGCGCAAGCCGCGCCTGCACCTCGTCCGCGAGCGCCTCGCGCTCGGTGTCGCTCAGGGCGGCCGTGAGGCGCCGGAAGTGCCCGTTCTCGCCGGCAAGCGCCCGCCAGTACTCGGCGGGGTCGGTCGCTGTCCTGCGCTCGCGCAGCAGGCGGGCCTCGACCTGCTCCAGGCCGGCGGCGCGATGAACATCGGCTGCCTCGACGGGGTCACCGAGCCTGCCGAACGCCCTCGCAAAGGACGCGCGCTCGTCGCCGAGCACTGCGGCGACCGCCTGCCGGGGCACTGCGAACCACGGGTTGTCCGGAAGCGACGCCCAGACGACGGTCACGAGCCGTCCGCCCGGCTCCAGCACCCGCCGCAGCTCGCGCAGGGTCGCGACCGGGTCGCCGGCGGCCATCAGCGCCAGCCGACTCGTGACGGCATCGAACGCCGCGTCGGGAAACGGCAGCGGCGCGTTGAAGTCAGCCTCGAGGAGGTGCAAGGCGACGCCCGCGTCGCCGGCGCGGCGGCGCGCCTGCTGGAGCCGCTCGGCACTCGTGTCGATCCCGGTCACGTCTGCCCCCGCCTGCGCGAGCGACACGGTCAGCCGGCCGCCGCCACAGCCCGCGTCGAGCACCCTCCGCGCGCTTGCCACGGCTGCCAGGATCTCGGCGCTGCCGAAGGGCAGCGCCTCCGCCGCGGGCTCCGCGCCCGGATCGGCCACGTCGGTCACACAGGCACTATGCCCCTTTCGAGTGATCCTGGTCACCCCATCTAGCTAGGCGGGGTCACCCTGAATAGGCTGAGACCGCGATGAATAGAAACGTGTTCGGGGGGGCAACACCGGAGAGCTGCGACTGCTGCGGCCGCGACGCGGAGGACTGCGGCATGGACGACTTCGGCTGGCTGACGCGGGAGGCCGGCCGGGAGTACCCCGGCACCTACTGCCTCGGCTGCGCGTCGCTGCTCGGGCTCGTGCTCTGGTCGGAGCACTGCACCCTCTGCGGCATCTCGGCGGAGAGCGAGGAGGCCGCGGAACGGGAAGGCTGGCGCTACTTCTCAGACGGGTGGGGGCACCTGGTGCCGTTCTGCGCCGTCTGCGTGGCCGCGGAGTTCGGGATCGCCCCGCCGGTGGTGCAGCACCGACACCACCACTAGTGGGGCTTGTCGCAACGTTCGACTCGAAATGCTCGTTGCGACAAGCCCCACTCGATGCTTGCTGTTCGCGGGTCAGCCGCTGCGCGGCTGACCCGCGAGATCCTGAAGGGGCGCGCTGCGCGCGCCCAGCTAACGGGCGCAACGGTTCCTCAACCCCCACTAGCGGAACCGCCCTCGTCCCGGCCTCGCGTAGCCCGTCTCACGGCGCGTACGCTGCAAGGCGTGCGGCTCCCCGTCGCCATCGCGGTCGCCGTCCTCCTCTTCATGGGGCTGCCGGCCCTGATCATCGGCCTCGCCGCCCTCGGCCCGATCGGGTGGATCGTGGCCGCGACGGTGCTGCCGTTCGCGACGCTCGGCGTCCTGCTCTGGCTCGGCTGGTTCCGGCGCCGGCCCGACGACGGCCCCGGCCCCTGGCAGTAGACCGGACGAGACCGATAGGTTCTCCGCACATGGTGACCGCCCCCGAGCGCGAAGTGATGACGTGGGACGACCTCGGCACCGGAGCGCGCACGCTCGCCGAGGCGATCCACGTCGACGGCTGGGCGCCCGACCTCGTGCTCGGCATCTCCCGTGGCGGCCTGCTCATCGCCGGAGCGATCGCCTACGCGCTCGGCGTCAAGAACACCGCCACCCTGAGCGTCGAGTTCTACACCGGCGTCGACGAGCGGCTCGAGCTGCCGATGCTGCTGCCCCCGGTGCCCGACCTCGTCGATCTCAGCGCGGCCCGCGTCCTCGTCGCCGACGACGTCGCCGACACCGGGGCGACGCTCGAGCTGGTGCGCGAGTTCTGCGCGGTGCGGGTCGCCGAGGTGCGCATCGCCGTGCTGTACGAGAAGTCCCGCTCCACCGTCGCGAGCGATTACGTCTGGCGGCGCACCGACCGCTGGATCACGTTCCCGTGGAGCGCACTGCCGCCGGTGGGCGGCGGCCAGGCCGAGTAGCCGGGCCCTGCCGGCTTCGGGTTCTCAGCGCAGCGGGCGCAGGCGAGCCGGGTCGATCCCCAGCCAGGCCCGGGCGAGGCGGTGCAGCGTGCCGTCGGCGCGCAGCCGGCGCAGCGCCCGGTCGACGTCGGCGAGCGCCACGGGCCCGTCCCGCGTGACGGCGACGACGAAACCGTCGCCGTGCTCCACCCTGGCGACGATCGGGCCGAAACGGCCCCCCTTGCCCGCCAGCAGGCGCCCGACCGACGTGGCGTCGACGAGAGCCGCGTCACACACGCCGGTCTGGACGAGCGCGAGCAGTCGCTCCGTTGCAGGAGCGAGCAGGGGCCGGGAGCTGGGGCGCACCGTGGACGCGATCGCCTTCGCACCCTCGCTGCCGCGCACGGCGCACACAACGCGGTCGCGCAGGTCGGCGAGTGCGTGCGGGCGCGGTAGGCCACGCCGCGGCACGATCGCCTGATCGGTACCGAGGTACGGGATGCTGAGATCGGCGGCGGCAGCCGCACCCCGCGTCGGGCGCACCGAGGCGATGGCAACACTCCATGTCCGCGTACCCGCTGCGAGGAGGCGCGAGCTCGGGCGCACGTCGACGAAGCGGACCTGGTGGATCCGCAGGCGGCGGGCCAGTGCCCGTGCGACCTCGACCTCGAGCCCCCGGGCGAGAATCACGTGGCCGTCGCGCACGACCCCGGCCTGGAGAGCCGGGTCGCCGAGGCTGAGGGCGACCACGAGCTCGGCGGGCGGCGGCACGGCGCGCACGCGCCGGGCAGCCGTGTCGCCCGCGCGGCCCTGGTCGGGCAGGCCGAGCGCGACGAGCAGCACAGCGGCGGCCACGGCGCTCGTGACGACACCCGCGGCAACGCCGAAACCGCCGGCGAGGGCGCGAAAGGCACGTCGCACGGTCACACGCCCTCGTAAAGGACATCGACGGGCGTGCCCTGGCTCGCGAACTCGTACAGGAGCGGCGCGTCGTAGTGGTTCACGCGCACGCAGCCGTGCGACGCAGCGTAGGTCGGCACCGAGCCGAACTCGTGGAAGGCCACGCCCCCGGTGAAGTAGCTCGCCCACGGCAGCCAGACCTTGAACGGCACCGACCACGAGTAGCGCTCCTTGCGATAGACGCGGAAGGATCCCGCCGGCGTCTTCCCGAAGGCACCCGACGAGATGTGCACCGCGCGCAGCACCTTGTCGTTCTCGATCAGCAGTGCCAGCTGGCGCCCGAGCTGAACCTCGATCCGGTGGCCGGGCGCGTGACGGGCCGGCTGGGGACGGGCCGCGAGCTCCAGCGCCGAGACCGTGCCCGGGCCGAGCACGCCGTCGCGCGGCAGGCCCGCCCACTTCTGGAAACCAAGCACGGCGGTGGCGACCTGAGCCGCGTCGGCTCCGGACAGGCCCGAGGAGGCCATGAAACCGAGATCGACGAGGGTCTGCCGCAACTCGCGGGCGGTCGGAGCGCGCACCACCGGCTCGACGGCGGCGCTGACGAGCCGGCGCAGGTCGTAGCCGGGAAAGAGCCCGACCGGGACACCCCCCTCGACGAGCACGCGCACGGCACGCACCCCCGGCACGCTCCGCAGCGTGCGGACGAGCTGCCCGACCCTGGCGCGGAGGGAGTCCTCGCTGCGACCGGCGGCAAAGCGGGCGCCGAGGTCGACAGTGACGACCCTGCGCTGCACGGTCAGCTCGCGCAACGGCGTCCCTGCAGGGATGGCCGAGCGCAGCCCGCGCGCCTGCTCGGCGCGGCTCGGGCCCGCGAGCAGGGCCCGCACCGCGCCCTCGATCGTCGACCCGCCGCGATCGGCGGCAACCGG
>Ga0209797_10001451_pt1 | contig 11915 bp, 10 predicted proteins | sample DOMMetBare3Fresh_2_FD_187472 | JGI IMG/M metagenome (GOLD analysis project Ga0209797, IMG submission 187472) | Wetland sediment microbial communities from St. Louis River estuary, USA, under dissolved organic matter induced mercury methylation -... | ecosystem: Environmental > Aquatic >...
ACAGCAGGCTCACTGTCTCGCCCGGCTCCCAGCCCGCGCCCGTCACCGTGATCGTGTCACCCGGCTGGTAGTCGTCCTTGTCCGTGCTCACCGTCGCGCGATTCGGGTCGCTCGGCTCCCCCGCCATCGTCACCAGCACCACACGCGCACTCCGCCCGCCCGTCGCGTCGTTGCTGGCACCACCCGTGGCCGCGCTCAGCCCGTACGACGCCATGTTGGTGTAGCCGATCTGCAGCCCGCTGCTGCTGGTGAGGATGGTCTGACCGGTGGTGGTGAGCACCTGCACGTTGGAGTAGACGTCGAGGGTGTTGTCCGCGGTCACGCTCATCTGGCTGATCCCGCCGAGCCAGCCGTATCGGGCCGACGCGGCGTCCGAGTTGTCCTGCAGCACCACCACGCCGGGACCGTGGGTCCCGGCCGAGTCCGGCTTGGCCCAGCGGGCCAGGTTCCGGATGAGCCCGTCCTTGGCGCTCCGATTGGTCGACCCCACGTCCGGCGTCCCCGACCACACCGCCACCCGGCCCATGAACGCCGCCTGCAACCGCGCCGCAATCGTCGCGTTCCGGAGCAGCGTGTAGGGCTGCACGTCCGGTCCGTCGGCGAGCGACGGCACCAGGAACACGCTGTATCCGGAGAGATCGGCGCCGGCCAGGTCCACCGTCCCGCTGGTGCCGTCGTACCCGGCGTCCACCCCGGCGGGGAAGAGCGCGGTGTCGGCGGCCAGCGCGGTGACGATGGCGTTGCAGCCGGTGGCGTCGATGCCGACCGGACAGTAGACGAGGGCCTTCTGCGCGTGCAGCGGGGCCGGGGTCGCGAGGGTCAGGGCCGCGGCCACGAGCGCCGCCAGCCGGAGAGACAGGGTCCGGAACATGGGTGGTCTCAGCGGTGGAGGTGGACTACTCGCAGGCGTCGGCGATCACGGCGTTGAGTGACAGCTGCTTCGCCTTCAGCTCATCGGCCTGGGCCTTGCCCGACTGCGTCAGCAGCCGGAGCTCGATCACCCTGAGCTGCCGGCGGTACGCGCCGCACACGCTCGAGCCGCCGCGCGCGTTGCCGGTGGCCGAGAACGTGGGTTTGACGGACGCCGTCCGGACGGCCTTGGCCACCGGCCGCTCCTTCAGGATGTTGTCGCCACACCCGGTGGCTGCGAGCGCCAGTACCAGGGCGAGCGTGATGCGGCCTTTCATGGCTTCCTCCGTCGGGACGACTTCGGGACGTGCCTCCGGCCAGACCCCCCGGGGGCGAAGAACGGACCCGCTTCGGGACCTCCCGGAAGCGAGACCGTGGGTTGATTCGTTGGGTATTGGCGGTCGCGGAAGAACGCAGGAGGCGGGCCAGCGGGCGGGGGCGAAACGATCCCGCGAGTTCGCAGGGACTTAGGCGGGGCGCGGTCGAAGCGTTCGGGAACCGGGTGGCGAGGCGCGACCACAACGAAGAGCGTGCGAGCGCCACAGCACCTGCTGCAAGTTGTCGCAGCGCTGGCGGGTTCCCGGCCCCTCAGAAAACGACTGACGGCGACTGCCAAGTTTCGCAGTCGCCGTCATGCTTCCCTACTGGACCCGATCGGAGAGCGGCGCAGCCTTTACGGCTTCTCCACCGGCAACCTTACCGCGTTCCCCCACTCCGTCCACGACCCGTCGTAGTTCCGCACCCGGTCGAACCCCAGCAGGTAGGTGAGCGCGAACCAGGTGTGGCTCGACCGCTCGCCGATCCGGCAGTAGGCGATCGTCTCCCGGTCCAGCTTGAGGCCGTTGTCCTGCTCGTACAGCTTCCGGAGCTCCGCCGCCGGCTTGAAGGTGTGCGTCTCCGGGTCCACCGCCCTGGCCCACGGGATGCTCCTGGCACCCGGAATGTGCCCGCCCCGGAGGCAGCCCTCCTGCGGATACTCCGGCATGTGGGTCTTCTCCCCCCGGAACTCCTCCGGGCTCCGCACGTCCACCAGCTGGCCCTTCCGCGTCAGGTGCTCCAGCACGTCATCCCGGAAGGCGCGGATCCGCGCGTCGTTCCGCTCGCCCACGGTGATGTTGCCCGCCGGGTAGCCGGGCTTGTCGGTGGAGAGCTTCCGCCCCTCGTCCACCCACCTGAGCCGCCCGCCGTCCAGGATCTTCACGTTGGTGATCCCGAACAGCTGCAGCACCCAGAGGGCATACGTGGCCCACCAGTTGTTCTTGTCGCCGTAGAACACGATCGTGGTGTCCCTGTTGATGCCCCTCGACCGGAGCAGCGCCTGCAGCTGCTCGCGGTCCACGTAGTCGCGGACCACCTGATCATTGAGGTCCGTGGTCCAGTCCACCTTCACCGCGCCCGGGATGTGCCCGGTGTCGTACAGCAGGATGTCCTCGTTGGACTCGACCAGCCGGACCTTCGGGTCGTCGAGATGCTTGGCCACCCAGTCGGTCGAGACCAGGACCTCGGGGTGGGCATAGCCCCGCTGCTCGATCGGCGTCACCGGCGGGACGGTTGCTGCGGGGGTCATGACTGCCTCCTTGCACACATGAGCGAACGAATCCCTGGAGCGACCCGAATAACGAGCCGGCCGCGGTTCCCCCGGGAGGGAGCGCGGCCGGCCAGACTCGAAGATCCCGCAGAGCTAGCGTACGACGGCGCCTGCCCCCCGGCCCGGGGCCGGACAGACGATACGGCAACAGAGGAGAGCGGCGTGCGCGCGCGGCATCGGGCGGTTCTCATTCCCGAGTGAATTAGTCAACATAGGGGTCCATCCGGTCGTATGTCAACCAGTCGGGTGGCAGGACCAGGCCGGCGCCCTCCCGCGCCCGCACCACGCGCCGCAGCTCGCGCTTGAGGCGCCAGGTGGAGCGGCGCCGGGGGCGGCCGCACCGAGGCGCCTGGGCCCGCTCCGGCACCGGGCCACGGGCCAGCCCCGCCACCACCGACGCCATCATCCGCGCGCCGTTCGGGACCAGCGTCTCCAGCTGGAAGCGCCGCAGGTACGCGATGGGATCGCCCGGGGTGACGACGTCGAGCGGAAACGCCTCTTGCGCCAGGATCGGGCCCCCGTCGAGATCGCTGGTCACCCGGTGGATGGTCACCCCCACCTCCGGCACGCCCTCGAGCAGCTCGTAGAAGCCCGGCGAGGAGCCGCGAAACTCCGGCGCCCGGCCGAGGTGGAGATTGAGGCAGCCGAGCCGCGGGATGGTGAACACCTCCGGCTTCAGCACGTAGGCGCCGGCCACGACGCCGAGGTCGGCACCGAGCGCCGCCAGGCGCGCGCGGGCCTCGGGCGCGTGCAGGTCGTCGCAGTGAAAGTGCGCGGCGCCGGGGCAGCGCCTCCCGATCTCGTCCGCGAGGCCGCCGCCCGCGCCGCCGCGCCGGAGGCGCGCAGCGGCCGCCCGGACGACGGCCCAGGGGCCGTCATACCGGAGGATCACCCGCGCCTTCTCGACCGCGCTCTGCCGCCGGCGGGCGGCGCAGGTGGTCACCACCGTGAGCGACCGCACCTCCGGCAGGTCGGCGAGCCGCGCGGCCACCTCCACGCCCATGCGGCCGCAGGTCAGTACCACCACCGCCAGACCGTCGCTCACGGGCGCAGGCGGCGCCACTCGGTCCGCCAGGTGGGTGAGAGAGGAAGCAGCAGGAGCGCGTAGAGCGCGAGTGCGGCGGTGGTCGAGCGGGCATCGTGTCCGGGAAGCCTTCCCGCCACCGCCACCGCCGCGGTGCACCAGACGACCGGCAGCAGTGCCATCGCGACGAAGCGGCCCGGGCGGGCGAAACCCGCCTCGCGGACATCCAGCCGGAGCACCGCCGCCGCGAAGACGACGAACCCCGCCACCGACGCCCCGGCCACGCCCTCGAGGCCCAGCCCGAGCCGGAGCGCCAGCAGCGCGAGCCCCACCGTGACCGCGAGCGCCATGAGGCCGTACATCGGGAGCCGGCGCTGGAGTCCGGCGGCGACCGCGCCCAGCGAGCCCAGGCTCACGATTCCCATCGCCGCGCCGCCGAGAAAGAACAGCCGCGCCGCGGGGATCGCCGCCGCGTAGCCGGGCATGCCGCGCGACACCAGCGGGCCGACGGCCAGGCTGAGCGCGCCGAGCAGCGGGGGCAGCAGCCGGGCGAACGGCAGCACCGCCCGCTCCAGGTGGGCACGCACGGCCGTGGCCGCCTCGCCCGCCTGCGCCTCGCCGTACACGTCGGCGAACACCACCGTTCGGACCACCAGCGCCAGCGCGGTCGCCGCGGTGGCGACCGAGCCCGCGAAGGCGTAGTAGCCGAGCATCGTGGCGCCGCCCCAGCCGGCCACGATCCACCGGTCGGCGGTGAGCAGCAGCACGCCGGTGACGCCGGTGAGCGCGATCGGCACCCCCCGCCGGAGCAGCCGACCCAGGGTCTCCGGGCTCCACCGCGGGCGCAGCTCGAGCCAGGGCGACGCGGCGGCGAGGCCGGCCAGGTTGGCGAGGGCCAGACCGGCGTACGCGCCCGGGAGCCCCCAGAGGCGCGCCAGGCCGACGGCGGCCAGCAGGTGGAGCGCCGCCGTGCCGGCCTCGAGCGCCGCGTAGTGGCGCAGGCTCCGGCGGACCCGAGTGGAGACCAGCGCGTACCCGTACACCGACTCGGCGATGCCCGCCGCGGCGAAGCCGCGGAGCAGCAGGCGAAGGTCCGCGCCAGCCACGACGAAGCTGGCGGTCAGCGCGATCGCCGCGAGGCTGCCCGACACCAGCAGGACGAAGCCGAGCGCCACGCCGGCCGGCGCCCGCCACCGGTCGTCACGCTCGGCGTCGGGGTGCAGCAGCTCGAACTCGAGCCCGCGCGAGATGCCGAGCCCGCCGAGCGCGGCGTAGCGCATGCCCACCCGCAACAGCGCCCAGCTGCCGAACGCCGCCGGCCCGAGCAGCGCCGCGAGCAGGATCCCGCGCGCCGCCAGCAGTCCCTCCGTCGCTCCGCGGGTGACCGCGTACGCCGCGACCCGGCGCCACAGCCCGCCGCGCCGGCGTGCGGAAACAGCCGGCGCCGGCAGCTCGACGCCCGCGTCGAGGCCGACTTCGACCGCGCTCAGATTGCCTCCGGTTGTCCGGCCGCGGCCGGGACGAAGCGCGAGCGCAGGCGCGACAGCAGCTTGACGAAGCGCACTTCCCCGACGATGCGGGTATCGCCGGCGGTCTTGGCCAGCGTCCTGATGGACGGGCGGTTGCTACCGGCGATCATGCGCCACCCCTCCCGGTAGCCCCGCTCGCGGGCGACCCGCAGCCGGGCGCTTGCCAGTGCGGAGCCGACGCCGCTGCTCCGCTCGGCCGGCACGACGTAGAGGTCCCACAAGTACGCGGCGTCCGCCGGCAGCGGCACCGGGCAGAGCGAGACCTCCGGCTCCATCCGCGCCGCCACCCACGCGTAGCCTATCGGCCGGGGCCCCCGCCACGCCACGACGCAGACGTGCCCGCGGCCGGCCAGCAGGCGAAACCGCTCGAGGTCGCGCTGGGTGACGAGCTTCGCGAGCGCGGGCCAGTCCTGCTCCCGGAGCCGCGCGAGCGTCACCCCCTCGGGCGGCGGGATCTCCCGCGCCGAGGCCAGCGGCTGCGCGAACACCACCATGCGCCCGGTCCGGAACACCCGGTGGAACGACCGCGGCGCGAGCGCGTTCCAGATCCCCCGCCAGCGCTCGTGCCGCCAGGCGAGCGCGGCATCGCCCGGGAAGGTGCGGAGGTCCCGCGCGTACTTGCACCACCAGGCCTGGTTCACATGCCCTCCTCGTCGTCGAAGCAGCGCGGCCCCCAGAGCGCGCCCAGCGCGCGGCGCTCCTTGGCCTGGGTACGGCTTGCGGCCAGGCGTCCCAGCGCGCGCAAGGCGCGGTGCAGTGCCGGGGACGTGCCGCGGACGAGCACCATGCGGCGGCGCAGCACCGCGCCGCGCAGCACCTTGGCGTAGAGCGCGCTCGCGCCGAGATCCACCGCCGCGATCCCGTTGGCGCAGGCCAGGCGCACGGGCTCGTAGCAGACGTCGTTGTAGTAGACCGGGCCGCCGCGGTGATCGGGCGTGAACGCGGCGAAGGTCCCGTCGAGCACCTCCGGCGTCCAGACATTGAGACTCGTGCCCACCAGCCGGTCGCCGTCCCAGGTGAGATGTGCCAGCCGCCGGGGCCACCCCGGCACCGCCAGCCGCTCGAACAGATCCGCCGGGGTCGGTGCCGCGCGTCCGTTCCGCCGGTGGAAGGCGTCGCGATAGAGCCGGTCCATGGCGGCGGCCTCGCGCCGGAAGTCGGCCACCAGGCCGGTTCGGAGCCGCGCGTCCGCCAGCGCCCGGAGGTCGGAGCGGATGGTCCGGCGGACGTTCTTGCTGCGGGAGGCGAGATACTCGTCGAACGAGGCCCACCGCACCGGCAGCCAGGCGGTGGCGCCCGCGTAGAGCACGGCATATCCGCGCTCGCGCGCCATGCCGATCAGGTCGCCGCGCGCCGCGTCCACGTAGGGCCACGCGACGGCCTTCGCGCCGGCTCGCTCCGCCTCCCGCTCCAGCATCGCGAACACCTGGTGGAGCAGATGGTCCGGCAGCGCGCCGGGCTCGCCGAGCGGCTCCGAGATCTGCGCGAACGGGGACTGCACCGACAGGATCGGGCGGAGCCCGAGCCCCGTCAGCGTCGCGAGATCCCGGAGCGGCCCGAGCCACCGGTCGTGCAGGTCGTGCGCGGTGCCCACTCCGATGAGATAGGCCGGCACCACGGCTCGCACGCCGGCAGGGTCCCGGACGGCGATGTGTCGCGCGCGCCAGCCGCACCGCTCCGCGGCGGCGAACCAGGCGTGCAGGTGGAAGCCGCGCCGGGCCAGGCGGTCCCACGCCCTGGCGGGAAGGTCGGTCGCGCCGCCGAGCAGGACCGGCTCCTCCGCCCCCGTGGGCCGGGCGACCGCGAGCGAGGTCACACCGCCTCCCCGTCGTAGCGCCGCAGGCCGCCTTCCGCCTCGACGTACACCGGCTGGCGGGCGAACGCCGCGCGCACGGCCGGCGATGCGATCCTGACCGCGGCCAGGTGGGTGAGCGGATCGGCCGCGGGACGGAGCCCCCACTTCCGCTTGAGCTGCTGCACGCCGTCGGTCAGGAACGGGGAGGTGCGGCCGGCGTCGATGCGGCGGAATCCCTGCGCCCGCGCCCACTCGATCGGCAGCGCCAGAGTCGCCAGGCCGGCCCCGCTCCGGAACAGTGCGGGGTCGCCGTCGCGCACGCCGGAGACGGGGAACCAGATCGTGTCGCCGCGAGGCACCGAGACCATTCCCGCCACGACCTCCACCCCCCGGCGGACGAGGTGCAGCGTGCCGACCCGCATGAACTCACGCATCAGGCGCGGCGACGGGACCCACGCCTCGTCTCCGAAGCGGGCGCGGGCCTGCGGCGCCACCATGCGGGTGGCGAACCTCTCCCAGTCGCCCGGCGACGCGGCCTGGGTGAGGGTGAAGCCCTGCCGGCCGATCTTGCGCAGGTCCTCGCGCAGCGTGTGTGGCGGTGTCGGCCCGGGCACGTGCCCCATCTCGCCGCCCCAGCGCACGGCCTGAGGGACGAGGAGCCACCCCGCGCGGCGGAAGCGCGGCGCCATCCAGCGATGCACCTCGGCCACGATCAGGTCCGCCTCGAAACGCGCGAGCGTGGCGGGGCTCCACAGCCCGTGGCGCGGCTCCGCCCACCCGTTCGCTTCCGGTCCGAGCAGACGGCTCAGCAGCGGGGAAATCAGCTTTGCGCGGCCGATCCCCACCACCTGGACGGGGACATCGCCCATGAGCACCGTGGCCCGGCGCACCGGACCGGTGAGCTGGAGCGGGAGCGACAGCCCGCGATGCGCCGCGATCGGTGCGAACGGCCAGCGCCCGCCATAGGTCGGCACCAGGAAGCGCTCCTCGACCCGCGCCGTGAGCGCCGACAGGCTAGGCATCGCGCGGCTCGGGAGCGGCGAGGATGGGGAGGCTGAGGCGAATCCGCGACAGCTCGGGGACGCGCAGCAGCAGGCACTCGTCGCAGAACTTGATCCGGCCGCAGCTCGTGCGCCAACAGGCCACCCGCGTGCGGCGCACCAGAATCAGCCGCAGCAGGTGGTCGGCGCGCTGTGCGCCCTTGAGCAGCACGAGGTCGCCCTGGCCCAGGGTGCGCTCGAGATGTGTCGCCGCCTCGCGCAGGGTGCCGAAGGTGCGCAGCCCGCTTCCCCTGGGATGGGAACGCGCGCCCTCGCAGCGCCCGGCCTGGGGGCCGACGAAGATCACCTCGTCCGCCACGTCCAGTGCCTGGCGCGCCACCGATGAGTACACCGCGGACGCTCGGCCGCTATAGTCGGACAGGGTCCCGAACACCGCCACCCGGCGGGCCGCCCGGGCGGTGCGAAGGAACTCGAGCGCGGGCGGCACCGTCCAAACCGACGACTTGCACTCGTCCCGCACGAAGGTGACTCCACCCACCACCTCCTGGTTCAGCCGCCCCCACCACGGCTCCACCGCACCGACCGCCGCGACTGCGTCCGCGAGCGGTATGCCCAGCGCGAGCCCGGTCGCGATGGCCGCGAGCAATGCGTGCGCGAAATGCACGCCGTTGAAGCGGGTCTCGACCGCGGCCGAGGCCTCACCGTAGCGCACGACGAACGCGAGGTGGGCCGGCCACGCCGAGGTCACCCGCTCGGCCCGGACGGCGGCCCCATCGCCCAGCCCGTAGGTGACGACGCGGCCCCGACACACGTCCGCCATTGCGAGCACCCGGGGGTCGTCGGCGTTGAGCACCGCGACCCCATCGGCCGGGACGGCTGCCACCAGCTTTCGCTTCTCCGCGGCGGTGGCCTCGAGCGTCCGGAACGCCGAGCGGTGGTCGCCGCCGATGTTGGTGACCACGGCCACGCGCGGCTGCACCAGGGCGATCGGCGCGTCCAGGCTGCCCGGCCCGCTGGCGCCGATCTCCTGGACGCAGTACGCCTGGTCCGGGCGCGCTTCGAGCACCGTCTGCGCCACCCAGTGCGCGGCGTTGTGGGTGCCCGGGCTCCGGGTGACCCGCCCGCCCCGCGCCAGCACCTCGGCCACGAGATCCTTGGTGGTGGTCTTGCCGCAGCTGCCGGTGACGCCGACGAACGCGACGTCGGCCAGGCGCCGGCGATGCCGCGCTGCCCTGCGGTACAGGAGCCGCTCGTACGAGCCATAGACGCGCGCGCCGGCCCAGGCCATCAACGCGCCGCCCATGGCGCCTCCATGGCGGCCCGCGCCTCGGCGTGGAATTCCATCGCCTCCCGGCTCGAGGGCGCCAGGGCGACGGCGGCGCACCAGCCGAGCGTCAGGCAGCCGGTCGAGTAGGGGACGAGACCCTGCCCGGTCTCATGCGAGTAGAGCAGCTCGCCCAGCGCCTCGCAGAGCTGCGGGAAGCTCCGCGCGCGCGTCTCCAGTGGGCCGGACACGAAGGCGTCCACCGGAGCGCGGCCCAGGTCCCGGCGCACGGCGTTGAGCCGCTCGCGCAGCGCCAGGGGGTAGTTCGCGCCGTTGACGCGCGGGTTCACCTCGGCCAGAAACGCGGCGGGCGCGCCGGTCGGGTCGCGGTACTCGACGAAGTCGAAGCCCACGTCGCCGGCGTAGCCCTCGCTCCGAAGCCAGCCCGCCAGCGCGCGCGCCCATTGCTCCATGGGCTCGAGCAGGCGGGCGGCGGAGGGGTAGGCGTTCCCGACGTGCATCAGCGGGCGGCCCCAGCGCTGGTCGGTCGCAGCGACCCGGGTGACGCTGCCGTCAGCGTCCAGGCTGAGGTGCAGGTTGGGCGAGGCGGTCAGGTCCACCAGCGCCTCGACGAGGTAGACGCGGTTGTCGGCTCGCTCCCCGAGCCGGCGGATCACCCCGTCGGCATCGTCGCCGCCACGGCCCACGATGAAGACGGACGACCCCGCCGCGCCCGCGCTTCCCCGGACGATGACCTCGCCCGTGCGCACGAGCTGCCGCTGGATCGCGGCGCGCACCGGCTCGAGATCGCGGCGGCGGCGGCCGGCGGCGAACGGCAGCTCGACCACCTCTCCCGGCGCCACCGGAACACCGAGCTCGATCGCCTTGGCGCGTACCACGTGCTTCAGGTCGGCACGTTCGGCGGCTTCGGGAAGACCGCCCAGGACCCGCACGCGGGAGACCCCTGCCGCCTCGAGCGCCTCGGCGACGGCGAAGATCTCCGGCGTGACGGCGTAGGGATGGAGCTGCAACGCGCCGCCCGGCGGCACCGCGGCCGCGATGCGACCCAGCAGCCCCTGGTCCGCACAGAGCCGCGCCGAGAGCGGGAGACCGGTTGCCTGGCCCTCGCCGGGGCACGGAACGAGCACGTCCTCGGGCGCCGGGCCGATGCCGAGATCGTTCAGGAAGGCGAGGTGGTCTTCGTCCACCGGGTCGGGCACGCACACCAGGTCGCCGGCGCCCGCCATGACGAGGGCCCGCTCCGGGTACTGCTCGATGCCCGGGACCGGACCTCTCGCGAGGTGGGACGGCAGCCCGCCGACGCAGTGCAGGTAGAGCCGCCGCGACTCAGGCATCGGCGAGCCGGGGAGAGGGCCACGCGATCCCGTCGTACTCCGACCGCACCAGCGAGCGAGACGGCCGCAGCTTGCCGCTCTCCGTGGCCGGGATCTCGTCCACCAGCTCCACCGAGAACGCCACTCCGGGGCCCAGCAGCGGGCGCACGGCCTGCACCAGCTCGGCCACGTGCTCCGCGGGCGGGGCCGAGGCCACCACGCGGAGCACGATCCGGTCGGTCCGCTCCTGGACCAGCTGGTAGCGCCGGATCCAGTCGGACGGCGCCCGGACCAGGCGGGTCACGATCTCGTACGGGTGGAGCAGCCGTCCGTCCGGCAGCGGGAAGTAGTCGAGCATCCGGCCCTGCACGGCGCCGATGGTCGAGAACGGCTGGCCGCACGAGCAGTTGCCGCCGCGGGTCGCCAGATCACCCAACCGATAGCGGATGAACGGCATGGCGTAGGCGTGGAGATTGGTGACCACCACCTCGCCCCGCTCGCCGGGAAGCGCGGGCCGGCCGTCGCTCAGCAGCTCGAGCACCACACCGTCGTCCGCCACGTGCAGGTCGGAACCGTGCCGGCAGGAGGAGGCCATCAGCGGGAACTCGTGGCTGGCGTAGGTCTCGAGCACCGGCGCGTCGAACGCGCGGCGCAGGCGGGCCCGCATGGCCGTGGTCGCGACCTCCCCGCCAACGAGGATCAGTCGCGGCCGCACGCCCGCGCGGAGCCGCTCCAGCTCCGGCGCGGTCAGGCGGTCGAGCACACCCGGAAAGCCGATGACGACGTCCGGGCGCAGCTCGGCGAGTTGTCGCAGCATCGCATCGGGCTCCTGCAGCGCGTCGATCAGCTGCTTCCGGTGGAAGCCGAGCGCGCGCAGCGCGCGGCCGAGGTGCTTGGCATCGCCCGAGCCCGGCCGGCCCGTGAGCCCCACCGCGGCGAGCCGGTCGCGCGGGTGGATGCCGAGCATCCGGAACGCGCGCAGCCGCAGCAGGTATTGCACCTTGTCCTCGAGCCAGGTGCGGCGGATCGTGAACGGCTCGCCCGACGAGCCGCTGGTGCGCACCCGGAGCAGCCGCTCCGGGTCGAGCCCCGCGGCCAGACGCTCGCGCTCCGGCCGGCGGCGCATCTCCTCCTTGGACGTGAAGGGCAGCAGCTCGAGGTCCCGCGTGCCGCGGATGTGCCGGGGATGCAGCCGGTGGCGGTCGAACAGGGCACGGTAGTAGGGGACGTGCTCGTAGGCGTGCAGCACCAGCCGGCGGAGCGCGTGATCCTGGAACGCGCGCAGCGCCGCCGGGCCGGCACCCGGGTGGCGGTGCGCGGCGAGCGCCGTCCGCATCACCTCGGGCTGGCCGTTCAAGGCAGGGCCCCCTGGAGCACGCTCTCCTGGGTCCGGGCGGCGGACCGCCCCAGGCCCAGCATCGCCCGGGCCTCGATGGATGTCGCGAGCGGCCGCCCGAACGTCTCGCTCAGG
>Ga0209797_10001452_pt1 | contig 11913 bp, 8 predicted proteins | sample DOMMetBare3Fresh_2_FD_187472 | JGI IMG/M metagenome (GOLD analysis project Ga0209797, IMG submission 187472) | Wetland sediment microbial communities from St. Louis River estuary, USA, under dissolved organic matter induced mercury methylation -... | ecosystem: Environmental > Aquatic >...
GGCGGGCGTGGAGCCGCGAACGGCTTGAGCCGATCGCCGGGCGAGCCTTTGAGCGAAAACACCCAGATCATGTCGCCGTTGGCCGAGGTGGTCTGGATCGAGACCCCGCCTGACGCGATCGCGACATATTGCGTGCCGTCGATCTCGTAGGTGATGGCGGGCGCATCGGCGCCGGCGCCGGTCTGCCATTGCCACAGGAGCTCGCCGTTCCTGGCGTCATAGGCCTGGAACTGGCCGTCCGGCTCGCCGTGGAAGATGAGGTCGCCGGCGGTCGCGAGCGCGCCGCTGCCTTGCCCGATCGAATAGGGCGTGCGCTTCTGCCAGGCGATCTTGTTGGTGCGAGAATCGACCGCGGTCAGGGTGCCGCCGTATTTGGCGCCGATCGGCGGCCCCACCGTCTTGCCGAGGCCGCGCAGGATGCGGCTCTGCGGCCGGTCGGCGGCGGTGACGTAGAAATAGCCGGTTCGCGGGCTATAGGCCATCGGCGCCCAGTTCGGTCCGCCGTTGCCGCCCGGCGACATCAGGATCGGCTCGTCGTAGATCACCCCGAAGATGCATTTGGTGACCCACGGCTCGAGCGCCTGCGGGCATTGCGGCATGACGGCGTCGCCGCGCGGGATCGGCTGCGTCGGCGAGGACGCCACCCGCGGGTCGACCTCGACCGGCTTCTCGTCGATCCCGATCAGGGGCTTCCCGTTGGTGCGGTCGAGAATATAGATCCAGCCGGTCTTGCAGGCCTCCGCGATGCCCTTGCGCAGCTTGCCCTCATAGACCTGGTCGAACAGCACGACCGGCGAGGGACAGTCGAAGTCCCACAGGTCGTGATGCACCTGCTGGAAGTGCCAGGCGTATTTGCCCTCGAGGGTCACCGCCACGATCGACGCGGAGAACAGGTTGTCGCCTGGCCGGTCGCGGCCCATGCCGCCAGCCTCTGGGCCGGGATTGCCGGTCGAGAAATAGATGAGGCCGAGGTCGGGATCGATCGCCGGCGTCTGCCAGACCGAGGCGCCGCCGACCTTCCAGGCGTTCGCCCGCTTCGGGTCGGGATCGTCCGGCTTCGGCCAGGTGTCGGAGCCGAACTCGCCGGGCGCCGGCACGGTCCAGAACCGCCACTTCTCCTGGCCGGTCTTGGCATCGAGCGCGAACACGAACCCGCGCGAGGAGCGGTCCCCGCCGGATATGCCCGAATAGAGCACCCCGTTGTGGTAGAGCGGCGCGGCCGTGATCGTGTAGCCATCCTGCCAGCGCGCGACCTGCGTTTTCCAGAGAAGCTTGCCGGTCTTGGCCTCGAGCGCGACGACGTTGCCGTCCAGGTAGCCCAGAAACACCTTGCCCTCGGCGACCGCCACGCCGCGGTTGTCCCAGCCGCAGCAGACCGTGCTGATGTTCTGATCGATGCCGGAGCGGTGCTCCCAGATCAGCGCGCCGGTCCGGGCATCAAGCGCGAACACGTCGTCGTTGCCGGTGGCAAAATACATGACACCGTCTTTGACGATCGGCGTGCCCTCCATCGAGTACTTGGCGCCAATCCCCGAGCCCAGATGCACCACCCAGGCGCCCTTGAGGTTCTTGACGTTGTTGCGGTTGATCTGGGCGAGCGTCGAATAGCGGGTATTGCCCCAGTCGCCGCCGATGGTCAGCCATTCCTTGCCGGCCGGTTTGCGCAGGTCGGGGGCGCGCTGGGCCAGCCCCGCCGACGGTATGCAGATGGCGCAAGCCAGGACGGCCAGCCAAACAGGGCGCATGGCGCTCCTCCCCCCGCAACGGCGGTCGTTCTGCCGGTTCGCGGCCTTGATCGGCTCGACCGGCAGCCTCCGCGTGATTGGTCAGGCAAACGATGCCACAGCTTGCGGCGGTTGAAAACGCCGCGATGTCGCATGGTCTGGGGGCGGGGCGGTCGGACATTGATGCCCCTCCTGCCAGACGATAGGCTTGTGCCCCGATGGACCAGCCCAATTTCTTAGGCGATTACGACACGCTTCTGGAGCTTGTGCGCAATCGTGTCAGCGTGCGCAAGCTCAAGCCCGATCCGATCCCCGACGAGTACGTCGACAAGATTCTGGAGGTTGGCCGCTGGGCGATGTCCGGCGCCAACGGGCAACCCTGGGAATTCGTGGTGGTGAAAGACCCGACGATCAAGCAGGAGCTGTTCCGCGTCTACGTCGAGGAGAACGCCGACTTCATCTACTGGATGGAGCAGCAGCGCGACTTCAAGCTGCGCCATCCGGCCTATCAGATGACGCAAGAGGCCGCGGTCGAGAAGCAGCGCAAGGGGCAGGGCTGGTCGCAGGCGCCGGTGCTGATCGTGATCCTGGGTGACGGGCGCCGGCAGTGGGCGACCGTGCAGGGCGCCCACACATTCGGGCGCGGCCAGTCGCACCTCACCGATGGCCTCGCCAACACCGCCATGATGATGCATCTTGCCGCCGCCGCGCTCGGGCTCGGCAGCCAGCACAACACAATTCACATCGAGGAGCCGTTCAAACGGGTGCTTGGCGTGCCGGCGCTGCTCACGTTCAATCTGATCATGCCGATCGGCTATCCCGATGTTCCGGCCCGTTCGGGCGTGCGCCGGCCGCTCGAGGACATGGTGCACCGAGAAACCTACGACATGTCGAAATACATGAGTAACGAAGATGCTTTGAGATATCTTTATTCTCTTCGTGAGAAGACAGTGCCGGTGTATCGCAATTCCTACATCGGCGGTGCGGAAAAAGCCCAGTCGTGACGCCGGGGCAGGCGGCGAGTTGCCCTCGCGAAACGGGTTCGGTTTGTCGAAGCGCTGCCGCGCGCAATTCTGGAGACTAGACAATGCGCACTGACTCAAGACGAAGCGTGATTTCGAGACGCAGCGTTGTAGCGGGTACCCTGGCTGCGCCCATGATCCTGTCGACGCGTGAGGCCTTCGCGCTCGACAAGATCAGGTTCGGCAAATCAGTGCCCAACTCGTTTGCCTTCAGCACGGCCGAGATTGGGATCGATGCCAATATCTGGCAGCAGGAGAATGTCGAGCTCGCGGTGTCAGCGTTCCGCGGCGACGCGCAGATGCAGCAGGCGCTCACAGCTGGCGCGGTCGACATCGCGGTCGGCTCCGGTCCCGGTCTGGGCTTCCGCGCCAAGGGCGTGCCGGCGATCGGGGTTGCCGCCATGTACGGGCCGCCCGCCAACCTGGCGCTCACGGTGCTCTCGCGCTCGCCGATCCGCACTGTCGCCGATCTCAAGGGCAAGAGCATCGGCGTCACCACGCTCGGGTCGCTTACCGACTGGCTCACGCGCAAGCTGTCGCAGCAGCAGGGCTGGGGCCCCGAGGGCATCAAGGTCGTCCCGCTCGGTGCTGTGCCCGCTCGCCTTGCCGCCATGGAGCGCGGCGAGCTTGACGGCATGGTGATTGAATCGGCGACCGGCTATGAGCTGGAGGAGCAGAACAAGGGTCGCAACATTCTCCTGTTCGGCGACATCGAGAAACACTTCTACACCCATGTCATCTTCGCCACCGACGAGATGATCGAGAAGCGCCCGGAGCTGTTGCGCCGGTTCCTGCGCGGCTGGTTCAAGACCGTGGCCTTCATGAAGGCGAACAAGGACTTCACCGTGAAATCGGGCGCCAAGGTGGTGCAGGTGCGCGTGAGTGTCGCGGCGAAAGTCTATGATACGCAGATGGCCTATTTCTCGACCGATGGTGCGTGGGATCCGGTGGCCATCGACGTTATCCGCAACTCGCTCAAGGAGCTCGGCATCCTCGACTCCATTCCGGAGGCGAAAGTGATCTATAATGACAAGTTCGTCCCGGTAAAGCTCTGACGTGACTGCCGAGCGCCAGCAAGCCCAAGAACAGACCAGCGCCACGCGCGATGACGCACCAGGTGTCATCGCGGTCGACCATGTGTCGATGTCCTTTCAGGGGCGTGACGCATCACAAACCGTGCAGGCGCTCGATGACGTTTCGCTTGATGTCCGCAAGGGCGAGTTCGTCTGTCTGCTCGGCCCCTCCGGCTGCGGCAAGAGCACGCTGCTTAGCATCATCGGCGGCCTGCAGCAGGCGACCGCGGGCGCGGTGACGATTGCGGGGGTGAAGGTCGACCGGCCGCGCCCGGGCGACGTCGCCTTCGTGTTCCAGGACAGCACGTTGCTGCCCTGGTACACGGTGCTGGAGAACTTTCGCCTGGCGCTGAAGTTTCGGGGCATCGCGGACGCGAGCTGGCGCGAGCGCGCGATGCATTCGCTCTCCGTCGTCGGCATGGAGCAGTTCGCCAATCACTATCCCAGGCAGCTGTCGGGCGGGATGAAGCAGCGCATCAACCTGGCGCGCGGGCTGTGCGTCGGCACGCAAGTGCTTCTGCTCGACGAGCCGTTCGCGTCGCTCGACGAGCAGACCCGCATGGTGCTGGGCGAGGACCTGTCGATGCTGCTTGCCCGCACCGGCAAGACCATCGTGTTCGTGACCCACTCGCTGGCCGAGGCGGTGTTCCTGGCCGACCGCATCATTGTGATGACGGCGCGTCCGGGCCGGATCAAGGCCAGCATCAAAGTGCCGCAACCGCATCCGCGCTCGCCCGATTTCATGCTGACCAGCGAGTTCGGCGCCATCCGCAACGACCTCTACGCGCTCTTGCGTGACGAGATCAGGGCCACCGTCGCGCGCATGCGCGAGGCGCGCGACGCGCACGGGTGAAGGGCGATGAAAACGTTGGTGTCGTCCCCACAAACCCGCTGCGGCGTGTGCAGCCCCTGGAAAGAGTCGAGACGATGCCCCAGGCACCATCCCTCCCCCCGCGAAGCGGTGGGGAGGGTGGCGCGACGCCAAGGGCGACGCGCCGGGTGGGGGGAGATTCAGTCAAGCAGGGTTAAGCCAAGAGTGCCCCCCACCCCCGACCCCTCCCCACCACTCACAAGAGCTCGCGGGGGGAGGGGAGCGGAGAGGCCCTGCGCCCCTCACATCGAGAGCGCGTTTGATGCGGCCTGATCGGATCATCGTTCATTCGATCCAGCTCGCTCTGTTCGCGAGCGTGTTCGGCGCCTGGTACATCGCCACGAACGCCGGCGTGCGGTCGCTGCTGCTGCCGCCGCCCGAGCTGGTCTGGCGCGAGATGCAGGTGCTGTGGACGACGGGGCGGCTGTGGTCGGCGGCGGTGGTGACCCTCAACGAAATCTGGCAGGCCTATTCGATCGCGGTCGTCGCGGGCGTTGCGGTTGGCTTCCTGGTCAGCCGCTCGCGCGCGCTGGTGCGCATCTTCGAGCCGGTGCTGACCGGCCTGTTCGCGGTGCCGCTCACGCTGTTCTTTCCGCTGTTCGTGGTGTTCTTCGGCATCGGGCCGGAATCGAAGGTCGCCTATGCGGCCACTCAGTGCTTCTTTCCGATTGCGCTCAATACGATTGCGGGCTTTGCCAACGTCGAGGAGCTCTACCTGCGGGCGGCGCGCGCCATGGGAGCCTCCAGCCTCTCGCAGTTCCGCTATATCTATCTGCCGGCGGCGCTGCCGGTCACGATCACCGGCCTGCGTATCGGGTTCTTCATCTGCATTGCGGCGGTGCTGGGCGGCGAGACGCTCGCGGCGCTGTCGGGGATCGGCAAGTCGATCGCGCTCGCCGCCGAGCTGATGGAAACCGCGCGGCTGTTCGCCTGGATCGCCTACGTGGTCACCCTTTCGGTCACGCTCAACCTGCTCGCGCTCGCCGCCGAAGCGCGCGGCGACGAGGATTGACGCCATGAGCGCACCGCCATGAGCACCACGCAAGTGCGCTTGATCCGGTTGGCGCTGATCGTGCTGTTGTTCGCGATCTGGGAGCTCTACGCGCGCTTCGTCAGCACGTCGTCGCTGGTGGCCGGCCCGAGCGACGTGGCGCTCGCGTGGTGGCCCAAGGTGCTCGGTGATCCGGGCGTGCGCACGGCCGTGCTGGTGACGCTCGTTGAGCTTGTGGTGGCGTTCGCGCTGTCGGTCGTCTTCGGCATGCTGATCGGCATCCTGGTCGGGCTCAGCGACCTCGGTCGTCGCAGCGTGTACCCGGTCGTGCTGCTGCTTTACGGCATCCCACAGGCGATCATGCTGCCGCTGTTCGTGCTGGTGTTCGGGATCGGACCGGCGGTCAAGATCGCGTTCGGCTTCAGCCACGGCATTTTCCCGGTGATCGTCAACACGCTCGCCGGAATGCGCAACGTGAACAAGCTGATGGTCGCCGGCGCGGCCGCCATGGGCGCGACGCGCCTGCAGCAGGTCCGCTACGTGATCTTCCCACACATGGTGGCGACGGTGTTCGCTGGCCTGCGGCTCGCCATGACGCTGACGCTACTCGGGGTCGTGCTGGCCGAGATCTTCGTGTCGCAGGGGGGCATCGGCTTTTACACGCTCGCCTATTCCGAGACGTTCAACCCGGCGGCCCTGATGGCGCTTGTCTTGACCCTCGCTCTCATGGCAATTGCCCTCAATGAGCTGGTGCGCCTGGTCGAGACGCGCTTCTCGCGCTGGAAGGATTAATACTTAGGGCGGGGCATGAACGTTGTTGGCGTTGATATCGGGGGAACTTTCACGGACCTGGTCGGCTGCGTCGATGGCCGCATCGTCACCTCCAAGACTTCGACCGTGCCGGCCGATCCGACGCGCGGCGTGGCCGAGAGCCTGAGCCTTGCAGGCTGCCGCGTGCCCGCGCTCGACGAGCTGCTGCACGGCTCGACCATCGCGATCAACACAGTGCTGGAAAAGAAGGGCGCCCGCACCGCCCTGATCACCACCCGCGGCTTCCGTGACACCTACGCGATCGGGCGCGGCAATCGGATCGAGGCCTTCAACCTGTTTTTCCATCGGCCGAAGCCGCTCATCCCGCGCGAATTGACCTTCGAGGTCACCGAGCGGGTGAACGCCAAGGGCGAGGTGATGGTCGCGCTCGCGCCGGACGAGGTCGCAAGCCTCGCCGCGTTGCTCGGCACGCTCAAGATCGAAGCCGTGGCGGTGTGCCTGCTGCACGCCTACGCCAATCCGGCGCATGAGCGGCGCATCGGCGAGATCCTGCGCGCGGCCGATCCCAACCGCTTCGTCACACTGTCCCATGAAATTGTGCGCGAGTATCGTGAATACGAGCGCACCTCGACCACTGCCATCAACGCCTTCGTGGGGCCGCGCGTGCAGGGCTATCTGCGCCGGCTGGAGGGCTTCCTGCGTGGCGAAGCGTTCGGCGGCAAGATCAACATCATGCGCTCGAATGGCGGGGTGATGTCGATTACGCTGGCGCAGGAGCAGCCGGTCTCGATGATGGAATCAGGTCCCGTCGCCGGCATGATCGGCGCCGGACGGCTCGCCGGCATGCTCGGCCTCGAGCGCGCCATCGGCTTCGACATGGGCGGCACCACCGCCAAGGCCAGCCTGATCACCAACGGCGCGCCCGCGATCGAAGAGGGCTATGTGATCGGCGGCGAAGCCTCGGGCCAGCCGATGCAGCTCCCGGTCGTCGATATCGTGGAGGTCGGCGCCGGTGGCGGCTCGATCGCCTGGTGCGATGCCGTCGGCGGCATCCATGTCGGGCCGCAGAGCGCGGGTGCCGATCCGGGGCCGGCCGCCTACGGCAAGGGCTCGCTCGACCCGGTCGTGACCGACGCCGATCTCATTCTCGGGCGCATCAACGCCGAGCGCTTTCTCAACGGCGCCATGCGGCTCGACCGCGCCGCCGCCGAGCGCGCGGTCGAGGCGCGGCTCGCGGGTCCGCTGCGGCTCTCGGTGCCGGAGGCAGCCCTCGGCATCGTGCAGATCGCGGACGCCGCCATGTCGCTCGCGGTGCGCGCAGTGTCGATCAACAAGGGAGTCGACCCGCGCTCCTCGGCGATGATCGCGTTCGGCGGGGCGGGGCCGCTGCACGCGGTCGCGATCGCGCGCGAGATTTTCATCCCGAAGGTGATCGTGCCGAAAGTGCCGGGCACCTTCTCGGCGCTCGGCATGCTGATGGCGCCCTGGCGGCAGGATTTCGTGCGCACGCTCTATGGGCTCCTCGGCGCGCTCGACGAGCGCGCCGTCATGGGCGTGTTCGACGAGCTGGCGGCCGCCGGCCGCCAGCAGGCGGCGCGCGACGGCATTCCGGAGCGCGATGCCGTGTTCACTTTCATGGCGGATCTGCGCTATGTCGGCCAGGAGCACACCATCGCGATCCCGGTCGCCGACCCGAAGCTTCTCTGCCGCGAGATCGCGCCGCTGCAGGCGATGTTCCATGCCGAGCACGACCAGCGCTACGGGCAGGCCGCGCCCGACGAGCGGCTCGAATGCGTGAACGTGCGGCTGGTCATCACCGCCGGCAAGGCGGATACATTGGCGGAGAGTTGGCTGGCGCAGGCCTGGCAGCCGGAGCCGCCGGTCGCTGAGCAAGCGCGTGATGTCGTGTTCAGCGACGCGGCGCGCCCGGTGCGCACGCGGGTGATCTGGCGGCCGTCGCTGCAAGCGGGTACGCGTATCGACGGCCCGGCCGTGATCGAGGAGCCGAACGCGACCACGCTGATCCATCCGGGTGACGTCGCGACCGTGACCGAGGCTGGCCATCTCGTTATCGACGTCGACCTTGACCAGGCAGGCACCCCATGAGCCGCAACGAAGCCCATCCGATCACGGTCGAAGTGGTGCGCAACGCCATCGTGGCCTACGCGGACGAGATGGGGAACGCGCTCTCGAAGGCCGCCTACAACATGATGATCTACGAGGTGCGCGATTTCTGCTGCGGTCTGATCGACACGCAGGCGCGCATGATCTCGCAGAACCGCGGCGGGCTGCCGATCTTCCTCGCCGATCTCGGCGTCGCGGTTGCCGACGGGATCGCGCGCTACGGGCTCGATGGCTTTGCGCCCGGCGATGTGGTGGTGATGAACCAGGCCGAAGTCTGCGGCCAGCATCTCAACAACGTGGTGGTCTATTCGCCCTGCTTTCACAAGGGCGAGGTCGTGGGCTTCGCGGCCAACCGGGCGCACTGGGTCGACATCGGCGGCATGCACCAGGGCTTCGGCTCGACCGCCGCCAACGACATCTATTGCGAAGGACTGCAGATCCGCTCGCTGAAGATCTTCGAAGCCGGCAAGCGCAACGAGACGCTGTGGCAGATCATCCGCGACAACGTGCGCTATCCCGACGCGAGCCTCGGTGACCTGCGCGCGCAGATCGCCTCCTGCCAACTCGGCGCGCGCCGCTATGGCGAGCTGATCGCGCGCTATGGCCGCGAGACGGTGGAGGCCTGCATCGCCAAGGTCTGGGACCAGGCCGAGCGTGCCGCCCGCCAGGTGGTGGAGAAAATCCCGGACGGCGTCTACGAGGCCGAAAGCTTCCTCGACAACGACGGCCGCAATCTCGACCAGCCGCTGCGGGTCAAGGTCGCTGTCCGCGTTGCGGGCTCGCAGATGACGGTCGACTTCAGCGAGATGAATCCGCAGGTGCCATCACCGCTCAATTCCGGGCGCTCCGGCGGCATCGCGGCGGCGCGCGTGGCCTTCAAGGCGCTGACTTCGCCCGACCTCGATGTCAACGAGGGCTGCTTCCGTCCGCTCAAGGTGGTGCTGCCCGACGGCACCATGCTCAGCGCCAAACCGCCCGCCGCGCTCGGGCGCTGGAGCATCGCGCTGCCGACCGTGATCGACACCATTCTCAAGGCGCTCGCGCCCGCGGTGCCGCAGCTCGTGCCGGCCGCGCACAAGGGCGACATGGGCGGCTGCTCGTTCTTCGGCTTCCGGCCGGACGGCTCGCGCTATCTGCTCATGAACATCTTCGGCGGCGGCTGGGGCGGGCGGCCGACCGAGGATGGCGAGTCGGCGAGCGTCTCGGTGTGCCAGGGCGATGTGCGCAACACGCCGGTCGAGCTGCAGGAGATCAAGTATCCGGTGCTGATCGACAAGCACGCCTTGAGGAGCGACTCCGGCGGCGCCGGCCGCTTCCGCGGCGGGCTCGGGCTTGAGGTGAGCTACCGCATGCTGCAGGCCTGCAAGGCCAACATCAATTGCGAGCGCACGGTCGATCCGCCCTGGGGCCTGCATGGCGGCGGGGCGGGTGCCACCAACTCCGCCATCGTGCGCCGCGCCGACGGCTCCGAGCAAGTGGTGCTGAAGGGGACCGAGATCCCGCTCGCGGCCGGCGACGTGGTGACCTTCCTGACCGCCGGCGGTGGTGGCTATGGTGATCCGCGGGAGCGGACTGTCGAGGCGCTCAAGCGCGACGTCGCCGAGGGCCTGGTGACGCCCGAGGCGGCGATGACGCTTTATGGTGCCACGGCCGTGAAGGAGCCAGCCGAGTAAGCCGATGATCTACGACGACCGCAAGCAACGCCTGCTCGCCGCGATGGCGGATGCCGGCATCGACATGCTCCTGGTCTACGGCAATGCCTGGCAGGGCGACTATCTGCGCTTCACCACCGACTTCTCGGCGTTGGAAGGCCAGGCGCTCGCGCTGGTGCGCGCCGACGGTCATGTCACGCTCTATCTCGACAGCCCGCTGGAGGTCGATCGCGCCGAGATCGACTGCCCGGACATCGACGTGGTGTATGCGCAAAGCCTGATGACCGAGGTCGACAGTGCGCTCGATCGCTTCCGCAATCAGCGCATCGGCTCGGCGCCCGGGCGGCTCATCCCGCGCCGGCTGGCGGCGCGCGCCAAGGATCTCAATCTCGCCGACCAGACGGCGTTTCTCGACCGGCTGCTGATGCACAAGCTCGACTCCGAGATCGCCGCCATGCGGCGCGCCGCCAGGCTTGCGGATGACGGCTATGCAGTGTTCCGGCAGGCGGCGCGCGTCGGCCGCGCCGACTACGAGCTGATCGCCGAGATCGAGGCGTTCTTCCGCGCTCATGGCGTCGATCACAATTTCCAGATCATCGGCGTGGGCGGCCCGGAGGTGCGCGGCATGGCGCCGCCGTCGGGCCGAAGGCTCAAGCGTGGCGACATGGTGACGACCGAGCTCACGCCGCGCGTCGACGGCTACTACGCGCAGATCTGCCGCACGCTGGTCGTCGGCGAGGCCAACGCCGAGCAGAGGAAGGCGCACGCGCTTTGGCTCGAATCGATGGAGGCCGGCATCGCGGTCGTACGCGACGGCGTCACGGCGGCCGACATCGCGCGCGCCGAGAACGACGTGTTCCGCGCGCACGGGCTCGGCGAATACACGACCAGCGAATATACGCGGGTGCGCGGTCACGGGCTCGGCCTGTTCGTCGACACCAAGCCGCACATCCTCGAGGACGTGACCACGCGCATCGACGCGGGGATGACCTTGATCGTGCATCCCAACACCTATCATCCGGTGGTTGGCTACATGGTGCTCGGCGACTCGCTCGTGGTCACGCATGACGGCTGCGAAGTCGTCACTGCGACACCGCGCGAATTGTTCAGCGTGCCAGTTTGATCGGAAGTCATCATGCGCCGCGGTTTGATGGGATGGGACCAGGCGGAATTGCCCAAGAGTGCGCTCGCCGCGCGGCTCGAGCGGCTGCAGGCCGCGATGGCGCGCGACGGGCTCGACGCGCTCCTGCTCTATACCAACCTGGTGCGGCCGGCGGCGGTGTGCTGGCTCACGGGGTTCACGCCCTATTGGATCGAGAGCCTGCTGCTCGTTCCCAGAAGCGGCCCGCCGATGCTCGCGACCGCGCTGTCGAAGCGGGTCGCCGACTGGATCAGGACCACCGCCTGGCTTGACGAGATCGTCAACACGCCGAAGCCCGGCACCGCCATCGGCCAGCGGCTCGCCGGCTGCCGACGCGTCGGCGTTCTGGAGTTCGATGCGCTGCCGGCCGGGCTCTATGACGACGTGGTGACGGCCGCGCCCGCGGTCGAGCTCGTGGATGCAAGCGCGATGTTCGCGTCGGTGCGATCGGGCGTCGACGACGCCGAGCGCCGGCTGATCGAGCGCGCCGATGCGCTTGCGGTCGCGGCGCTCGGTCAGGTGGACGGAGCTGCCGCCGATGCTG
>Ga0209797_10001453_pt1 | contig 11912 bp, 8 predicted proteins | sample DOMMetBare3Fresh_2_FD_187472 | JGI IMG/M metagenome (GOLD analysis project Ga0209797, IMG submission 187472) | Wetland sediment microbial communities from St. Louis River estuary, USA, under dissolved organic matter induced mercury methylation -... | ecosystem: Environmental > Aquatic >...
GATGGATTTGTTCCGCGCCGCGGTGCAAACCTGGCCCGAGGTCGTCGAATGCTCGGCCCTGACCGGCGAGATGGATTACCTGCTGCGCGTCGTGGTGCAGGACATGGGGCACTACTCGCGTTTCGTGATGGACACGCTGCTCAAGCACCCGAGCGTGCAGGATTGCAAGACCAGCTTCGTGCTCGACCGTGTCAAGAACACCACCGCACTGCCGCTGTGAACGCAGCCGCTCAGGCGTCGATTTCGTGCAGCAGCTTGAGCGTCGGCTCGGTGCCGAGCTGCAGCAGCGCGGCGATATCGACCACGTCGTCTGGCAGGGCGGCGTTGTCCCAGCCTTGCGCCGTGTGCCGTGCCAAGCGCACGGCAAGCGTGACGTTCTTTACCTGGGTGCTGTGGGCGTGGCGCGCGTCGTCCAGGCGAATCAACAGTTCGGGCAGGTGCCAGGCTTTCATCAGCGCCTGCTTCAAGTCGGCCAGCGTGATGCCCAGGACCACCTTCTGCGCAGCGTCTGAGCGCAACGCAGGGTCCGCGCGTTGGCGGCGCGCGATCTCGAGGGCCAGCACGGGCGCGTGGCACCACAACAGCAACTCGGTAAAGCCGTGCAGCAATGCGGCCTCGTGGATCACGGCGGCATCGGGGTCCATGCGGTGTGCCGCGAAACCAAGTGCGAAGCGGGCCGCGCGGTGCGACCGATCAAGCACCGCTTGCAACCCGATCTGAACCTCGCCAGCGTCGGCGGTTTCGCAGAGCAACTGGCCGATGGTCGGCAATTCACCGAAGTGACGAAAGAACGGCCCGATGCCGAGCAGCACCAACGCGGCGACCACCGTCTCGACGTCGGTCTCTCGACGGCTCGCGGTGCCGACATGGGCCAGCAGCTTGAGCGTCATCAGCGGGTCGGTGGCCACGGTTTCAGCCAGCAGGTGGCCATCGACCAGGTCTTCATTGGCCGCCAGCGCGCGTACCGCGTCGGCCGTGCTGTCGAGCACCGGAATCGGCGCAGCGCGAAAGTGCGACAGCCACGCCGCCAGATCGCGCAGCGGGCGGTCGATGCGAGCCGGCGTGGCGAGGTCGGGGCTCATGGTCTGGGCATGCGAGGTCTATGGTCGGTATGAGAGGCTGCCTTTGCGCTATCGACCGCCGCGCGCCGGACTTGAGTTGCAGCGCCGACATGCGCTCCACGCCCCCCGAGGCGGCTGTGGCTGCACAGCATCGCGCGCAGGCGCCCGCCATTGGCGCATTGGCCATCGGCTGATCGGCGGACAGCCCGCGGCGTAGCGGGCCGCGCCGCGGGCTGTCGATCACAGCCGGCTCACGCCGGCCAAGTGCGCGACCAATCCCCCGTCGACGCACAGCGCGCCCTCAGCCGCAGTGCGCGCCGTTCATCCATTCATCGACACGGTGGTCGTTCCTTCTGGCTCATCCGTTCGAGTTCGCGCCTCAATTCGCGCGTGCCGCGCTGGCGCCTGGCTCCACCGGAAGGGGCCGTGGACGCCGGCATGGCGCTGGTGGCTGGGGCGCACCAGCGGGTTGCGTATGGGTACGCGGGGCAGGGTGATCTTCATGGTCGTGTCTCCAGTTCGTCAGCACACGGAGCCGGGAATGCAAAAGGCCCGGGGCATCGCTGCACCCGGGCCTGGTTGGACGCCGCAGCTGTCAGTGATCGGCGCCAAGCCTTGGCCAGCCCTGGTGCAGGGCGTCGAGAGTCGGCAACGAGCGCCGCCCACGGCAGCGGCGTGCGCGCGCATTGGCAATTGCAGTCATGCGACACCGGGATTGAGTTCAGGGGCTGGGTGTCGTTGACGAGGTGCGGCGGGCGACGCACCCCATCAGCTTGCGCATATGATAAATACTCCTGTATCTTGCGCACGTCATGTTAATCACCAAGACAAGGAATCGCAGGTCAGCGCTTCTTGTATTTGAGCGGGGCCACACTGGCCTGTGTGAGGCGCCACAGTTCTTGCGCGTCTTCGCGCTGACGCGCCGAGGCGGAGGGCTGCGGTGGCCTTTTGCGCGCGGTCTCGGTGCTTGGCATCAGCACCTCGCCTAGCAGGTCGAGTAGCCGGGTGCGTGCCCGCTGCGGGTGACGTCGGTAGTAGGTCAGCACCAGGCCGACGATGAAGCGCTCGTCGTCGTCCTGAGGCAGGGGGCTGTCGTGCGTTTCGGGCGGCGACGCCGCGCCACCTTGGCGCGGCACTGCGGACGTTGCAACGTCGCTGCCTTGGGGTCGGTCCATCCAACCTGGCGGCTTGTGGCAGAGCTGTTCGAATTGACGCGCCAGGCGCTCGCCAATCTGCCGCGAACGGCTCTTGATCTGGCTCCAGTAGCTGGGCTGGATGTGCAACCGCTCGGCAAAGCGCCGTTCCAGGCCGCGCAGTGTGGCCGCATCCGGGTGCTTGACGGTGGCGTGGACGAACTCGTCGAACAACCGCAATGCGTTGTCGAGCCGGATTTGCGCGACGTCGTGCACGGAATGGGTCATGACCGAATGATAAAGGCGACTTGCTCGCATCAGGACAGCTCGACGATCCTGGTGTTCAGTCGCCCGTTGCGGTCGCGCACGCGCGCGTGGCACTACCATGGCAGGCGACGTTCGGTCGCTTCAAGCGCCAGATCGTGCGTTGGCGGCCTGAGTTGCCTGTGCCCGAAAGGAAACCCGACCATGATCCGTCTGGATTTGCGACGCCTCGCGTTGTCTGTCGCGCTTGTGGCTGCACTGTCTGCGAATGCCGCAGAGCGTGCAATCGACAAGAGCGTCGACGTCGCCGCCACGCTCGATCAGGTATGGGATGCATGGACCACACGCGAGGGGATCACCAGCTTCTTCGCTCCCGACGCGAAAGTCGAGGCGCGGGTCGGCGGCGCCTTCCAGATCTACATCGACCCGACAGCGCCGCCTGGCAGCAAGGGCGCCGACGACATGCGCTTCCTGGCCGTGCAGCCGAAAAGGATGATCTCGTTCGACTGGAACGCGCCGCCGCATCTGCCTGAGGCGCGTGCGCAGCGAACCTTCGTCGTCGTGCGCTTCGAGTCGGTAGGCGACCGGCAGACGCGTGTCACCCTGCACCACACCGGATGGGGCGAGAGCGGTGAATGGGACAAGGCCTACCAGTACTTCGACCGCGCCTGGGGCGACGTGCTCGGCAATCTGAAGAACCGTTTCGACAAGGGCCCTCAGGACTGGACGGCGTGGCTCGCACAGCTGAAGAAATTCCGCGAGCAGCAGGCGGCGGAGTCATCGCCCGCTCGCTAGGAGCATCGTGCGCGTCCGCCGGAAACCCTGCCTGAGGGGGTGTAACTCGGCACAGGAGCAGGGCTTCCGTTGAAATTTACCGCTTGTCGCAACTCGAACGCTGGTACCTTTTAGACCATGCTGATCGAACTCTCAACACCGCGAAATGCCCTCGGAGCCGGCCGTGCGCGTCTGCGCAGCCTCGCGTCCGTGGCCCCCTTGGTTTCTTACGGCGAGGCTGTGGACTTCAGCGGCATTCTGACCCGCAACGCCGCGCCAGCAGAAGCAGCTGCAGCTGTGCCTGAGGAAGTGGCTGAGCCGGTCTCGGCGTCAGCCGACGACGAGTCGCCCGCCGCACAGGTGCCGATGGAGGGCGGCTTCCTGGCCGAACTGGAGCAGGAGGTTCGCAGTCAGCAGGCTCCGGAAGAGCCAGACCACGAAGCGCTCGAGCGCAATACCCGTCTGGCCAACGCCGCGTGCCGTACGGTCACCGACTACTGGACGCGCTTGGCCGAGCACCTCAACGTCTTGAAACCGACGGCGCCTGCCCGCTATGTATTTGACGGCCGTACCGTGCTCGAGCGCCTGCCCAGCCAGGGTTTTCGCGTCGCACCGAAGCTACGCACCTCTCACGCTGGCGAAGAGCACTTCGAATCGGTCACGCTGAGTTGGCGTGTCGGCAAGAGCGAACGCATGAGGATGCTCAAGGACTTCCCCGCCGAAATCGAGCGCCTGAGGTCCCGCCTGTCGTTCGCGGGCATCAACGCCTTCGAAACGCAATCTCGAGACCCGGCCACGGGACGCTCACGCGGCCTGCAGTTCGAGTTCACGGCCGACATCGCCGCGACGGTGCGCATCACGCCGCTGCACAGTGAGGGCAAGGTCCGGCTGACATTGCTCAACCTCGGTGCGCTCGAGCGCATCGAAGCCGAACTGCCGGCCTTCGCGATGCGTCCCAGCGAACTCGACGACCTCGCACGCTTGATTTGCGGTCGCCCCAGCAGCTTGCTCAAGCACGCCCAGAACGTCGACCGTCGCGAGCCCTGAGCGCCCGTTCTGGTTGGCGTTCGCTCCGGCATAACGCCGGACCGCGTGCAATCACTCCTCGTCGCGATCCTTGTGCTGTGACGTGAGCTGAAGTTGCACCGCTGGCGGCACCGCCTCGTAATGGGACAGCTCCAGCGTGTAGCGACCCTGACCGGCGGTCATCGCGTTCAGGCGCGACTGGTAGCCCGTCAGTTCGGCCAGTGGTGCCTGGCCACGAATGACCATCGCCCCGACGGCGCCGTTATGCGTCCCACTGACCTGGCCACGGCGTGATGACAAATCGCCGGTGATGTCGCCCATCGCCGCCTCGGGCGCGCTGATCTGCACATCGACAATGGGCTCGACGACGATCGGCCGCGCGGCGCGTACGGCAGCCATGAAGGCCTTGCGACCGGCGGTGATGAAGGCGATCTCCTTGCTGTCGACGGTGTGGTACTTGCCGTCGTAGACGATGACCTTCACATCGACCAGCGGGTAGCCGGCGATGACGCCCGCGGCCAACGCTTCGCGTACGCCCTTTTCCACCGCCGGGATGAATTGGTTCGGTATCGTGCCGCCCTTGACCTGGTCGACGAACTCGAAGCCACCGCCACGCGGCAGCGGCTCGATCTTGAGGAAGACTTCGCCGAACTGGCCAGCGCCGCCGGTTTGCTTCTTGTGGCGGTGGTGGCCTTCGGCTGGCGCGGTCACCGTTTCGCGGTAAGCGATGCGCGGCGGCCGCGTGTTGACCTCGAATTTGTAGACATCGCGCAGGCGTTCCAGCAGCACGCGCAGGTGCAGCTCGCCGAGGCCGTAGACGATGGTCTCGTTAGTCGTCGCCACATGCTCGACCTTCAGGCAGGGGTCTTCGTCGACCAGCTTGGTCAGGATCTCCCACATCCGCTGTTCGTCGCCGCGGCGCTTGGGCTCAATGGCCAGGCCATGTACGGGGATCGGGAAGGGCAGTGGCTTCAAGTGAATGTGGTCATCTTCTGCAGCGTCGTGCAGCACGGCGTCGAAGTGGATCTCGTCGACCTTGGCCACCGCGACGATGTCGCCCGGCAGTGCGCGCTGCACCTCGACATGCTCCTTGCCCTGCAGCATGAACAGATGGCCGACCTTGAACGGCTTGCGGCCGTCGCCGATGTACAGCACGCTGTCCTTGCTGACCGTACCCTGGTGCACGCGGAACAAGCCCATGCGGCCGACGAACGGGTCGACGGTGACCTTGAACACATGCGCCAGCACATGCGCGTCCGGGTCGGGCTGCGATGCCTTCGGTTTTGCGGCTGCGCCTTCACCTTCGAGAAACTCAGGCGGATTGCCCTCGGTCGGATTCGGCAGCAACTTGACGATCACGTCCAGCAACTCGGCCACACCCGCGCCGCTGCGCGCCGAGACGAAGCACACCGGCATCAAATGGCCTTCGCGCAGCGCCTGCTCCAGTGGCGCATGCAACTCGCCGGCATCGATGTCGCCATCGTTGAGGTAACGGTCGACGAACGCCGCGTCGACCTCGACCACCTGTTCGACCAGCGCGCGGTGCGCAGCGTCGACACTGCCGAAATCGCTGTGACCTGCGCGGTTGTAGAAGCAGTCCACCACCTTCGTGCCACCGCCATCGGGCAGGTTCAGCGGCAGGCATTCACGACCGAAGGTGGCCTGGATGTCGGCCAGCAACGCCGGCAGCTCGGCGCCGGCAGCGTCAATCTTGTTGACCACCAGCAAGCGGTCGAGCCTGCGCTGGGCCGCGTAGTCCATCATCCGCACCGCCATCGCGTCGATTCCGCTAACCTTCCAGCTCGCGGCGTTGATCACCACCACGGCGGTTTCCACCGCTTCCAGCGCCGGCAGTGACTGGCCGATGAAGTCGCTCGCGCCGGGGGTGTCGATCATGTGCACGCGCGTGCCGGCATGCTCCAAGTGCAGCACTGCCGTGTTCAGCGAATGCTGCATCTTGCGTTCGAGCGGATCGAAGTCGCTGACCGTGCTGCCACGCTCGAGGCTGCCAGCGGCGCCAATGGCACCGGCCTGCACCAGCAGCGCCTCGGCCAAGCTGGTTTTGCCGCTGCCCTGCGGGCCGACCAGTGCGAGAGTGCGGATGTTCAGGGCAGTGGCAATGCTGGTTGGACTGGGCATGGGATGGGCTCCTGTACGTGATTCTGGATTGCGATCAGCCTAAGGGATCGTGCGCGCGGGCACAACCCGGCGCGCTACTGGAATGCGACCTCGGCAAAGCTGCGCAACTTGCGGCTGTGCAACTGATCGACGCCGGCCGCGCGCAGCAGGTCGACGGCGCGCATGCCGATGCGCAGGTGCTGATCGACCCGCTCGCGGTAGAACTGATTGGCCATGCCAGGCAGCTTGATCTCGCCGTGCAGGGGCTTGTCGCTGACGCACAGCAGGGTGCCGTAAGGCACGCGAAAGCGAAAGCCGTTGGCGGCGATGGTTGCGCTTTCCATGTCCAGCGCCACCGCGCGACTCTGGCTGAACCGGCGCTCGGGGCCCGGGTGCGGCAGCAGCTCCCAGTTGCGGTTGTCGGTCGAGGCAACAGTTCCGGTGCGCAATAGGCGCTTCAGCTCATAGCCCGAGAGCTGGGTCACATCGGCGACGGCCTGCTCCAGGGCCATCTGCACCTCGGCCAGCGCCGGGATCGGCACCCACAGCGGCAACTCCTCATCGAGCACATGGTCCTCGCGCACGTAGCCGTGGGCCAGCACGTAATCGCCGAGTTGCTGCGTGTTGCGCAGGCCAGCGCAGTGGCCGAGCATGATCCAGACATGCGGTCGCAGGACCGCAATGTGGTCGGTGATGGTCTTGGCGTTGGCCGGGCCGACGCCGATGTTGACCATCGTGATGCCGCCGCGGTCGGGCCGCACGAGGTGGTAGGCCGGCATTTGCGGCAGCCGCGGTGGTGCGGCGCCTACCGCGTCGCGCGGCTCGGCAGGCGTGCCGGCACAGCGAGTCACCAGGTTGCCGGGCTCGACGAAGGCAACGTAGCCGCTGCTCGTGTCGGCCATCATCTCGTGGCCGAGTCGAATGAATTCGTCGATGTAGAACTGATAGTTCGTGAACAGCACGAAGTTCTGGAAATGCTCGGGCACGGTACCGGTGTAATGGCGCAGGCGGTGCAGCGAGTAATCGACTCGCGGCGCAGTGAAAAGGGCCAGCGGATGGGCCTCGCCGTGCCTCGATTCGTGGGTGCCATTGGCAATGCCGTCGTCCATCGAGGCAAGATCGGGCAGGTCGAACAGGTCGCGCATCAGCAGGCGCCTTTGTGGCGTCAGGGTGCCTTCGAGGTGATCGTCCTCGGCGAGAGAGAAGTGCACCGGAATCGGCTGCTCGCTCGCGCCGACCTCCAGGGCCACCGCGTGATTGCGCAGCAGCAGGCGGCATTGCTCACGGTAGTAGTCGGCAAACAGGTCAGGCCGCGTCAGGGTGGTCTCGTAGCGGCCAGGGCCGGCCGCAAAGCCGTAGCTCAGGCGCGAATCTGCCCGCGCCACCGTGTCGATGCGCACGCGCACGAACGGGTATGTGGCCCGCACGCGCTCGCCGGGCACGTCACCGTCGAGAAAGGCCTGCAGGTGGTGGCGTAGGTGCGCCACGCCGGCGTCGTAGATCGCGCGTGCGTGGGTCAGCGCGGCGTCGGGGTCGTTGAATTCGCGGCGGGGCAACAGGTCTGGCGTGATCATGGGCAGATTGTGGCAGCGGCTTCGTACACTGGGTACCCAGGAGGCAGACCGATGAAGGTGTTGGTGCTGGGCGGGGGGGTGATCGGCGCGACGGCCGCGTACGAGCTGGCCGGCGACGGAAACCAGGTCACGCTGGTCGAGCGCCAGGGAGGCGTCGCGTTGGAAACCAGCTTCGCGAATGCGGGCGAGGTTTCGCCTGGCTATTCGGCGCCGTGGGCCGGGCCGGGCGTGCCGCTGAAGGCGGTGAAGTGGTTGCTGATGCACCACCGACCGCTGGTCATCCGTCCGCACTTCGACTGGCACCTGGTGAGCTGGGTGTTGGCCATGCTGCGCAACTGCACGGCGGCGCGCTACGAGTTGAACAAAAGCCGCATGGTGCGGCTGGCCGAGTACAGCCGCGACTGCATGAAGACGCTGCGCGCGTCCACCGGCATCGCGTACGACGAGCGCATGCAGGGCACGCTGCAGCTGTTCCGCACGCAAAAGCAGCTCGACGGCACGACCTCGGACACGGCGATCCTCGATCGCTATGGCGTGCCCTACGAGGTTCTCGACCGCGCCGGCTGCATCGAGCATGAGCCGGCCCTGGCGCGGGTGCGCAACAAGTTTGTCGGCGGCCTGCGTCTGCCCGGCGATGAAACCGGCGACTGCCACAAGTTCAGCAATCGCATCGCCGAGATGGCGGCCGCGCGCGGCGCCCGGCTGCGTTTTGGCGTCACGGTCCAGTCGCTCTTGACCGATGGCAAGCGCCTGACCGGTGTCGTCACCGACCAGGGCCGGCTGCAGGCCGACGTCTACCTGCTCGCGCTCGGCAGCCACTCGCCCCGGCTGCTGTCGCCCTTGGGAATCGAAATCCCCGTCTACCCGGTCAAAGGCTATTCGATCACGCTGCCGATCACCGATGCCGGCGGCGCGCCCGAATCGACGGTGATGGACGAGACGCACAAGGTGGCCGTGACGCGCCTGGGCGGCCGCATTCGCGTCGGCGGTACCGCCGAGCTTGCCGGCTACGACCTGCAGTTGCATGAGGCGCGCCGACGCACGCTGATGCACGTCGTGGGCGACCTGTTCCCCGACGGGGGTGATCTGGGCCGCGCCGAATTCTGGTGCGGCCTGCGACCGATGACGCCCGACGGCGCGCCGGTGGTCGGCGGCACCGAACTGCCCAACCTGTACCTGGCCACCGGCCACGGCACGCTCGGTTGGACCATGGCCGCGGGAACGGCGCGCGTGATCAGCGACCTGATTTCCGGGCGCAGGCCGGCCATCGACATGGACGGGCTGACGATCGACCGCTACCACTGACGCCGCGCCCCTTGACACCGCGCCGTGCGCCCCCATCTCCTGCGCGCGAATCGCCCGTCCACCCTTTCCTGACCTGAACCATGAGCCAGAAACAGACCCTAGCCTTCCAGGCCGAGGTGCAGCAGATCCTGCACCTGGTGACCCACTCCTTGTACTCGAACAAGGAGATCTTCCTGCGCGAGTTGGTGTCCAATGCGTCGGACGCCTGCGACAAGCTCCGCTTCGAGGCCCTCGACAACGCGGCGCTGTACGAAGACGCACCCGAGTTGAAGGTCCACGTGAGCTTCGATGCCGATGCCAAGACCCTGACCATCCGCGACAACGGCATCGGCATGAGCGCCGAGGAAGCCGTGGCGCACCTGGGCACGATCGCCAAGAGCGGCACCCGCGAGTTCCTGGCCAGGCTCGACGGCGAGAAGAAGAAGGATGCGAACCTGATCGGCCAGTTCGGCGTCGGCTTCTACTCCGGATTCATCGTCGCCGACCGCATCACCGTCGAAACGCGCCGTGCCGGGTTGAAGCCCGACGAGGGCGTGCGCTGGAGCAGCGACGGCAGCGGCCAGTTCGATGTCGAGACCATCACACGCGCCGAGCGTGGCACCGATGTGACGCTGCACCTGCGCGAAGGCGAAGAGGATTTCTTGAAGACATGGAAGCTGAAGTCGATCATCAGCAAGTACTCCGACCATATCTCGCTGCCGATCCTGATGAAGAAGGAAGAGTGGATCGCCGAGAAGGCCGAAACGGTGGTGAAGGACGAGTGGGAAACGGTGAACAAGGCCGCGGCGCTGTGGACCCGCGCCAAGAGCGACATCACCGACGCGCAGTACCAGGAGTTCTACAAGCAGATCTCGTTCGACAGCGACGCACCGCTGGCCTACACCCACAACCGCGTCGAGGGCCGTAGCGAGTACACGCAGCTGCTCTACATCCCGGCCAAGGCGCCGTTCGATCTGTGGAACCGCGACAAGCGCGGTGGTGTGAAGCTCTACGTCAAGCGCGTCTTCATCATGGACGACGCCGAGGCGCTGATGCCGGTCTACCTTCGATTCGTCAAAGGCGTGATCGACAGCGCCGACTTGCCGCTCAACGTCAGCCGCGAGTTGCTTCAGGAAAGCCGCGACGTGAAGGCCATCCGCGAGGGCTCGACCAAGCGTGTCCTGTCGATGCTTGAAGACCTGGCGGATAACCAGAAAGACAAGTACGCCGCATTCTGGAAGGACTTCGGCGCGGTCATCAAGGAGGGCGTCGGCGAAGACCACGCCAACCAGGAGCGGCTGGCCAAGCTGCTGCGCTTTGCTTCGACGCACGCCGAAGAGGGAGTGTCCTTCGCCGACTACGTGGCGCGCCTGAAAGAGGGTCAGCAGCCGATCTACTACATCACCGCCGACACGCTGGCGGCGGCCAAGGCCAGCCCGCAGCTCGAGATCTTCCGCAAGAAGGGGATCGAGGTGCTGCTGCTCACCGATCGGGTCGACGAGTGGATGTTGAGCCACCTCTACGAATTCGAGGGCCACCCGCTGCAAAGCGTGGCCAAGGGCAGCGTGGACCTGGGCGCGCTGCAGGACGAGACCGAAAAGAAGCAGGCCGAGGCCGCGGCCAGTGCCTTCGCGCCGGTGCAGGAAAAGCTCAAGGCCGCGCTGAAAGACCGGGCCAAGGACGTGCGCGTGACGACGCGACTGGTCGATTCGCCGGCCTGCATCGTGGTCGAAGAGGGCGACATGAGCGCCCACCTGGCGCGGCTGCTGAAGCAGGCCGGTCAACAGGCGCCCAAGGCTTTGCCGATCCTCGAGGTCAATGCCGAGCACGCCTTGGTCAAGCGCCTCGAAGCCGATGAGGCGCATTTCGACGATCTGGCGCATCTGCTGTTCGACCAGGCCTGGCTGGCCGAAGGGGGCCAGCTCGACAACCCGGCCGAGCATGTGCAGCGGGTAACGCGGCTTTTGACTGCTTGAACCGCTACGCGAGCATCGGCGGGTCGTCCATCGCCTCGACCTGCTCGCGCAACTGGGTAGCTTGCTGCGACCAATAGGCCGCCGTGCCGAACCAAGGGAACGCGGCCGGAAAGGCGGGGTCGGTCCAGCGTTCGGCGATCCACGCGCTGTGGTGGATCATGCGCAGCGTGCGCAACGGCTCGACCAGCGCCAGCTCGCGCTCGTCGAAGGGCCTGAATACACGGTAGCCCTCGAGCAACTGCGACAGTTGCGCGCGCATCGCGGAGGCGTCGCCGGACAGCAGCATCCACAGGTCTTGCACGGCAGGGCCGTTACAGGCGTCGTCGAGATCGACCACGTGCGGCCCTTCGTCGCGCCACATGATGTTGCCGGGGTGGAAATCGCCATGCAGGCGCAACTGGGCCGCGCTGCTATGCAGCGTGAAGGCGCGATCGACGCGGGCCAGCGCGGCGTCGCACCAGCTGCTCCAGGCGGGCAGCTCGGTGGCGGGCACGAACGCGCCGTCGAGCAGGCGCTGCCTGGCGGCATGGCCGAAGGTGGCGGGGTTCATCGTGCGCCTGTGCTCGAACCGGCGCCGTGCACCGACCGCATGCAAGCGGCCGAGAAAGCGGCCCAACCATTGCAGTGCGGCGGGGTCTTCGAGTTCGGGTGCGCGCCCGGCGTGGCGGTCGCTCACCGCCACGCGGTGCAGCGCTGCGCCCT
>Ga0209797_10001454_pt1 | contig 11910 bp, 10 predicted proteins | sample DOMMetBare3Fresh_2_FD_187472 | JGI IMG/M metagenome (GOLD analysis project Ga0209797, IMG submission 187472) | Wetland sediment microbial communities from St. Louis River estuary, USA, under dissolved organic matter induced mercury methylation -... | ecosystem: Environmental > Aquatic >...
CTACTTCAATTCGTCGACCAGCAGGGCGACGATGCGCTGACCGGCCTCGCCGCCCTCGGGCGCGCCTTGCGAGTTCTGCACGCTGATCTGCGTCTTGCCTTCAATCGTCTTCACCGCGATGCGATAGCGCTGCAACGTCGCGGCGGTGTTGTCCGAGCTGAACAGCTTGGCGAAGAACCCGGGTTCTTCCTTGCCGGCGAGCTTGGGGTCGACATAGCGGACGAAGTACAGGCCGCTGGCGCGGTCACGGTCCTCGACGGTGAAGCCGCTGCGGTCGAGTGCCAGGCCCACGCGTCGCCAGGCGCGATCGAAGGTTTCGTCGAACTCCATCACCGCACCGGGCTGCCCGCTCACGGTACGGGCCTTCGCCGGTGCCGACGGTGCCGCGGCGACCTGTGTGCGCGTGACCTCTTCCTTCACGCCGCTCAGTCGGGTCATCATGCGCGACAGCATCTCGGCCTCGAGCTGCGGGTCGGTTTGCCGGTAGCGCCAGTTCGGTATGTCCCGGCTCTGGCCCTGCAGGAACTCTTCCAGGCCGCGGTGGCTGAGGTAGATCTCGCTGCCATCGGCGGTGCGTTCGACGCGAGTCCTGAATTTGTCGCGCTCTCCGGTCGAGTAGAGCGACTCGATCACGAAGCCCAAAGTCTTGCGCAGCAGATCCATCGGGATCTTCGCGCGGTTCTCGGCCCAATCCGTCTCCATCACGCCGGTCTGCGGATCGTCGACGACCAGCGTGAAGCCGCGTTCCGTCCAGAAGGTGCGCAGTTGCGGCCAGAGTTGCTCGGGCGGCTGATTGACCACCAGCCAGCGTTGACTGCCCTGGCGCTCGATGCGCAGGTTGGCCATCGCACTGGGTGCGACCACCGGCACGCTGGCCGGGCCAGTCACGGCGGCGGTGGTTTGCAGTCCGCTGGCACTGACCACGGCCGCTTGCGGCTGGTAGCGACTGTCGCGCGCGAGCTGGGTCAGGTCGGGCGGGATATCCAACGCCGTGACCTTGCTCGACTGGGTGCGGTAATCCACCTTGTCGCCACCGAGGAAGTTCTCGACGCTGGAGCATCCGCAAACGGCCAGCATGGCAAGACACGCCACCCCGTTGGCCAGGTATTCGGAATTCTTGACGGTCACTCAATGTCTCCGGATCACCGCGCACCGATCGGTGCACGGACAGGAACTGAAAACGCGGCGGGCCGAGCGGCGCCGGCTCAAAGCAGGCCGCTGTCGCGCAGTGCCTGGTCGACCAACGCCTGGCCGGCCGGCGTGAGCGCAACGATCGGCAGCCGCACGGTCGGTGTGCACAGCTTCAGGCGCGACATGGCCCACTTGGTGGGCGCAGGGCTGGGCTCGCAGAACAGCTGCCGGTGCAGCGGCAGCAGCCGCAGATGGATTTCGCCGGCGCGCTTGGCCTGGCCTTCGATGGCGGCCATGCACAACTGATGCATCAAGCGCGGCGCCACGTTGGCCGTGACGCTGACGTTGCCGTGCCCTCCGAGCAGCATCAACGCAATGGCCGTGCCATCGTCACCCGAGTAGATCGAGAAGCCCTTGGGTGCGTGCTTGATCAACCACGCCGCGCGCTCGATGTTGCCGGTGGCCTCCTTGATGCCGACGATGCGGTCGACGCCGGCCAGGCGCAGCACGGTGTCGTGCGCCATATCGGCCACCGTGCGGCCGGGCACGTTGTAAAGCACCATCGGTATGTCGACTGCCTCCGCGATGGCCCGGAAGTGGCGGTAGATGCCCTCCTGGGACGGGCGGTTGTAGTAGGGCACCACCTGCAACGTGCAGTCGGCGCCGACCTTTCTGGCGAACTGCGACAGCTCGATGGCCTCGCGGGTGGAGTTTGCACCGGCGCCGGCCATGATCGGCACGCGACCGGCCGCGTGCTCCACCGACACGCGGATGATCTCGCAATGCTCTTCGACGCTCACGGTGGGCGACTCGCCGGTGGTGCCGACCACGCCGATGCAGTCGGTGCCCTCGGCAATGTGCCAGTCGATCAGGCGACGCAGTCCGGGGTAGTCGACGTCGCCGTTGTCGAGCATCGGCGTGACCAGCGCGACGATGCTGCCTACGATGGGTTTCATGGGTGTTCCTGCAGCTGAAGGTGATTTTAGGCCCACAACGCGTAGCGTCCGGAAGGCCCGTTCGCGCCGGCTTCGCGTGCCGCGGCGATGCGCTGGATCTGTCGCGGCGGTTCGTCGGCAAAGCCGTCTTCAAAAGCCACCACGCGCAGGCCCTGGGCGACCGCCAGCAACTCGCCGTGCCGGAGCAGGAAGTCCGGGTTCGACGGCCTGCCGAACGCCTCGTTGCCGACCGCGAAGGTCTCGTACAGCAGCACGCCGCCCGGTGCCAGCGCGGCCACGATCGCCGGCAGCAGCGGGCGCCAGAGGTAGTTCGTCACCACCACGGCGTCGAACTGCCGGCCGGCCAGGGGCCAGGCGTCGGCTTCCAGGTCGGCCTGGATCAACTCGCCCAGTCCGGCGCAGCGTGCCAGCGCCGCCGCGTCACGGTCGACGCCGGTGGGACGCAGGCCGCGCGAGGACAGAAAGCCCAGATGGCGACCCGAGCCGCAGGCGACATCCAGCACCGTCCCGCCGGGCGTGATGAGGTGGCACCAGCGCGCGATCCAGGCTGACGCGATGTCCATCGCTAGAAACAGGCCCACAGCCGGCTGGCGAGATCGACCACGATGTGCGGATTGAGGTAGGCGGCAAACACGGCCAGCAGTGCCGCCACGGCCGCGAGCCCGATCGCGGCGCGTCGCCAGGGCCTCGACTCGCGCCGGCGCATGCGTCGGCCTCAGGCAGGCTGTGGCGACGGGCGCGCGATCGGCGCCTCGCGCACGGGCAGGTTGATCAACCCGGCGAACACGCCCAGCGCGACCGCGATCCACCAGACGACGTCGTAGCTGCCGGTGCTGTCGTAGAGCTTGCCGCCCAGCCACACGCCCATGAACGAGCCGAGCTGGTGACTCAGGAACACGAACCCGCTGAGCATCGACATGTACTGCACGCCGAAGATCTGCGCGACGGTGGCATTCGTCGGCGGCACGGTCGACAACCACAACAGGCCCATCACCGAGGCAAAGATGTAGACGCTCCACGGCGTCAGCGGGAACCACAGGAAGGCGACGATGGCCACCGCGCGCAGGAAATAGATCGCCGACAGCAGAAAGCGCTTCGGCCAGCGCCCGCCGATCTCGCCCGCCGCGTAAGTGCCGATCACGTTGAACAGGCCAATCAACGCCAGCGCCGTGGTGGCAACGTCGGGGCCCAGGCCCTTGTCCTTCAGGTAGCTGGGCATGTGCACGCCGATGAACACCACCTGGAAGCCGCAGACGAAATAGCCTGCGGTCAACAATTGGAAACTGCGGTAGCCGAATGCTTCGCGCAGCGCGGCGCCGATGCCCTGCTGCACGACCGTGGTCGGCGCGCGCTGCGGCTCCTTCAGGCCCCAGGCCAGCGGCATGATGGCCAGCGCCAGACAGCCGAGCAGCACCAGCGCGTTCTGCCAGCCGAAACCCGAGATCAGCCAGCTTTCCACCGGCACCATCAGGAACTGCCCGAACGAACCGGCGGCGGCTGTCACGCCCATCGCCCAGGAGCGTCGCGAAGGCTCCACGTTGCGGCCGATGACGCCATAGACCACCGCGTAAGTGCAGCCCGATTGCGCCAGGCCCAGCATCACGCCGGCGCTGCTGGTGAACGCCAGCCCCGAGGTGGCCATCGCCATCGTCACCAGACCGCCGGCATACAGCGCCGCCGCCACCAGCAGCACACGAAACGCGCCGAGCCGATCGGCCAGGCCACCCGCGATCGGCCCGGCCAGGCCCCAGGCCAGGTTCTGGATCGCCAGCGCGAAGGCGAACGTCTCGCGGGTCCAGCCGCGATCCATCGTGATCGGTTGCAGCCACAGGCCGAAGCCGTGGCGGATGCCCATCGACAGCGTGACGATGGCGGCCCCGCAGACCAGAACCTGGGTCATCGACAAGGTCTGACGCGTGGCGGGCGAGGGCATGTCCCGGAATCTAGCGCATACCGTCTGCGCCCGGCGGTACAGGGGTTGTCGATACAGCCGAGTTTGCTCGGCGTGCGCGTCCCTACAATCGCGCGCCATGGCAACCAAGCAAGCTCGCTACGCGGAGGAATCGATCCGGGTGCTCAAGGGTCTCGAGCCGGTGCGGCAGCGGCCCGGCATGTACACGCGCACCGACAACCCGCTGCATGTGGTGCAGGAGGTCATCGACAACGCGGCCGACGAAGCACTGGCCGGGCATGGCCAGCGCCTGGCCGTGACGCTGCACGGCGACGGTTCGATCTCGGTGGACGACGATGGCCGCGGCATCCCGATCGGGGTGCATCCCGAAGAGCGGGTGCCGGTGATCGAGATCGTCTTCACGCGACTGCACGCGGGCGGCAAGTTCGACAAGGGCGCCGGCGGCGCCTACAGTTTCTCGGGCGGGCTGCATGGCGTGGGCGTCAGCGTCACCAACGCGTTGGCCAAGCGGCTCGAGGTCGTGGTGTGCCGCGACGGCCAGGTGGCGACGATGGCGTTTTCCGGTGGCGACGTGGTCGAGAAGATCGTCACTCGCAAGGCCAAGGCCGCCGACCGCGCCCATGGCACGAGTGTGCGGGTCTGGCCGGACCCGAAGTATTTCGAATCCCCGGAACTGCCTCGTCAGGATCTGACGCACCTGCTGCGCAGCAAGGCCGTGCTGATGCCCGGCGTGACGGTCAGCCTGCATCTGGAGAAGTCCGGCGAGACCCAGACCTGGCTCTTCCAGGGCGGCCTGCGCGACTACCTGACGCAGTCGTTGCCGGCCGAAGCGCTGATCCCGTTGTTCGAGGGTGCGCAGTACGCCTCGGGCAGCGAAGCCGAGAACGTCGCCGAAGGCGAGGGCGCAGCCTGGTGCGTGGCCTTCACCGAGGACGGCAATCCGCTGCGCGAGAGCTACGTCAACCTGATTCCCACCGTGGCCGGTGGCACGCACGAGGCGGGGTTGAAGGACGGACTGTTCGGCGCGGTGCGTGGCTTCATCGAGATGCATGCGCTGCTGCCCAAGGGCGTGAAGCTGATGCCCGACGATGTGTTCTCGCGCGCCAGTTTCGTGCTCTCGGCCAAGGTGCTCGACCCGCAGTTCCAGGGGCAGATCAAGGAGCGTCTGAACAGCCGCGACGCGCTGCGCCTGGTGTCGGGCTACGTGAAGCCGGCACTGGAGTTATGGCTGAACCAGCATGTCGACCTGGGCCGCAAGCTTGCCGACCTGGTGATCCGGCAGGCGCAGACGCGCCAGCGCGCGAGCCAGAAGGTCGAGAAGCGCAAGGGCTCCGGCGTGGCGGTGCTGCCGGGCAAGCTTACCGACTGCGAAAGCCGCGACTTGGTCGCCAACGAGATCTTCCTGGTCGAGGGCGATTCGGCCGGCGGCTCGGCCAAGATGGGCCGCGACAAGGAAACGCAGGCCATCCTGCCGCTGCGCGGCAAGGTGCTCAATGCCTGGGAGGTGGAGCGCGACCGCCTGTTCGCGAACACCGAGATCCACGACATCGCGGTGGCCGTGGGCGTCGACCCGCACGGGCCCGCCGACGAGCCCGATTTCAGCGGGCTGCGCTACGGCAAGGTGTGCATCCTCAGCGATGCCGACGTCGACGGCTCGCACATCCAGGTGCTGCTGCTGACCCTGTTCTTCCGGCATTTCCCGAAGCTGATCGAACGCGGCCACGTCTACGTGGCCAAGCCGCCGCTGTTTCGTGTCGACGCCAACGCGCGCGGCAAGAAGCCGGCGGCGAAGATCTATGCGCTCGACGATGGCGAGCTCGAGGCCACGCTGGACAAGCTGCGCAAGGAAGGCGCCCGCGAAGGCGCATGGAGCATCAGCCGCTTCAAGGGCCTGGGCGAGATGAGCGCCGAGCAGCTGTGGGAGACCACGCTGAACCCGGACACGCGTCGCCTGCTGCGTGTGGCCTTCGGTGAAGCGGGCTTCGACGGCACGACGCAGATGCTGACCCGACTGATGGGCAAGGGCGAGGCGCAGGCCCGGCGGGACCTGATGGAACTGCACGGCGACTCGGTGGACATCGATGTCTGACCTGCCGCAGTTCGGCCGTGTACGGCTGCGGCCCACCATGCTGAGCGACCTCGACTTCGTGATCACGGTCGAGACCGACTCGCAGAATCTGCCGTTCATCACGCCCTGGGAGCGCACGCAGCACGAGGGCGCGGTGCGCTTTCCGGACTTCCGCCATTTCATCGTCGAGTCGGGCCAGGGCACGGATCGCGCCGGATTCGTGATTCTGCAAGGTTGCCGCAACCCACACGGCAGCGTCGAGCTCAAGCGCGTGGTGTTGCAGCCCAAGGGGCTGGGGCTCGGGCGCGAGTGCGTGCGGCTGCTCAAGCGCATGGCGTTCCGCGACCTCGGTGCGCACCGCTTCTGGCTCGACGTGAAGCAGCTCAACCAGCGTGCGCTGGCCTTGTACGCGAGCGAAGGCTTCGTCGAGGAAGGGCGCTTGCGCGAGAGCGTGCGGGTCTGGATCGGCGGCCAGGGACCGGGCCACGAGCCGGCGCGCGTGGCCGGCTACGACTCGCTGATCGTGATGAGCATGCTCGATCGCGAATACCAGGCCCGCGTGGCGTTGGGGCAGGAGCCGGGGTGAGGCCGTTCATCGTCGCGCTGGTGCTGATCGCGACCTCGACCGCGAGCCGGGCCGCGCTGTGGGGCTACGTGGATGGCAACGGCGTGGCACATTTCGCCGCCCGGCCGCTCGATTCGCGCTACGGCCTGGTGCTGGCCGACGATGGTGCGCCGCCGATCCAGGGCACCACGGTGCCTGGCAAGACCACCGCCCCCAGCAGCCTGCTCACCTGGCTCGAAATCTCGCCCGATGTGAAACGCCTTCAGCCCTGGATTCGCGAGGCGGCGCAGAAGCATCGCGTGGACGTCGAACTGCTGAATGCGCTGATCGCCGTCGAATCGGGCTTCAATGCCAAGGCCGTGTCACCCAAGGGCGCGGTCGGCCTGATGCAGCTGATGCCGACCACCGCCGAGCGCTATATGCGCCCGGCCGACGGCGGACCCGGCATTGCCGAGCGGCTGGCCGAGCCGCGCACCAACATCGCAGTCGGCGCGCGACTGCTGGCCGACCTGTTGCAGCGGCACGGTCGCATCGATCTGGCGCTGGCGGCCTGGAGCGCCGGCGACGGCGCGGTGCGCAAGAGCGGCGGCCATTTGCCGCCGATCGATGAAACCCGGGCTCATGTGCAGCAGGTGCTGGAGCTGTATTGGGCGCTGCTGCAGCGCGCCCAGTCGCGCGACGCGCGGCGTCTGCGGCTGCACCCCTGAACGGTCCAACGATCTTCTGGATGACATGGCTGAACAACTGTCACTGATGCCCCCGATCGACGACGACAACGCCGTCGGGTTGGCGCAATACGCCGAGCGCGCCTACCTCGAATACGCACTGTCGGTCGTGAAGGGCCGCGCGCTGCCCGACGTGTGCGACGGCAACAAGCCGGTGCAGCGCCGCATCCTGTACTCGATGCAGCGCATGGGCCTGGGCTTCACCGGCACGCAGGGTGCCAAGCCGGTGAAGAGCGCGCGCGTGGTGGGCGACGTGCTCGGTCGCTTCCACCCGCACAGCGACCAGGCGGCCTACGACGCGCTGGTGCGCATGGCGCAGGATTTCGCACAGCGCTATCCGCTCGTCGACGGGCAGGGCAACTTCGGCAGCCGCGACGGCGATGGCGCGGCAGCGATGCGCTACACCGAGGCACGGCTTTCGCCGATTGCCCGTCTGCTGCTCGACGAAATCGACGAGGGCACGGTCGACTTCGTGCCCAACTACGACGGATCGACCGAGGAGCCGAGCCGCCTGCCTGCGCGGTTGCCGTTCATCCTGCTCAACGGCGCGTCGGGCATCGCGGTGGGCCTGGCCACCGAGGTGCCGAGCCACAACCTGCGCGAGGTGGCGGCCGCCGCGGTGGCGTTGATCCGCAACGACAAGCTGGCCGACGACGCGCTGTACGAACTGCTGCCCGGGCCCGACTATCCTGGCGGGGGGCAGATCATCAGCAGCGGCGACGAGATCCGCGCCGCGTATGCCGTCGGCCGCGGCTCGCTCAAGGTGCGCGCCCGCTGGAAGGTCGAGGATCTGGCGCGCGGGCAGTGGCAGATGGTGGTCACCGAGTTGGCACCTTTCACCAGCGCGCAAAAGGTGCTCGAGGAGATCGAGGAGCTCACCAACCCCAAGGTCAAGCCGGGCAAGAAGGCGCTGTCGCAGGATCAGGTGCAGCTCAAGCAGACGGTGCTGGGTGTGCTCGACGCCGTGCGCGACGAATCGGGCAAGGACGATCCGGTGCGGCTGGTGTTCGAGCCCAAGACGCGCAGCATCGACCCGGCCGAGCTGGCCGCCACGCTGCTGGCGCACACCAGCCTCGAGACCAGCGCGCCGATCAACCTCACGATGGTGGGCAGCGACGGCAGGCCGACGCAGAAGGGCCTGCGCCAGGTGCTGGTCGAATGGGTCGAGTTCCGCCAGGCGACGGTGCAACGCCGCTCTTCGTTCCGGCTGCAGAAGGTGCGCGAGCGCATGCACGTGCTCGAGGGCCGGCAGCTTGTGCTGCTGAACATCGACGAAGTCATCCGCATCATCCGCCACGCCGACGAGCCGAAGCCGGCGCTGATCCAGCGTTTCAAGCTGAGCTCCGGCCAAGCCGACGACATTCTCGACATCCGCCTGCGCCAGCTCGCGCGCCTCGAAGCCATCAAGATCGAGCAGGAGCTCAAGGACCTGCGCGACGAGCAGAAGAAGCTCGACGAGATCCTCGGCAGCCCGGCCGCGCTGAAGCGGTTGCTGATCAGGGAGATCGAGGCCGATGCCAAGCAGCACGGCGACGAGCGTCGCACGCTGATCCAGGCCGAGAAGAAGGCGGTGGCCGAGATCCGCATTGCCGACGAGCCGGTCACCGTCGTCGTGAGCCTCAAGGGCTGGGTGCGCCGGTTGCTCGGTCACGAGGTCGATCCGGCCGGCCTGACTTTCAAGGCTGGCGACGCCCTGTACGGCACGTTTGCCTGCCGCAGCGTCGACACGCTGCTGGTGTTCGGCAGCACCGGGCGCGTGTACAGCGTGGCCATCGCCGCGCTGCCGGGTGGGCGCGGCGACGGCCAGCCCATCACCTCGCTGGTCGAGCTCGAGGCGGGCACCCAGCCGGCGCACTATTTCGCCGGCTCGGGCGATCACACGCTGTTGCTGGCCAACACCGGCGGCTTCGGCCTGCTCGCCAAGGCGCAGGACATGCAGTCGCGCCAGCGCGCCGGCAAGAGCTTTCTCACGCTCGAGCCCGACGACCGACTGCTGCCGCCAGTGGCCGTGGCGACTGACCACGATCGGCTGGCCTGCCTGTCGATGAGCGGCCGCCTGCTCGTGTTTGCGCTGGAGGAGGTGAAGCTCCAGTCCAATGGCGGACGCGGCCTGACGCTGATCGACGTCGATGCGAAAGACCCTTTGGTGTCGGTGGCCACGTTTCACGATGTATTGACCGTGCTGGGCACCGGCCGCGGCGGAAAACCGCGCGACGAAGTGTTGCAAGGGGCATCGCTGGCGCTGCATGACGGAAGGCGCGCACGCAAGGGGCGCAAGGTCGAGGGCATGAAGAGCGTCGTGCGGGTGATGGCCCGGTAGCGCGCGGGGCTTTTCGGCTCCGTGGCTGCTGGCCGGAATCGATCACGGCGGCACGGGTTGTTCCGGGTGTGGCAATGCCCGGGTGTCCACGTGCAAGGCGGTAGACTGACCGTCGCGCCGCGAATGCGCCTGCAGGAGACGAATCCCCGTGTTGCCCACGAACGTGTCCGACCCGTCGTACTTCCACAAAGTCGTCGATTGCCAATGGGCCTGTCCGGCCCACACCCCCGTACCCGAGTACATCCGGCTGATCGCGCAGGGTCGCTACGACGACGCCTACATGGTCAACTGGGAGAGCAACGTCTTCCCGGGCGTGCTGGGTCGCACCTGCGACCGTCCCTGCGAGCCCGCCTGTCGGCGTGGTCGCGTCGAGGAGGGCAACACGCCGGGGGCCAAACCCGAAGCGGTGGCGATCTGCCGGCTCAAGCGCGTGGCAGCGGACTTCAAGGGTGACGAGGTTCGGGCGATGATCCCGCGGCCGTTGCCCAGGAACGGCAAGCGCGTGGCCTGCATCGGCGCCGGCCCGGCCTCGCTGACGGTGGCGCGCGATCTGGCCACGCAGGGCTATGCGGTCACCGTCTTCGACGGTGACAAGAAGGCCGGCGGCTTCATGCGCACGCAGGTGCCGCGCTTCCGCCTGCCCGAAGAAGTGATCGACGAGGAGGTCGGCTACATCCTGGGCCTGGGCATCGAGTTCCGCGCCGGCCAGTTCATCGCGTCGATGAAGGCCATGCTGGGGGAGGGTTTCGATGCAGTGTTCGTCGGCTGCGGCGCACCGCGGGGCCGCGAACTCGATATACCCGGCCGGCAGGAGGCCAAGGCCGACATCCACATCGGCATCGACTGGCTGGCCTCGGTGTACTTCGGCCATGTCACGCACGTCAAGAAGCGTGTCATCGTGCTCGGCGGTGGCAACACCGCGATGGACTGCTGCCGCTCGGCGCGCAGGCTGGGTGCCGACGACGTGAAGGTGATCGTTCGCTCGACCTTCGAGGACATGAAGGCCTCGCCCTGGGAGAAGGAGGACGCGCAGCACGAAGGCATCCCGATCCTGCCGTGTCACGTGCCGGTGGCCTTCCTGCACGAGGACGGCAAGCTGCGCGGCATGCGCTTTCGGATCGTCCAGTCGGTCTACGACGCCAAGGGCAAGCGCAGCCTGGTGCCCACCGGCGAGCCCGACGTGGATTTCGATTGCGACGAGGTGCTGGTGGCGGTGGGCCAGGAAAACGCATTTCCGTGGATCGAGCGCGACAGCGGCATCGCCTTCAACGAATGGGGCCTGCCGATCCTGAACGACAAGACGTTCCAGTCGTCGTTGCCGCAGGTGTTCTTCGGCGGCGACGCGGCGTTCGGCCCCAAGAACATCATCACGGCCGTGGCGCACGGCCACGAGGCGGCGGTGTCGATCGATCGCCTGCTGCATGGCGAGGCCGCCGAAAGGCGCCCGGCGCCGCACGTCAACCTGATGTCGCAGAAGATGGGCATCCACGAGTGGAGCTACGACAACTCGCCGAGCGACGATCTGCGCTTCAAGGTGCCCTGGGTCAAGGCCGAGAAGGCACTCAAGAGCATCAAGGTCGAGGTCGAGCTGGGCTTTGACGTCGCCACCGCGCTGAAGGAGGCGCACCGCTGTCTGAACTGCGACGTGCAGACGGTGTTCGCCGACAAGCTGTGCATCGAGTGCGACGCCTGTGTCGACATCTGCCCGATGGACTGCATCACGTTCACCGCCAACGGCGAGGAGCCGGATCTGCGCACGCGCCTGAAGGCCCCCGCGGTCCATGGCACCCAGGACCTGTACGTCAGCGGCGTGCTCAAGACGGGCCGTGTGATGGTCAAGGACGAAGACGTCTGCCTGCACTGCGGGCTGTGTGCCGAGCGTTGTCCGACCGGCGCCTGGGACATGCAGAAGTTCCTGCTGCTGACCACCAAGGCCGGACCGGCTTGTCGGGACAGCAACGCCTCGACGCAGCGCAAGGGGGCCACGGTATGAAGCGATCGCCGCAACGCCGCGCGACGGCCTCGCTGCCCCTGATGGGGCCAGCGGGCGGCGCCAACGGAGGCCCGCCATGAAGCGCATCGAGGCCGTCAACGACTTCGTCGTCAAGTTTGCCAACGTCAACGGTTCGGGTTCGGCCTCGGCGAACGAGCTGTTCGCCAAGGCCGTCCTGCGCATGGGCGTGCCGGTGAGCCCGCGCAACATCTTCCCCAGCAACATCCAGGGCCTGCCCAC